>SMUX01052913.1_pt1 | contig 13747 bp, 27 predicted proteins | sample 2456431 | NCBI WGS metagenome assembly SMUX01 (sample SAMN11095930, study PRJNA526329) | marine sediment metagenome | biome: Marine sediment; feature: Surficial sediment; material: Deep marine sediment; isolation source: Hadal surficial sediment | place: Pacific Ocean | collected 2014-11 | depth... | reverse complement strand
TTCTGAGTTGGCTCGGTAGTATGCAGTCTAGAATATATCTTGAGGATTTCTCTGAACTTCTTATTACCCCCGATCAAGAAGAAGGGGAAGGACTTTATATTAAGCTTGACGCTAAGATTCTTTTGACAGTAGTGAGGGCGGACTAATGGATAGTATGGATATGTATTTATTTGTAGGTTTACTTTGCTATGTGTTAGCGGTAGGATGCGCGTTACTTGGTAAGAAATTAAGCTTTGGGCATCTTCTTTGGTACTTGTTATTTATTATTTGGTGGCCATTACCTTTGGTAACACAAATTATAGAAATTGTTGCCGAAGATATTTAATATGAATAATATAATCATTATCTTAATTTCTGTCAGTCTTATTTATTACTTGACAAAACCAAAATACTCTCAAAATCTAAAGCTTGAAGAAGCTAAAAAAAGATGTGCAGCTGATCCAATATTTTACACTCACGATTGGAGAGTTGAAGATAACTCTTTTCACTGCCAGAACTGCGGATTATTAATTAAAATAGCAAATATAAAGGAAAATAAATAATGGCTACTAAAAACGAACTTATCAAAGAGTTAGCAGATATAAAATATACTCATGATTTCTATAGAGATAACTTTCAAATAGCCGAGGCAGCACGTGATGATTACAGACACCAAACAATTGATCAGGCTAACCATATTGAGATTCTTAATAGAGTTGTTGATAACATGACTGAAATGATGGTGAGCCAATGCGCCGTCATTAAAGATTTATCAGAAAATAGATTTGAATAGGAATTTTTATGAATATTGCCGATAGTTTAATAAATGATTTTGATAATGTTAGTGGGCAAAAGAAGGCTGTTAAAGAAGCTTGTAAGTTGTTGGTTGATTCTGGTTTAGTATTAAACGCCGAAGTTTTCCAACTTAGTTTAGCCGCTGCCCAAAATATACCAGTAACTTTAAAAGATGCGGCCGCGCTTATGGATTGTTCTAAGCAATGGATAAGGGAGCTAGGGAAACGCGGAGAATTGCGTATTTACCGCCCTAGTGGCAGAACGCTATACGTTAATACTAAAGATTTAATGAAAGTAAGAACTACTAAAACAGGGAAAGCATAATGGGTCAAGATATCAAATACGATGTAATAACTGGAGAGAAGCACGATTTTTTGCGGGATATAGCTGAAAAATTTAAGGATGGCTGGCATCCGCAAGGTGGCGTATGCGTTCATATAGAGAAAGTATCAGACCTCTACGGAGACGGGCCGCCTAAAAAAGTAGCAATGTACTCACAAGCTATGTATCACATCACAGTGAGAGGGTAGTTGAATGCCTCCAGTAAAAAGCAGATTAAAAGACAACTTAAGACTGCTAGGAGACAAGAAGCTGCGGAGAGACATGATATTACAGACCATGCAATTGTTAGGTATATGGAGCGGATAATGGGTATAAATATTACAGAGTTCTGCCAGACTATTTTTGATAATGAAAAAATTGATTTAGTACGGCATAACGGAAAAATAGTAACGGTAACATTAAAACAAGGTAAGCACAAAGGATAAATTAACATCCGCACCAAAAATGTCTTAGTATTCAACATGTTATGAATTAATAGTAGTGAAAACAGTTAATTTTATCCGCACCCATAAATTAACATTAAAAAAGAGTTTAAAAATGATAACTAAAGAAAAATTAATAGAGAAATTAACAGTAATTTTTAAGCAAGATGGTAAGTCTGTAGTTGAATCTATATTAAAGGGGTTTAACGCTAAGAATGTTTCAGCTGTTCCGGTTTCTGAATATGAAAATTTGATGAACGTTATAAGGAAATACAGTGAAAAACATTCGATTTTATCGCCTAGTCGGGCACATCGTTGGAGTAAATGCGCGGGCAGTGTAAAGACTGAACAGGCATATGTAAATACTTCAAGTGAAGCTGCACAAATTGGAACTAATGCGCATGAAATGGCAGATTATTGTTTAAAAAATAATAAAGATACTAAAGATTATGTAAGTGAAGAATTTACAGTAACTTCGCAAATGCGTTACGCAGTGCAGCAATATTTAGATTACTGTAGAAGTTTAATATCTCAATATCCTAAAGCCTTATGGTATAGTGAGGCTAAAATAGGCATTGAGGCTATTTACTCAGGCATGTATGGAACTTGCGATTTTTTCTTAATGGATGAGGAAAGCGGTAGAATATTCGTAGTTGACTATAAGAATGGTGCAGGTGTTGTTGTAAACATAAAAGATAATAAACAATTAATTTGTTATGGTATTGGTGCTGCTTACAAAAAACTTAAGTTTCGCCCAAAATATAAGAGTGTTACAACCGTTATAGTCCAGCCAAATACAGGTGGAGAAACTATAAAAACACAAACATATACTAAAGCTCAACTTGAAAAACACCGCAAAGAATTAAACAAAGCTGCTAAAATCGCTATGAGTGAAGATAATACTTTAGTTGCTGGTAAACATTGCAAATGGTGTGACCATGCTATGTCGTGCTCGGTATACCGTCAGGCTGCTAAAGATATCATACAATTTAACGACGATGGTAACGTCATTGCTGTAGATACTTTAAGTGATGACGAATTAGGAAAACTTTATTTCCAAGCCACTGATATTTTATCAGATTGGATTAAAGCCATTTACGGGGAAACTTTCAGAAGACTTGAAAAGGGTAAAGCTATTCCAGACTTATACATTGTGCCTAAAAGAGCCAATAGAAGCTGGGTAGATGCCGCAGAACCTATACTAGTAGACTTATATGGTGAAGGGGCTTTCAAGCTTGTAGAAAAAGAATTAAAATCACCTGCACAGATTGAACAATTGCTAGGTAAAAAAGATTTTGCCGAAACCTTAAGCGATTACACGCAAAAGAAATCAAGCGGATTTAAAATTGGTACAGATAAGGAGAAAGCTATCAGTGTTGAAAGTAGATCAGCAAAAACCGCGTTCGGGGTAATAAAATCTTAAATGTTTTATCAACTTAATACTTGATGTTTCATAAACATCGTATAAAGTAAAGTAGCTAAGTTATTAGAAAGAAATAAAAACAACGTAAATAAAGGAGACAGTAAAATGTCTAAAAACATCGCAGAACAATGCACAGAACGTGCATTAGCTTACAATGAAGAAAACGCAGGCGCTTTTATTATGACAGGTAAAGGTATGATTATTTTTCAGCCGTTTTTAACTGAGAAAAAATTATCAGATAAAGACAAATCCGCAAAAGCCGCATTAGTAGCGAGTGAAGCGGATAAAGCCAAAATCGATGATATTGGTAATTTCGCGGTAACTATTGCACTAGATAAAGATGACCCCGCTACTAAAGATGTACTAAACAGATTTGAAGAATACAGAAAAGATAAACTAAAAAATAAAAAGTCTGTAAAAGTTCCATTCAAAGATGGTGACGAATATTTTGATACTCGTTTCGATGACGCCGAAGATAAGGAAGGTCAAGAGAAAATTGAAAAGTACTACGGTCATTTAAAAGGTAAAGTCTTTTTTAATGCTCTTTCGCATTTTACTTTAAAAGATGCGGTTATTGATGGTGATTGTAAACCTGTTGATTTAAAATCAATCAATAGTAAAGCTGAATGTTCTTTCATTTTTTCATTGTATGACTCTAACTATTCCAATATTCGACGCATTAACGCAGGTTTACGCAATATCCAAGTTTATACACTTGGTGAAGTCTTTTCAGGTGGTTCAGGTGCGGCGGCTTCTAGCTCATTTGGTAGTATGGGCAGTGGTTTAACTCCTAAAACTGAAACAGCTGAATCATTCGGTTCAGTTAAAGAGCAGACCAAAGAAGAATTTGAGGCGGCTCAGACCAAAAAAGAATTTGAGGAAGGCTTACCTGTTGCAAGTGACGGGGATATGTTCGGGGGCAGTACCGACCCATTAAGCTAATATAAAAAAGTAAAGCCCCTTAGTCATAACTTAAGGGGCTTTTCATTGTAAAAACAACGTACAGGTAATATACACGCTATGAATACATTATCAATAGATATAGAAACACGTTCAAAATTCAATCTAAAACATGGTGTTTATGGTTACGCTATGGACCCCTCCACTAGAGTTCTTTGCATAGCTTACAAATTTAACGCCGAACCTACAAAAATAATAATACCTCAAGATGGTAGAGATTTTTTATTACCTTGCGATATTCCCAAAGAATTTTTAGAAATGTATGTACTTTGTGAGTTAAATGCATTTAACGGAGGATTTGAAAGAACTGTTTTAAACTATTCAAAACTTGGTTTACCGCAAATACCTATGGAGTCTTGGCATTGTACGCAGGCATTAAGTTTATACTACAATCTGCCAATATCGTTAGATGATTGTTCTTATGCTTTAAAACTAACAGCTAAGAAAGATAAGGGTGGACGCGTGGTTATGTTGCAATTGTGCAAACCTCGTAATAAACAATTCCCTAATGTTTATTATTCGCGCCAAGAATACCCCGAAAAATATGAAATACTTTACGCATACTGTATTACCGACGTAGATGTTGAAGACGCTATAAAATGTAGATTAGGGCGATTACCTCCACAAGAACAGAAGTATTACGAAATAACTAATAGAATTAATGATAGAGGGTTATTGTTAGATGCTCACGCCTGCAACGCTGCAAATAAGATTTACGTAGTTTATAAATCTACTTTAAGTGATCGGTGTAAAGGTATGTATGGTTTCAATCCTTCTCAACGTGCCAAGGTTATTGAGTATTTACAGGTTTCTAATAATATCGATTTACAAAATAAGTTACGCGCAGAAACTGTAGACGATTTATTGAATGGTAAGTACGGGGAATTAACTCGAGATAGTATTTTATTAATTAATTATCGCAAAGAATACTCACGCACGTCATTATCAAAGATTACAGCATTCTTAAGAGTTGCTAATTCAGATAATAGAATGCGGGGAACGATTCAATATTACGGTGCTTCGGTTAATGGTAGATGGGCAGGTAGATTAATACAGCCGCAAAATCTCCCTAGAGGTTTTGTAAAAGATTTGGAAACTGTTTTCAATGACTTATTAACTTTAGAACCAAATACTTTTATTAATAAATATCCTAGTATTATTGATACGCTTGCAAGTTGTTTACGCGGTTTCATAATTGCGCCTAAAGATAAACACATGTTTATAATTGATTATTCAGCTATTGAAGCCCGGGTAGTTGCTTGGTTATGTGATATTGAAACAGATTTAAAAGCTTTTAGAGATAATAAATGTGTTTATCGAAACTTTGGTAAACAGGTTTTCGGTTATACTCAAGAAGAATGCGACGCATTAGCAAAAGGTTCAAGAGAAAGAGCGATATTAAAAGAAGGTATTTTATCTTTAGGTTATGGCGTAGGTCATGAAAAATATGGAAGTCAAGTTTTTAAGTTAACTAATGAAGCTGTTGATATTCGTTGCAAATGTCCAAAACCACCAGCCGGAGAGTATCAAGAACATACTTGCGAAGCTAAAAGAATTGTGGAAGTATACAGAAATACCCGTTCTGGAGTTAAAGACGCATGGAGAGAATGCGAAGCAGCTGTACTTGAAACTATGCAATCTGGTAAAGTCGTTCCAGTTTTAGACGGCCTTGTCTCATTTGTCCGAAATGATATGTGGGTACACGTTCGTTTACCATCTGGTAGAGTTTTAAGATACCCACAGCCAACATATAAAGAGACCTTAACATCTTGGGGAGAAGTTAAAGCGTCCTTCTGTTATCGTGGCGTGCGTTCGGGTATTAAATCTCAAGAAGAAATGGAAGACCCCAATTTTAGACAAGGTTGGAGACGTAAATTCATGTACGGCGCTAAGTTCTTTCAAAATATCTGTAGTGCTATTGCTAGAGACATAATGGGTGAGGCGATGATTCATGTTGACGGAGAATTATATCAAATATTATTAACCGTACATGATGAGATTGTAGGAGTATTTGATAAAAATGGTAAGGGCAATTTAAAAGAGATTTGCGATCTTATGACCATTGTACCAGATTGGTGTAAAGGTTTGCCATTAAATGTTGAAGGCGAACTAAGTGACAGGTATAAGAAATGAAGTGGAGTGAAGGGTATTTTAACGCTGATGGTAATAAATTTTATAGTACCATCGGCTTGTATGGTAAAGCTTTAGAAACTCCACAATATAAGTACCTTATTAAACAGGCTAAAAGGGCAAGGGCGGAAACTTCTACTTCTGATTTCCCATTTCATAAGTATGTACCGGAAGGTTTAGAGCTTTACCCCTATCAAAAAGCAGGTATTGATTATATTGTTGGTAATCAATGCACATTACTAGCAGATGAACAGGGTTTAGGGAAAACTATTCAAACTGTTGTAGCTGCTAGTGTTTGTGAAGCTAAAAAAATACTTATCATCTGCCCTGCTTCTTTAAAAACTAACTGGAAAAAAGAGTTTCTCAAATGGTCTAACAAAGTTCTAGTAGTAGATATTGTTAACGGTGGGAAACATAAGGTAAATATTGATTCTAACGTTGTTATTGTTAATTATAGTATGTGTATTAACAAAAAAATACATAAGCAATTATGTGATTTGACTTTCGATTTCGTTGGTATTGATGAGGCGCATTCCCTAAAAAACCCTAAAGCTAAACAAACCCGTCATATTTTAGGCTGGACTAGCGGCAGCGGTAAAACTAGGATTCAGGGAGTAGCAGAAGGTAGTAAGAAATATGTAGTAATGACAGGTACGCCAATACCTAACAGAACAGAAGAATTATTTACAATCTTATCCGGTATATTTAGCCGGTACTTACCAGTACCGCTAAGAAATTATACAGAGTTTGTAACATACTTTTGCGGTGCGCATACGCATTACCGTTTTAGAGGTCGCGCTACTTTTGATGTATCCGGTTCAACAAATCCTCATATCTTAGGGGCGATGATGCGCGAACGCTTTATGATTAGGCGTTTAAAAAAAGATGTATTGCCACAATTGCCAGATAAATTATATACCATCATAAACTTAGCACCTAACAAGTCTGTAAGGGAATTGCTAAAGCAAGAGGCAGAAGTTTCCCCCAAAATTATAGCTGATTTGGATGCTGGAGGAAAATTACCACCTATTGAATATATTTCAGAACTTAGGAGGGAATTAGCAGAGGAAAAGATACCTGAGTCTATAGCGTATATTAAAACCCTTTTAGAGACAACTAATAAAGTTATTGTATTTGCTCACCATAAAAGCGTAGTCGATGCATTACAGGAGGCTTTAAAAGAATACGGTGTAGTTAGGATAACCGGAGCGACTACACAAAAGAATCGCGATGCAGCGGTAGAAGCTTTCCAGAATGGAAAGGCGCGGCTATTTCTAGGCAATATTAAGGCTGCTGGAGTAGGTTTAACCTTAACAGCTTCTAGTAATGTAGTTATGGTTGAATCTTCGTGGTCATCGTATGATAATAACCAATGCGCAGATAGAGCGCATAGAATAGGGCAGAAGAATTGCGTCAATGTTCATTTCTTAGTATGGGATGGTTCTTTGGATGCGCAATTGTTAAAGACTGCTACAAGAAAACAAAAATCAATTGATAAGGTACTTAAATGATATGTCCAACATGTAATGAAGATTCTGGTTGTACGCTAGAATGCTTAAATAAAAAAGAAATTAAACTAAATACTTATTATATTACCGTCTTTCGTCAAGAGGTTCACTTACTTGTACATGCTCACGATAGACCGTCAGCTATAGCGCATATTGAAACACTCTATGGATATGACCCATTGATGCAATTATCTCTACATAAGCCTAAGACTAAGCAATTGGAAGAGTACACAACAACTCTAAAAACTCATCATGCTTACCTTTATACTGATAATAAAAATAAAATTACTAAAAAGATTGTTTAATCACTTTGCATAATATAAAATACGTGTTATTATGAGGATGTAGAGCAAATAAAACAAAAGGAAAAACAAGATGAAAAAGCAACTTACAAAAACTCAAATTCTCGAAGCAATAGAATACAATCTTCACACAACTGAATGCATCGATGAAGCTTGCCTCTTAGTAGACGCTTTATTCAACATTGATTTTTCTTACAACATCTGGAAAGAAACTAACAAGGGACTGTAAAAATGGAAATGCAAATAAAAGAAATGAGAGAGGTACTCAATAAAGAGTATGCCTCTACTAATGAAAGTTACTTTGTTAAACTGAAAGAGATGATTAAAGCGGCTATTCTTGCTGACAAGCTTTACAGCACTAAAATGAAAGGGGCGGTAATTGCTTATAAAGTTGCTGATAAATTGCGTGAGGAGCTTGATAAAATATACACAAGACTTGTTCGCATTGACACTGCCATTGACGTGATGACAAAACTAATTGAGGGACCGTTAAATTGGACCGCAATAGTAAATAATATAAATATCCAAACTCTCACTTGCACAAATGAAAAGTACCAAATCAAAGAGAGAAAAACAAACGGCATAACCTTTTATGATGTATACCACGATGAAATAGTTATTGGGTGGTGCGACACTTTAGAGCAAGCCGGAAAAGTAGCACAAGATCATTTTAGCGAAGGAGCAGAATAATAATGCATATTTCTAAGTTACGAGATAAATTTTCAAATTACGACTTCTCAAAGCATAAAGTTTTTGTCAATGACAATAAACATACATTAGCGCTTAGTGAAAAGCAACACTGTGAATCTGTAAATTTTATTAATTATGAAGGGATTCTTCTTGTATCGGGCGACTTTGGCCGCTGGACCTTTTGCCGCCGCTTTGACCCTTCACCGGATGGTTATGTAAGCGGAAGCTATTGGATTGAAAAGCTGGAAGCTGGCTCAACGCAAAACCCTTATATATTTTGCGGCAAGACGGCAGCATTGGCAATAAAAGAAAAGATGCGCGAAGTAGTCTCAAATCATCTTGAAGAACTGGAGGAGGTAGAACTGACAGACGCGGTAATTGATAAATTTTTAAATGATTTCAAAAATGGGCTAACTGATATTTCCACCACAACGGAAGTTTGTAACAATTTGATCTGGCTTAGAGCTGGACTTAAATACGGGTTTACAGAATACCGCGAGTTTGAGCATTGGGCAATCAACGAGCGCCCTGATCATTTAGACGGTGATGAAGTCCCCGAACATAAGAAATTGCACCATCAATTAGCAATAGTTTTCGATGCATTTAACGAAATCTGTAAAAGGTTAAAATAATGACTGATACACAAAGGGAAATATTTGACGTTGTGGAAAAGATTCATAGTCATGAAGAGAATCCAACAGTAATTTTTAGTAGTTTAAATTTACTTCTTCCTACGGATGTAGACAGTGTACATCACTTCAATATGAAGGGTTTAACTATAGTGTTTCAATATGAAAGAATTAATTTTAGTTACCATCGAAAAATAGAAATTGTTAAAGACCCTACAATCTGGAAGAATGATGATGAATTGGCCTTAGATTTAAACAGAATGCATAAAATACTTTGCGATATTCAAAAGATTAACGATAGGGTTTGTGAAGATGCTTAATAGTGAATTGGAAAAGCTAATAGCGATAAAAACAGCAGATGAAAGTAAAAATCTGGAGTCGTTAAAAGAAGAATTAACTTATAATAAAATACCCTACAAAACTAAAAGTGAACGTAGAGAAGACGTATTAATTTTTAGTTTTGGGTATAATGATTATGGAAATGAGCAAGGTTATTCTATTGCTTATAACGGTAAAGGTATTTTTGCCCTGAGTACTTATGGTTTTCAATGTTCACCGCCAATGTTATTAGATGATTACCATGATTGGCAAGGCATTTTAAATTGGGTAGTAAATGACCGTGTTGATAAGGATGCTTGGTAATGACTAATATTCTTTTTATGCTTATTCCGTTGATTGCTCAAGTTGAGACGGGTAATAAAAACTTAATAGGTGACAATGGTTTAGCTGCGGGGCATTTTCAAATCCATAAATGTGTTGTCGATGATCTTAACAGAATTTACGATGGTAAGCACTTTGAGTATTACCATCGTTGCATACGCTGGAAGGCTCGCGCAATGTGTTATCTATACTTATCTCACTATGGACGGCAATACACCTTAAAGACGGGGAAACCTGCCACAATGGAAGTATTATCACGCATCTGGAACGGCGGGCCCAAAGGCTATAAGAAAAAGAGTACTGTTGCATATTGGGAGAAACTTAAAGTTTTTCTTAAATAGAGCTTGCAATACTTTAAGTTTGTAATATTGTAAAGATGTAGAGCAAATAAAACAAAAGGAAAAATATCATGGCTTACCGATTATCAGTAATACAAACAACCTTAATCAACACAGCTGCAACGTTTAAGAAAAGAACTATACTTTTAAGCGTAAACATCAAACGTACTGAACAATACTACAAATTAGTATTAGAAGATGTTAATACAGGCACAGAGCATTTTTCTTTAACTCCCGACAAAATTGGCAATCATTCAGAACTTAGCATAATTGCATTAATGCAACATAACTTACAAATGTTTTTCACTGCTAACCAATATACCAAAGTCGAACGCGTAGTAAAAGCTTTTATTGATATGGAAAATAACTAATGAAGCTTCCTAAATATAGATATTGCCGCCCGAATTGCGAATACTGTAGAATCGGGGTATGTCCTCGTAGAACTTGCGGACCTGAAAGTACTGCGTGTTCTTGTGGTAGAGAAGAAAGGCGATGTGAATTTTTCGATAATAAAAACGCTGCATTTTTAAAATGGAAAGCCAAAAATCCTAAGACTTTAAAGAATGAGTATATAAATACCATATCTAAAGACGTGAGAAAGAAAGAGCGGGCTAAGAAGAAAGCTAAAAAGAAAGCCAAGAAAAATAATAGAAGGCGCAAATAATGTGTAAACTCTATGGGATTCTTAACATTTCTACAAATGAATTATTAATTGAAACAATTAGTAAGAGAACTCAACAGTATTACAAAAGGGAAGCTAAGAGAACGCTTAAGCTTTTGAACAAAGTGTTTGGAAGAAATAAATTTAAAATTCAGGAACTGTAATGTGTGAATCATGCAACAAAAAGAAAGCATTTATCTACGATTCTCTTAGTAACCTCAAATTATGTGCAGACTGTTATAATGCTGAAACTAAAAAGGCGGTGAAGAAATGATTTTACTTATATTTATTACGCAGATTATTATCATGTATCTTCTTGTGAAAGGGGAGGGCAAAGGCCCTTTTAGAAGAGGTTCTGAGTATGTTTACACTGAGCATGTGATACATGGTAAGTCTTTAGATGTTATTCTTGAGGAAAGAGATAGTGTACATACAGGATTAGATGACTTTGATAGAGGTATAACTGAACGGGTAGCAAAATTCTGGCAACAGGCGGGTAACTAAAATGACTTTAAAAATGGCTTGGCATGTGTGTAAGAACGCGGTAGATGAAGATCATCAACCTAAATGCATGTGGATAACTAAAAGGGAACTATGCAACTGTAAAGTATTGTTACACCATCCTGAGTATGGTGGTAGACTTGAGCAATTACAGAACTTAAAAGGTCTTACACACCTAGCAAAATCTACAGAAACTTTAATTCAATCAACGAAAAGAAAGTTAATCGAGGATATACGAGGTAAAAACAATGCTAAGTAATTTAAATGATGTTACAAAAATGGTAGAGCCTCACGGTTATACAGTTGTTGTTGGCTCTGATAGGGAAGGGGAAACATTTAGGATATTTAAGGGGGGTTTGAAGTGTAGTAAATTTTATACTTACGGGCAAATTATGGATATTGAGAATAATAAAGAGGGTTTCATTCCTTATATAAATAAAATATTCGCACCACGTGGAAAGGTAATAATTAAAAATACTAAAGAATTCGAATTTACTGAAAAGAATATTAGAGATGCCTTTCTATTTATTCGTAGACTTGAGAGAAAATTACACACTTACGTTAGAGATAACAAAGAGTTTTACGATGTACATACAGGTACTCAACATAATTTAGAGCTTACGGACCTCTTTAACATCGTTGAAAAGAAAGTATTTGAGCTATACGGAAAGGTTGAAGATTTAGAAGGCAAAGATTGTAAAAGATGTATCCATATATCAGTAAAAGACTTTGTAAACCAAGCAAACCAGAAAGAAAAGGTTGAGTATCAAGAGTACTTGCGCCTTAAAAAGAAATATGAAGGTAAAGAGGTAATTTAAAATACTTTAAGTTTCTGTTAAATAGAGCTTGCAATACTTTAAGTTTGTGATAATTTAGGGCATAAACAAAAAAGGAAATAAAGATGACAAGCTCAAAAACAAAATCTAAAAATAAGATAAAAGCCACACCTCATAGATTTAGATTCTTTCAGTCTAAAATTGGTGGTGGACTATGGAACCGATATATAAAAGCGGATTTCGCGACAGGGCAAGTTTGGTTTATTGAGCGTGAGAGCTTAAGAGGGTGCACAGCTGGTAGACAAGAAGTAATCGAAATAACAGTAGGGCAACTTTTATTTGATAAAAAGTATTTTGAATGCACCGAAGAATGCAACCGCGCCGAAGAGTATGGATATATGAACATTAAACCAGCCGATTTAGCATAAAGGCGTGTAAACGCCCCGAAAGGGGCATAACTAAAGGACTATAAAAAATGAATAAAACTAATCAGCTACTAACCGACGCCATTAAAAACGGAGTGAAGAAGCCAACAAAAGCGCGTATGTTCGAGATGCTCTCGAAGATGGTCGATACTATCAACCTAGGCGTACAAGAGCCCTCTTCCCGCGTACGGAATGACCTGACGCTTCAAGCGTTGCTATTATTTCACACACCGCCCGCGCCACGTGCCCCTAAGTCACCTATGCAATGGGTCGCACTTGGCGTGTCAAAACTTGAGGAACGCGGCAGCATGAAGCTAGTACATGTGATTGACGGCGTTGCTTATGCCTCTTGCGGCCGTCGCTTGCATACTGTTGACGTTAGTTTAGAAGATGGGACTTATTGCCCAAAGACATTAAAGCGTGTCGAGACGGACCATATCGCGCCTAATTTTAAGCAAACTATACCTAGCTCTTTTCTCGGCTCACGTACCGTCACACTTGGAGACTTTGAGGCGAGAGGGACCGAACGGCTCGCCCTTGGTGATTATATTTTTGATGTTCGACATATCCGTGATTGTTTCAGTATGTTTGATGAAATGACCTTTCGGTTTAACGATATAAACAGCCCCGTCCAGTTCTCGTGTGACGGCTGCGTGTCGGTTATTATGCCTCGTAAGAAAGAGGATAAATAAAATGAATAAATCCATAGCACATTTGGAAGTGAGTAAAGAAGACCACAAAGATTTTAAAGTTTTGGCAAAAATAGAAGGCGTGTCAATGCGTGAGCTATTTAACAGAGTTGTTAAGAAACTCAAAGTACGACAAAAGCTTTTAGAGTCTTTGAAGTAATGACACAAACTGAGATAATCGTTGAAGCTGAACATATGCTTTACGAAATGTCTCTAATGTATCAATACGTTGTCTTAGTTCCCGCACCTGTTCAGATGTTCGAAGGGCATATGATCCGGTTAGCCATTAACAAGAATCCTACGTGGTATAGCAACCTTTATCAGTCATACCCTAGGAAACTATCAAGAAGGAGAGTAGAGCAAGCATTAACACGCATCGTAGAGGGTAAGAGAAATTTTAGAATATATGAACAGTTATTAACAGAATTAATAAAAAGTGGAGAATAAAAATGGCACGAGTAATTAAATTTAGAATTTGGTGGGATGGTGAAGACGAAGGTTCGATGATCGTAGAACA
>SMUX01279301.1_pt1 | contig 13748 bp, 15 predicted proteins | sample 2456431 | NCBI WGS metagenome assembly SMUX01 (sample SAMN11095930, study PRJNA526329) | marine sediment metagenome | biome: Marine sediment; feature: Surficial sediment; material: Deep marine sediment; isolation source: Hadal surficial sediment | place: Pacific Ocean | collected 2014-11 | depth... | reverse complement strand
TGTTGCAGGACGATGGGAGCGAACAAGACATCCCGCTGGATCGCGTCCAACCTGGCGATCGGCTTCGGGTGCGCCCAGGAGAGAAAATCCCCGTCGACGGTGTGGTACTCGATGGCACGAGCTCAGTGGATGAGTCAATGGTGACGGGTGAGCCAATTCCTGTGGAGAAGACTGCAAAGAGTTCAGTTACTGGGGGTACGGTGAATGGTACGGGAGGCTTCGTGATGCGAGTGGAACGAGTCGGTGGTGACACGCTCCTTGCCCAAATTGTGCGGATGGTGAGCGAGGCACAGCGGAGCCGTGCCCCGATCCAGCGCCTGGCCGACGTGGTTGCCTCCTATTTCGTCCCTGCGGTTGTTTTGGTCGCCGTGTTGACCTTTGTTGTGTGGGCTCTTGTTGGTCCGGACCCACGAATGGCTCACGGGTTGCTTAATGCCGTGGCCGTGCTCATCATCGCCTGCCCCTGCGCTCTGGGGTTGGCGACGCCAATGGCCATCATGGTAGGCACTGGGCGTGGCGCTACGGTGGGCGTATTGATCAAGAACGCCGAGGCGCTGGAGATTTTAGAAAAGGTGGACACCCTGGTGGTGGACAAGACCGGGACTCTCACCGAAGGCAAACCACGTCTCACCTCAATAGTGGCTATTCAAGGAAAAAATGACTCGGAAATCCTTCGCTTGGCTGCGAGCCTTGAGCGCGGTAGCGAACATCCCTTGGCAGCGGCCATTGTGACTGCAAGTCAGGATAAAGGTCTGGTACTTTCAGAGGCTAAGGATTTTCACTCGATTACAGGGAAAGGGGTAATGGGAAAGGTGGATGGCCAAAAGGTGGCCCTTGGCAACCGTAGTCTGCTTGATGAGATCGGCGTAAAACCCGGCGCTCTGCTCGCTCAGGCCGAAGAATTGCGACGGGATGGTCAGACAGTGATGTTTGTTGTTATCGAGGGTACCCTGGCGGGGTTGCTGGGCGTAGCGGATCCCATCAAAGGAACCACTTTGGAGGCGATCCGGTTGCTGCATCGGGATGGGATACGCATTGTTATGCTAACTGGGGATAGCCGCACAACCGCGGAGGCCGTGGCTCGAAAGCTCGGAATCGACGAGGTGGAGGCTGAAGTGCTCCCAGAGCAGAAGGGCGAGGTCGTGAAGCGTCTTCAGGCAGACGGCCGTGTGGTGGCGATGGCTGGCGACGGTATCAACGACGCCCCCGCGCTGGCTCAGGCTGAGGCGGGAATAGCAATGGGGACAGGAACAGACGTGGCCATGGAGAGCGCCGGAATAACCCTTGTAAAAGGGGATCTCAGGGGAATTGCAAAGGCACGCAGGCTAAGTCGGGGCACCATGCGTAACATTCGCCAGAATCTTTTCTTTGCTTTTATATACAACACTCTCGGTATTCCATTAGCAGCAGGCGTTCTATACCCCGTGTTCGGGCTTCTGCTGAGCCCAATCATCGCGAGTGTCGCTATGACCCTCAGCTCTGTGTCTGTTATCGGTAACGCGTTGCGACTGAGGAGATTACGTTTATAAATTGATGTCTAATCTTTGGATAATGATTATTTTGAAAAGTGGTAGACGATTTGGTCCAGCTTGGCAACTGATAAGGCTGGAATTAGTATCCGTTTCGTCAGACAAAGCAGTCATCTTCATTATTCCGAGGTAAAAAAGGGAAGCTCTCTTTCGAGGAGGAAGCCATGATCGCACCATACACTGCCGTTGCTGTCCAGACGATCATCCGCCACGTCAAGGATCTCAAATGGCGTGAGGCCATCATCAAAGAAAACGTTAACCGCAGTATCTCGATGATGGATTATGTGAAGCATCGCTTCGGTGCTGCCAAGCTCTTCGTCTTGCCCGAGTTCTCTTTGACTGGAGCCGAGCATGTGCGGTCGGTTGAGGAGTGGACAAAAGTTGCCCTTCGGATTCCGGGGCCTGAGCTCGAGCCTCTGGCAAACTTTGCACGCGAAAACCAGGCCTACGTTGGGGGCGGAACAATGGAATTCGACTCCAACTATCCCGGCCGATGGTTTAACTCCGCCTATCTCTTTGGCCCCAAAGGTGAGTTGCTAATCCGCTATCGAAAACTCAACGGAGCCGATGTTCAGGGGCATACGACTTATTCGACCCCACCAGCCCTGTATGACCTGTACGTCAAGACCGAAGGGGGAGAGGATGCTCTTTTCCCAGTTGTTGACACTCCCATCGGTCGTTTGGGGATGATCAACTGCTATGACATTAATTTTCCGGAGGTGATCCGAACCTTCGCCATGCGCGGAGCGGAGGTGCTGCTTCATTGCACGGGTGAGCCCTATGCCCCCCATCGGGAATCCTGGGAAATGAGCCGCCGCACTCGTGCCTATGAAAACCTGATGTATGTCATCTCCGCCAACCACGGTGGCTATGCTGCGCAGATGCATGATGACGTTTTTGCCGACTCGGCTGGCCTGATTTTTCAGGAGCGGCTCGAAGGGGAAATTTCGCCAGTCGATCGCTCGCACGGGGGCTCTGAGGTCGTCGATTTCAACGGTCACATTGCTGGACAAACAGAGAGTCCTGGAGAGGCGCTTGCCATGGGATCCATTGATATCCAGGCCTTGCGTGAGCGGCGGGGTGAGGTCCGGGGCAATATCTTGGCTCAGGTCCGGTCAGAAATATATGCTAAAGAGTATGCCAAACATCGTGCGAGCCCCCTCAATCGCTGGCTCGATCGTCCGATCCAAGACAAAAGTGAGGGGAGCCAGAACACCAGAGAAGTGATTGAGCGTTACCTTAAGGAGGGAGTATACGTGCCTCCCGAAGGGGTCGAGGTTTTGACTTCCCAGCCAAGCCGAAGGAGGGCTTCAGTCTAAACTATGGCGCGTAAATACAACCTCGTATGTGTTCAGAGCGCGATTGAGATCATTGAAGATCCATCGCAGAAACAGGCGACAATCTCGCGCAACCTTGAACGCTCTCTTCGAGTCGCCGAGGGTGCAGTTGTCCGGGATGAGGCTCGGGTCGTTCTATTTCCGGAAGGATGGCTTCAGGGTCATAGTTTTGCCCGTACGAAAGCGGACTGGAAGGCTATCTGTATAGAGATTCCGGGCCCTGAAACGGCACGGATGGGCGAATTCGCCCGCCAGCATGAGGTCTATCTGGCTGGTGCAGCCTTCGAGCAGGACCCCTCTTGGCCCGAGGTGTGGTTTACCACCGGCTTTATCGTTGGACCTTCGGGAAAGGTGGAATTGCGTTACCGCAAGCTACAGGAGCACAACGTCGAAGGGTTGATCCCGAATGTTTCCCCTGCTGACGTGTACAGCGAATACCTGCGCCGGTATGGCGAAGACTCCATCTTTCCGGTACTCGATACTCCTTACGGGCGGCTGGCAATAATAGTTGAGAACGATGTTAATTATTTCGAGTTGACCCGTATCTTTACGTTTCACGGCGCTGAAATTTTCCTGCATCCCACCTCCGAAGAGAACGGGCCACAGTTTCCCTCCTGGGATCAGGCGCGCCGCTCCCGTTGCTACGAAAACATATGCTATCTTGCCTCGGCGAATTCCGGACAGATCATCAGCACGTACCATGCGGCGTATGCCACCCGAGGCTCCTCCACGGTTATCAATTATCTGGGTAATCCCGTGGCACGAATTGAAGGGCCCGGTGAGTCGCTTTTGGTTTCTCCTATCGACCTGCAGCGTCTCCGTTATCGACGTCTCGAGGGGCGCATGAATTTTCCTGCTCAGGTCAAGTCGGAGTTGTTTGGGAAAGAGTTTGGTAAGCAGGTATTGCTGCCCAAAGATACCGGCCCTGCGACCAGGGAAACCGGTGAGGCGACAATACGCCGCCTGCAGGATAAAGGCATCCTCGGCACTCCTTAGCTATTGCAACGAACCGATCCTTTTTTGGGGTTTAACGGGGCAGCCGGCTCGGATCCAGGCCGTTAATTTCCATCACGGGTCATCCGTTAAGACGGCTTATCAAATTCGAGTTCAATCGGTGACAAAATTAGTCGGGAGGAAATAAGTGGCAGAGCAAAGCACCGTTTTGCTCGAACTGAGGAACATCAGCAAGCGCTTTGGGGCGACTCAGGCCATAGCCGATCTCAGCATTGACGTCCACCAGGGGGAGATCTTTACCTTGCTTGGCCCGAGTGGGTGTGGCAAGAGCACCACGCTCAGAATTGTTGCCGGCCTAGAACGCCCCGATACCGGGCAAATCCGCCTTAAGGGCAAGACCATCGTTGATTCTCGAACTGGGAACTTTACGCCTCCGGATGCACGGAACATGGGTATGGTTTTCCAGGCCTTTGCGGTATGGCCACATATGACCGTCTTTGAGAACATCTCTTTCCCTCTGCAGGTGCGTCGCCAGCGTCGATCGGACATCAAAAAAAAAGTTATGGATACTCTGGAATTAGTCGGCCTTACCAAGAAGGCCGAAGAATATCCATGGCAGCTCTCCGGCGGCATGCAACAACGGGTAGCGCTGGCTCGGGCGCTTGTCTATGCCCCTGACATGCTTCTCCTCGATGAGCCTCTCAGTAATTTGGATGCAAAGCTGCGAGAACAGATGCGGATTGAATTGCGGGCGCTACAGCGCCGGTTGGGTACCACCTTTCTGTTCGTAACGCACGACCAGGCGGAGGCAATGATTCTCTCGACTCGTATAGCAGTGATGAGCGACGGTCGGCTGGAACAGATCGGAACCCCGGCAGAAGTCTATGAGCAGCCAGCCACTCCCTTCGTGCGTGACTTTCTCGGGCAATCGATTCTGCTCTCGGGAATCATCAAACGACGCGGTACCACCGTCTGGATTGATCTGGATTTGGGAGCTCGTTTGCCGTGCAATAGCGATCACTTGCCAGATGGCATGACAGTTACCGTTGCTTGCCGAGCTGAATGTATCAGGTTGCAGCCGGCCGGTGACCGGGCGGATGATCAGATTACAGTAGTGATCGAGGACGCCACCTATATTGGCGATCGAGTGGATTACTTGGTACGTGCTGGTGACAGCTACCTTACCGTACGCAGTTCTGCAGAAGAGCGCTATGCAATAGGGGCTAGTGTAAGTCTCTGTTTCAGCCAAAAAGGGATCACCGTGTGGCCTGATGGAAGTTGATTCATTACCTGTTGTTCCAGATTCTCGTTTCCGCTCCACGTTTTGGTCGGCGCACAATGTATTGGGTGTCGTGGTAGTGTTTGTTGTCGCACTGGGTACACTGGTTCCCGTCCTGTTCTTGGTGTTCAGCAGCTTCAACACAGCTCCTCCGGCCCAGGAAGCAATTTACGGGTTGGAGAATTGGCGAGCTGCCTTTATCGATCCCCGGATGTTGGACGCGATTTGGACCACCGTGCGTCTTGCGGTAACTCGGGTTGCGATAGCGGTGGTAGTCGGGATCCTATTTGCCTGGCTGATCGCACGTACCGACATGCCAGGGGGATCAAGCTTCGAATTTCTATTCTGGGTTGCTTTTTTTATTCCGGCCTTACCGCTGACACTGGGTTGGATAATGTTGTTGGATCCCCAGACCGGCCTTATCAACAAACTGCTAACTCAGTTGCCGTTCATCACCGATGGCCCACTCAATATTTACAGTTTCTGGGGTATCGTCTGGATCCACCTGACCGCGACGTCGATTCCGATTGCTGTCATCCTGTTCTCCCCAGCGTTCCGGCAGATGAGCGCTACTCTCGAGGAGTCGGCTCGTATGTGTGGCGCCAGCGCACTTATGACGCTGCGCCGGGTTACCGTACCGCTGCTTGTACCGGCCATCCTACCAGCTACGGCAATCATGCTCATTCGTAGCCTGGAGGCCTTTGAGATCGAATTGCTAGTTGGGACACCGGTTGGCATATTCGTTTACAGCACGCGAATCTATGACCTGCTCGACGAGAGCCCTCCTCAGTATGGTATGGCAACGGCACTGGGCGCTCTTTTCTTGGTGGCGATTTTGCTCTTCGCTAGTCTATACCTGTTTTATATCCGAGGGCGCCGCTTCACCACAGTCACCGGGCAGGGGTTTTCGACCGAAAGGATCAGGCTCGGCCGATGGCGCTGGGTTGCGTTTGGGCTATGTGCCTTCTATTTATTCTTTAGTTTCGGGCTCTCACTAGTCTTTCTCATTCTCGGCTCATTTATGCGCCGCTTTGGTTTCTTTGATATCGCTGAGCCCTTTACTCTTAGCCACTGGGCCAAACTGTTGCGCGACCCGATCCTGCTCTCTTCGCTCGGAAATAGCATGATTCTTGGGACTGTAACCGCACTCTTGGCGGTAGTCTTGTTTTCGCTGGTCGCCTATGTGATTGTTCGGAGCCAATTGGCCGGGAGAAGGTTGGTCGATATGATGGCCTGGGTTCCGTGGGCCATCCCCGGCGTACTGATGGGGCTGGCCCTGCTGTGGCTCTACCTCGAGACGCCACTTCGTGCCGTGTTATACGGAAGCCTTACCGGGATGGTCCTTGCGATGATTATCAAGGAGCTGCCGGTGGGGACACAGCTTCTGAAAGCCGGTTTTATCCGGCTTGGCAACGAGTTGGAGGAAGCGGCCCGCATTTGCGGTGCATCCTGGCCTCTAACCTACCGCAAGATAATTTTGCCGTTGGTTTCCCCAGTATTGATCAGCGTCGCGGTGCTTTCTTTCCAGGGGGCGGTGCGCGACATCGCCACAATTGTTTTCTTGTACAGCAACGCCTCGCGCCCCCTATCAATACTACTGTTGGAGTACAGTTTCAGCGGCGAATTGGAACGAGGAGCAGCCGTGGGGATCCTCCTAGTCGCATTGATCTCCGTAATGGCGCTGATTGCTCGCCGGCTGGGTTACCGCACCGGGGCTACCACCTAGGGTGAGCAACAAACCGGGTTAGAATTCGCTTTTGGAACACATCTCGAGACTACTTGACAGGCCTTTAGCCGGATGATAGGGATCGACCGCACCATACGAGTGTTTGGGCTCGGCAATTTCTGGGCTATCAAATCAGGAAGGAGGCTTAACATGCAAACTGTAATATTCTCCCGCATAGTAGGCGTGTCGGTGGCTCTGTTGGTCTTGGCGATGACCTATACGCCAGCCGTGGCTGACTTCAACGCAAAGTGGAGTGCGTTGATTGAGGCTGCTCGCAAGGACGGTAAGGTGGTGCTCAACTCAGTGCCGGGGACCGAGATGCGCCAAAAGCTGCCAGCGGCCTTTAAGAAAAAGTTCGGTGTCACACTGGAATTCGTCAGTGCCCGTACAAGGCAAGCGGCCCAACGGGCATTGGTTGAAGCGAGGGTGGGTGTCTTGACCACAGATCTCATCAGCGGCGGCCAGTCAACCCTCGCTCGTGTGTTGTATCCCAAGGGCATGCTGGCGCCAATCAAGCCCCTTTTGATTCATCCCGACATTAACGACTCGTCGGTTTGGTTAAAGGGTAAACCCTGGTTTATCGACGATAAGGACCAGTACCTGCTGCGTGTGATCGACTTGGTAGTGCCCATTGGGGCGGTCAACGCAAATATTGTCGATGCAAGCAAATTTAAGTCGGCAAAGTATCTTCTGGACCCAAAGTGGAAGGGCAAGATTGCGATGTACGAGCCAACTCGACCGGGTCCTGGATCCAACACGGTTTCCTATCTAATGAAGATGTTTGGCGAGGAGTACGTCGTAAACCTCATCAATGGCCAGGAGGTCATGCGATCGAGAAACCGCCGCCAACTGGCTGACTGGCTTGTGCAGGGGAAATACCCCATTGTCATAGCGCTTTCGATTACAGAGGCTACTAGACTGCGGGCAGATGGCTTCAACATTAAGTTTATCTTACCCGATGATGTCCTTCCTCTCGAGGGTCCGGCATCCGGTGTCTTCGTGCTGTTGAAGAACTCACCCCATCCCAATGCGGCGGCACTGTTCCTGAACTGGATCACTACAAAAGAGGGCATGCAGCTTTACATTGACCTGGAAGGGGCTCCTGGAACGCGGATTGACCTGGATACCTCCAAGCTTCTGATACAGGAAGTTATTCCCAAGCCGGGTAAGAAATACTTTGACTCTGCAGAATGGAACTACGTGACTACTGAGTCCAGAACGCTATTAAAGAGAATCCAGAAGCTTTTTAGGCAGTAACACCAAATCGTTCCCTTTTCCTGGAGCCTAGCTAGGCTCCAGGAACTTGGCCAGTAGTAATTATATTGCTCGGACCCCGACCGACCACCAGCCGTTTGAGCAAGCGGGGCTTAGCTACATCCAGCACCGAGACGGTGCCAGCTCCGTGGTTAACGACGTAGAGCCGTGAACCATCTGGGCTGAAAGACATCCCTTGATGTGAACCGCCAGCCTCAACGATTACTCGCCCGACGATCTTCGGGTTTACGGCATCGATGATGCTAACATCCTCCGAACGGGTGTTGTTCACGAACGCCAGCCGCCCATCCTGACTGAAGACCACCCGCTCCGGGACCTGGCCTACCGGGAGCGTATATTCAATTGTTAGGCTGTCTAAACTTATGACCGAAACAACACCGGCTTTGTGCACGACGAAGGCCCGTCGGCCGTCAGGCATCATCCGGACGTAATTAGGTCCTAGCGGCCCGCGGATCTCAGCCACCACCCGTTTCTCGATCACGCCAATCACTGAAACAACGTTAGCGCCGTTGTTGCAGACTAGAACAAGGCGGTTGTCAGGTGAGACGGCCACACCATGTGGTGCCTTCACAACCTGAACGGTCTCTATCGCCTTGTGTGCTCGGGCATCGACAATCGTCACGGTTGAGCTTGCGATATTGGTAGCAAAGGCGAGCTTGCCGTCAGAGGTGAAGGCAATTTTGTGGTGGCCGGTACCCGCTGGGATGGTAGCTAAGCATTCCCCAGATGCAGCATTCAGCACTGTCAAGTCACCCGAACCGTCATTGGCAATCCAGACTTCCTGACCGGAAGGGTGTAGGTAGATGTGCCCGGGCCGCACGCCAGCTTTCTCAGAACATACGATTCGCCTCTCCGCCAGGTCGAGCACTCCGACTGTGTTGGTGCCGGATAAGGTGACGAATACGCGTTGGCTTGCCGGAGCATAGACCAAGTCGCGTGGCCCCTTGCCCACAGTCACATTCCCCACGACAGAATCGTCTATCGGGTCGACGAATGAGACGTCGTCGGTCAGCGTGTTCAGGACAAGGATATGTCCGCCGCCCATAACATTGCACCCCTTACTCTAACTCGGGTCGAATGGTTGAGCTACGTCCCCAGCTGGTCTAGTTATTTTAACGAATAACATTCTTTTCATAACCTCGTAAAAGGACAGGGTACTGCAGACGATGGTATCCTGGCAAGCGATCAGTGGGGTACAGGTTGTTGTTAAGAATTTAGGGATAAGGTAGGACTGGCAGAGAGATGATTCATTGGTCGGTGTGGATCGGGATCCTTGGGGTCTTTGGGACAGCGGGTGTCCTGGCTTATCTAAGGAGAAGGGAAATCAGCTCAGTGGTAGAATATTCCTGGCTCCTGGGGCTAGCTGGCCTGGCTCCCGCCTGGCTGGTAGCCATTTTGTCCTTGCTAGGTCAAACACCGACTGAGGTCATTGACACTCCTTTACCCCGACCAGTCCTAATTTCCTCGGCGGTTGCACTTCTTGGCGTGATCTTTACAGACGTGTTGAACAGGCGCCTTTTGGCAAGGGATATTAGCCCTCATTCAACAACAGTCTGGCTCCTTGGAGTTGTTGCCTTCATCCCCGCATGGATGATTGCTCTATGGGTTTTAAAATAACGGCGATATCTCTCTCTGTATTTGTGGTGTCGATCCTGGCGGGACATGGTTACGCCCATATCCCAACCGACACCAACCCTTCTGCGGACTGGCATTGGCGGCCGGATATCCTCTTTGTCCTGGCTCTTTTTGGCACAGTCTATACTCGTGGTTGGCTGAAGCTCCGACGGCGTTCAACACGCGCTGTATCTCATTGGCAGATTGCCCTTTATTGGCTTGCCATAGGGGCGATTATTTTAGCCGTGATATCTCCCATCGACGCACTGTCGGCGACGAGTCTCAGCATGCACATGGTTCAACATCTGCTTTTGCTGATGATTGTACCTTTGTTTTTCCTTTTGGCTAACCCATTGCCAGGATTTTTATGGGGGCTTCCAGCGAAGTGGAGAAAACCATTTTGCCGTTTGTTAAACCCCGTATCTCCCTTCCGCCGCATTCTTTGGGCCCTGACCCTCTTGCCCGTGGCCTGGACTGTTTACGTTTTTAACCTGTGGGCATGGCACCATCCCTCGCTTTACCAGTTGGCCCTGCGGAACGAGTGGGTCCATGATATCGAGCACCTTATGTTTTTCTTCACGGCCATTGTGTTCTGGTGGCCAGTGGTGAACCCGGCGCCAAGACTACACGGAGAAATCTCCTACGGGTTCCGCATCGTCTACCTCATTGCAGCAACCCTTCAAAACACTGCCCTCGGCATGGCCATTTCCTTGCCGGAGAAGGTCCTCTATCCTCTCTACGAGACTATGCCTCGAGTGCTGGATCTTAGCCCGATCAATGACCAGGCATTGGGAGGTGGGATTATGTGGGTGAGTAGCCACATGTATTTGACTCCAATTCTCGTCCTGGTGGCCCGCATGTTGATGCGCGAGGAAGAGTCTGTCCGGTCGAATCCACCTAAACGAGTTCCGAGCAAGGTGTAGAAAGAGGTTAGGGGTAAATTTTTTTCCAGCCAGTTAGACGATCCTCTTGACAATATATTAAAATCTAATAATATAACAATTGTACAAGGATCTTCTGCGAGGTTAGCGTGAAGCGTGGGCTTCTAATTGTCTCTGGTCTGATAACCTGTCCCTGTCATTTGCCCCTGGTTCTTCCCCTCTTAGGGGCAGCGCTAGCAGGTACCTCAGTGGGGACCTTCATTCAGAATCATCTGTGGGGGATTGGAATCGCGGCTACTTTATACTTCATTTTCGTTGTTCTGTATGCGTTAAAGAAATGGTCGCGAAACACACGATTCGATATGATTTCAGGTGACGAAGACCAATAAGCTAGTAAAAGTAAAGAGGAGGACATTCATTTGCCTACACTGAAACAGAAACCCGTGGCATTAGCAGAGTCCAACGAGGTTCTCATGAAATTTTTTAAGGGGTTAGGAGATTCAACCAGACTTCGAATCGTACAGGCTCTTTTAGAAAAAGAGTGTAACGTGTCGGAATTGATTCAGCTCATAGGAGTTCCACAGAGCAATATCTCCAATCATCTGGCCTGCTTAAAATGGTGTGGCTATATTAGCTCCCGAAAAGAAGGAACGAGTGTCTACTACCGAATAACCGATGACCGGGTACGCCAGATCATGGGGTTGGCGCGTAGGGTTATAGCCGACAATGCAGAGCAGCTTTATGCCTGTACTAGAATCAAACTTTAGGGATTTAGAAGGGAAGGCCGTCATGAAAGAAAGATCTCCGACCGGATCGTCTCTGGGCTCTATGCTGAGCGCATTCGTTGGAAGCTGGTGATGAATCGGCTTACCGTGAGTGGTTTGGGCCGTTTCGTGGTCTCTTTTTTCTGGTTGCCGTCTTCCTGGTGGCTCGATCCCATTACCTTTACTGGGGCGGACTTAGGTGGAGAGCGAAGTGGGCCACTACGGTTGCCTTGTGGATCTCGACGGGCCTGACGTTAGCGATGACCTATGTTTTCTACATTTATTATAATCCAATGTTTTTCTGAAATAGAATTCCTGAAGAAGGGTTAATCGAGGATGGACCTGGGTGCTGTTAAGGCTGGATTGGTAAGTTTTTCATCTGCATTGCTAGCCTCTCTGTGCTGTCTATTGCCTCTCGGCATAGTGGTTTTGGGCCTGGGTAGTGGCGCCTTTATGATGGTAACTATGCAGTATCGAAACATCTTTGTTCCCGTCGGGGTTCTCGGAGTCGGAATTGGATATTACCTTTACTTTAAAGAAAAACGACGTTGTTCCAGCATCGGTTGCTCGTTCGTCGGGAGAAAGACCAACCTGGCGTTGCTGGTGCTGGCCACGGTGATGGTCGCGGGGGCTTTGCTGCTGAATTTTTTCCCAGGGCTAACATCGGATTATCTGCAGATGGCGATGTAACGTTTTTTTAAGGAGTAATGACATGGCGAAGTCCTACGAAACGATATTGTCGATTATTGTCGCGATTTCTTTAGCCACACTGTTTCTCGGTTGTGGGTCCGGCAGTGAAGCAGTCGATACGACTGGTCTGAGCCAGGTCCATCTGCGTATAGAGGGGATGACCTGAGGGGGTTGACCCACCATTGTGAGGAGGGCCCTGGAAGGGCTCAGCGGAGTGAAAAAGGCCGAGGTAAGCTTTAGTAAAAAAGAAGCGATAGTGTATTTTGAGGAGGAGAAGGCAACCGTTAATGAAATGGTCCGGGCTGTCGGGAAGGTAGGATTTCGAGCAACAGAAAAAAGCAGCCCGTGAAGATTAGTAACTTGGGAGAGGGTTATGGATGGAGATAAATGTTTCAAGGCAGGTCTATGGGGTTCAATCATTGCGGCAATCTGTTGTTTCACTCCAGTTCTTGTCTTAGGGCTAGGTGTGATTGGACTGGCAGCGCTTACGCCCTATTTGGATTACGTCTTGTTTCCCATGCTGGGGATCTGCTTAATTCTGGCGTTCTATGGCTGGTCAAGAAGAAAGAAAGGGGCGTGATCAATTTCAGTTACTGGTCTGATAAAGATTAAAATTGGAGGTTGATAATGGAAAAAAATATTACAGTTTACTCCTCTACCAGTTGAACGTCCTGCCATACAGCGAAAGAGTTTCTTTCGCATCACAAGATTCCTTTCACGGATCGGAACGTTGCAGAAGACCCCGATGCCCTGCGCGAACTTATGGAAAAAACGGGTCGCCGGGCTACCCCAGTAATAGTTGTGGATGGAGAGGTTGTTGTAGGATTTGACCGGGGAAAGCTTGAGCGGCTCTTAGGCCTGTAGGACAACCCATGGAAGAGATTCTTTGTCCTGGATGTGGTGAAAGGGTACTGCTGCAGGGTCTGAAGATTGGAGATCGCATCGACTGTACCAACTGTGCCGACCTGACCTTACGATTGGAGGAAAAAGACGGTCAATACATTCTCGTAGATATTCCAAAGGTGAGCTGCCCGTCCTGTGATCGGATCTTGGAAGTCCCCGATGGCCTGGGACGAGGGGATGTGATGACGTGTTGCGGTGTGGATTATATGCTTACTTATGAGTTTGGAGCATACGCATTAGTGCCCTACGGCAAGGACGAAAAAAATTAAACACACCTTCCTGGTTATCACTGGGTTTCCTAAAAGAATCTACAGGGGAGTTGGGTCATGGCGTGGGCCATGCTCCTTGAGCTGGGCATGATGGTGGGACCACCTATGGGGCCGATGGTTGGTTTGTTTGGGGTGCGTTACGCATGGCCGCAACTTTTTCTGTTGACCCTTGTGGCTCATGTTGCATTCGGCACGGCTTTAGGTCTATTGACCCAGTCCCTCCTGAAAGAAGAAGACCGAGGCGTTTTTCTCTCTTTCCTAACGGGTACTGATCCAGGGGCTAGGCGCACAGTTAGTTGATGCTTTGCCCTAAAGATTGCCGGATTTTGTGCCTGCTTGACCCGCCTGGTTGATTGGGAAAAGAACCGGCCAAACTAATAAGAAAAGGAATATCCATGAGGCAGTTCTTGTGTGAATCTGTAGGTGCGTTCGGATAGGAGGCATACTATGACAAAGCAATTTGATCTTTTGGTCCTTGGAACCGGCGCGGCGGCGTCTACCGCTGCATACAGGTATCGTTCCGCAGG
>SMUX01382579.1_pt1 | contig 13750 bp, 12 predicted proteins | sample 2456431 | NCBI WGS metagenome assembly SMUX01 (sample SAMN11095930, study PRJNA526329) | marine sediment metagenome | biome: Marine sediment; feature: Surficial sediment; material: Deep marine sediment; isolation source: Hadal surficial sediment | place: Pacific Ocean | collected 2014-11 | depth... | reverse complement strand
TGGTCGATACCAACATGACCGTCAACGCGGACATCCTCATATGATTTATTCTCGCGCAATACCGCCTCGGATGATGCGGAGCCCCATGGCGCGGACCACCCGTTTGACGAAGCACGGTTCGGCGGCCGGCGCGCCGGCGCGAGGCCTTCGGGCCCGGATCGCCCGCAGGGTCGCCGTGGCCGGCATCTGTGCGGTCGTCCTATTCGGTGCCGTAATCAACGTCGATGCGGACGCGGCGAGCCCGCGGGCGGAGCGCTACGACGAATACCTGGTCAAGGCCGCCTTCCTGTACAACTTCGCCCGGTTCACGGAGTGGCCGAGCGGGACCTACGCCCACCCCTCGGCGCCGCTCATGATCTGCGTCCTGGGCAAGGACCCCTTCGGCCCGATGCTCGACTCCATCGCGGGCAAGCGGATCAACGGCAGGCCGGTGGCTGTCAGCCGGGTGGCAGGGGTCCAAGAAGCCCGGCAATGCCAGGTCCTCTTCATCGACGAATCGGAATTACGGCACCACGCCCGGACCATCAGGCATCTCGCCGGCCGGCCGGTCCTGACGGTCTGTAATACACCCAATTGCGCCCGGTTCAGGGGCATGATCCACCTCAAGATCGTTTCACAAAAAGTCCGGTTCATCATCGACATCGAATCCGCGGAGTCCGCCGGCCTGAAATTCAGTTCAAAGCTTCTCACGCTGGCGGAGAAGTTCACGAGAAAGACCAAGACCCAGAACGCGCAGCGTCACGCCGATGGCTCGGCGTTCCCTGGGCCAGGTACTCAATTATCCCGCCGTTAAAAATTTCAACAAGAACTTGAAGGCCCAAAAGAAAGCTCGATCCCTGCAGTCAATGCATCGACGCATTTTGACTCTTTTATACCCCTGGCTTTAGGCAGGAAATTAATGTTCAGAGTCAATTTGTTAGAGCATTCCGGCCAACCGCACCACCAGCCACGGCCAGGGCCAGGGCGCGACGCCCACAACCGCGTACATCGATCCGGAATTCATCTCCAATCTCCAACTAACTGCTTGAACCACTGGAGCTTTTCCGGGACGGAGGCGATTTGGGGCATCCGGCGGGAAGCGGGTAACCTTAACGGTTTGTTTTCCATCAGGCGGTAGGGTTCGGCGTTTGGGTATATCGAGCATTACTTAGAAGGAGATCGGGACGGAGAGTGAAGGGCACATCGATGGTGTGAAGCTCACGTCCCCGACACGGCCCATGATCCAAGGTATCCGCAGGCTCGCCATCCTCGTGATCGGCGGATGCATGCTCGCGATGTCGATTTGGATCGCGGGCACGCAGGCCGACGACCGTCCGGCCCGGCCGACGGCCGCCACGACATCTCGCGAATATCTGCTCAAGGCCGCCTTTCTGTACAACTTCGCCAAATTCACTTCCTGGCCGACCGAGGCTATTTCGGGTGCGGGGAAGCCCGTGCGCTTGTGCATTCTCGGGAAGGACCCCTTCGGCGCCGCCTTGGAATCCATCGAAGGCAAGAATATCCAGCAGCGGCCGTTGGTCACCATTCGGATCGCCCGGGTATCGGACGCCGAGGAATGCCACATCATTTTCATCGGCAGCTCGGAGCAAGAACGGCTGAGGGGAATCCTCGACTATCTGCGCGAGCTACCCATCCTGACCATTGCCGAAATGTCAAATTTCGCCAGGGTCGGGGGGATTATCGGCCTCAAGACCGTCGAGGATCGGATCCGATTCGACATCAATGTGGATGCCGCGAACGAGGCGAATCTCAAGTTTAGCTACAAGCTACTTCAGCTGGCCGACATTGTAAGCGCGGAGACAAAATGATGGTTGCGTTCCGCGACATTTCCGTGAAGTACAAGATTACGGCGATCACGTTGCTCACGACTTTGGTGGCCCTGATACTTGCTTCCGCGGTTTTCATCGGCGCCCGATGGATGAGCGATCGGCGCGCCACCGGCCAGGAACTCGAGACCATCGCGGACATCATCGGTAACAACAGCACCGCCGCCATCGTTTTCGACGATCAGCACGGGGCGGGAGAGATCCTGTCCGCCCTGCGCGCCCAGCCGAACATCGAAAGGGCGTATGTTTACCGGGCTAATGGGACGATCTTGGCCAAATATGTCTCGGGTCGGCTAAAGGGCGGATCGACCGCCCCTGAATCCGACGAACGGCGCGGTCTCGGCCACCCGGCCCCCGCCGGGGCCGACCGCTCTCTGGCAAGTGAGTTGGTTTACCATAATGAATTCGTCGAGATTTACCGGCCGATCCAACTCGACGGCAAAGCCATCGGCGCAGTTTTCATCAGATCCGACTTGGCAAGAGCATACGCTGCGATCGCAACATACGTACGGGTTGCCGCAGCCGTGATCCTGATCGCGTGTGTGGTGGCCTTTCTTCTGGTATCGCGACTGCACAGGGTGATTTCTCAGCCGATCATGGAGCTCCTGGAGACCATTCGGGTGGTATCCGCCAATCAGGACTATTCAGTGCGGGCCGAGAAGCAAGGCAACGATGAACTGGGCGTGCTGATCGACGGCTTCAATATGATGTTGACCCGGACCCAGGCCCACGACCAGAGCCTCAAGACGGCACAGGCGCGGGCCGAAGCGGCCAACCGCGCGAAGAGCGAGTTTCTGGCCAATATGAGCCATGAACTACGCACGCCGCTGAACGCGATCATTGGTTTCGCGGAGATCATCCAAGACGAAAGGATCGCCGCCGTCGGGATCGATAGGTATCGCCTTTACGCAAGTGATATTCATGGAGCCGGGCTGCACCTGCTCGGCCTCATCAACGATATATTGGACTTGTCCAAAATTGAGTCCGGGGAGGACAAACTCCACGAGGAAGACTTTGGGATTCTTGCGCTCGTTGGTTCCGTCGCGATGCTGGTGACAGGACGTGCCGAGAAACGCGGCGTCGAGCTTGAGGTAGATGTTTCGGATCATGTCCAGGCGCTGCGCGCCGATGAACGTAAGCTAAAGCAGATCCTGATCAATCTCTTGGCCAACGCGATCAAATTCACCCCGGCCGGCGGCAAGGTCACGCTCAGGATTCTGTCTAGCGCGGAGGGCGGCGTGCTGTTCCAAATCATCGATACCGGCATCGGGATAGCGCCCGAGGACATTCCCAAGGCGCTGGCGCCGTTCCAACAGATCGATGGCGACCTCGACCGCAAGTATGAAGGGACTGGCCTTGGCTTGCCACTCGCCAAAGCACTTATCGAAATGCACGGCGGTTCCCTGGATCTGCAGAGCGAGGTCGGTGTCGGCACCACGGCCACCGTGCGGTTGCCTGCGGATCGCATCGTGGAATTGCGGGACACCCCGCGCGTTTCGGACGTGGGAGAGGCATTGTCACGTACCGACACCCCCGGTTTTGCAAGGGGGAAAAACTGATTTGACGAGGAATTAGGGCTTGCCGTCATGGTTCCGGCCTTTCGGTGCGGCTCAATGACCGTTGGCGTGCAAGGAATCCGTTGGATCGGTTCCCAGTCAGAGTAGCGAGCTTGATGCTCGGACAATGCCGGGGAGAGTAATACCCCGGTTATCCGTTTCCCACCGAGAGGAAATTCTCGAAGTTGCTCAGCGCCGATGTGACGGCGGGAGCAGGTCGGTGATCAGGAAGCCAACCTTGCCGAAACGCCGGGCGAAGGTTTTCCAATTCACGCCTTTCGGGTCTTTGACCACGGCGCCGAAGGATCGCCGATCGGTGTGGAAATCCGCGAATAACTCTTCGGTGCTTAGGGCCCCGTCGGCGTTGGTATCGAAGTTCTCGAACACTCTCGCTAGCCCCGCATGACGGACCACCATCAGCGCCACGGCGATCATGTTCCGCTCTGGTGGGCTAAGCTTTGATGCCTTATTGCGAACCGACGATCTTGCCTTGCGCAGCGCAAGCTCTAACTCCCTCAGCTCGATTCCTCCGCTGGCGTTGGAATCGAGGAAAGCACTAACCGCATCGGTACAGTTGGTCGAAGGTGACGTTGCACAAGCGGACCTCAGTCCGACGATGAAAGCATCGAACGGGCCTGCAGCGGGGGCGATGTTGGAACCGGCAAGCAGCGTTGCGAAAAGTAGGGCTATGACGCTTATTGCTCGCATGGGTCCGACAGTTTGAGGTGGTGCCGCCTTTCGAACCTGATGGTTGGACCCCCAGATCAAACGATCATGTCTTGGAGGCGATCAAGGAAAACGCGCGCGCGGTGGTTCCGCCCTCACGCGCTGCCACCGGCGCTGGGTGTTTCGGACTTCTGGCCTCCCTCTTCCTTGCGCGCCTCGGCCTGCAACCGCTTGGCCTCGGCCTTGGCGGCTTTCTTTTCCTTCTTCTGGATCTCGCGTTGGCGCTTCTCGAAATTGTAGTTGGGTTTGCGGGCCATGGTTCCCTCCAGGCTTATCCGACGGTGAAAATAATCGCGGCGGGTTCTCTCGCCACATGGTTCAGGCCGCGCGGCGCGGGCTCCGCCCGGACCACGCCCGAAGGCCGCTCGCCGCCGTCGACGGTGATCGGTATTCGGATGAGCGCCTCGATATCGCTGAGGAGAGCATACTCGCTTGCGGCGCAGAACGACAGCGCGACGCCCTTCGCCCCGGCGCGGGCGGTCCGGCCGATGCGGTGGGGCTCATCATGCGAAGCGTGCATCCGCACGACGGACCGCGCCTGCCCTGGAAGCCTTTGAGCACCCATCAAATTGATTCAATGTGGCCGGAGTGTGCTCTAATTACTTAGGAGGAACTTGCCAACTCTGCTAGTTTGGTTGTGTCTCCCTGATTGAAGCCGCTTCGGGCGGAGAGAGTGCCCTTTATGAGTAACCAGTCATGAGTAACAAGAAACCCGCACCCGATGGCGACATCGACCCCAAGGTGCGCAGCTGCCTCTCCTGCGGGCAGCCGTTCACCAGCGGATGGGCGGGCGAGCGCATCTGCCCCAAATGCAAGTCCTCGTCATCGTGGCGCAGCGGCTCCGCGCGCCAGTTTCCCGCCGCCAAGCGATCCTGACCACGGCGGCCTAGGCCGCCCCCTGGAATTGTCGGATTAACCGGGCGTGAGCGGGCTGATCGGAAGCGGTCGAGACTCTCATGGGGCGGGTTGACGCCATTTTGCGCGCGCCCAGCGCGCTTCCGCTTGAAGATATCGCGGCGGTTGAGGTGGCGGCGGTGGGGGGTGTTCTTGAGCGAACCGGACCGGCGGGCATGCACAAGAGGATATTTCAGTTACAATCCATCCCGGCCGCATGGGGCAAGCGAAGAGAGGGAGTCGAAGAGATGAAGGACAACCAGGGTGATGGCGTGAGCGGTGCGGATATCCGCGCCAAGCTCGACCATCCGGTCATCGATGCCGATGGACACATGATCGAGACCACCTTCGCCATCCTCGATTTCGTCAAACAGGTCGGTGGGCCAGAATTTGCGGCGCGCTACGAAAAGATTCTACTGGGCAGCAGCGGTGGCCCTTCCAGGCGCGCGGTTTGGACGGCGAATTCAGGTCCCGCCACCATCGACCGGGTGACGGCGATGCTGCCGAAACTGCTTCGCGCGCGACTCGACGATGCCGGAATTGATTTTTCGGTGGTCTATGGGACCGTCGCCCTGACCGTCTTGCGTATCGGGGATGACGAATTGCGTCCCGTGGTCTACCGCGCCATGAACATGATGTACGCCGATATGTTCGCGGAAGTATCCGATCGGCTGACCCCCGCGGCGCTGATCCCCATGCATAAGCCCGAAGAGGCCCTCGCCGAACTGGAATTCGTCGTCAAGGAGTTGGGGCTCAAGGCGATTGTCATGAACACCATGATCATGCGCCCGGCGCCCGAAGTGGTGAACGAGGCGCCGCATCTCGCGGAATATTCCATGGTGCCCCATTCGCCGGCCATGGACGCGGGCGATATTTACGATCCGGTCTGGGCCAAGTGCGTCGAGCTTGGGGTTGCGCCGACGTGCCATAATTCGTTCCGCGGGCGTGGCTCGACCCACGGCTCCCCCAGCAATTATGTTTTCAATTCCATGGGCAGTTTCGGTCAGGGCAGCGATTATTTCTGCCGGTCATTGTTTTTCGGTGGCGTGCCGAAGCGGTTCCCGACGCTCAGATTCGCGTTTCTCGAAGGCGGCGCGGGTTGGGCCGCGCAGTTCTACAATTCCCTGTTCGAATATTGGGAGAAGCGGAACCTGGCCGCATTGAAGAAGAACCTGGACCCGGCCAAGCTGGACGTGGAGCTGATGATCGAGATGTTCGAAAAATACGGCAACGGCTACCTGACGCCCGACCGCATCCGCGCGGAGCCGTATCAGCCGATTTCGTCGAACCTGTTGGTGCCGCCCGAGGAGGTCGATGATTTCGCGCCCACCGGGGTGGAAAAACCAGAGGACATCCGCGACATCTTTGATGCCAATTTTTACTTCGGGTGCGAGGGCGACGACCGCTTGAACGCGGTCGCCTTCGACACCAAGCTCAACCACCATGGCGCCAGGCTGAACGCCATTTTCGGTTCGGATATCGGCCATTGGGACGTGCCCGACATGACACGCGTGTTGGCGGAGGCGCACGAGATGGTGGATCATGGGCTCATCACCGAGGCGGATTTCCGCGACTTCACCTATGGCAACGTCGTCGGGATGCATACCGGAATGAATCCCGCTTTCTTCAAGGGCACCGCAGTCGAAGATAAAGTCGAAGCGTACAAGGCAGAGAACGCGACATTGGCGGCCCAGTGAGGATCGCGGTTGGCGTTCCCGACTTTCCAAGATTGAAATTAGCCCGGTGACATCTTCGAAATTGTGTTTAGGATTACGGGATAGATCATCGAATTATAAAACAGGGAGACAGGGATCATGAAATTCGTAGGTTTGATTTCATTGGCATCGTCGGCCGTCCTAGGCGTCGGCGGCATCATGGCGCAACCGGCAAATGCGGCACCCGCCGATTTTTATGCCGGCAAGACCGTATCCATCACGGTGTCGGGGAGCGCCGGGGCTTCGTTGGGTTTGTATTGCCGCCTCGTCGCGGCCCATTGGGGCAAGCACATACCCGGAAATCCCAACGTAATTTGCCAGTTCCGTCCGGGCGGCGGCGGCACCAAGGGTGCATCATGGGTCTACAACAAGGCGAAAAAGGACGGCACCGGTGTCGGGCAAATCCTGTCACCGTCGGTTCTCGCGCCGATGTTGCGGGGCGCGAAGTACGATGCCGCCAAATTCATTTGGCTGGGTTCGGTTACACCGCGTCCGGCGGTGGTAACGGTCTGGCATACCTCTCCGGCCAAAACAATCGAGGAGGCGAAAAAAACCTCGATCATCATGGGTTCCACCGGTTTCGGGTCAGAGACCTATATTCTGCCGAAGTTCATGAACGCGACTCTCGGCACCAAATTCAAGATCATCCGCGGCTATAAGGGCGGTGCGCCGATCAATAAGGCCATGGAAACCGGAGAAGTGAATGGCCGGATGAATTATTGGACCGGCTGGACGACGGTGAAACAAACATGGCTGAAGGAAAAAAAGATCATTCAGCTTGTTCAATACGGTCCGAAAATCCCGGCGCTGCCCAACACGCCCCGTCTGCGTGATCTGCTTAAATCAGACGAGGACAAGCAGATGCTGACCTTCATTGAGTTGAGCGAGCATCTGGGAATGGGATTCTATCTTCCGCCGGGCGTTCCCAAGGACCGGGTGGCGGCGCTGCGCAAATCGTTTGTCGCGACGATGAAGGACAAGGCCTTCCTGGCCTCTGCCAAGAGCAAGCGGGCACGGGTGGAACCCATATCCGGCGCAAAGATCGAGAAATTGGCCAAGGCGGCCTTCGCCACGCCGGAGCCGATCATCGCCAAGCTGCGGGGATATCTCGGATTCAAGAAAAGGAAGTAACCCCCCCAATCCAGGAAATTGGGATTAAGGCGCCTCCAAAGGGGCGCCTTTCCTCTATCGGTCGGATAATGCCCTAGTTCGGGTTCAGAGCAGATTGAGCCAATTGGACGACCGCAGGAACGGCAGCCAGTCTCCTAGCAAGGCTTGCGGCCAGGGGATGAACAATACTTTATGGAACAAGATGTACGACAGCCCCCAGACCGGGGCGGCAACGGCCAGGGTCGTTTTCCAGCTTTCCTTCCCCTGGAACCTGATATAGCCGATCAGATACAGGAGCATCGCCGGCAGCAGGCCCACCACAGCGGCGGCGGCGAGGAAAAATAGGCACCAGGCAAAATAGACGGCGGCGCGCCCGAGAATGGTGTTCGGTTGCAAGTCACCATAATCGGCGGTGATATCGAAGTGCATGTCATGTTTTTGCGTCGCTTCCGACCCTGGAATATTTGCGACATCGGGCGCGAGTTTAAAAGGCTCTTCGGCCAAAAATAGCTTGGTTACCAAGAGGTAGCCGGTCAAACCCACGGCCGCCCAGCCGATCACCTGGGGCACCAGCTTGGCGCCGAAATCCCAGCCCGACGAAACGTAGAGAGTCACGGCGAACCCGATCAGGAGAACCAAGCTAAAGACCGTGTCCGCATCGGGCTTCTGGAATTGGAACCGCGCCGACGACCGGGTCTGTTTGATCCGGCGCTTGGCCAGGTAGGACTTCAGGGCCGGGGCGAATATTCCGTAAAACGTCACCGCGAACAAGACCACGACGATGGGGCGGGTCAGCCACTCGTACCCATAGCGCTCGACCGAAATGAACATGCTGTTTTCGAATATATCGCCGAGAACAAATCCGAGGATCAGCGGCGGGCGCGGCCAGCGCAGCCGTTTCATGGTCCAGCCCACCATACCCAGGCCAAGCAGCACAAACAGATCACCCCACTCCTTGGAGCCCTGGAAGGCGCCGACAAAGGTAATCGCGATGATGACGGGGGCAAGGATTCCGATGCGGACCAGGGCGATCTTCGCCAACTGGTCGGCGAAGGCGAAACAGATTCCGGCGCCGATGATGTTGGCGATGGCGATGGAAAAGACAAGGGTATAGGTGACGTCGAGGTGCTTGGTGAGCATATCCGGGCCGGGGTTCAACCCGTGAATCAGGAAGGCCCCCAAGAGCAGCGCCATGGACGCGGTTCCCGGCACGCCGAAGGCGATGGTTGGAATGAGCGCGCCACCCTCTTTTGCGTTATTGGAACTCTCCGATGCGATGACGCCCCGGACATCCCCTTTGCCGAACGTCAAACTGGCGTTCTTTTCGGTCTTTATGGCATGAGCGTAGGCGATCCAATCGATGACCGAAGCGCCGATGCCGGGGATGGCACCCAGCCCCACGCCAATGGCCGAGCATCGGATCACCAAATACCAATGCTTGAAGACATCGAAAACTCCCTGGATTTGCTGTTTGCGCGTGCCGCCGCGGTTGTCGCCGGCTATGGATTTTCTGTTGATCGCCATATCCGCCAGTTCGGGAAGGGCGAACAGGCCCAGTGCGATGGGCACCACGTTGAACCCGTCGAACAGGTACATCGAATCGAACGTCCAACGCAGGGTCCCGGTCTGGGAATCATCGCCGGCGGTGGCCATCATGAGACCGATGCATCCGGCGGCCAACCCCTTGACTGGCGTGCTGCCGCTCAACACCGCGACAAGGGAAAGACCCAACACCACGAAGGCCAGCACCTCCGGCGTCTCGATGTAGAACAGCAAGGGACGCAGGATCGGCACGCTCAACGCAAGCAACAGCGCCCCGAACAAGCCGCCGATGACCGAAGCGGTAAAGGCCGCGCCAAACGCCCGTCCGGCTTCGCCGTTGCGCGCCATGGGATAGCCATCGAGGATCGTCGCCGCCGATCCCACGGTCCCCGGGACGCCGAATAAAACAGCGGGAATCGTGTCCGATGTCACCACCACCGCCTGGAGCCCCATCAGGAAAGCCAGTGCCGTGTAGGGATCCATATTGAAAGTGAATGGCAAAAGCAGCGACAGGCCGACCAACCCGCCAAGGCCGGGTATGACGCCCAGCACCAAGCCGATGAGCACGCCCAACGCCAAGAAAGACAGCCGCGTGGGATCGGCCATGATTTCGGCGGCCTTGAGGGCCATGCCAAGCATGTCGATTTCCATATTCCCCCCGTGCCGGCGATCAGCCAGGGACCTTCACGCCGCCTCCGCACTGGATATCAACGGTTTCACAAAGTCAAGTGAACGGGCCGGGTGAATCGATCAGAACCGGCACCCGTCACGGGACGATGACGGACCAACCAACGCGAGGCTGATCTGAGGGAATGACGCCGCGGTGGATCCGCCTTTCACGGCGGGTTAGAGCACTTTCCGGCCAAATTGAACCATTTGACCGGAAAGTACTCTACGCCGCCGCCCGGCAGGTCCGGAAGCCGGCGAACACGTCCCGCCGCCAGGCTTCGAAGTAGTTTCGGTAGGTGCCGTGTATCATCCGCCCGCGGGTCGTCCAGGCGCCACCGCGCAGCACCTTGGTCTCGCCGAACAACACGGTCGAATATTCCTTGTAGGCGTCGGCCGAGAAGCCCGGGAAGGCGGTGAAGGTGTCGGCCGTCCATTCCCAGACGTTGCCAAGCATCTGGCGGCAACCGAAAGCGCTGTCGCCGGCCGCCAGCGCCGCCACGCCGACCGGCCCGAGCGCCCGGCCGTCCAGGTTGGCGCGCGAGGGATCCGGCGGTGCCTCGCCCCAAGGGTAGCGCCTCTTGGCCGCCGACAGCGTGCCGTCGGCCGCCGCCTCGCCGAGGGCCGCCGCCTCCCATTCCACTTCTCTCGGCAATCGCAGCCCGGCCCAGCGGCAATAGGCGTCGGCCTCGAACCAGTTGACGTGAACCACGGGCTCGTCGGGGGGCAGCGCCGTGGTCAGTTCGAAACGTCTCGCCAGCCAATCGCCCGGCCCATGGCGCCGCCAATACACGGGATGCTCGGCGCCGGCCTCGGCGCGCCATTTCCATCCCTCGGCGTCCCAGAAATCTTGCCGGCCATAGCCGCCGTCATCGACGAAGGCCTGGAATTCCCGGTTGGTGACGGGCGCTTTGGCGATCTCGAAGGGCTCGATTGTCACCGGATGGGCCCATTTCTCGTTGTCGAACAGGAACGGTGCGTTCCTCCCGGCACCCAGCAGGAACGCACCGCCCGGGACCTTGGCCCATCCCGGATGAGCCCCCGCCGCGCGGGCGGCCGAGGCATCGCAAGCGACCGCCAAGGCGGGCGTCGCATAGGCCAGAATCTGGCGGGTCCAGAAGAAGGCTTCGGTGTGCATGTCTTCATGGAAGATGCCGAACTGATAGATGAAGCTGTCTTGTTCGCTCGCCATGCCGCCCTCGAGGCGCTCAACCAGTCGGTTGAATACGGCGCTCATGTAGGACAACGTTTCGGCCCGGGTGAGCAGCGGCAGGTCCCACCTGACGTCATGGTCGATGGCGATGGAATCATAGAGTTGGTCGGCCCTCTCACCGAGCACAGATTCGCAGCCGTAAAGCTGGCGCAGGATGAAATATTCGTAGAAATGGGCGACGTGGGCAATTTCCCAGCGCAACGGGTTGACGGTGGGCAACCTGGGGCCCATGAGCTGCTCGTCGTCCAGGTCGCGGATCAGTTCCAGGGTCCGGTCTCGGGCGTCTTGCATGTTCTCGATCAAATATGCGGTACTGACGGGCGCTGTCATGGGAAATGCCAGGGTTGGAGAATATGGGTGAAGATTAGCCTAATCACACCGGCCAAAAAACAGTCCAAAGGCGGCAACCGGACGACGGCGCTTCGTTGGGCCCGGATGTTACGCCAAGCGGGCCACCGCGTGCGCATCGACGTTGACTACGGCGGCGAGGCCGTCGATCTGATGATCGCCATTCACGCATGGCGCAGCGCCGACGCTATTCTGCGCTACCGGGAACGCTTTCCAAACGGGCCGCTGGTGGTCGCTCTCGGCGGGACCGACGTCAATACCTACTTGTTATCACACCCGGAAACGACGCTGCGGTCCATGGAGATGGCGGACGCCCTGATCTGCCTGCACGACCTCATCGGCGAGGCATTGCCGGCGGCGCTTCGACGGAAGCTCCATGTGGTCCGCCAATCGGCCTTGCCCCTGCCCGGCCCCCGGCGCCCGGCCCAGCGGTACTTCGATGTCTGTGTCATCGGCCACCTGCGCGCGGAAAAGGACCCCTTCCGGACCGCCCTGGCGGCCCGGCGCTTGCCGCCCGCATCAAGGCTCCGGGTCATTCACCTGGGCAGTGCCCACACCCCCGCGTACGCCAGCCAAGCCGCCGCCGAGATGGCCGTGAACCCCCGCTACCGGTGGCTCGGCGAAGTGCCCCGGTGGCGGGTGCGCCGCGAGTTGGCGAAGACCCGGGCCATGGTGATCAGTTCCACCCAGGAGGGCGGCGCCAACGTGGTTTCCGAGGCCATCGTCGCCGACGTGCCGGTGATCGCTAGTGACATCGCCGGAAACGTGGGCCTCCTGGGGCGCGAGCATCCCGGCACTTACCCCCTCGGCGATGAGGCGGCGCTGGCGCGTCTGCTGGACCGCGCCGAAACCGAGCCCGGATTCTTAGAGACCCTGGAGCGCTTTGGGCGGAGGCTCAAACCCCTGTTTCGCCCGGCCCACGAGCAGGCCGCCTTGGAACGGATCGTCAATTTGGCCGGAAAATGCCCTAGATCAGGGTGACCGGCTCCAGGTGATCGCTTTCGGCGGTCACCCGGCCGACCATGGCCGCTTTCGCGTAGCCGAGATCACGCAGCGCCCGCAGGCAGGACTCGGCGCGGGCGGCGGGCAGGCTGGCCAGGAGGCCGCCCGATGTCTGGGGATCGAAAACCAACGGATAGCGTTGGTGTTTCTGCGCCCCGTTCAAGTTGCGGATGGCCCGGCGCAGCCGGACGTTGGCGGGTTGCAGCGAACTCAGGATCCCCAGTCGCACCGTTTCCTGGGCGCCGTCCAGAATCGGCAGGGAATCGAGATCGATCTCCACGTCGACGCCCGAGGCCTTGATCATCTCCACCAGATGCCCCAACAGGCCAAAACCGGTGATATCGGTACACGCGCTGGCGCCGTGGTCGAACAGACACCGCGCCGCGGCGCGGTTGGACTGGATCATGGACTTAAGCGCCCCGGCGATCCACCGCCCCTTGGCTTTGTTCTGCATGTCGGCGGCGAACAGGGTGCCGGTGCCGAGCGCCTTGGTGAGAATCAATACCTCGCCGGCCGCCATGCCGCCCTTGCGGAGAATGGTCTCGCGATCGACCAGGCCGTTGACCGAGAAGCCCAGCGCCAACTCCGGCCCCTCGCTGGTATGACCGCCGACCAAGGTTGCGCCGGCCTCGTTGAGGATATCCATGGCGCCGGTCATCATTTCGCGGATGGCGGTTTCGACCTTGGCTTCCAGGCCGTAGGGAACGGTGGCGATGGCGAGAGCCGATTGAGCCTCCGCCCCCATGGCGAAGATGTCGCTCAAGGCGTGGTTGGCGGCAACCTGGCCGAACACGTAAGCGTCGTCGATAAAGGCCCGGAAGTAGTCCACCGTATGGACCATCACCTTGCCGTCGGGAATCTGCACCACGGCGGCGTCGTCCGGGGCATGGAGGCCGACCAGAACATCGGCGTTGGCGATTGGCTCCAGGTCGGCGAGGGCCCGGGTCAGGACAGTGGCCCCAACCTTGGCACCGCAACCGCCGCAGCGCATGGCGAGGGCCGAGATGTCCTTGAGCGTGGCCTGATCGGCGAGGCCGGGATCCAGCGACGTCGCCTCCTCGACCACCATCTCGGGCAGTTCGTTGAACTTGCGCATGAATCGCCGATCGATCCAATCCTTCCACTTCCAGACCCACCGGCCTTCCGCGGAGA
>SMUX01068250.1_pt1 | contig 13757 bp, 14 predicted proteins | sample 2456431 | NCBI WGS metagenome assembly SMUX01 (sample SAMN11095930, study PRJNA526329) | marine sediment metagenome | biome: Marine sediment; feature: Surficial sediment; material: Deep marine sediment; isolation source: Hadal surficial sediment | place: Pacific Ocean | collected 2014-11 | depth... | reverse complement strand
TGGTGGCGGCGGCGGAGGGGGCTGGTAATGAATTTGACGGGTACATTGATGTTACTCACATGTGCCACATTGTGCGCATGCAGCAAAACGGACGAGACCGCGATTGCCTGGACGGCTGATCGGGTTTTCGTAAACGGTGCTGTCTACACGGTCGATGACGCACGCAGCTGGTCAGAAGCCGTTGCAATTGACGACGGTCGAATTGTCTACGTAGGCGATGATGCGGGCGCCGATAACTGGATCGGGGAAGCAACTGAAGTTGTCGATTTAGGCGGACAGATGATGTTGCCGGGATTTCACGACTCACACATTCACATTCTCACGGGAATCATGGCCGATGAAGAGTGTGACTTGTTGCGAATACCGACCGCACGAGAGGTCGCAGAAAAACTGCAGGAATGCACCGGGCTCGCTGGTATCGGTGACGACAGCTGGATCATTGGCGGCGGCTGGGGCGAGTGGTTGTGGCCCGAGGCGAACCCAAGGAAGGGACTGCTCGACATTTTGTATCCAGACCGTCCGGTCTTTCTCGACTCGAGCTTTGGACACGCCGCCTGGGTGAATAGCAGGGCGTTGGAAATTGCTGGAATCGATGCGCATACGATCGCGCCCGAAAACGGCGTCATCGAGCACGATCCAGAGACGGGGGAGCCGAGCGGTACACTGCGTGAGTCGGCGACGATGCTGGTCAGGAACGTTATTCCGCCAATGACAATTGAGCAATATACGGATCGCGTACGCGCGGGCATCGATCTGGCACATTCTGTCGGCATCACTGCGGTAATTGAGCCTGGCCTCGACGGTGAGGCGCTGCAACCCATATTGGAACTGGCGGACCGGGGTGAGTTTCATATGCGTGCCGTCGCATCTTTGTCGCCAATTAGTTGGAATCCGGGTGCGTTCGATGACGGCGTGTTCGAGTTTATAAAAGGTCGCGAGCAGTGGCGGCGGCCAAACATCGATGTTGATTCCGTCAAAATTTATATGGATGGCGTGATTGAATACGGCACCAGCCCGCTACTTGAGCCTTATGAGGATGAGAAGTTCGGCTCGGGTGAATTCTTTTATGAGCAGGAAACCGTCAACGACTATTTCACGCGTTTCGACGCCATGGGACTGCAAATCCATGTACACGCAATCGGCGATGCGGCCATTCGCCGCGCGCTGGACGGGTTCGACGCGATGCGTGCAGCCAACGGCATGTCCGACAATCGCCACCAGATTGTGCATTTGCAGCTGATTGATGAAGATGACCGACCCCGGTTTGGGGAGTTGAATATCAGCGCCGTGTTTCAGTCGCTCTGGGCCTATCCGGATCCTGCCGTTATGGAAATGGACGTGCCGATGCTCGGCGAAGAACGAACCTGGCAAATGTATCCGCTCGCAAGTGTGCAGGAGTCGGGGGGGCGACTGGTTGGCGGCAGCGACTATTGGGTGACTGATCTCGATCCATTGCTGGCGATCGAAACGGCAATAACGCGACAAGACCCGTGGACGAACGAAGGTGCGACCTTAAATATGGACGAGAGCGTCGATCTTGAAACAATGATCGCGGCCTACACAATCAATGGTGCCTACCAGATGCGACTTGAGACTGAGCAAGGATCAATCGAAGTCGGCAAGCGCGCTGACCTGATCGTGATCGACCGGAACCTGTTTGATATTCCGCCGTCTGAAATAAGTGATGCGACAGTCACAATGACAATTTTTGACGGAAGGACCGTCTACCAACAAGAAGACGAATGAATCAGCATATTTACAGCCGGCGTTCGGCTAATAACAGCGCAATACCCGATGTTATCTTTATTCTGCTGATTGCCAACGGGCTGGTTTTTGCATTACAGCAGTTTTCTCCCGGCCTGATGGAAAGGCTGTTCGCGCTGCAACCACTGAACAGCCCACCGGGCTACCAATTTCCTCCATTCCTGCCGTGGCAACTCATCACGTACGGATTCATGCACGACACCAGGTCGTTGATGCACATCATCTTCAACATGTTGATGCTGTGGATGTTCGGGCGAGACATTGAGCAACTGATGGGCGCGCGCCGCTTCCTGATTTACTACACGGTATGTGTTGTCGGAGCGGGACTCGTGCAGCTGCTGACCGGCGTCATTCAGGGTTGGGGTGTGCCTACTCTCGGTGCGTCGGGCGGTGTATTTGGAATATTTCTGGCGTATGGCATGGCGTTTCCCAACAGACGGCTCATGCTCATTTTTCCGCCTATTCCGATGAAGGCAAAATACTTCGTTATCATGCTCGGAATTTTTGAGCTCACACTCGGCTTCAGCGGTGTCAAAAACGGAGTCGCAAACTTCGCACACCTCGGTGGTATGCTGTTTGGCTTCGTTTTGATTAAATACTGGGCCGGGAGCCGTCGCCGCTAGTCCATGCAAACACTCGTAGCACTAATAATCGCTACGTCTGTCCTGGTCATCATCCCGGGGCCGAACGTGGCGTTGATCGTCGCAAACAGCCTGCAGTATGGCTTTCGTATGGGCGTAATGACGGTACTCGGCACGACTGCGGGGGCGGCACTGCAGCTGGCGTTCGTCGTTGGGGGATTGATCGCTGTCATCGAGGTTGTAGCCAGTGCACTAACCTGGATTCGCATGGCCGGTGTTGTCTACTTGATTTGGCTCGGTATTCATACTTGGCGTAAGCCTGCAACTGATCTCGCGAAGATAGAGGCAGTGCCGAGAATGTTTGTTCGCGGCTGTTTGCTGGCAGCGATGAACCCAAAGACACTGGTATTCAATGCGGCATTTCTTCCGCAGTTTGTAGGTGACGGATCGGCTGGCGAATTCGCGCTGGTGGGTGGCGTATTCCTCGGTGTTCTTTTCATCGGCGACGTCGCCTGGGCGCTGTTCGCAAGTACGGCTCGCTCGATCCTCGGTCGATATTCACATTGGCGGAATCGAGTCGCTGGTGTCTTCCTCACGGCCGCCGGTATTGGACTGGCGTTGTCTCGACGCGCGTAGTATTGCAACTTTTTCGGCCGTCACTGGTCTTTGCGGACGTGGATTTCTCAGGAGCCTGAGTCTTACGCCAATGCACCGCCGTCGATCGGGATGGCGGTGCCCGTAATATGCGCCGCGCTGTCACTGGCAAGAAAAATAATCAGTGCTGCGACTTCTTCTGGCGTACCGATGCGGCCGTTTGGATTGCCCTCAGCCGCCTGTGCGAGGAATTCGTCAAGATCTATACCAGTATCGTCGGCCTCGCTCGCCAGCATCGGTGTGTCGATATCTCCCGGGCATACTGCATTGATGCGCAATCCATCACGCGCGTGATCAATCGCCATTGCCTTCGTCAGTTGAATGATGGCGCCTTTGCTGGCGCAGTAGGCGGCGGCGCGTTCGCCACCCCGCAAGCCCCAGTCAGATGCAATATTGACGATACTGCCGGTTGACTGCAGCAAGTGCGGCAGTGCGGCCCGGCTCAAAAAGAATGGCGCATCCAGGTTGATACCCATCGTGTGTCGCCAGTCATCATCACTCGTGTCGGCAACGCCGGCACGAATAATGACCCCGGCATTGTTCACCAGGCAGTCGAGGCGCCCGAACTCATCGATCGTATCGTCGACGAGTTCATTGCATTCATCGGATTCGGTTAGTTCACCCGACCAGCTAGCGATGTTGTCGGATACATCAGCAACTTCCTCGAGTCGACCCTCATCACGTCCCGCTGCCATGACCTCCCAGCCGGCTTCTGCGAACGCGATTGCGGTGGCTGCGCCTATGCCGGAACTGGCACCGGTTACAAGAGCGACGCTCATGATCTTCCCCACGGACTCGTATCGTGATATCCAGTGTATCTCATGAACAAAGAGGATTCGTTAGTACACCTCGGTTGGCGACCGCATTTTCAATCTCAGGCCGATCTGGAGCAGGCAGGCACTCCAGCGCGCGTGATGAATGTTCATCGCGGGCGCGTCGAGATTGCTGGCGAAAGCGGTCGCGCTGGCATTGAATTACGCGGACGCAGCGCAAGGATGGGAGATAGCCGTGGCTCTGATCGATTTGAACGCTGATCTGGGTGAGGGCGACTATTACGACGGTGAGCTGCTTGGCATCGTCAGCAGCTGTAACATTGCCTGTGGCGGTCATGCGGGTGATGAAGAGAGTATGCGAGCTACCGTTTTGTTGGCCATCGCGAACGCGGTAGCGATAGGCGCTCACCCGTCCTATCCCGACCGCGAAGGATTCGGGCGCCGCAGCGGATACATGAAGGGTGATTCCTTGCACGCATCGTTGGCAACCCAGATCAATGCATTGAATACGATCGCCACTGAACAGGGCGCGACGCTGGCGCATGTGAAGCCACACGGAGCGCTGTACAACGATGCCGCCACGGATCGTGAGCTGGCGAATATTGTTGCCGGCGCTGTCGCCGATACGGTTCCGAATGCTGCCCTTGTCGGGCTTCCGAAAAGCGAGCTGCAAAACGCTGCTGTCAAATTCTCACTAAGTTTCGTCGTTGAAGGCTTTGTTGACCGGGCCTATCAGGCTAATGGCCAGTTAGTTCCGCGTTCAGAGCCAGGTGCTGTTCACGAGAGCCTTGAGCTTGTCTTGTCGCAGGCAGTTTCGCTTGTGGGCAAAGCAGACACACTGAGTATTCACGGCGACACGCCGGGCGCGGCTGAGATAGCGGCGGCCGTGCGCGATGAACTGCAAAAGCAGGGGGTAGAGATTCGTGCGGTCGGCCGGTGACGACTTGATCAGTGTTGCTGTCGTTGACACGCAGGCTGCACAGGCACTAGCTGCAGCGCTCCGTCAAAGCGGAGGCTGGATCGACGCCGTCGCCGGAATCGACTCCGTCGTTGTTCACTTCGACCTCGCGTGTGTTGATCGGGCCGATGCGGAGACCCGGCTTAAGGACGCTGTTGCAAACGTATCGGTACGGCCAGTAGACCAGCAGGCTGTTATTGAAATACCCATAGTCTACGGCGGAGAGTTTGGTCCTGACCTCGAACAGGTGTGCGAGAAGCTGGGCCTGACGAAAGGTGAGTTCGTTGCCCTGCACAGCGGTGAATATACGGTCGACATGATTGGTTTTACGCCCGGCTTTGCCTACGTCGGCGGGCTGGATGATCGTCTGGTCGTTGAGCGCCACTCGGAACCGCGACAGCACCTTCCGGCAGGTTCAATCGGAATCGCCGGTGGACGAACCGGAATATATGCTGTGCCGGGGCCGGGTGGTTGGCCGTTGATAGGGCGAACGGCGCGCAAGCTTTTTGATGCGAGCTCCGACGACCCCTTCCTGCTGTCTGCTGGTGCGACTGTCGTTTTCACGGCAGTCGAAACGCTCTGATGGTACTGGTACGAAAGCCTGGTTTGCAGTCAACTATTCAGAGTCGGCCGAGAACAGGCAAACGGCATCTGGGCGTGCCAGCCAGCGGACCGGCAGACCCATTGTCGATGGCGCTGGCAAACCGGCTGGTTGGCAACACGTCATTTGTCTCGGCCCTGGAAACGACGCTGACCGGCGTGACATTGATGTTTGACTGCGATTCGCGCATTGCGATAACCGGGGCAATCGCGAAATGCACACTCAACGGTGACCCGGTAGAACAACACTCCACTATTGTGGTTCGCGCCGACGACGTTTTAGCTGTTGGCTCCGCAGAAAAAGGCGTCCGTAGTTACGTGGCCTTTGCAGGCGGCTTGGACGCCGATGAAGTACTCGGGTCGACATCGACATACTTGCCGGCTGAGTTCGGTGGGTATGCGGGCAGGGCGCTTGAGGCTGGTGATGAACTGCAGTTGTGCGATGCAGCTGTGGATGCACCGTTGCTGGTGACGCCAGCAGAATATCGAACGCCGATGCTGGGTGCCTGGACCGTGCGGGCAGGTCGTTCCTGCGAGACAGACAGCATGCGGGATCCACAACGATTATTCGAACAAAAATTCACGGTGTCTAACCGCAGCGACCGCATGGGTATCAAGCTGGATGGTGAGGCGTTTACCACGGACTCCGACGGCCAGATGCCGAGCGCCGCCGTCTTTCCGGGAACGATTCAGTGCCCTCACGACGGCAGTTTATTTGTGTTGTCAGTCGATTCAGGAACAACGGGTGGATATCCGCGCGTCGCGAAAATCACGAGGATGGACTTGCATGTTCTAGGCCAATTACGGCCTGGAAACACTCTGACATTGATAGAGCGTAACGATGCGGTTGCGGTCGTTGAATTGCGGGAGCAGCACGCCTATTGGCAAGCGTGGCTGCCGGACATAGAACGGGTTATCTAAGTCAAAAATGGTGGGCCCGCCAGGACTTGAACCTGGGACCAAGGGATTATGAGTCCCCTGCTCTAACCAACTGAGCTACAGGCCCACGCGCGGAATTCTAGCAGGTCGCGCCCAAAGGATATAAGCCCGCAAGGCGGTTTTATGCCGTCAAAGTGCTCCTGCAATTAGTCTTCGAGCAAGAAGCTCCGCAGCTGATCCGACCGTGTCGGATGGCGTAACTTGCGCAACGCCTTCGCTTCGATCTGACGAATACGCTCGCGAGTGACGTCAAACTGCTTGCCGACCTCTTCAAGCGTGTGATCGGTGTTCATGTCGATACCGAAACGCATGCGCAGCACCTTCGCTTCGCGTGGTGTCAGCCCGGCAAGTACCGAGTGGGTCGTTTCCTTCAGACCCGAAGTCGTTGCAGAGTCCACCGGTGAGTGAACGGTTTGATCTTCGATAAAATCGCCAAGGTGTGAGTCTTCGTCGTCACCAATCGGTGTTTCCATTGAAATCGGTTCTTTCGCAATCTTGAGTACCTTGCGAACCTTGTCCTCTGGCATCTCCATGCGCTCTGCCAGTTCATCAGGCAGTGGTTCGCGCCCCATTTCCTGCAGCATCTGACGGGAGATACGGTTCAGCTTGTTGATCGTCTCGATCATATGCACCGGGATGCGAATCGTACGTGCCTGATCAGCAATTGAGCGCGTAATCGCCTGACGAATCCACCAGGTTGCGTAGGTCGAGAATTTGTAGCCGCGACGGTATTCGAATTTATCGACGGCCTTCATCAGTCCGATGTTGCCTTCCTGAATCAGATCCAGGAACTGTAAACCGCGATTCGTGTATTTCTTGGCGATAGAGATAACGAGACGCAAGTTGGCTTCAACCATTTCTTTCTTCGCGCGGCGAGCTTTCGCCTCGCCGATCGAGATCTGGCGGTTGATTTCCTTAATCTCGACAATGCTGAGACGCGTGGCCACTTCAACGGCGATCAACTTGCGCTGCGCGCGCAGGATGTCGTCCTTGAGTTTCGCGAGAATCGAAGAATGCTTGCGCTTGGCGCGAATGTGCTTGTCGATCCACGACATGTCCGTTTCGCTTTTCGGGAAACTCGACAGGAAGTCTTTACGTGGCATGCCGGCATCGCGAACGCAAATCTGCATCACCATACGTTCCTGGTTGCGAATAATCGAAACAACATCGCGAAGATTACGCACCAACGCGTCGAATAATTTCGGCGCGAGCTTGAGTTCCATGACCTGGTCGGTCATTTCGTTAAGCGCTTTGGTTGTGCGCCGGTCTTTGAAACAGTATTTGTCGAGGTATTTCATGCCACGGTTGAAGTGGCGACGGACTATTCTGACGCGCGCCTTAACTTCGTCCGGATCAGGACCCGTGTCAATGACCTCGTCGTCATCGTCGTCAGTCTTGGGCGCTGGCGGCTTGATCTCATCCGGCTCATTCGGATCGATAAATCCAACCACGAAATCCTGCATGCGGGTCTCCCCGCCAATGACACGATCGGCAACCTGGAGCAAGGCCTCAACAGTCGGCGGGAAATGCAGCATGTGGCTCTTGACCTGATTAAGGCCGGCCTCAATGCGCTTAGCAATTTCTATCTCGCCCTGGCGCGTTAACAGTTCGACAGTGCCCATCTCGCGCATGTACATCCGAACCGGGTCGGTTGTACGGCCAAACTCAGCGTCGACGCTGGCGAGGGCAGCTTCTGCTTCTTCCGCACCGTCATCATCAGTCGCTGTCGCATCGGACAGTGTTAACGATTCAGCATCCGGTGCCTTTTCGTGCACCGCAATGCCCATGTCATTAATCATGTTGACGATGTCTTCAATCTGTTCCGGGTCGACGATGTCGTTCGGCAGGTGATCGTTGACCTCTGCATACGTCAGATAGCCTTGTTCCTTGCCGCGGGCAATCAATTCTCTTAGTTGCTGAGCTTGCTTGCTGCCGCCAGCCACCGCACTTTTTTCTGTCAAGATAAAATTCCTACGGGTAAAAGATACAAACGATCAATACTACTCTCTTGAAAGAACACAATCTATAGTTTTATCATAAGCTTAAGGCCCTAATGTCGCTGTGTCAGCTCCGATTTCTCGTCGTCTGTCAGACCCGTAACTCGTTGTTTTTCAATCAAGAACTCGATTCTTTCCCTGCGCCCCGCAAGGGACAGTTGCTGCAGGCACTCGCCGAGCTCTGCGGCGGCGTCAAATTCTTCGTCCATGGGCATGGCGGCCGCAGCAAGTTTCCCTAAATGACGGCCTTTTTCATCGTGGCGCCACCGCTCCAGCAATCCAGCCGTCGTGATATTGGGTTCTGACTGCACGGTTTCAACGAGCGTCGTCAACAAATCGACTCCGGCTCGCTGCACACCCGCCAACATCTCGACATCCAGGTTCTTGCCTGCCTCGGGATAATTCAAAACGAGTGTTATCGCGCGCCGGACGACCGAGGGGCCGCCGCTGGTTGCAGACCGCCGCCGCCTCGGAATCGCTGCGGGACCTGCGTGCACAGATCGATCAACCGCCTGCGCCCCGGCGATCATCATTTTCTCGAGTTTCGTTGCGCTAAGGCCAACGGACTCAGCGAGACTTTCGAGTAGCAACTCACGATAGATGCCGACCGGAATTCTGTTGACAAGCGGACGTGCCATTTCTGCCAATTTGGCCCGCCCGTCGATTGTGTCCATATCAACCTGGCTGGCAAGCTCCCGAATCAGAAATTCTGACAAAGGCAGTCCGGCTTCCAGCAATTGCACGAACGCCTCAGCACCGTTCTCGTTTACGTAGGAGTCGGGGTCCTGGCCTTCGGGAAGAAAAACGAAGCGAATCTGCCGCCCTTCGCGAATCTGCGGCAACGCGTTTTCCAATGCTCGCCAGGCCGCTTTGGTACCCGCGCGGTCTCCGTCGAAAGAGAAATACACGTTCTCGGTCAGTCGAAACAAGTGGTTGAGATGCTCGCTGGTGGTCGCCGTACCTAACGTTGCGACAACGTAATCGATGCCGTTCCTGGCCAGCGCAATCGTATCCATGTAGCCCTCGACAACTACCAACCGGTCGATGTGGCGCAATGCCTGGCGCGCCTCGTACATACCGTACAGCTCGCGACCCTTATGAAACAGGACGGTCTCGGGTGAGTTTAGATATTTCGGCTCGCCGTCGCCCATCGTGCGACCGCCAAAACCGATCGTGCGGCCCCGTGCGTCGCGAATCGGGAACATGATGCGATCGCGAAATCGATCGTAATGTTTGCCGCTGTCTTTACGAATGACGAGGCCGGTTGCGAGCAATCTATCGGTTGCTTCTTCGGATTGGCCAAACTTGTCGAGCACGTTGCTCCAACCGTCCGGCGCGAAGCCGATGCCAAAGCGCTTGGCAGTCGAACCGTCGATACCGCGATTTTTCAGGTACTCCACGGCCTCCGGCGTTTCCTTGAGGCACGACTGCCAATGCCGTGCGACGGCGTCCATCAGTGAGAACAGTTCGTCGTAGCGTTTGGCGGGTTGATCGCTCTCACTTCGCGGGATTTCAACGCCCATCGAATTCGCCAGGGACTCAATCGCTTCGACGAAACTCATGTGGTCGAATTCCATCAGGAAACCAATTGCCGTGCCATGCGCACCACAGCCAAAACAATGATAAAAGCCTTTGCCGGGGCTTACTGTGAAAGAGGGGGTTTTCTCGTCGTGGAAAGGGCAGCAGGCTTTAAATTCGCGGCCGGCCTTCTTTAATTGGACTCGGCGTCCGACAACCTCGACGATATCTGCTCTTGCGATAAGATCGTCAATGAAGTCTTGAGGGATCAATCCGGCCATAATTTATAAACGCTACCTGATGCACACCGGGTCTTTATGAATTTTTTTTATTATTAGCGAGCCGCTGCGCAGCTCCGCCTGTTGACCGACCAAGTCGGTCTTGGTATGAAGCATAGCCTAAAGAGCTGGCTTTGCCAGAGCGCAAATTCCGCGCCAATCTAGAGAGCGTTAAGGCGTTCTTTGACGCTCGCGCTGACCGCGCCCATATCGGCCCGGCCCGATGCTTGCGCCTTGATCTGGCCCATGACCTTGCCCATATCGCGAATTCCTGTCGCGCCCGTCGCCTGAATGACCTCGTCTACCATCGCCGTCAGTTCTTCAGCGGACAGCTGTTCCGGCAGGTAGCTTTCAAGCACCAAAATTTCGTCGCGCTCAATCGCAGCGAGGTCTTCGCGCTTGCCGTTCACGAATTGCTCGACGGAGTCGCGGCGCTGTTTGACCATCTTGGTGAGCACGACCAGCACCGCTGCCTCGTCGAGCTGTTCGCGCGTATCAATCTCGACTTGCTGAATTGCAGCAATAATTAGCCGCACCACTTTCAGCCGATCTTTTTGACCGGCCTTCAGGGCAGACTTCATATCTTCTGTGATTTGATCTTTCAGTGACATCGCGGGCAGCGCGTCTCGACTTAGTAAAGACGCTTGCGCTTCGCTTCTTCGCGAGATATGCGCTTCAGATGGCGCTTGACGGCCGCGGCTTTCTTGCGCTTTCTTTCCTGGGTGGGCTTCTCGTAATATTCACGACGACGAAGCTCGGTAAGGATTCCGGCCTTTTCACAGGCGCGCTTGAAGCGACGCAGGGCAGCGTCAAAATATTCGTTCTCTTTTACGCGAACACTTGGCATTGTTCCGGTATTCCGTCCAGACATAAATAAACCCGGCACATGGCCGGGACAGAGCAGAGTATAATAACGCCAGATTTGGCGGTTTGCAAAGGGTTCAGGTTATGATTCGCCGCCTATGATCACCCTCGGTATTGAAACCAGTTGCGACGAGACGGGCGTGGCGCTTTTTTGCTCTGCGCGCGGACTCATTGCGGACGCGTTGCACAGTCAAATGGACCTGCATTCGGCTTACGGCGGCGTCGTTCCGGAGATCGCTTCTCGTGACCATATCCGCATGCTTTTGCCATTGATTCAACAGGTTATGAGCGACGCCGATATCGAGAGGCCCGATGCCATAGCGTATACGGCCGGGCCGGGATTGGTCGGCGCGCTGATGGTCGGTGGCGGCATGGCCAATGGGCTCGGACTTGCCTGGGGCTGCCCGGTTGTCCCGGTACACCACATGGAGGGCCATTTGCTGGCGCCGATGCTTGAAGATGAGGCACCGCGATTTCCGTTTCTCGCGCTGCTGGTATCGGGTGGACACACAATGCTCATTGCGGTGCGGGGTCTGGGTGATTACGAAACGCTGGGAACGACGCTGGATGATGCAGCTGGCGAGGCCTTCGATAAGACAGCGAAATTGCTGGGCCTGGGATATCCAGGTGGACCGTTGCTCGCGGAGCTGGCAGAGGACGGCGATGACACGGCGTATTCGTTCCCGCGACCGATGCTCAACCGGCCAAACTTCGATTTTAGTTTCAGCGGATTGAAAACAGCCGTAATGCTTGAGGTCAAAAGAATCGAATCCAGCGGCGCGCTCGATTTGCGCCGCGCCGATATTGCGGCGTCGTTTCAGCGCGCGGCCGTGGATACCTTGGTTGGCAAGGCCGTCAAGGCGGCGAAGTTGCACGGAATGAACAGAATCGTCGTCGCAGGTGGCGTAGGCGCGAATCGCCTGCTACGTAACGAGATGGTGAAGCACTTCACTGGCGATGTCTTTTACCCGCGATTTGAGTTCTGTACCGACAACGGCGCGATGATCGCGATTGCGGGGGCGATGCGTCTGGCAGATGCAGAAGATGCGGCAGAGATTCGGGCGGTAGCGAGATGGTCACTGGATACGCTGGACGTACCATCTCTGGCCTGAATCAGGATTAAGGGGCTATGGACAAAATTTTTCTCAACGAGCTCAAGGTCGATACGACCATCGGTATCTGGGAGTGGGAACGTCGTATTCGCCAGACCGTTGTTATCGATCTCGAAATGAGCGCCGACATTGCGACGGCCGCAACGACAGACGACGTTGCTGATACATTGAACTACAAGTCGGTCGCGAAGCGCGTGCAGGATTTCGTTGCTGGGTCAAGTTTTCAGCTCGTCGAGACACTGGCCGAGCGAATCGCTGAAATCATTCGCGATGAGTTCGACGTAGCGTGGGTCAAGGTTCGCGTTAACAAGCCCGGCGCCATACGCGGCTCAAAAGACGTAGGCGTCTTGATCGAGCGTGGCGTTCGGCCGGACTGATGGTTAACGTCTATCTCTCGCTTGGCAGCAACGCGGCGCCTAAAGAAAACCTGAAACTGGCTATCGACGAACTGCAGAAGCACTATGGTGAACTGCAGATATCCGCCGTTTACCGGAGCGCCGCGGTCGGTTTCGACGGTGCCGATTTCCTGAACCTCGTCGTTGGCCTGCGGTCTGAAGATGCACCGCTGGCTATTTGTAACGAGATTGAGCGTATACATAATCTGGCCGGTCGCGACCGCGGCAGCGATAAGTGGGAGTCACGTCGTCTCGATATTGATCTGCTGCTTTACAATGACCTGGTTAGGGATGAACGACCGGTCCGGGTACCGCGTGAGGATATACTGCGGTATAGCTTTGTGCTGCGCCCTTTGGTCGATCTGGCACCGGATCTGGTACATCCCGTGACCGGCCGGACCTTGCTCGGACACTGGCAGGAATTTGATGCGGCCAGTCATCCTTTGGAGCCGGTCGACGTTATTTGGTAATGGAGTTCACATGCGCAAATTGAGTTGCCTGATCGTCGTTGCATTCCTGACCGCTTGCGGTGGCGGTGGTTCCGGACTTACCGATTCTGATTCCGGCCCCGTTTCCTGCAGTGTGGACGGCCAGAAGCAATTCGTGCTCGACGCCCTGTACTTTTGGTATCTATGGAACGATTTGCTCCCCGCTGGAATCAATATTGCAGACTACGCTTCACCCGAAGTCCTTGTCTTTGAGGTCACGAGAACCTTCGGGCCGCAAGACGCGAATAACCAACCGATCGACCTGTTTAGCAGTGTCGGCTCGGCTCTGGCCGATTCAGAGTTTTTCGGCGAAGGAAAATTCGAAGGATTTGGGTTCAGCTGGCGTTATGAAGACCAGGCGCAAACCGATTTCCGAATTACGCGAACATTCGCGGGTAGCCCCGCGGATGTCGGAGGTACGGGCGGAGGGCTGGAGCGCGGCCAGCAAGTATTGACGTTAAACGGCCGCACCATTGCCGATATCAATTCGAACGAAGGTATCAGCGCATTTTTTGGCGCGAACGACACCGTCGATTTTGAAGTACTGCCGGTCATTGGGGCAGCATTTCTGACCGGCCCAATCACAAAAGACATCGTAACGATTGATCCGGTACCGCAATGGCGAATAATTGATGCAGGTAATGGACGCAACGTTGGATACATAGAGTTCAGTACGTTCATCAGCACTGCGGACCCGAAGCTCGATACGGTTTTCGATGAATTTCGAAATGCGACGCCGCCAGTCGAGCAGCTTATTCTGGATCTGCGCTACAACGGTGGCGGACTGGTCAGCACGGCCGAACTGCTCGGTGACTACCTGGGCGGATTCATTGCAC
>SMUX01335486.1_pt1 | contig 13773 bp, 13 predicted proteins | sample 2456431 | NCBI WGS metagenome assembly SMUX01 (sample SAMN11095930, study PRJNA526329) | marine sediment metagenome | biome: Marine sediment; feature: Surficial sediment; material: Deep marine sediment; isolation source: Hadal surficial sediment | place: Pacific Ocean | collected 2014-11 | depth... | reverse complement strand
TATTTTGCGTAGATGTACTGGATCACCTCCTCGCGGCGCTCGTGCTCGAAGTCGACGTCGATGTCGGGCGGCTCGTCGCGCTCGGCGCTGACGAAGCGCTCGAACAGCAGATCGATGCACGCCGGGTCGACCGCGGTGATGCCGAGGCAGTAGCAGACCGCCGAGTTGGCCGCCGAGCCGCGGCCCTGGCACAGGATGCCGCGCGCGCGGGCGAAGCGCACGATGTCGTACACGGTCAGGAAGTAGGGCGCGTAGCCGAGCTGGTCGATCAGCGCGAGTTCGTGGTCGAGGGTCGCCTGGACCGCGCCCGGCACGCCGCCGGGATAGCGCGCCGCCGCGCCGATCCGGGTCAGATGCGCGAGCTCCTCCTGGGGGCTGCGGCCGGCGGCGGTCAACTCTTCGGGATACTCGTAGCGGAGCTCGTCGAGGCTGAAACGGCAGCGCCCGGCGATCTCGAGCGTGCGCGCGATCGCCTCGGGATAGTCCCGGAACAGGCGCGCCATCTCGGCCGGGCCCTTGAGGTGGCGCTCGGCGTTGGCCTCGAGCCGGAAGCCGGCGGTATCGATGGTGCAGTGCTCGCGCACGCAACTCAGCGCGTCGAGCAGCGCCCGGCGCGCGGGCGTATGCAGGCGCACGTCGTTGCTGGCGACCAGCGGCGTGCCGCAGGCCGCGGCCAGGTCGCTCAGATGGCCGAGCGCGCGCGCGTCGTCGCCGCGGTAGAGAACCTGCCCGGCCAGATAGCAGGACCCGGCAAAGCGCCGGCCCAGGCGCGCCAGGGTTTCGCGGAACCCCGGACCCGGCGCGTCCGGCACCTCCGGCGGCAGCACGATGAGGGTCTGGCCGGCGCCGTGGTCCTCGAGCTCGGCCAGGGTAAAGCGGCAATCGCCCTTCGCGGCGCGCCGCTTGCCCAGCGTCAGCAACCGGCACAGTCGGCCGTAGGCGGCCCGGTCGCGCGGGTAGCACAGCACCTCCGGCCCGTCCTCGGGCACCAGCCGCGCGCCAACCAGCAGCGTGAGCCCCGCCCGCTTGGCGGCGACGTGGGCGCGCACCACGCCGGCGAGCGTGTTGCGGTCGGCGATGCCGAGCGCGGCCAAGCCCAGCGCCTTGGCAGCCAGCACCAACTCGTCCGGATGGGAGCCGCCGCGCAGGAAGGAGTAGTTGCTGGTGACCTGCAGCTCGGCATACGCGGTCATGGCGAGAAGTCCGAGAGATGGCGGACCAACTCGGCGTATGGCCCGCCTTGGACCGCGGCATGAAATCGCCTATCAGCGGTAACGACGCGACCCTCCACATTCTCGGCACAAGCCACATAGAGGCAGTCATAGACCGGATGGCCTATTTCAATCGCAATGCCCAGTGCCCGTTGATGCAAGGAGACGCTGGGAACAAGCTGAAGGGGACTTCGAGGAAATATCGCCGCAATTCCCTCTGCCTGTTCCTGCGTTATGTGACCGCGGGTGACTTTTTTCCAAAGCGCGTTCGTGACTTCGGAAACAATCAGGTCGGGCGCGCGGAGAGGGGATGACCCACCTAAAAGGCCAACGGCCTCGTCGACTAGCTCTTCCTCGACCAGCCATTTCACGACCACGCTTGCATCGATCACCAGGGTATCGATCACCAGGGTCATGGGTCTCGACCATGGTCGCTGTCACGGTCCTCGCGGATCAGCAAGGTGCTATCGGTTTGAGGACCGTCGGGGGTCATGGCCCGGATGCGCGCGGCGATTCTCTGAAATTCCTCGCGTGAGGGACGGGCCGCCGCCTCGCTTAGAAGCGCCCGCAGCTCCGCCTCGAGCGAGCGGTGGTGGGCCTTGGCCTGGGCCTTGAGCTTCGCAACGACCTCGTCGTCCAGGTTCCGGATCGTCAGGTTGGCCATTTTCGCCTCTTTTGCTAGCATTATGATAGCATTATGATAGCATATTGTTAGCGAATTGCTAGCATGCTGTCCTCACCCGAAGATCCCGTGCAGGAACCAGTGGCCGTCCGCGCGATACAGCCAGTAGCGGCGGCCGTCGGCGACCTCGACCCGGAAGTAGTCGCGCGCCGGTTCTTCGGCCAGACCGGGGCGGGGGTGCCACCACTCGGGTTCGATGCGCTCCGGCCCCTCGGCGCGGGTGACCTCGTGGCCGAGGCGGCGCCAGCGGAACCGCGCCGGCGGGTGGTCGGGCAGCAGCGCAACCGCCTCGACCGGCTCCGGCCGCGGCAAGAGCCGCAAGGGGCGCGGGAGGGCCGAGGCCCCGAAAGCGGTTCCTCGGCCCAGGCGGCCCCAGGCGGCCGAGGTCTCGCACAGGGCCGGCGCCGCCGCCACCGCGCGTTCGGGAACGTGGCTCGCGCGCGGGGCCGGGCGCGCCACGCGGTCCGGGCCCAGGCGGTTGCCCAGGCGGTCGATCAGCTCCGCGAGCTCCGGATCGGCGGTTCCTCCGGCCTCCCTTGGGACCTCCCTTGGGGCCTCCCTTGGGGCCTCGCTTGGGGTACCCGCTCCCGCACCCGCTTCGTCGGCCTCGGCGAGGGCGAGCTGCAGGGCGCTCAGCTCCTGGGTCGCGGTCGCGGCGAGGGTCATGACCTCGATGCCGAAGCCGGGGTCGAACCGCTCCAGCCGCGGCGCGAACAGGCGCGCGAGGTGCGCCGGGTCGCGGTTCGGCCGGCTGGTGCCGAGCCCCAGGCGGCGCGCGCCGCCGTCGACCCGGTGGCCGGTCAGCTCGAGCCGCCGGGCGCCGCGCCCGGCCGCCTCCAGGCCGCGGCACAGCGCGCCGAGCAAGCGTTCCAGCGCGCGGGCGATATCGTCGGATGCGACGATGGGCTCGGCGAAGACCCGGCGCACGAGGTGGGCCGGCGCCGGCCGGCGCGGCGAGATCGGCTCCGGCTCGGCGCCGAGCGCCTGGGCCAGGCGGCGCGCGACCCCGGGCCCGACGCGCGGGCTCAGCGCCGCCGGCGGCAGCTCGAACAGCGCCTCCAGGCGGCGCAGGCCGAGGCGCTCCAGGAGCTCGGCCGCCTCCGGCGTCAGGCGCAGGGCGGCCGGCGGCAGCGGCGCGAGCGCGGCGCGGACCCCACCCGGCGGCACCACGATCCAGGGCCGCGCCGCCGGCAAGGCGGCGAAGCGGGCCAGCGCCCAGGCGGCGCCGGGGGTCTCGGCGAGCGCGGCGCGCGCGCTCAGGCCGCGGCGCGCCAGGCGCGTCACCAGATCGGCGAGCAGGGCGTCCTCGGCCTCGGCCTCGGACTCGGCTTCGGACTCGGCTTCGGGCCCGGGCGCGCCGAAGAAGTGGCAGCAGCCGGTGACATCGAGCAGCAGCCCGGCGGCCCCGCCCCAGTCGCAGCCGCCCCCCTTGCCACCCTCACTGGCACCCCCACTGGCACCCCCACTGGCACCGCCGTCCACGGCGACCCAAGGCGTATAGCGGTCGCACCATGTGGCGAGCCCGGCGAGCGCCCGGGCGTCGCCGGCCGGGTCGCAGGGCGCGGTCTCCAGCTCGGGAACCCGGGCGCGGGCGTCCGCCAGCGGCAGGCCGGGGGCAAGCCCGCCGCGCTCGGCCGCGGCATCGACCGCAGCCAGCCGCAGACGCCCGCGTTCCCGATCGACCAGGACCAGCGGCCGGTCGCCGTGGGGGGCGGGCCCGGCCCTAGACGGCCCGGCATCGCCGGTCCGCGCCGCCGTCCACCCGCTCGCCACCCGGCCATCCGGCGCCCAGCGCCGGCGGTCGGTCGCGAAGCGCGGCAGCCATAGCGAAACCACCCGCCGCATCGTCCCACTCCAAACACCACTGCCCCGGCGCCGCGCCGCGGCAGCGCAGCAATTCGACCCGCCAGCGCGGCCGTTCCGGAAACCGGCCCCATTCACGCGCACCCGGCCCGCTCGCACCCGGCCCGCGCGTAAAGGGCAGCGCCTCGACCCGCCAGCGGGTGACCGCGGCCGAGGCCCCGGCGCGCGCGGGCCGCGCCGGGCGCAGGCCGCGGCGCAGCGCGAAGGCGGTGACCCCGCTGGCCTCGGCGGCGAGCTGCAGGCGCCGGCCGGGCCCGCGCTCGAGCGCGTCGAGCTCACCGACCACCGCGGCCAGGCGGGCGCAACGCAGGCCCTCCTCCATGGCCCAGAGCACCTCTGTCCCGGCCCCACCACCGGCGCGGACCTGGATCAGGCGCCCGGGGTCGAGCCCGAAGGCCCGCAGGCCGGGCGCGTAGAGGTCGCGCCAGGGGCTGACCCAGAGCACCGGCTTGTTGTCACGCCGCCGTTCCGGAACGGCATCCAGCAGGCGGGCGAGCAGGCCGGCGCAGAAGCCGGTCGCGGCGCCGTCGTCCCACTCGGCACGGCCGCCCTCGATCTCGTGCAGGCCGCCGAGCGGCAGGCCGCCACCGGGCAGATGGGCGTCGAGTCCGGCGGCCCCGAGCGGCGCGACCCGGCGCCGCAGGCCGCCATAGGCCGCGCCGCGCTCGATGGCGCGGACCCGCGCGCGCAGGCCCGCGAGATCGCTTCCAGGGCCGCGATCGGGATCGCCGCCGGGATCGCCGCCGGGGCGGCGGCCCGGGGCGGCGGCCGGAGGCTGGGCGGGAGACAGGGAGGCGCGCATGACAGATCCGGTGTTCTCGATTGTTGTTCTTGCTTTGTTCTAATCGAGCCCGAACCCCGAGTCAAGCTGGCCGAGTCGAACTGGCCGAGTCGAACTGGACAGCCCGGGCGGGCTCCGGCAGGCTGCCGGGCCACCACCCCGCACGCCCAGACTGCCGCGCCCCAAGACTGCCGCGCCCCAAGACTGCCGCGCCCCAAGATCGCCAAATTTCGGAGGACTCCCGGACCGCCATGTCGACGCCTTACCAGCACGGCAACTTCGCCGAGACGATCGGCTACCGCCTGACCGCCTGGCGCGAGCACGCGGCCGAGATCAGCCTCGAGGTCGACGCGCGCCACATGAACCGCAGCGGCCGCCTGCACGGCGGCGTGCTGGCGACCGTGATCGACGCCGCCTGCGGCTTCGCCGGTTGCTACCAAGCTCCGCCCGGCCAAGGCCGCCGGGCGCTGACGCTCTCGCTCACCACTCAGTACCTGCGCCCGGTCGCCGACGGCACGCGCCTGACCGCCACCGCCACGCGCAGCGGCGGCGGGCGGACGATCTTCTTCTCGAGCTGCGAGGTGCGCGACGCCGAAGGCCGCCTGGTCGCCACCGGCAGCGGCACCTTCAAGTACCGCTCGTAGCGGCCATCCACCCCCCCCCCACCGCCAATTCCGCTCCGTTCAAACCGGCAGTAGATTTTTCGAATCAAATACCACCGACTCCGCGCATTACCCCAAAGTTCCCGAGCACGAACCATTGGAGGAGTCGGATGCACGAATCGATCGATACCCTGACCCTAGCCCGGCACATCGCCGAATTGGATATGACGGCCCGCCGGGCCGGAATTGAAATCGAACTCAGGACCGATTTCGGTCACCTGATGGAACTCTGCGAAACCTTGCCGGACAAGCCGACGCCGACCGCCATGTTCGACCCGATGAAGGCGGATATCGGCGGCCATAACGGCTTCTGGCTCAAGGGCACCGACCCGGCCACCGTCCCGGTTCACGTCCAAGCGGCCCGGATCTATGACATGAGCGGAACCAACCTGGCCCGAGAATTTTCCAGCCTTCGCGCCTTCTATGCCAGCCCGGATCTGGCCCCCGAGGACGAGCGCTGCGTCTGTGCCGCCCCCATGTTGGAGCGGATCACCGGGACGGTCTGTTACCATGGCGAACTTTGGGTCCGGGGCAAGAACCCAGATCTTCGGGGCCAGGCGTTGTCCGGCCCCCTGTCCCGGTTGCTGCTTGGCCTGGTACTGGCCCGGTGGAACCCTGACTACGTGGTCGCTTTCGGTTACGACCGATCCGTGAACCGGGGATTGCCGGCCCGGTTCGGTTACTGGCATATCCAGCCCCATGCGGTGCATTGGGTTCGGCCCGATCGAGACCAGCCGTTGGATGTCTGGCTCATGTGGCTGACCCGCCAGGACTTGGTCGACTTTATGCGGATGCCCGCATGAACGGAATCGCGATGTCCTGGGTGATATCGGACAGGCAGCAGAGTAGTGGCTCACCGTTATCCGCGGCGGCCCGAAACAGCAGGCGCTGGTAAGGCACCCAGAGCGGGTCCTTGCCCGGGCGGCGCATGATCGCGCGAATATGATCCAGCCGGGGCTCTCCGGTATCGAAAACGCCGGCGTAGCCCTTCATGACGCTGAAACTGTAACGCCGTCCCGGTTCCTCGATTTGATAGGGGCGGCCGCGGGCTTTGCGAATCCAGTCCTGCCCATAAACCCGGGCGCAGGCGGATTGCCGTCCCGCGTGGACCGAATCCCAGTGCCCGCCTCCGAATCGGCCATTCGGACGATAGATCATCAGCCGCGGCATCAATTCCGTGCACTCGCGGAGCGTCAGTTTGGAAGTCCGGTCGTCCGCCAGCCGCAAGGCGAGGCGCAGCGGCGAACCGACCGCGACCCGGGACGACAGCGGCTGCTCCACAGTCGTCGCCGTGTTCGCCAGCACCACGTCTCGGAAGCTTCTTACTTCGGTGATGCGGCGGGCGACCGCCGCCGCACTGGAATGGCGCTCGATATTCCAGGCTTGGTGAAAGAAGCGCAGCTCGACTGGACCGGGATGGCCTGCGGAGGCAACGAATTCCACGGTAGCATCCAGCGCGGTATCGTCCACCCGGTGCAGATCGAACTCGACCACGGTCCCAATGGGTTGCCGGGCAACCCGGACCATCCCCAGCCGGTGCAACGCGATGCGCCGAAACGTCCGATCCGCCTTTTCACCCGTATCGGGATCGTGCGGCCGAACCAGGCCCCAGAAGTTCCACGCGCCGTCATCGTCCACCCACCAGTGGCCAAACTTCGAACTTACCTCTTTGGAATTTCCCCACATTCCGGTCGTGACCACGGCATGCCGCCGCCGGCTACCGCGATGCCTTCTGCTTTGGAAGCGCGGCGATCAACCTGAACACCTGCTCCTTGATATCCTCATCGGGAAGATTGGCGAGGGCATGTGCCGCCCGGATCGTACGGTTGTCAAACGCACCCAACTCGTTGGTTCCCGCCGGAACCGCCTCCGCATCGAGCAAGTGTTCCACACCGTCGAAGAAATAGGTGATCTTCACGCCGAGCACGCGTGCGATCTTGTACAGCCGCCCGCCGCCGATACGGTTCCGCCCCTTCTCGTATTTCTGAATTTGTTGAAAGCTGATCCCGAGCTGGCCCCCGAGTTCGGTCTGGGTGAAGCCCGCCGCGACGCGGGCCTGTCTCAAGCGCGCGCCGATCTCGACATCGATTCTATCGCAAGCCATGCCTGTTTACACTCCAAATGAGAATATAGTCCACAAATTCAATTCCTTTTATATTTTAGCATGGCTTCTCGATCTAGAAAAGATCGCTAAATTCTTCTATCATTGAGAGAGACATCCCGGTTCGTCGAAGGGACACCGAGTTGGATTTCGCCACGGTTTTGGCCTTCATGGTCGCCACGGCAATAATTGTGGCGATACCGGGTCCGAGTATCTTGATGATCGTTGCCGCCGGTGTTGCCGGCGGCCGCCGGGCCGCGGTCGGCGCCGTGTTCGCGATCACCGCCGCCGACGTGCTCCTCATCGCCTTGGTGGCGGGCGGTTTCGGCGCAATCGCGGAGCTTGGGGGTGCCGCGATCGATTGGCTGACCGCGATCGGCGGCCTGGTTCTCGTCGGGCTCGGCTTGCTGATGTTTCGGGCCCGCTGGAAGGACGCCAGCCCCCAGGGTAGCGTCCACGTCTACTCGCTCGGCAGCTTTGTCGCAACCATCGCGAACCCCAAAAGCCTGTTGTTCTTCGCGGCCTTCCTGCCTCAGTTCGTGGACGCCTCCAGGCCCGCGATGCCGCAATATCTGACCCTTACGGCCTTGTTCATCCTGGCGGCGACGCCGGTTGGCCTGGCCTATGCGCTGGGCACGGGATGGCTGACGGAACGCGGCGGACCGTTCGGTCACATCCGCGTGCATGGCCCCCGTCTTGCGGGCCTCTGCCTCATCGCGGTCGGCGCAGCCGGCATGGGACGCGTCTTGTTGTAACCCGAAAGCGGGACGGCAATCCTGGAACACGAGGCCCGGATCACGGGGCTCGGATCACGGGGTCCGGATCACGGGGCCCGGATCACGAAGACCGCACAGCAGCCACCTCGCGCCCCGCGTCGATCTCCCGGCGCAAGGCCCGGGCGGCGGCTTCGGGGTCTTGGGCGCCGCAGATCGCCGAGACCACGGCGATGCCGTCGGCGGCGCTACTCCCAGCAATGTACTGGGCGGCCATGACCTGGGCGGCGTTGCGGGCGCCGATGCCGCCGATCGCCACCACCGGCAGCGGTGCCAGTGTCGCGGCCAGCGCGGCCAGGCCGGCGATCCCGATCGGCGGGCCCGCATCGGGCTTGGTCGCGGTGGCGTAGACCGAGCCGATGCCGACGTAGTCGGCCAGGCCCTGGTCGACGCGCGCCGCCTCCTCCGGCGTGCCGGCGGAAACCCCGATCAGCGCGTCCGGCCCGAGGATCGCCCGCGCCCGCACCGCGTCCAGGTCGTCCTGGCCCAGGTGCACCCCGTCGGCGCCGGCGGCCTGGGCGGCCTCGACCCGGTCGTTGATGATGAGCGGCACGCCGAGCGGCGCGAGCCGGCTTTTGAGCGCGCGCGCCGCTGCGACCAGTTCGGCATCGGGAAACGCCTTCTCGCGCAGCTGCACCAGGGTCGCACCGCCGCGCACCGCTGCGGTCACGACCTCGTCGAGCGACCGGCCCTGGGTCACGTCGGAGCCGACTATGAGATAGAGGGTGAGATCGAATGCCGGTTTCGCGCTCAAGTTCGTTGGCCTTCAAATGGGGTCCGCGGCCGGGCGGCCGAGCCTCAGTGATAATACCAAGGAGCGCTGTTAATGACCCCTAGAGACGGCTTCCCCAATGCTTTCGGGCTGGGGCTTTCGGGCTGGGGCTTTCGGGCTGGGGCTTTCGGGCCGCCCAAGGCTTGCGGACGGGGCCCGTGGCTCGCGATGCCCGGCATCGCCGCGCCACGCGCTCCTGGCCTAAAACCCCAAGCTGGAGCATGGGGGGAAGCCGTCTCTATGGGTCATTATCAGCGCTCCTTGGTATAAGCCCGGCTTTGGGCTTTTGCCAAGCTGTCGCTTCGCCGATAATGACCTGCGGCCGTGCCGCGACCGTGCAAGGAATCCGCCCGCCATGCCCAAGGCCCCTGCCATCAGCCCTGGCCCCGAGATCAGCGACACCGCCCGCACCACCGCCGGTACGCTGATGGACATCGAGGCCATCCTGTTCCGGCCCGAGGACCCGTTCATCTTTACCTCGGGCCGCGCCAGCCCGGTCTACGTCGACTGCCGCAAGATCATCTCCTTTCCCGAGGCGCGCAACCGCCTGATGGCGCTCGCCGTCGAGCTGGTCGAGACCGAGATCGGCGCCGCCGCCATCGACGTGGTGGCCGGCGGCGAGACCGCCGGCATTCCCTACGCCGCCTGGATCGCCGATCGCCTCGACAAGCCCATGATCTACGTGCGCAAGAAGCCCAAGGGCTTCGGCCGCAATTCCCAGATCGAGGGCAGCTTCGCCGACGGCGCGCGGGTGCTGCTGGTCGAGGACCTGGCCACCGACGGCGGCTCCAAGCTCAACTTCGTCGAGGCGATCCGCCAGGCCGGCGGCGAGGTCGCCCATGCCTTCGTGGTGTTCCACTACGGCATTTTCCCCCAAAGCGTCGCGGTCCTGGCCGAACACGGCGTGACCCTGCACGCGCTCGCCACCTGGTGGGACGCCCTCGCGCTGGCCGAGGAGCGCGGCTACCTCGCGGCCGACGGCTTGGCCCAGGTACGCGCCTTCCTCGAAGACCCGGAGACCTGGTCCGCCGCCCACGGCGGCAAGACCAGCGCCGAGATCGCCGCCGGTGGGTAAGCGGCGGTCCTTGTTGTCCTCCAGCAAGATACCGACGGTCTGCGGAACACGACGCCAAGGAAGAGGACGCAAAAAATGCTCGAAGTCTGGGGACGGCGAAACGCGAGCAACGTGATTCCGGTGATGTGGGCGATCGGCGAGATGGGCATCACATATCTGCGCCACGATGTCGGAGGATCGTTCGGAGGTCTGGATACCGCGGAGTATCGAGCCATGAATCCAAACGGAAGGATTCCGACCATCACCGATGATGGCTGCACCCTGTGGGAATCGAACGCCATCATCCGATATCTCTCGGCAAAATACGGCGAGGGCAGCCTGTGGAATCCGGACCCGGCAATCCGCTCCTTGGCCGATCGCTGGATGGAGTGGTTCAAGACCACGGCCTATCCGCACTACGTCAAGCTCTTTTGGGCGATCGTGCGGACCGAACCGGCGCATCGCGATCCCGCCGTCATTGCCGCCTCGGCGAAGGCGCTTGGCGACTCGTTGCAGATTCTCGACGCGCAGCTGGCGACCCATCCCTACGTCGCGGGAGACGGTCTGACCATGGGGGACATTCCGTTCGGACCGGCCGCCTATCGGTACTTCAACTTGGGCATCGAGCGACCCGAGCTGCCCAATGTAAGCGCATGGTACCGACGGCTTTGCGACAGATCGGCGTACCAGGAACACGTCATGATTCCCTTCGGTCGCAATCCGGCCGAGTGGGACACGCTCGAGCGCGCAGGGCCGCCATGACAAGAGGGCTCGCGTTCGATGCTTCGGCCATGGTGAATGAATCGCGTAACGCGCACGGTGAGCCCGCGAGCTTGAGCGCCGCATGACGGCCGCCACGACCGATACCGACGTCGCCATCGTCGGCGCCGGTGCGGCCGGGCTGGCCGCGGCGAGGACGCTCACCGAGCTCGGTGTGCCCTTCGTGCTGCTCGAGGCGGCGCACCGCATCGGCGGCCGCGCCTATACCGAGGAGGTCGCCCCCGGCGCACCTTTCGACCTGGGCTGCCACTGGATGCATTCGGCGAGCCGCAACCCCTTCGTCGCGATCGCCGATGCTCACGGCTTCGACTACGACAAGCTCTGGACCAATCGGCGCATGGTCATTGGCGGCGCCTGGGCCAGCGCGGCCCAGGAGGCCGAGCGCGACGCCTTCATGGCGGAAAACTCCGAACGAATCGCCCGCGCCGCCGCGGCCGGCCCCGATCGCGCCGCCGCCGAGGTCACCGAGCGCGCGAGCCGCTGGACGCCGCTCTACGACTATTTTTTTTCGAATTGGACCTCGTTCGACGTCGACCAGGTCTCGATCGTCGATCTAGAGACCTACACTGATACCGAGGAGAACTGGCCACTCAAGCAGGGCTACGGGGTGCTGATCGCCCGCCACGCCGCCGGTGTTCCGGTCACCCTCAACGCCCAGGTGACCGCCATCGATTGGACGGGCAAGGCGCTGCGCTTGACCACCCCCAAGGGCGAGGTCCGGGCCAAGAGCGTCATCGTGACGGTCTCGACCGGCATCCTGGCCGGCGGCCATATCCGCTTCGATCCGGCGCTGCCCGACTGGAAGCAGGAAGCCGTCGCCGGCCTGCCGCTCGGCAACCACAACCGCATCTGCCTGATCTACGACCGCGACGTCTTCGGCGCGGAGGCGCCGCGCTTTGCGACTCTGCTCAACGAGGGTGCCGAGCCCATGAGCTTCACGATCCGGCCGTTCGGCTACGACTACGTGGTCGGGCTGACCGGCGGCCGCTTCGCCGACTGGCTCGAGCGCGCCGGGGTCGACGTGTCGGTCGACCTCGCCAAGGAGAACCTGAAGCAGGCCTTCGGCGCCGACATCGTCACACACGTGGTCGGCCACAATGTCACCGCCTGGCGCGGCGACCCTTGGGTCCGCGGCGCCTATTCCGCCGCCCTGCCCGGCCAGGCGGCGCAGCGCCCGCGCCTGGCCGAGCCGCTCGACGGACGCCTGTTCTTCGCCGGCGAGGCGACCTCACCCGAGTCCTACTCGACCGCCCACGGCGCCCACCTGACCGGCATCGACACCGCGTACGAGGTCGCCCGGGCGTTGGGTAATAGGGACTAACCCGCGGGTATCGCCGGCGTCGATGGGGATCGCGCCGCCGGTGATCTGGCGCACGGCCTCGGAGGCCAGGGAGGCGACCAGCTTGGCGACCTCCTCGGGGGCGGTCAGGCGCCCGGTCGGCGCCTCTGCCGTGGCCGCGCGCCGCGCCGCCCACCAGGCCCCTTCCCGAGGGAGCACCGCGGCCCACAGGGGCCCCCCGGTCCCGTTCCGCTTTTTTTTGAAGTGCCGCCGCGCCTTTGCCCTCGACCCCCGGCGCGCTGAAAGCGATAATCGTCGAGGGAATCATCGCCCCTGCGGGCAAACCAGCCGGCGGCGCCAGCCACGCCGCCGCGTGATGCGAAGGAGCGGCCGATGAGCGGGATCGAGACCTTCCAGATGTACATCGGCGGAAAGTGGTGCGAGCCCGCTTCCGGCGAATACTTCGAGTCCTACAACCCTTTCACCGGCCAGGTCTGGGCCCGGATGCCGCGCGGCACCGAAGCAGACGCCGAGCGCGCGGTCGAAGCGGCGCGGACCGCCTTCACCTCCGGCGACTGGCCAAAGCTCAACGCGACCCAGCGCGGCGCCCTGCTGCGGCGCCTGGGCGACCTGATCGCCGAGCGCGGGCAGGAATTGGCCGAGATCGAGGTGCGGGACAATGGCAAGCTCTTGGCCGAGATGGCCGCGCAGCTCCGCTACCTGCCCCAGTGGTACTATTACTTCGGCGGCCTGGCCGACAAGATCGAAGGATCGGTGATCCCGATCGACAAGCCGGACACCTTCAACTTCACCCGCCACGAGCCTTTGGGCGTGGTGGTCGCGATCACGCCGTGGAACTCGCCGCTGTTGCTCGCCGGCTGGAAGCTGGCGCCGGCGCTGGCGGCCGGCAACACCGTGGTGCTCAAGCCCTCGGAGTTCACCTCCGCCTCCTCGCTGGCGTTCGCCAAGCTGATCGAGGAGGCCGGTTTCCCGCCCGGCGTGGTCAACGTGGTGACCGGCTTCGGCGCCGAAGTGGGCGCGCCGCTGGTGGCCCACCCCCTTGTCGCCAAGGTCGCCTTCACCGGTGGCGAGATGACTGGCCAGCGGGTCTACGAAAGCGCGGCCGCGGGGCTCAAGAAGGTCAGCCTGGAACTCGGCGGCAAGTCGCCCAACATCGTGTTCGACGACGCCATCCTGGACAACGCGGTCAAGGGCGCCATCGCCGGCATCTTCGCGGCCACCGGCCAGACCTGCATCGCCGGCTCGCGGCTGTTGGTCCAGGAGTCGATCCACGACGACTTCGTCGAGCGCCTGGTCGCCTTCGCCAAGACCGCGCGCATGGGCGACCCCATGCTGCCCGGCACCCAGGTCGGCCCGATCACCACCCAGCCCCAGTTCGAGAAGATCCTGGGCTATCTGGAGGTGGCCAAGAACGAGGGCGCGGTCTGCGTGCTCGGTGGCGCCAAGGCGGTGCGGCCCGAATGCGGCGCGGGCTGGTTCGTCGAGCCGACCATCTTCACCGGGGTCCGCAACGACATGCGCATCGCCCAGGAGGAGGTGTTCGGCCCGGTGCTCTCGGTGATTCCGTTCCGCGACGAGGACGAGGCGCTCGCGATCGGCAACGATGTCGTCTACGGCCTGGCCGCCGGCGTCTGGACCCAGTCGATCCGGCGCGCGATCACCATGTCCGAGCGGCTCCAGGCCGGCACCATCTGGGTCAACACCTACCGCGCGGTCAGCTACATGTCGCCGTTCGGCGGCTACAAGCGCTCGGGCCTGGGCCGCGAGAGCGGCCAGGACGCGATCTACGAATAC
>SMUX01311566.1_pt1 | contig 13789 bp, 16 predicted proteins | sample 2456431 | NCBI WGS metagenome assembly SMUX01 (sample SAMN11095930, study PRJNA526329) | marine sediment metagenome | biome: Marine sediment; feature: Surficial sediment; material: Deep marine sediment; isolation source: Hadal surficial sediment | place: Pacific Ocean | collected 2014-11 | depth... | reverse complement strand
CTCCCTGGCGGCCTCCCTGACGGTCATCGGCATCGATCTGGTGGTGCCCAGCATTCATATCGCCGAACCGCTAGTCGGCATCTTCCGAGAGATCGATTTCAATGAGACCTTGATGCACGGCATGCTGAGTTTTCTCCTGTTCGCGGGTGGGCTCCATGCCGATTTCTCCATGTTTAAAAGCCGCGGTTGGACGATCGGCGTCATGGCACTCCTTGGAACGCTGATGTCCACCTTTGTGGTCGGTGGGCTCATGTGGTTCCTGCTCGGCATCTTCGATCTGGAAGTTCCGCTCATCTGGGCGCTGGCGTTCGGGGCGTTGTTAGTCCGACCGACCCGGTCGCTGTCTTGGGATTGTTCAAGATAGTCAAGGTCCCCAAGTCCCTGGAAGCGACGATGGCCGGCGAATCCATGTTCAATGACGGCGTTGGTGTTGTCGTGTTTACGGTTGTGGTCGCAATCGCGGTTGGTAGCGGTGAACATGGTGGTAGCCTTGGGCCAATAGAAGTGGTCACGCTGTTGCTGATCGAAGCTGGCGGCGGGGTGGTTCTGGGTCTAATTGCGGGCTATATCGGCTACAGGGCCATGCACGCAATCGACGACTACAATCTCGAGATATTGATCACACTTGCCGTGGTGATGATTACCTACTCGTTCGCGATCTATGTGGAGATGAGCGGGCCACTCGCCATGGTCGTTGCCGGACTGTTCATTGGCGACCGCGGTATCAAGTACGCCATGAGCAAGAAGACGCGTAAGTATGTAATCGACTTCTGGTCCCTGATCGATGAAATCCTCAACGCGGTCTTATTCCTTCTAATCGGTTTGGAAGTCCTGGTTATTGCCGGCACCATCCGGCACTTAGGCGTAGCCCTACTGGCCATCCCGGTGACGCTTTTTGCGCGGGCTCTCAGCGTCTGCATTCCGATGGTTATGCTTTCACGTTGGCAGTCCTTCGGCAAAGGTGAGGCGCCGGTGCTCATCTGGGGTGGTTTGCGCGGCGGTATCGCAGTCGCCCTGGCTTTGTCGTTACCAGCGTCGGAATACACGTCGGCGATCTTGAGCGTCACTTTTGCCGTCGTGCTATTTTCGATCATTGTGCAAGGCCTGACGGTGGCACCTTTGATTCGAAAGGTGATCCGTTAGCCAAGCGCCGAATGTTGGCGGTAGTGCCTTACTAGATATAATAGGTATGCGGCGGCAGCAGCGCATTCAAGGTCAAGATATTTTATAATTGCAATTCAATAGGTTATAAACGACAATATAAGTCTTTTCGAGATTCATCCGAACCTATTCCGTCCGCTAAGAAGCGTAGTTTAAGCTTCACTCGCAGTAAGCATTTTGACTGTGTTGCTACGCGGCCACTTCAGATCTAGGAGAACACCATGAAAAAATCCTTTATCGCCATGCTCTGCGCACTGGTGCTCGCTTGGCCAGGGGCGTCGAATGCAAGCGCGCTTGGAAAGGTGGTCAAACGCGTAAGCGGCTCAGTCGTCGTTATCCTGACGGTAGAGAAGGTTCTGCCACCAGACGCGTACGAAGGGACAAAAGTAAGTGCGCAAGGTCTCGGCTCCGGCGTGCTTATCTCGAAAGATGGCAAGGTTCTGACGGCTGCCCATGTGGTGCAAACGGCGGACACTGTAAGCGTTGAGTTTCCGAATGGTGAGATCGTTAAGGCAAGGGTCGTTTCGTCGGAGCCGCCGGCCGATGTCGCCCTGTTGCAACTCGAACGGGTACCGGCCAGCGCCGTCGTAGCGAAACTCGGCGACTCCGACAAGGTCGAGGTCGCGGATCAAGTATTCATCATCGGCGCACCCTATGGAATTAGCCACACGCTGACGGTGGGTCATATCAGCGCACGCCGCACGCCGGGCGGTGAGAGAAGTGAACTTGGGCTGGCCGAATTCTTTCAGACCGATGCCGCCATCAATCAGGGTAACTCCGGCGGCCCCATGTTCAACTTGCAGGGCGAGGTCGTCGGTGTTGTTAGTTACATCCTGACCCAATCGGGTGGCTTCGAGGGTTTGGGTTTCGCGGTTACCAGCAACACGGCAAAACAATTGTTGCTCGAACGGCCACCATTTTGGAGCGGCCTTCAAGGCCACGGACTCTCCGGCGAGCTTGCGGCTTTGTTAAATGTCCCGCAAACGTCGGGGCTGCTCGTGCTTCAAGTTGCCGAGGGCTCGCCAGCCGCACGCATCGGGCTTCGCGGTGGGACCACTAAAGTTCGGATCGGCAATGCGCGATTGATTCTGGGTGGCGATATTATCTTGCGAGTGATGGGTATTCCGATGCATCCAGACATCGATACCTATCAACGAATTCGAGCGCGGCTACGCCAACTCGGATTGGGGCAACAGATAACCGTTACGGTGCTAAGAGCAGGTAAAATCATCAAGCTCATCGGTTCGGCCACGCAATAAGATCCCGCGGTTTCCGACTAGGTATTGACACCACGATGAGTACAGCTGGAAAAGGTACACATAGATTGGCCCAATTCGGGGGCAAGTTCTTATACCTTCTAATCTCGCTTTTGTCGGTGTTTGTCGTCTACCCTTTTTTTCAACATAAACCGATAGGCACTATCGTGCTCGACATCCTGCTGCTCGCCATGCTGGGGGCAGGAATATACACAGTTGTCGACAAGAAAATACCTTTGGTTATCGCCTTGCTGCTAGCCATTCCGATGTTCGGTGGGCGTTGGTCCAATTATTTTTATACGGATCCGGTGTTGTTAGAAATTGATTATGGTTTTGGTGCCATGTTCTTTTTGTTTAACGCCATTATCATTATCTCGTATGTACTGCAGCAAAAAAACGTTACTCACGACATGATCTTCGGCGCCATATGTGGTTACCTGTTAATCGGTCTGAGCTGGGCGTTTACATATTCGTTTGTGGCATTGCTTGAACCTGGGTCCTTTGCTATGGCTGCGTCGGGCCAGGCAAGTCAAGCAGATGTCCTTCCCGACTTTTTCTATTACAGCTTCGTGACACTAACCACACTGGGCTACGGCGATATCACGCCTGTTGGTCCATTCGCCCGTTCGCTTACCACCCTCGAGGCCGTCATCGGTCAGATCTATTTGACCGTGTTGATCGCACGTCTGGTCGGCGTGCATATTTCACAGTCGTATGCAAAGTAATCGAATTTGTGCAAGCTCGTGTTGGCGCAGATGCGTATTCAAGATGCCGGAACATCGAGGTCAGCTGTGAAGCCCAATGTTTTGTTTGCTCTTTTGTTAATGATGGGGATTCACGCGCCGCTAACGCATGCTGTCAAGCTGTACAAATGGGTGGACGAGCAGGGCAATGTGACGTATCAGGACCACCTGCCGCCAGCAAATGCCAGTGAGGTCGAGGAAAAAGACATCGATCCCAATGAAGGCGTCACGAAGTTTGTACTACCAAAGCCCACAGAACCGTCTAGCGACTACGGGCGCTTGGGCGGCGGCGGACCTCAAGCACCGTCTTCGGGATCCGGCGGGCTGAGCACGGCAGAAAAGGGTGCCATTATTACCTCTGATCAACCGCTGAGGAGCGAACGCCGTCGTGGCATCGTGCCAACCCCGCCTCCAAGACCGACGCCGGCTGTGCCTCGGCGCCGCCCTCGGCGAGCTGGCATCCCCAGGGGCGGCAGGATTCCCCGCATTCCTCACCGTTAGTCGATTTACTCTTCTGGGTAAAGCAGGTCGACGAGGGCTTTATACGTCTGTTCTTCGAGATTGCCGAAGATAACCGTTACGCCGTGCTTTTCGACGCTCGTGACTTTGGCTTGCACGGGGTAATCGGTAGCTCCCCGGTTGGAAGGAATCTTTAGAATCAGGTCGATTTTGGCTTTCTTTTTTAGCGTTACATCCTGTGTTTCGATAAACGCGCCGTCGAGGCTGATGTCGCGAGTCTGACAGGACTTTGCGCCACGTTTACGATCGCTGACCAGAACTTCTAGTGTTATCTGTTTTCGTGGTCCTAACCGTCGATCACTTGCCATCCCTTGCCTCGCCAATCGATTGTTGCCAACTAAAGCAGCGCTCCTAGATTCTCAGCCAAGCATACTTGCCGACCGACTCTGTCTATTCTAGCTGAACTATGCGGGTGATTCATCGAAGATCCGATGGATGCGCTGCCGTCTAGCGAGCGTGTATATGAACGATATCAAATAGGGTGCGATAGAGCTCTTCGTCGGGGTCATCGAAAACGAGAGCGGCACCTTCATCTGACACACGGGCAACTTTGGCAGGAACACGACAATGTTGGCTACGCTCGCCGGCGCGGACTTTGAGCACAAGCTCTACGCTATCGTCTTGCTTTAGGATGCGTTTCCCGGTTTCCACGAACGCACCTTCAAGACTGATGTCTCGTAGCCTGCAACGAGTCACACCCAGACGATTGTGGTTAATCATTGCCGATACCTGGGCCCAGCGCCGCGGGCCCAAACGGCGGTCGTCGGACATCATCGTTTCCTCGAAAATCCTTCCCACGCCGGATCTATCCGACGCAGATATTGTAATCTATATCTAGTTGTGCGGAAGGGATATATCATATTTGATCGGTCGTTGGCACCATGCAGCCATGGTGGTAGACACATCGGTGCTCTTCCATAATATCTAGCGCTATGCTTACTACGCTCGTTGATACCCAAACCCTGGCGTCCCATCTACAAGATCCTACTTGGGTCATTTTTGATTGCAGTTTCGTCCTGACCGACCCATCGGCTGGCGCACGGGCTTATCTTGAAGGCCATATCCCCGGTGCGCACTATGCACACCTGGATCAGGACTTGTCTTCACCGATCACCCCCACTAGCGGCCGCCACCCGCTACCGGACCCGACCATGCTGGCGCACAAATTCGGACAGTGGGGTGTTGACGCAAGCAAACAGGTTGTGGCTTATGACGACAGTCATGGAGCCGTCGCCGGGCGATTATGGTGGCTGCTGCGATGGCTTGGCCATGACGGTGTGGCCTTGCTAGATGGTGGTTTGTCAAAATGGCGGCGAGAAGGGCGTCCGCTTACCGCCTATACGTCAACGGTTTCGCCGAGAACATTTGAATTCAGTACCGACGATGGCCGTTGGGTGACGACGAAGGACGTCGAAGAGCTGCTAGCGCGAGGTGGACACAAATTCTTGGACAACCGTACCCACGAACGGTTTGTCGGCGACGTAGAACCATTCGACAAGGTCGCGGGACACATTCCCGGTGCCATCAATCGCCCGCTTGAGGATAACCTAGACGAGAACGGCTGTTTTCTTGCCGATGATGTGTTATATGGTCAATTCGCCGATTTGCTCGCGGCCACTTCCCCTGAGTCAACAGTCTCAATGTGTGGTTCCGGTATAACCGCTTGCCACACGCTATTGGCATTAGAAAGGGCTGGTTTCTTTGGGGCGAAGTTATATCCCGGGAGTTGGAGCGAATGGATCACCGATAATAGCCGACCAGTTGCGAAAGGTACCTAAGCGAGACATGGACCGACACACGATTGCCGTATCATCCCCCACGCCCGCAAGACGCCTTCGCAAGTACGCGCTCACCTTTGTAGCCCTGTTCATGTTCCCCTTGGCAGGTGCCAACCCAAATGCGCTGGCCATAAATATAGAACTGCAACCAAGCCGGAAAATCGGGAGCGAGGAAAAACGCGAAGAAGTCGGTGAGATAAGTATTGCACAGCAGTACGGTGTGGCATATCTGCCGTTGATGCTCATGCGGCAGTACAGCCTAATCGAGAAACACGCTAGTGCGGTCGGATTGGGGAACCTGCGAGTTAGGTGGAATCGATATCCGTCCGGCAAGGTAATGAATGATGCACTAAAAGCCGGGTTGTTGGATTTTGCTTCCGGTGGCATCGTGCCGATGCTCACCATGTGGGACAACACCAGGGCACGTACAAGAATCAAAGGTGTTGCGGCGCTGAGTTCCATGCCCTTGTACTTGAATAGCCGCAATCCCAACGTCAAGAGTCTCAGGGACTTCACCGAGAAAGACCGAATCGCCCTCCCTAGGGTTAAGAACTCGATACAGGCCGTGATCTTGCAGATGGCGGCGGCGCAGACATTTGGCGACCAGAATTACGCACAGCTCGACACGCTCACAGTGTCGATGGCCCATCCGAACGCGCGCACGGCTTTACTCTCCGGTAAGTCCGAAATAACAGCTCACCTGACTAGTCCACCTTTCCAATATCAAGAATTGAAGGACCCCAACATACACCAGGTATTTAGTTCGTATGACGTCTTGGGTGGACCCACCACGTTTACGGCGATGTGGGCTCGTGGCCAATTTCGCGAGGCTAACCCTAAGACCTTTCGCGCCGTGTATGAAGCGGTTAAGGAGGCGATAGGGATTCTAGAACAAGACAAACGCTATGCAGCCGAGGTCTACATCCAGCAAGCTGATTCGGGTCTCTCGCTTGATTTCGTACATGCCGTCATCACACAACCTGACACTAGATTTGGCGTTGTGCCGCTAAACATCATGCGGTACGCGAAGTTCATGCGCAAGACGGGAACGATTAAAGAGGCGCCTTCCGACTGGAAGGAGGTATTCTTTCCAGAAGTATATGCGGATGCTTCCTCCCCCTGACCCCTTCCCACAAGCCACAAGGGGAGGGGGAAATGGATCATGTAGCGACAGTGAAACGGCTGTAACGGTCAAGCCAATCATCGAGTTTTCGATCGCTACTTATTCCCTCCCCGCTTGTCGGGGAGGGATGGGGAGGGGTTCAGGTTTAATGCAGCAGAATTGATGCAGTAACGTTGGCCGGTTGGTTTTGGGCCGTCATTGAAAACATGACCGAGGTGGGCACCGCACTCATTACATAGCACTTCGGTCCGTCGCGTGAACAAGCTCTTATCCTCTTCGGTAGTTACGTTCTCTTCAGCGATTGGTGTGTAGAAACTTGGCCAACCAGTGCCCGAATCGAATTTTGTCTCGGAATCAAACAAATCGTTGCCACAGCACATACACTGATACACGCCTTCTTCTTTACAATCGTGATATTCCCCAGTGAACGGCGGTTCCGTGGCCTTTCTTCTCGTTACCTCGTATTGTTCTGGTGTCAGCTGTTGTCGCCATTCCTCATCAGTCTTGCAAACTTTGCGCGTCATACCGGCGTGCTCCTCTTGGGGACGAATTAGAGATTTTACTTGGCTGTGGTCCTACTGACCAGATTCTTGAAGTGGTGGAGAGGGCGATCGTTGGGTGAAACCCTGGCAGATTTACGGTATTCTTACGCGAACCATCCGACCGAAATCTTCAGCGTAGTTCTCTATGCAAGACCTTAATCCGCTAATTTCCAAACTTAAGGACCTAAAAGAACGCTCCCGTGACCTACGGGGGCATCTTTGACTATACCGTCAAGCGGGAGCGTCTTACAGAGCTTCAACGCGAACTCGAAAACCCCGAGATTTGGAAAAACCCAGAGCGCGCGCAAGAATTGGGGCGCGAGCGCGCTCGACTTGAAAAAGAGGTGAGTGCGTTGGATCGTCTAGAGGTCGGCTTGACGGAGGCGGGCGAGCTGCTTGAGCTCGCGCGCGAAGAGCAAGACGCTGATGTAGTTGAGTCGATAGCCAAGGATCTGAAAAGCCTTGGTAGCGACGTCGATGATCTTGAATTTCGCCGTATGTTTTCTGGTGAGAGCGATGCCAATAATGCGTTTGTAGACATTCAGGCCGGCTCCGGGGGTACCGAGGCCCAGGACTGGGCCGAGATGCTACTGCGTATGTACCTACGCTGGGGGGAGCGGCGGGGTTTCAAGACTGAGCTTATCGAGACGTCTGTCGGTGAGGTCGCCGGCATCAAGAGCGCTACTGTCAAATATACCGGCGAGTATGTCTATGGATACTTGCGTACTGAGACTGGCGTCCATCGGCTAGTTCGCAAATCGCCGTTTGATTCGGGGCATCGTCGACACACGTCGTTCGCATCCGTCTTTGTGTACCCGGAGGTGGACGACAGCATCGAAATCGAGATCAATCCCGCCGATTTACGTATCGATACCTACCGAGCGAGTGGCGCCGGCGGGCAACACGTTAACCGTACTGACTCAGCCGTCCGCATTACCCATAATCCCACCGGCATTGTTGTGCAGTGCCAAAGTGGCCGCTCTCAACACAAGAACAAAGCGGAAGCGCTGAAGGTGCTGAAGTCGCGGCTGTACGACCATGAGTTACGCCAGCGGCGCGTGGAACAACAGAAACTGGAGGATACGAAGGCGGAGATTAGTTGGGGTAGCCAAATTCGTTCCTATGTGCTCGACCAGTCGCGTATCAAAGATCTTCGTACTGGTGTTGAAACCGGGAACATAAACGCGGTATTGGACGGTGACCTGGATCGGTTTATCGAAGCGAGCCTTAAGAGTGGTCTCTAAATAGCATTAGAGATAAGTTTTAGCTCGTTGATTATTAAGTAAAAACTATGACTCAGGAAGATAGCGACAATGAGCAGGTCAGCCAACGTCGCAAGAAACTGGCGGCACTACGTAAACAGGGTAATCCCTACCCAAACGATTTCACCCGCACTGCGTTTGCGACCGACTTGCATAAACAGCACGATGATGAGGATACCGAGGAACTTGCGCGGCGCGCGATTCATGTCTGCGTAGCGGGCCGTATGATGACGCGGCGCATCATGGGTAAGGCCAGCTTTGCCCACATTCAAGATGTGTCCGGCCAGATCCAGCTACGTCTGCAACAAGATAAGCTCTCCGAGGATCCGTATAAGGACTTCAAGAAGTGGGATGTTGGCGACATCGTCGGCGCCGAAGGTACCTTGGTTAAAACCCAGAAGGGCGAACTGACGGTTTTAGTGAACAGTATTCGCTTGTTGGCGAAGGCACTACGACCGCTACCGGAAAAGTATCATGGGCTGGTAGATCAGGAGGCTCGCTATCGTCAGCGTTATCTCGACCTATTGATGAATGAGGGCGCGCGCGATGTGTTCCGCAAGCGTAGTGCAATTGTTCAATATCTGCGACGTTTCATGGACGCGCGCGGCTTCCTTGAGGTGGAGACGCCCATGATGCAAGTGATTCCGGGTGGGGCCACGGCTCGACCGTTTGTGACGCATCATAATGCCTTGGGCATGGATTTATTCTTGCGTGTGGCCCCGGAGTTGTATCTGAAGAGACTTGTCGTGGGCGGCTTTGAGCGGGTTTACGAAATCAATCGCAACTTTCGTAATGAAGGGTTATCGACCGAACACAACCCCGAATTTACGATGTTGGAGTTTTACCAAGCCTATGCCACTTATACGGATCTTATGGATCTTACAGAAGAGATGATGCGCGGTGTGGCGCAGCATGTCCTTGGTACGACCACGATCAGCTATCAGGGCCGGCAGTATAACCTGGACAAGCCATTTGTACGTTTGAGTGTGCGCCATGCCATCTTAAAGTTCGATCCCGACATCCGGGCGCAGGATTTATCTGATCTAGATTCGGCTCGTCGTTTGGCGGCTCGGTTGGAAATCCCTTTCGAAGACGACGCTGGGCTTGGCAGAATCGAAATAGAGATCTTCGAAAAAATAGCCGAACCGAATCTGACCAAACCGACGTTTATTACTGGCTATCCGGTTGAGATATCACCATTATCGCGGCGCAACGATGTTGATCCATATATTACCGATCGCTTCGAGCTGTTTATTGGCGGGCGTGAAATCGCCAATGGATTTTCGGAGCTAAACGATCCTGATGAGCAAGCGGAACGATTTCGTGATCAAGTTGGTCAAAAGGAGGCCGGTAACGAAGAGGCTATGTATTTCGATGCCGACTATATTCGTGCGTTGGAATACGGTTTGCCGCCGACTGCGGGCGAAGGGATCGGCATTGACCGATTGGTAATGCTACTCACCGATTCTGCCTCAATCCGAGATGTATTATTGTTTCCTCATCTGCGCCCGGAATCTGGCCACGAATAATAGTCTAGTCTTGCAGGAAGCCGCGAATTTCTGCGATAAAGCCATCGGATTCCTCCATGACGCCGGCAAGTGCATTCTTGCTCAACCCCAATTTGCGATAGGCCGGTAGTTGTTCGATGTCGACGCCACTGCAACCATGCTCGTTGCCGGCGTGGCTACACAGGTTCGCGATCATTACTACATCGACATAATCGATTGTGGTGCTCTCACGTTTTAGGTTCCCGTGTGCGGTAGCAACTGCGGCAAGATCCGGATGAAAGTTCCATGTCATCAATATCCGTCTGCCGATGGCGGAGTGCAGGACGTCAATGACGTGTTCGAGCGCGCTGGGGTTGTCGCGGAGCTGCGGATACCGTTCGGCTCGACTAACAAGCGGTAGTACACCGACATCGTGGAGGAGGCCGGCGAGCATCGCCTCTTGCGCATCTAATGTTGGAATTGGCGTGCCAATAGGTTAGCCACGGCCGCAACCTCTATGCTATGTGACCACAGTAATTGGATGCGTTCCTGCAGGGCCAGCAAGCGCGTACGAAAGAGCTGCAGCACAACCATACTGGTGAGGAGATTTCGGACGATCTCCATGCCCAGCCTAGCGACAGCTGACAATAAATGTCTTATCGGTACTATTCCGCGATACAGTGCACTGTTTGCGACGTGCAGCAGGCGGGCACTGAGTGCCGGATCTAAACTCAAAAACGTAGCAACCTGAGCAACGCTGGGTTGGTCATCTTTTACCAGGCGACGTACACGGTGTGCCACATCAGGCAGGACCGGGAGATCAAGCAGCCCGCGTGTCATGTCCCGCAGGAGAATGGCGATGAGATGGTCGATCGTCTGTTGGCTAAGTGACGCTCGACGGCGGTGATGGGGAGCGGCTTCGGCGGGGCGTATGCCTAGAGAAAGCTTTAAACATTCCGGGGATTCGGCGCGAATGGTCTGCAAAAAGCTGGACATGGCATAATTCTTTCGCCATGAGTCACGAAAACTTTAACCCCGTTATCTTTCTGATGGGACCCACGGCGGCCGGTAAGACGGCGCTAGCGCTAGCGTTACACGCGGAATTTCCGGTTGATATCGTTAGTGTCGATTCGTCACAGGTGTATCGCGGTATGGATGTGGGTACGGCCAAGCCTACATTGGCCGAACAGGCAAAGGCCCCGCACCGTTTAATCGATATTCGCGATCCAGTCGATGCCTATTCGGCGGCGGAGTTTCGAGTTGATGCCCTGCGAGAGATATCCCAGATCATTCATGCTGGACGCATACCGCTGCTTGTTGGCGGCACCATGTTTTACTTTCATGCACTGGAGTACGGGTTGGCGCCGCTGCCAAGCGCGAACCAGGAAATCCGCGAACGCTTGAATGAGGAATCGAGGCACACCGGCTGGGCGCATTTGCATGAGCGATTACGGGCCCTCGATCCGGATGCGGCTGCCCGCATCGACCCAAACGACGCACAGCGTATACAACGAGCATTGGAAATCGTAGAGCTCACCGGGCGACCTTCCAGCCACTGGCATACGAAGAGCCCGGACGCCGTTATCCCCTATGACTTGATAAAAATTGGCATCTACCCGCGTGAGCGACAACAGCTTCATGATCGTATTGCGAGCCGTTTTCACCGCATGTTGGATCAGGGACTAGTGGCAGAAGTGGAGCGCCTGCATGAACGCGGTGATTTAACACCGGAGCTCCCTTCTATGCGCACGGTGGGATATCGCCAGGTAGGGCAATACTTGACTGGATTAGTCAACTATAATGAAATGATCCAACGTGGGGTCGCTGCAACTCGGCAACTGGCAAAACGCCAGCTGACCTGGGTGCGTAAATACCGTGGTCTACACTATCTCGACGGTGACAGCGCGGATCTGTCGGCGGCCTGTGGCGGCTATTTGACCGGCAGATTTGACCATAAAGGACTATAATTTGTAACTGTAGTCTTGGAATCTCATCGATCCGGAGGCATATAACAGACTACCCTGCGGGGATATAACAACAGGAGAACAGCCATGAGTCACCAAAAAGGGCAAGCGTTACAAGACCCTTTCTTGAATACCTTGCGTAAGGAACACGTCCCGGTTTCGATATTCCTGGTCAATGGGATCAAGTTGCAAGGACAAATAGAATCCTTCGACCAGTTTGTAGTGCTGTTGCGCAATTCCGTAAGCCAGATGATATATAAGCACGCCATTTCAACTGTCGTCCCAAGCCGCGCCGTTAAGCTTGATCTTGATGGCGACGACGATTCCGAGAAGGGGCCCGGAAACGAGTAGTTCGCGACCCAGCCGTGGCGGGGTTGCTGCCGCGGCCGAACGCGCGCTCTTGGTTTCCCTCCGGTTGCCTCGAGATGACGCGTACGATGATGCGGCGGAGTTCGCGCTGCTGGCGCAATCGGCGGGCGTCCAGGTGTGTGGTTCGGTATCTGGTCGTTGTAGACGTGTAGATCCCGCAACCTTTGTCGGGCGGGGCAAGGCCGCCGAGGTCCGTGAAATCGTTGCCCGCGAAGGCGTCAGCGTCGTTTTGGTCAACCACCTGTTATCACCCGTCCAAGAACGTAACCTCGAGAAGGCAGTCGGTTGTAGGGTGCTTGATCGCACCGGTTTGATTTTAGATATCTTCGCCCAACGTGCGCGCAGCCATGAAGGCAAGCTGCAAGTTGAGTTGGCACAGCTAGAGTACTTGTCTACGCGGCTCGTGCGAGGGTGGACCCACCTTGAGCGTCAAAAAGGCGGTATCGGTCTCCGTGGGCCTGGCGAGACACAGTTGGAAACCGACCGCCGGCTATTGCGCGCCCGCATCAAGAAACTACATCGACGCCTTGAGAAGGTCCGAAACCAAAGAAACATTCGCAGGAAGTCGCGGCAGAAAATACCCATCCCCACTGTATCGTTGGTCGGTTACACCAATGCCGGAAAGTCATCCTTGTTTAACTGTCTCACTGGGGCAGAGGTATTCGAGGCCGATCAGTTATTTGCCACCTTGGACCCAACGATGCGGCGATTGTCATTGGCCGGTAATACGAGCGTTATATTGGCAGATACGGTGGGGTTTATTCGTCGTTTGCCGCATGACCTTATCGAGGCCTTCAAGGCCACGCTGGAAGAGGTGGCAAAAGCCGATTTGTTGTTGCACGTCGTCGATAGCACTAACCCGGAACGGCGTGATGCGATGACACGAGTTAACCAAGTGTTGGCGGAAATTGGTGCCGATGAGCTCCCGCAAATGGTTGTGTTTAACAAGATCGATCTGGTTGAGCAGGCGCCACGCTTCGAGCGTAACGCCAACGGCGCGATTACCGAGGTTTGGCTTTCGGCTAGAACGGGAGATGGTATTGATTTGCTAAAGCAAGCACTCTCCGAGCATTTTCGTAGCCATCGCGTACGTCGGCGCCTGCAGTTACCCGCCGATAGTGGGCGTTTACGCGCACTCGTACACCAACATCTGGAGGTCTTGGGTGAGTCGGCCACCGATGTAGGTGGCTGGCAGATCGAGGTCGCACTCGAACCTACCCAGGTCGCTTGGTTGCAGAAGCAAAAAGGTTTTCGCTCGGAATACTGGATGACCGATTTCGGGCTTGTCCTTGCCCCTACCGGCTCATAACCCTAGAATGCGGCGTCGGCATCGCATCTTGACCTATCGACAGGAGAACATTATGGCCTGGAACAAACCCGGTAATGGTAACTCCGGGAACAAAGATCGCTGGGGGGGGCCGCGGAAGGGAGGTCAACAAGGACCCCCTGACCTGGATGAGATCGTTCGTAACATCCAGAACAAGTTCAGCGGGTGGTTTGGCGGTGGCAAGGGTGGTGGCCCTGGCCTGCGCCTGGGGCGTATGGGGGGCATTGGGCTTGGCGCGATCCTCAGCGTCATAATCGG
>SMUX01085584.1_pt1 | contig 13802 bp, 16 predicted proteins | sample 2456431 | NCBI WGS metagenome assembly SMUX01 (sample SAMN11095930, study PRJNA526329) | marine sediment metagenome | biome: Marine sediment; feature: Surficial sediment; material: Deep marine sediment; isolation source: Hadal surficial sediment | place: Pacific Ocean | collected 2014-11 | depth... | reverse complement strand
CACCGTCTGCAGTCCCGTGACCTCTCACTCGTGCACTCCATGATTCCCTTAGGGTCCTGCACGATGAAGCTTAATGCAACGGCGGAAATGATACCGATCACCTGGCCGGAGTTCGGGCGGATCCATCCGTTTGTGCCGAAGGATCAGACCGCCGGGTATCAGGCCCTGTTCACACAGCTCGAAAGGTGGCTAGCGGAAATCACGGGGTTTGCGGCAGTCTCGCTGCAGCCCAATGCCGGCTCCCAGGGCGAATATGCAGGCCTGATGGTCATCCGTGCCTACCACGAGCAGCAGGGGGAAGGGAACCGGACCGTGTGCCTGATTCCGGCTTCGGCCCATGGGACCAACCCGGCCAGTGCCGTCATCGCCGGGCTCAAAATCGTTCCGGTGGCCTGTGATCAGCAGGGGAATATTGACTTGACTGATCTCCAGGCCAAGGCTTCCCAGTATGCGGATACCTTAGCCGCCTTAATGGTGACCTATCCTTCGACCCACGGGGTATTTGAGGAAACCATCCGGGAGGTATGCCAAATCGTCCACAACCACGGCGGACAGGTCTACATGGACGGAGCCAATATGAATGCCATGGTGGGGATCTGCCGACCGGGAGATATTGGGGCAGATGTGTGTCACCTGAATCTCCACAAGACCTTTTGCATTCCCCATGGAGGAGGCGGACCGGGGATGGGCCCCATCGCCGTGGCGGCCCACCTTGCACCTTTTTTACCGGGTCACCCGGTGCGGAATTCTGGAGGGAAAAAAGCCATCGGCCCCATTTCAGCCGCGCCTTACGGAAGCCCAAGCATCCTGCCGATTTCCTGGGCCTTCATCGCACTCATGGGGGGAGATGGTTTGACCAAAGCCACGAAGGTAGCCATCCTAAACGCCAACTATATGGCCAAACGGCTCGAGAAGCATTACACCATCCTTTACAGTGGAAAGAACGGACTGTGCGCACATGAGTTCATTCTCGACCTCCGCCCGTTTAAAAAATCAGCGGAGGTCGAAGTCGAAGATATCGCGAAACGTTTGATGGATTTCGGCTTCCATGCCCCAACCATCTCCTGGCCGGTGGCCGGGACAATGATGATTGAACCAACGGAAAGTGAATCCAAAGCGGAAATGGATCGCTATTGCGAGGCTTTAATTAGGATCCGGAAAGAAGTGGAAGAGATCGAAGAGGGCCGCTTCCCTCGGGACGACAACCCCCTCAAAAATGCCCCTCATACTATCGAAGCCGTCGCGTCGTCGGAGTGGAAGCACCCCTATACGCAGGAGCAAGCCGCGTTTCCGGCACCCTGGCTGCGGGACCACAAATTCTGGCCGGCCGTCTCCCGCATCGACAACGCCTACGGGGACCGGAATCTAGTATGTACCTGTCCGCCGATGGAGAGCTTTCCATCCTAGCACCTCTCTCCCAACTCTCAAGTGGCCTTAACTTTGTTCCCTTCTCCTTAATGTGAACACAACGTGAACCCCAAGGCGCCCAACAGGTTGCTAATCGCCCTTCTCTTGGGGATCACGAGCGGAATTCTGCTAGGGGGGATGGCCCCAGAGGCAGGCAAGGCCGTGCAATTCCTCGGGGAAGTGTTCCTTAAGGCATTGTTCCTCATGGTGGTCCCGCTCGTCATGAGTTCCATCATAGTCGGCGTGAGCAGCCTGGGCGATGTGAGAAAACTTGGGCCCCTGGGTGGCCGCACCGTCCTGTACTTTATGGCGACCACGGGGTTGGCCGTGGTGATTGGCTTGGCGCTGGTCCTGATCATTCAGCCAGGGGTGGCCCTTGAAAAAGAGTCGGCAGGAATTCAAGCCAGCCACCAGCAAGGAAATGGGATCTCCGAGCGAATGGTGGACAAGCCCACGACGATCGGAGCACTGCTCCGCACGATTCTCACCGGCCTCGTTCCCCAAAACCTCTTCGCTGCGATGGCGAACGCGGAGGTCCTGCCGCTGATCATTTTCTCCCTGGTCTTTGGGGCCGTGCTCACCACCCTCGGGGAACGTGGGCAGTTGGTGATTCGCTTCTTCGAAGGCGTGAATGAGGCGGTGATGGCGATGGTGCACCTGCTCATGTGGGCGGCTCCCATTGGAATCGGAGCCCTTATCGCCGGCCGGCTCGGCGAAGCCGGCGGCTTCAGCGGATTTTGGCCCCAATTGGCCCAGTTGGGGGCCTACGCAGCGACCGTGATCATCGCCCTGGCCATTCATGGGGTCATCATCCTTCCACTGTGCCTGCGTTTCCTGGGCCACCAGAAGGTAGGGACCTATGCGAAAAACCTCAGCACGGCCCTCACGACCGCGTTCTCCACCAGCTCCAGCTCAGCTACCCTCCCTCTGACCATGGAAGGCGTAATCGAACGGCAGGGGGTCTCTCCCCGGATTGCGCGATTCGTCCTGCCCTTGGGGGCCACGATCAACATGAATGGCACGGCACTGTACGAAGCCGTGGCAGCCATCTTCATTGCGCAAACCTATGGCATTGAACTCGGCGCGGGGCACACCATCATCATATTCCTCACCGCTACCCTGGCCGCCGTGGGCGCCGCCGGCATTCCCGAAGCTGGCCTGGTCACCATGGTCATCGTGCTGAAGGCGGTCAACCTGCCCCTGGAAGGCATTGCGCTCATATTGGTCATTGACTGGTTTCTGGACCGCTGCCGCACCACCGTCAACGTCTGGGGAGACGCCGTAGGCGCCGCAGTGATTCATCGGCTAGAGGAAAAGGGAGAGCCCTCACAAAAAAACAACCCTCCGGTCGAGAAGGGAAGCCAGGGCAGGAGGAAAATCAAAATCTGGAAAGCCTTTTGAGAAATCTTGAGATAAGGAAAGAAACCCTTTGATCCTCAACGAATCAAAAGGCCCGCGGTTATATCTTAAAAAAAGCAGCCAGAAGATCTTTCCAGGTCACGATTCCTTCAACTTCACCCTCAGGAGATGTGACAGGGAGGCAAGAAACCCCCTCCTCCAACAGCAGGGCAGCCGCATCAGCAATGGACGTTTCTCGGGAAACGGTGATGGGCTTTCGGCTCATGATCTGATGAACCCGCTTTTCGAGCGTGCCTCGATCCCTCGTCATTTCAGACAGGGTATCGACAAACGGGCTCACAGCCTTCAGAAGGTCCCGATCCGAGATCACCCCAAGGAGCCTCCTCTTTTCCCCTACGACCAGCAGATGGTGAAAGCGGACTTGCTCAAAGAGGGCACGCACAATTTCAAGCGAGTCGTCCATCCCCACCGTCACTACTTTCCCACTCATGATGGAACCGACAGTCATGGTATTCGCCTCTCGCCCAGCCAAGGCAACAGGACTGAACCAGCCCCCGACGAACCCTTCCATTCTCCCCCCGGTCCCTATCCCGTCTCCCCTTCTCTCGGTTGCCGTGAAGGACACGGGCCCTTAGGATGGAAGGCCCTCAGGTGGTAAGGCCGGGAACTTTGACAAATTTTACAGGATGATGGCCGGGGAAGTCCTCCCAAATCCGCCTTCGGAAGTCCCTGAGCCCCGGAGGCGACTCGACATAAAAGAGATGGCTGGGGCAGCCACAATCGGAAGCCCCAAATCCTTTTAGCGGAATCGAGGCACCGTCAGTAACTCCCAAGATTTTAGCCCAGGCACATTCACGATGGAAGGGGTCATAGGAAAACCACACTTCCTTTAGTTGTACCCCAGCCCGCAAATAGTCAATGTGCCAATGAGGAGACTCAGGCTTATTGAAATGGTGACGAACCCTTGCTCTCAATCCGCCAGGGCCGAATGCGCTTCCCACGTAAAGGTAAAACCCCTGGCAAACTCCCAAGATTCCGAGTTTTCCAATCATAACCTTTCGATTGGCCGAGGCGCGAAGAATGAGAGCATAGGTCCCTGGCCTACTGCCTATCTGAGCAAATACCACTTGGTGATCATGCCCACGTTGAATGACGTGATGAAGGAGATGGTGAAGGCGAACTCATGAGGTGCGAGGCAGGGTGCTACACGGAATCACAAGTTAACCACATAAATCTGTTCCCTTTTCAATTCTGCCCACCGGGTCCCCCTCCCCCTCATTGACATCGAGGAGAATCCTGTGGCTTACTCGAACACCATTTCCCTTCCACCGGCCGGGGCGGCTGGGTGACCATCCGAAAGGATCATTTTGCCTATGAGGGTCCGGTTCAAGGAGTTCAACCCAGAGAAATTTTCCTTCCACAAGGACCCGGTGCTGGTTATTGAAGATTTCTGGTCCCAAGAGGAGCGGGCTCTCTTTCAGGACGCTTTGCAGCGCTCAACGTGGAAGTGTCTCACCGAAATGCCCGAAGTGAAGCGGGTATTCCCGAATTGTGGGAATTGGCTCAAAGCCGAAATTGGCCCGCAAGAAGCGACGATCTTTCGCAACCGGGTCACCCTCCGCTGTATCGCCGACTTTATTGAATCGTTCCCCAACATTAAACAGCGCCATATGACCTTTAGTTACTACTCTTATGGTGTTGGCGATTGCCTCTCTACCCATGATGATACCGGCGAAGATTATTCCGTTGAACGGCAACCCCACCAAGACCATACCGAAGGCCGCGACCGGAGCACGCAACCGTTTCCGGCCCTTCGTCGCATCGCGCTGGTCGCGTACCTTCACCACAGATGGGATCACGATTGGGGAGGAGAACTCATCATTTACAACGCCCGAAAGGGAAAAGATGGGAAACTGAACCTTGAGGTGGCCCACTGTCTTGAGCCCAAACCAGGGTCTCTGGTCCTTTTTACTGTGCCCCGCTATCACCGTGTCTGCCGCGTGGATCCCCTGGCGGATTCCCAAAAACGCCTTTCTATCGGCGGGTGGTTCATGACCGAACACCATGGATGAACCGGCCTGCCTACTCTAACAGGTTGTTGAAAAACACTTTTGGCACAGGGGCAACACAGCACTCGAGGAGATCAGGGACGGCATCAGCAGCCCGCAGGATGGTCAAAAAGGCCGTCCAGCGCGGCCGCAGCAAGCGAGGAGGCGAGGCGTACTCTGTTCGGTACGTCGAGCCTCCAAGCACCGCGAGAACAAAGCTGGCGGACTTTTTCAACATTCTGCTAAGCCTGATACCCTTTCCCCTTTTTCCTCTCTATGTCCTCCCTTTCTAGGCTTACCCATTATGCACCGCATTACCACCATTGATGTGCACGTGGCCGGGGAACCACTCCGGGTGATTACCTCGGGATTCCCCGAGCCCCCTGGAAACAGCATTCTGGAGAAGCGCCGGATGTGCCAGGACCGGTCTGATCACATCCGGCGTGCCTTAATGTGGGAGCCCCGCGGGCACCCCGATATGTACGGTTGCCTGGTGGTGTCACCTTCCCTTTCTGAAGCCGATTGTGGCGTTCTGTTTTTTCATAACGAGGGCTACAGCACCATGTGCGGGCACGGGATCATTGGACTCGTAACCGTGCTCTTGGAAAACGCCATGATCCCTTGCACTGAGCCGGAGACGACTGTTCGACTGGAAACGCCCAGCGGACTGGTCACGGCCAAAGCATCAATTCAGAATGGTCGCGTGAGCTCGGTGGCCTTTAGAAACGTACCCTCTTTTGTCGTTGATCTCGACCAGAGGGTAGAGGTCCCCGGTGTAGGAGTCGTTCCGTACGATCTCGCCTTTGGGGGGGCCTTTTATGCCTTCTGCCAGGCTGAAGCGCTGGGGATCAAGTTAATGCCGGAGCAGTCCCGTCGGTTGGTGGATCTGGCCATGGCGATCAAACAGGCTATCACCGCCAACCGGCCGATTTCTCATCCTGTGGAGCCGGAATTGGGGTTTTTGTATGGAACGATTTTTGTCGGCCCTGCCTCGGGCTCCGGGGTGTATCGACGCCACGTGTGCGTCTTTGCCGACGGGGCCTTAGACCGGTCGCCCACGGGAACCGGCGTGAGTGCTCACTTAGCTCTGCTTAATTCGAGGGGACTGGTGGCGCCTGGAGAACCGTTGGAATTTGAAAGTATCCTCGGGACTCGGTTCACCGGTCGGGTTGTGGAGCAGATGGAATTCGCCGGTCATCCCGCGATCATTCCGGAAATTGGAGGGTGTGCATATCTGACCGGCCGACAGGAATTCTTTATCGATCCCGATGATCCTCTCAAAGATGGTTTTTTATTGAGATAGAGGATAGAGGATGGTGGGCTTGGATAAAAAAAGAGAGGGAGGGTTAAAGCCCTTTAAGTTGAAGGTAAGCCATCTGGAGCCCAATGATGGTCTTTCCATCACGAATTGTACCTTCTTTTATCAGGGCAATGGCCTTATCGATCGGCATCTCCAGGACCTCTAATACTTCATCGGCTCCAAGGTCCTGCGTTCCAGGTTGTAAATCCTTTCCCAAAAAAATGTGAATCACTTCGTTTGTAAAACCTGGGGTCGTAAAAAAACTCAGGAGCGGCTCTAGGTTTCCCACTTTATAACCAATTTCTTCTTCCACCTCTCGCACCGCGCATTCCCGTGGATCTTCACCTGGATGCAATTTCCCGGCTGGGATTTCATAGATAAATCCACCAACAGCATGGCGGTACTGCCTAATCATTACGACTGTGGTTTCATCTTTCATGGGAACGACCGCCGCAGCGCCGGGATGCGTAATGATCTCCAGCTCGGCGGTTGCTCCATTAGGGAGTGTCACGGTTTCAACCGAGAGATCGATGATGCGGCCCTTAAAAATGGATTTCTTCATTCCAAGTCACACAATCTGAGGAGGGTTATTTTTTCGGCCTCTTATAGAAAGGCGGCTTGACCACCACCGCAGGAACTCGCCGACCTCGAATGTCCACCTGGAAGGATGTGCCAATTGCCGTGTGGGCGGGGATCACATAGCCCAGGCCAATTCCCTTTTGAAGAATTGGGGAAAGATTCCCACTGGCTACCTCCCCGATCGGGTGGTCATTAGTGTAGAGTTTCATACCATGCCGGGGTACCGCCTTTTCGAGGAGTTCAAAGGCGACCAGCCTTTGTGGTGGTCCCTTCTGGATCTGCTCCTTCAATACGGTGTCGCCAATGAACTGGCCCTTTTCACACTTCACCGCCCACTCGGCTCCTGCTTCAATGGGAGTCGTTTCTTCCGTCAAATCATTCCCATAGAGAAAATACGCCATATCCAAACGTAGGAGGTCCCGTGCGCCGAGGCCTATCGGTTTCAGACCATAGGCCGCCCCAGTGGAGATGAGCTTCTCCCAGACTTCCAGAGCTTTGTCAGCAGGCACATACAATTCATAGCCGGGCTCGCCCGTGTAACCAGTTCGGGTGATCAGTGAAGGAGCACCGAACAGTTCGGAATCAAGGCATCCCCGGGGCTTAAGCGCCTCAAGGGCTAGCCCAACCGATTCCTGAAGGATGGCCTTCGAGGCCGGACCCTGCAAGGCTAATTGGGCCATCTCCGCTGACCGGTCCAGGATTTCAATGGAATTATTTTCTTTGGCGTGCTGCTCACCCAACCAAGCCACAATCTTTTCCCGGTTCGCGGCATTCACACAGAGAAGAAATTTGTCTGGACCAAGCCGATAGAGGAAGATATCATCTTTGATGCCACCCTTTGGATTGCAGATCATGGAATACTGAGCACCCATCACCTCAATCTTGGCGACATCGTTGGTCGTCACCCGTTGGAGGAACGCGAGAGCTTCCTCTCCTTCCACCGCGATCCGCCCCATGTGGCTCACATCAAAAAGGCCGGCCTTGCTGCGGACGGCCTGATACTCGTCGATGACCCCCGTGTACTGAAGCGGCATCTCCCATCCGGAAAAATCCACCAGCTTCGCACGGTGTGCGACATGCGCCTCATACAGGGGTGTTCGCTTCATTGTGCAGGGAATACCTTTAGATAGAATTCGCAGGTGTTAGCTAGGCTAGTTGCGTCAGGTCACATGAGATTAGCGCAAATCGAGTAATTCCACTTCGAAAGTTAACGTGGCATTGGGCGGGATCACTCTTCCTGACCCTGGCCTACCATAACCAAGGTGTGGAGGAATAATCAGCTTCCGCTTCGATCCAATTTTCATGCCCACGACCCCTTCATCCCACCCTTTGATAACTCGACCCGCACCTAATCGAAAGGAGAAGGGCTCGTTCCGATCCACCGAACTGTCGAACTTCGTGCCATCCTCCAGCCAACCTGTGTAATGCACGAGAGCGGTTTCCCCAACATGGGCCACCCTGCCGTCGCCCTCAACGAGATCCACGTATTGAAGGCCAGAGGGAGTCATAACAGGCTCTTGTTTTTCCGCATGAGCCATGGCTCCGATCACTGCCAGGATTCCACCAATCATGAACATGATGGCCCATCGCTGGCGGGTACTGTTGTGCATGGCTTTTCCCTTGTCTGCTCAGGTTATGATGAATGGGGCTGGTGAGATGGAGACGCCTCGGTCGGCTCGGAGAACAAGGCCACACTGGCCGTATACCCATGAATGAAATTCTGTCCTCCAACCGGTCCAATTTCGCCGGCGGCAAAAAACCCCGCCACTGGGATGCTCCCCACCCTCTTTTGCACCGCGCTGATGTCATGGTGGGGCTCGGCAAAAAACCTTCTCCCCCGACCATTACAGCTAAACAAAAGGGCACCTTTGGGCACCTCCTTGGGGAAGTCTACCCGATCCTTGGCCAATAGAAGATTCAACTCTTCGCTCGCGGATTGTGCATCTCTCACATGAAACTGGACGGTTTGGCCTTCTTTCACCAAATCCGAAACGGCCACTCCGCCGGACTGTTGATCAGCTCCAAGCAACCCCCGAATCAAAAAATCCCCACGGTCCAACCGCTCACGGTGCTCGTCGAATGCGACACCCACCTGTAGGGCCATTGCAGCTTGCCGGGCTTCATCCGCACCCAAGCCCTGGAGGATGGTCTGAAGCCGCTCCAAGGTAGGAGCGCCACCAAGCTCATAGATGATATTACGCTCCGCCTTGGTTACCACATACCGATCTCCGATCGGTTTGCACCCCTGAGACACAACCGTCCTAATGGATATGGCCCCCCATACGACCACCCCGACAATGCCGGTATGAAAAACCTCATCATTCAGAACCAAGCGATTTTCGCCTAAATCGGCTCCCCCACTGGCCACCCCTCCTATGGCCGGGGCTCCCGGACACTGTTGATCGATCCGGGAAAAAAGCTCTTCAATCGGAGTGGAAAAGGGGTCAGCTAACAGGATAAAGGTCGGACGCTCGGTTGAGGAAGCAACCCCCTCGGGCCACCCCTGCATGACATAGCTGTTCCCTTCTTCACGAAAGGTCAGGTGCATGGGAAACACATGGACTTTGGGTAAGCGAGCTGCCCATAAGGTGACGACCGCAGGTCCTTCAAATTCTTCTGAGTCCCCGATCACGCCTTCTCCCATACAGCCGAGTAAAACTTGTATGGGCACCTCATGGCGAATCGCCTTGACTAACCTTTGAGCGTCTTCAGCGTAATGGGTGGAAAAGAACACAAAGGCTAAATCAACGGGGCTTTCCCCAAAGGCCTCTTTGACCGCGTTTCCCACCGCTCGTCCGGCTTTTTCGACATTGGTATCCCGAGACACGGTCACATGGAATTGCATGCCTGTTTGCTCTTCACCCATCATGCGTTGAGTCTAGCAATCACCATCGAAATTTGTCCACCGAGACGAGGCTTCTCCTCGCCGTCTTGTCGATTGTCGAATTCGCAGGACTAGCCTTCATTGGCTAGGCTGGGATACGCATCAAGAATACGCCGGAGCCTAGGCAATGAGATCGCCTCCACCCGACGCCCGTCTCGCCCCACCACAGTGGTGGCTGCCATCAAGGCATTCACAATCGCCTCTTCCGTCGCCTCCACGGTGGCCGACAGAAGGGGATTGATGTATGTATCGGCGAGATGGACCATGGTAAAAACAGGTTCATCGGGATAATGCGGGATTACATTGGCTGTGGAAAAGGCTAAGATAAAATCTCCGCTTCCATGATGCGAAATCGCACCGGTTCGCGCGAGCCCCATGACCGCCCTCTTGGACATCCTGGTGAGCTGCCGGCTATCCAGCGGGGCGTCGGTGGCTACGATGATGATGATGGAGCCCTGGTCACCCAATTGATGCCGTTTGGACAGCCTCTGGGTTTCCGGCTCAGCCTGAGCCGATTCCATTCCCACCGATTGGCCCATATTCTCCCAGAGCCGGCCGACCGGTACCCCCGCGATCGTTAACTCGTAACGGCGCCCATGATTCGCATTGACCAGAACCCCAACCGAATACCCTCCTTCCTTTTCTGGGAGTCGCCTGGAAGACGTCCCAATGCCCCCTTTAAATTGATAGGCAATCATTCCGGTCCCAGCGCCAACACTTCCTTCTTCAACTGGACCAGATTTGGCTCCATCCAAGGCTTGCATCACATCTTCCTCTGAGACATGCCGGCCCTGGCTGTCATTCAACCGGCTATCGTCACACTCTGCCACCACCGGCGTCAGTGTGTCATCGGTGATCCCTATTTCAGGATAGTTTCTGATCATCCAACTCATCATCCCATTGGCGACTCGAGGAACATTGAGGGTATTCGTGAGGGCAATGGGATATTCAAGAAAACCCGATTCCGCCACCCATGCCAACCCCGTCATTTCCCCCGTCCCATTGAGAACAAAAGCCCCAGCTGGAACCTTCTTGTGCCAGACATCCTCTCTGGGAATGACAACCGTTACCCCGGTTCGAACGGGCCCCTGTCCAGGCCGAAGCTCCCCTTCTCCCCTTGAAAGCGTCACCTGACCGACTCTGACGCCTGCCACATCCGTAATCGCGTTGAGAGGCCCAGGCGGGTACCGACCAATGACAATTCCGAAGTCACGTGCGCGAACCCTATCCTTCTTCCTATCATCCAAGGCGGCGCCTTGGGCCGCTGCACCTGTCGCCAAGGCTATCCATACGAGGAAGCCCACCACGCATAACACGGACAGGACACCAGGAGGTTTGATTAAAACCCTCATCCGGACGGTTCTTTCCTTATTGAATCCGCTTCACTCTTTGCAGAGGCCCAACCAGATTGGTTTGACAAGTTGGACATGACTCTAAAGCAGCCAACTCCACGATCCAGGATGAATGGGACCGTGTTTTTATCATGACCCACAACAACTTGGACTGACAGTGAGGGCACCGGATCACGTTGACGACCCAGGCAAAGGTGGCTAACCCTAGAAGGGTTCCCAAGGTGAAAACCGTACCTGAATATTCAGGACCCGCCGCCAGCAACAATCCTCCAGCGAGGTACGCACACAGCGTCCCACCAAAACCCATGATTGCTACATAGAGTTTCCAAATCTGTTTGGTCTCTTCTAACCAATTTGTTTGGCTCTTCTGGCTCAACTTGGGAGGAGGGGAGACCATAATTTTCGAATGATCTTGCTCCATGTCCTACTCATACCACATGGAGCCATGGGAAACAGTACTCCGGATTGGGTCGGCCAGGGCCGAAATATTTTTTCATGGCAACTCCGGTTCCCATAGTTAAAGTACGAAATCGTCTTCAAAAACACGATACGGGGTCATCGTGAGACCTAACTTCTGGTACACACCTTGCGCAATGGTATTTTCACTCTCCACATACAGCCGAATCCCCGCCACACCTCCCCGCTCTTTTGCAACATTGAGCACGTATTGGTAAAGGTGGCGAAAGACACCCTTCCGCCGCCATTCGACCTGGACATACACACTCTGAATCCACCAAAACACGGCGTTCCGCCAATCACTCCATTCATAGGTCACCAAAAGCTGAGCGATCACCTTAGGAGAAGCTCTATCTTCTGCAACGAGATAAAACCCACGGTTGGGGTCTTCCAACACCGCTCTTGTGCCTAATCGAAGACGATCCTCGGCCAAACGTTTCCCCTCGGTCTCCCAGGCCAAAGCCGCATGAAAGGCAGCCAGACTTTCCACGTCTTCAATGGCAGCGGGACGGACGAAAAGATGGGCACTTTTTCTGGTAGACAAGGGGCAACCCTTTCCCCTTTCTCTGAATGGTAGCTCTAATCCTTCTCTATAGCCAACCATCCTCGGGGGGGATGGTACAGCCCTGCAGAAAATTCCATTTTCATGGCCTCCTGGGGACGGAGGTGAATACGATGTGCTTTAGCCTCAGGCACAAAGGCCAAATATCCGGTAAAGGGATGAATCGCGGTCGGAACGAAGACCATGACGAGCGGCCCTTCCTGGCTCACCTGCAAAACGGGTGGTGCTGTGCCCATCACAAACCCCAAAGCCCAGAGCCCCTCACGGGGGAAGGGAAACACGACTACCGTGCTTTGACCGAACCGCTCCCGAAACTGAAACACATCCGTCATCCCCTTAAGGGTGTTGTAAATACTCCGAACAAGGGGAATTCGGTCCAGCGACTCTTCCACCTGGAAGTAAAGCCAGTGCCCCAAAAAGTGGGTCGTGACCATTCCGCCTACCAGAATAAGGAGAAGCAAAGAAGCCACACCAGCCCCAGGGAATTCGACCTTAAACATGGGCCCTAGGGTGTTTTCCCATAAGCTATCCAGTGTGGTGAACAAGGCATACAAAATAAGGAAGGTTCCCCAGGCCGGAACGAGGACAAAGAGGCCCGTGATGAGGTAACGCTTCAGCCTGGGAACCCAAAACAGTTGACTCATTTATTCCGTTCGCCTTTTCCGGCCTGTACCATTCTGACAGAAGAAGTTGGAACCCACCAGCAAAGATGCCATCTCTGATCCCAAACGATTCAACACCCGCTTGTGACCATGAACCCCAAGCCAAACGTTTTGCCACATTAACATGTAACCCCTCTTCTTCAAGGAAAACAACTCCTCTCCCTGAGACCTCCCTGGCAGTCTTTTTCCCACCGAAAAGGGTAGCTCGTCAATAAGGCCTCTCCCATCATTCATTTCTTTCCCCTCTTACCTTGATCTGGAAACTGGTTTTCTCTAATGTAGTGATAGGTCGAGGCTGAAGGAAACCAAGAATGGTCTGGGGGTAACCAATGGACAGAGATCCATCCGCTTCAACAAAAGTCAACATAGACAAGGAATTACTGGCAATTCTTTGCTGTCCTGAATCGAAACAGGATGTCTCCCTCATTGATGAAGAAGCCCTACGGATTTTAAACAAAAAAATCGAGGAAGGTGAATTAAAAAATAAGGCTGGAGCCTTAGTGAAGGAAAAACTGGATGGGGGGCTAGTACGGGCTGATAAGAAGATTGTTTATCCTATTAGAGAGGACATCCCTGTGATGCTGATTGAAGAAGGTATCCCGGTTGAGGGCTTTCTTTAAATGGAAAAGAAGGCTGGATTTTCCGATGATAAAACCGCTCCGAATTGATGATGGTTTGGAATCTTTAAGAGGGAGGTTCAAAAAAGGTCTCTCTGAGGGGACTCCGAAGGGGTGGATCCAGCTCGAAAGAACCACCAAATTGAGCGAGCGAGTTGGACCACTACATAGAAGGACATTGCCATGAGGAGTCCATATACCCACACCGTGTTAAGAGGCCAAACCTCGGGAGCATGGAGAACCAAGCCTAGAGCTATGTGGCCACCTAGACCCAAGCACAAGGAAAAGATGATCCATTCCTTAATAATCTTGGACTTCCTTTGATCCTGGCTACCCATTGGGGGATTAAATTTAAAAAGCAATCTAAAAGACTGCAGGCTGGCTGAGTAAATTTTCGCCAAAACCCTAAACTGGGCTCTTGGCGGATTCAATTTCGGTGGCGGTTATCAGGCTTGTCAAGTAGTCCGTCACAAAAATAAGAGCTTCTTCCCTACCGTCCGCCCTTCGTCCCTTTTCCCTCCGCTGAATGGACAATTCATGTTCAAGGTCCGATTTCACATCACCTAGCAGTTTTTG
>SMUX01024706.1_pt1 | contig 13811 bp, 13 predicted proteins | sample 2456431 | NCBI WGS metagenome assembly SMUX01 (sample SAMN11095930, study PRJNA526329) | marine sediment metagenome | biome: Marine sediment; feature: Surficial sediment; material: Deep marine sediment; isolation source: Hadal surficial sediment | place: Pacific Ocean | collected 2014-11 | depth... | reverse complement strand
GGTGATAAGGCAGAAGGTCGAATGCTCAAAGGTTATCGTCTTAATCCTAAAATTGGTAATAGAAAAACAGTTTCAGCAACATCTGTGAAAAATAAAATGTATGATACAGTTCTAGGAAAAAACACAACTTGGAAAGAAGATGTTCCCCCAAAAGTAGTTGAAATAATAAAACAACATTGGAAAGTTGTTGAAAAATATGCTAAACTAGAAGATGAAACTACTAGGGTTGTTGGTATGAAATTTCCAAAAGATGGATATTGGTCAAGATAGGTATTGTTGAATCTAAATTCTCAAAAGGAGTAGATTAATTACAGATGATTTATCATCAATTCCTGTGAAATTTTCTCTTTCGAAATTTCTTTGGTTTGATGGGAAAATTGTTCCTGTAGAAAAAGCAAAGGTTCCCGTAACAACTCACGCAATACACTACGGAACATCAGTTTTTGAAGGAATACGAGCATACTGGGATTCTAAGAATCTGTACGTGTTTAGACTTGATGAACACATTAAACGATTTCGTAAATCAGGAAAATATTACCATATTTCTTTGAATTTTACTAATGAACAAATTAAAAATGCAATTATTAATTTGTGTAAAAAAAATAAAATGAAAAAATCCTGTTACATCAGGCCATTTTATTTTGTTGGAGAACACGGAATTAATCTTCATGTAGATGAAAAATCACCAACTAATGTAGCAATATTCATGTTTCCGTTTGGGGATCTATTTAACAAAAAAGGAATTACTGCAGGAATTTCATCATGGAGAAAATTCAGTGTTTTATCAACTCCTCCACAAGCAAAAATGGGTGGAAACTATCTCAATTCTATATTGACCACACAAGAGGCCAAACGAAATGGATACGATGAAGCGATTCTTTTAGATATATTAGGAAATGTAAGTGAAGCACCTGGAGAAAATATTTTCATAGTTAAAGATGATAAGATAGTCACTCCACCTCTTACCTCTTCAGCTTTAGAAGGTATTACTAGAGATTCTATATTCTATTTAGCTGAAGATAAAGGATATCAAGTAGTGATTAGAGAAATTGCAAGAAGTGAATTATACATAGCAGACGAAGTTTTTCTTTCTGGAACTGCTGCAGAAATAACTCCAATTGTTCAAATTGATCAAAATAAAATTGGAAATGGTAAAGTTGGAGTTATAACTAGAGAATTAATGTCAGATTATACTGATGTCGTTATGAACAAAAATGAAAAATATTCCCAATGGTTAACACCGGTGTACTAGAATGAAGGTAGCTCAAATAGGAACCGGAGGGTGGGGTAAAAACCATACAAGGATTTTATCACAACTTGGAGTACTCACTGCAGTATGTGATGCTAATAAAGAAAGAAGTAAAGAATATTCGGAAAAATATTCTGTTAACAGTTATGATTCTGTTGATGCATTATTAGATTCAGAAAATTTTGATGCTGCTTTTATTTGCACTCCAACCTCAACCCACTCGCAAATTGCAAATCAACTTATTCAAAAAAAGAAAAATGTGTTTATTGAAAAACCTCTAACTTATCTTTCTGAAGAAGGGGAGGATTTACTTGAATTGGCAAAGAAAAATAACGTCATTATGACTTGTGGATATATTGAACGGTTCAATCCTGCAGTAGATTTGGTAAAAAATTATGTAAAATCAAAAAAATATGGTGAACTAGTCATGCTTGAATTTCATCGTGAAAATAGAATGCCCCTACACATTAAGGATGTTGGAATTATTTATGATACGTCGGTTCATGATATAGATACTGCAATGTGGCTTTTTGATGATACACCACAAGTGGTTTTTGCAAGAGCAGGAAGCATAAATCATGAACACGAAGATTTTGCAACAATAATGTTAGGTTTTAAAGATAACAAAGTGGCTATAATTTCTTCAAATTGGATTACCCCAACAAGAGTGAGGAACTTTAACGCAGTCTGCACTGAAGGTATTATATCATCAGATTTTATTTCCCAAGAGGTAAGAATCGAAACTAAAAATGATACTGAGATTCCCAGAAATGAAAAACAAGAGCCTTTACAGTTAGAAATTCAGAATTTTCTTGGAGCTATAGAGGGTAAAAATGAGTTAAGAGTAAAACCTGAACAGGCAGTTAACGTCACAAAGATTGCTGAGGCGTCACTTTTATCTAGCCAAAAAGGTACACCAATTTATCTCGAGTTAAAATGAACAAAAAAATGATGGATATTCTTGCTTGTCCTATAGACAAACATTCTCCACTTGAGATCTTTGAATCAAATTCAAAAGATGATGTGGTTGTGGAAGGAGCATTGTATTGTACAGATTGTTATAGATTTTATCCAATAATTGAAGAAATTCCTATATTGCTTCCTGACGAACTAAGAAACAAAAAGCAAGATATGGATTTTCTTAACAACAATAAAGAAAAATTACCTGAGAAAATAATTAAACAAGCTGCTCCATGGCATCTGTGAGCTATATTGGTTACAAATTTTATTTCTGAAAAAGCAAAGATTGGAAAAAATGTCAAGATATGGCATTTTACATATGTTGGGGATTATACTGAAATTGGGGACAATGTGAAAATTGGATCACTTGTTCACATAGATTACGATGTAAAAATTGGTGAAAATTCTCTGATTGAAGGTACAGTGTATATTCCACCATTATCAAGAATTGGAAAAAATGTATTCATTGGTCCTGGTGCAGCACTTACTAACGATCCTTATCCTCCAAGTGGAAAAATGATTGGTGTTAAAATCGAAGATGGAGTAATAATTGGTTCACGGGCGGTAATAAAAGCTGGTGTCACAGTTGGTAAAAATAGCGTGGTGGCAATGGGAGCAGTGGTAACTAAAGATGTTCCTCCTAACAAGGTTGTAGTAGGGGTTCCTGCTCGGGAAAAATATTCTAGAGAAGAATATGATACAAAACAAAAAAAATGGGTTGATGTCTAAATCTTAAGCTGTGACCGGAATATCCAATTCTTTACCCTTGATAAAATAAAAATCCATGTAACTACCAATCCAATTGATATAACAGCTTTAATTACTGAAGAGAAAATTAAATCAAATTCACCGTATCCAGAAATTGTGATCGGTGCCAAAATAAGAACGGTTATTCCTCCTCCAATTATTATTAAAATCCACATTGCAAAGATAAATACAAAAATTGACGAGCCACTCAAAGAGAAACACCCATCATAAATGCAGTAATAATCGCTAAAATTCCTGAAAAAATTGTCAGTTTAAAAATTACAAAACCAATCTCTTTTTCAGATAAAGGCCTTCCACCAGCTAGAATTAACCGTACTAAAGTAACACTGGCTTTTTTATTTGAAGTGGCTTTTAGCATAAAATCTTCTGTCAATTCTACTGGTTTTTCTTTAATCTCCCTATGTTCTACAATACGTTTCATACTGGATAGAAATAAGAACGAATTGAAAATTGCAGGACCTAGTGCAATTGCAGCAATAACTTCAACTTGACCTACTATTGCAATAGCACCATACATTGCACCTAGAGTTAATGCACCAGAATCTCCAGGGAAAATTTTACTTGGATATTTATGATATTTATAAAAAGCAAGTGATACAAAAACAAGTAAGAGACTTAGGATAGCAATTTCATAATTTTGTAAAATGATTAATGAAATTGTTATTGCAGAACCTGCAATAACCATAAAACCACTTGCTACACCATTTAGAACATCTATTGAATTAATTGTATTACCAGTAATCGGGATCATAATTACAATAATTCCTATGTATAGTAAAGGAATCCTAACTTCTCCAAATAATGGAAAAGAAAGATCTGTATCGTATACGCCAAGCAAAAGAATTGGGATTGCAGTAGCTGCAAGTGCTAATGGTTTGAACCATCCTCCCATGACTTTCTTATCATCAACAAGTCCTACTAGAAATGCTAATGCAGTTGTGATTAGAATTGCAATAATTTCTGTCATTGGAAAAAAAGCGTACAAAACTGTTCCTGAAATTAAAATTCCTGCAATAAGAGATGGGCCTCCTGGTCTGGCAACCATTGCCCCTCCTTTTCTATGATAATCTTTAACAGTACTATTTCGTTTTTCAAGAGCTTTAATTAAAAATGGAGTAAGTGCAAATACTGTAAAAAATGCTATGGCTGAGGAAATTATAGCGGCAATAATTTCTAGTTCCAATTATCTGCCTTTTTGTAATTGGGACTTGATATTATCTGCAAGTGTAGAACCAATTTTATCAATTTCTGCTAATTTTTTAACTGGAATTTTGGATAAATCTTCTAGTGTTTTTATTCCATGATTAAACAATTTTCGTGCGCGGATTCTTCCAATTCCCTTGATTTTGACCAGATCATTGAGTTCCTCTAGTATTCCATAGATGACTCTTTTTCGCAAAATATCTAATTCATCTAGCAAATCTAAATTATCGCCTTGTTTTGCCAGCTCACGAAGGCAATATAACAACCAGTCTGAAGTTTGAATCAATCTGTGAATATCACCTGATTCAATTTTCAGACTATCAGCAAGGACAATTTCAGATGATTCTGAAATCCATGACTGAAGCGCCATCAAACTTCGTGAGCAGTCATATTCTGAAATTGGTTCAATGAGTTCAGAAGAACAATTCTCAAGCATTACTCCAAGTGGTTCATAATCTTTTATTCTTAAAGAAAATTTTGGAAAAAATTCTTCACAGTTTGAAATTAAATGTAAGAATCCAAATGTATGTTTTCTTCCTGGAGTAACAAGGGTAAGGGAATCTCTGAAAATAGTTGCAGTTATTGGATCAATGTAAAGTTTTGAAACTTTTTTTCCAAAATCAGTTGCAACAAATCGTTGTCCTTTGTTAATGATAAAATCTTCAGTTAAAAGAAATTTTATTGCAATATCAATTCCAAATTTTATTGTAGACTTTGTGGATTGTAATCCACCTAATGTTTGCAAAAAGAAATCTAAAATTTCATCTTTTTTGATTCCTGGGCTAGTAACAATTAGACTTAAAACATGTATTCTAAGTGATTTGTCATCGGTAATCTTTGATTCTATTGGTTCTGGCTCTCCATTAACATAATAATCAATTAATTCTGAACTATTAGAATTTCCAACAATTATCGCTTCACCATAATCATCATATTGTGGTCTTCCTGCTCTTCCACAAAGTTGTTTATACTCTAAGACACTAATGGGTCGATTAGCACCAACTCTAGAGTTGTATCTACTAATACTAGATATAACAACTCGTCTTGCTGGTAGATTAACACCAGCTGCTAACGTGGGAGTTGCTGCTAAAAGTTTGATTTTACCACTTCTAAATTCAGTTTCTATGGTTTGTCTACAATTTGGATTGAGGCCTGCATGATGAAAGGCGACCCCTTTTTTCACCAAGGTTGCAAGTGTTTTTACTAATTCAGTATGTTCGTTGCTTTGAAGAATTTTTTTTGAAATATTTTCAAGTTCTTCTATCTCTTTTTTCTTTAATGAATGCAAGATAGCATCTGCTGCTTTTGTAGCAAGTGATGATGAACGATTTCTAGTTTCTGCAAATAGTAGTGATTGTCCCCCATCCAGAACGGATTCTACTCCCAAATCAACTGGTTTTCCCCTAATGCTTGCCTGTACCTCAAACTCTCTACCATCATTCATTATCACAGAACCTCCATCATAGACGCCTTCGTAGAGTGGAACAGGTCTCCATTCATTGTCTACAATTTTACAGTTTAGCCATTCAGCTAGATCATCTACATTAGTTATAGTCGCACTAAGAGCTAAAATCTGTGGTTTATTTTCTAATAGTTTTAATTTTGTTAAAACAACTTCCAAGGTTTGACCTCTGTCCTGATCACCAATTAGATGAATTTCATCAGCAATTACTAATCCAACCTCTTCAATCCATTCAGGACCATGACGAATGATTGAATCCATCTTTTCATTTGTTAGAATTAGAACATCACTTTTTTCTAATTCCTTATCTACTGATTCATAATCTCCAGTAGAAATTTGCACCTTTATCTTTCGTCCAAAATCAATTGTTTCAAACTTTTTAAATTCAGAAAATTTTTCAGCTGCTAAAGCTCGCAACGGACTAAGGTAAACTATTTTTCCCCTGTTTTTTGAAAGATAATTTATCATTGCAATAACTGCTATGAGTGTTTTACCACTAGCTGTGGGAGCTGAAACAATAATATTTTCTCCATCAAGTAATCCTGCATCAATACTCTCTTGTTGTGGTGGATAAAGTTCAGAATAGCCTTCGTTTTTTAGAAATTCAATAGCTGGTTTTGAGAGTTTTAATTCAGATGTTTTCATACTCGGTTATAGTGACCGGGTCTTGATTCATAAATAGATGCCTCACGAAGCATCCTTCTAAGGTAGTTTCTAGCCTCTTCTTCAGTGAATTTGTCTGATTTTACAAGTTCGGTAATGAATAATTTTTCTTCTACTGGTATCTTGTTGTCGCCTTCGAGGGATTTTAGTACATCCATGAAGAGCTGCATCTTTGAAACTTCACTGTGTGCCCTACCTTGAAGAACTCCAAGATCTACTTTTCCAGTATTTACATCAACACCTGCATCATTAAGCATGCTTTCAATCAAGAAGATTGCTCGATCTGCATCTTCACCTTCTACTTGGTCTTTCATTAATAGACGTGCTCTTGCAGTTGCGAGTCTAATTAGACCCTCTAATTGTCTAGGAGTTACAGTAATCATGTCATCAGATTCTACATTTCGCATTTTCATGTAATATTCAAGAATCTTGTCTTCAGCCTCTTTAGTAAGAATTGGATCAATCCTCTTTGCGTATGCCAAGTATTTTGTTAAAGTATTTGAATCTATTAGAGAACGTGTATCGTTTCCAGTTGGCGTATGCAAATTAATTATATGTCTTGCAATTCGAGCATCCTTTTCCTTTGATGGAATGTCTCTTACTACAAAAATTAAATCAAATCTTGTTAATAGTGGAATTGGAAGATTTACATTTTCTGTAATATTTTTGAAAGGATCATATTTTCCATACATTGGGTTTGCTGCTGCAAGGATTGATGTTCTTGCATTAAGTGTCGCAACAATACCTCCTTTTGCAATGCTTACAGATTGTTGTTCCATTACTTCGTGTAATGCACTTCGATCTTCTGGTTTCATTTTGTCAAACTCATCAATACATACTAGACCTTGATCACCCAGAACGACGGCACCTGCTTCTAGCATCATGATTCCGGATTTATCATGGATAACTGCGGCAGTTAAACCAGCTGCGGTTGAACCTCTACCAGATGTATATAGACCTCTTGGAGCTATTCTTGCACAAAATTTTAGCATTTCACTTTTTGCAGTACCTGGATCTCCTACCAAAAATATGTTAATATCTCCTCTAATCTTAGTTCCGTCTTGAAGTAATCTTTGAGTAGAGCCAACAACTAACAACAAAATTGCTTCTTTAATCAAAGAATGTCCTTGAATATGTGGTGCAAATGAATCAATGAGTCGCTCGTAAATATCTGAAAGTTTTGCCAAAGATTTGATTGCTTTTTCTTCTTCAGGGGAGGTTTCTTCTCTTTGTGTTTTTCTTGAAATCCTTGAACCTCGTCCACCAATAAATTCTACGTTATTTGCATCAATTCTTAATCTATAAAGTCCGCTTGTAGTTCTGGCACCAATTAAAGATTCTTGCTCTATTCTTACAATTCCTGTAAGGATTATTCTATCTCCAGGTCTTGCATTATCAACTAGGTCTTGCTTTATTGTGATATCAATATAATGAGGTAATTGTCCAGGGGGTAAATCCTCAGGTAATTCTTGCAGTCTTCCAATTTGAAAATCAATAAATCTACTTTTTTCAGGTTGAATTGCAAATTCCTTACTTTGACATTTAAGATCACTTCCACACCTGTAAAGTGGGGGGACTGTCATTCCTTTTTCTAAACTAATGTGAAATTCATGATTATTGCTACATTTGTAAGTAATTTCTTTAGCAAGTGGTTTTATTTCTGATGATCTAACTAGCATTCCAGAAACACTAGTCATTTTGTTAATAATTTCTGCATTTATTTGACGAAGACTTCGCTGAACTGGATAGTTAATTATTCTAGCTCTAATTTCGTCTTTGATTTTGGCTGCATACTGTGGAAATCTTTCTTGAAGAATTTCTTTTATTGCTCTTGAGAAAGCTGTTAGAATTTCATCAGGGTTTTCATTAAATTTTTTTTCTGTGTGAGGATGTGATACTAGATCATTATAGTCAATAACAATATATCGAGAGTTTTTGGGCATCATCTGGTCGATTTGCTCTACATACGTAAATGATCCATGTTTATCCTTGTACTGCTTTAGAAATTCTTTTACCTCATCTGATAATGCTGATTTTGTCTTGATTTCAAGAGCAGTCATTTCTTATCACCTAAGATTTGTTTTTTAAAGTCATTTGATGTGTTGTAAATTTTTTCATAGAAAGAACGTTCTTCTAAGGTCAACTTTTGACTCAGGGTTGCAGTTAATTGGGAAGAATCAGCCAAGTGAATAATTTTTCCTTGTCGTTTGCGAACTAATGAGTTTAACATACTTTGGACTTTGTCAAAATCATCTTTTGGTAATCGTTTCATAAATGCAATTAATCTAACGTAAAAGTAAGGTTCAAGTGTTGCAAGCTCAAACTCACCTTGAACATTTTCCTTTACAGTAGCTTGCTTTAGCTCTACAACCATATCAGTGTCTTCAATGGTGATATGTTTTTCAGATTCGAGAACATCAGCAACCCATCGTTGAATGTTTAGAATTTCTCCCTGCTTTCCTGTAATATCAACACCCGCTACGTTAATTTTGATATCGTGTAGAAAGGTGACCTTAACATCCTCTAAGTCAAAACCCGTATGATGGACCTTTGATAGATCACTACTGCTTAACATGTCAGATCAGTACACCTAGTCTAGAACGTGATGAATCGGATCGATCAATTCTCTTCACAAAATGGTGAGATCAATTGATCCTGATAAAAGTGAACGTATTTACTTGATATTGAGGAATGGTCAGATCGGAATGTCTATTTCAGATATAATGTGGGTAGAAAAATATCGTCCACATAAGATTGCCGATCTGATAGATCAGAAAGAAATTGTAGGCAGTATTCAATCACTTTTAAAGAATCAGTCTGAAATGCCTCATCTCTTATTTTCAGGTTCTGCTGGTGTAGGTAAAACAACTATGGCCTTGTGCTTGTCTCATGAGATTTTAGGAGAACATTGGAAGGGTAGTACTCTAGAACTCAATGCATCTGATGAGCGAGGAATTAACATGGTAAGAAATAGAGTAAAGACGTTTTCCAGGTTTGCAGGTCTCGATAGTGGAATTCCCTTTAAAATTATAATTTTAGATGAGGCAGATGAGATGACTGCTGATGCTCAAACTGCTCTAAGAAGAATTATTGAAGACACTGCAAAATTTTGTAGATTTATTCTGATCGCAAATAATGTTTCAAAAATTATTGCGCCAATTCAAAGCAGATGTGCAGTTTTCAAATTTTCAACAATTCCTGAAAAAGATATGATTTCACATCTAAAAGAGATAGCCAAAAAAGAAAAGACAAAAGCTGATGAAAAGGGGTTAGCTGCCATTTACGAATATTCAGAAGGAGATCTAAGACATGCAATCAACTTACTACAAGCAACTGCAAGTTTAGGAGCAATTACTGAAGCCAATGTAAAAGCATCTGCGGGTCTTACAAAAATCAAAGATGTAGATGATGTTCTCAAGCTTGCACTTGCTGGAAAAATTTCTGATGCTCGAAATAAAATGATTGAGCTCATCAAAGTTTATGGAATGTCTGAATCAGATTTCCTAAAATACATAAACAGTGCAGTCTATAAAACAAAGAACAAAAATTTGAGTGATATTGTTCAAACCATAGCAAAATATGATTTTAGAATTCTCAGTGGTGCAAATCCAGAAATTCAATTATCTGCTCTTTTAGCAGAATTAGCAAAGTTTGGAAAATAAAAGCGCAGAGAGAGGGATTTGAACCCCCGTATGGCGAACCACACAGGCTCTCAAGGCCCGCGCCCTACCGAGCTAGGCGACCTCTGCGAGTTTCGTTGATATTCTCTGACTAAAATTTGTTTTAGAATTTGATTTAACAATAAGAATATTCAAAAATAAAGAAGGATGATAGGTTAGTGTCCTGCGTGTGGATTAGCTGATCCAGATTCCATTTTTTGGTATGATCCTTCTGCCTTTTCGTGCCATTCTTGGTTTCCTTGATCTACTAGAACAGCTAGAGGAGGGCATACTGAAACACATGCCATGCACCAAATACAATCATGTTCTCTAATTGGATCTGCATTGTCTGTTAAATCGAATCGCTCTTCCTTTTCAGTTTTTCCAGATCCATCAAAGGTCTCATGAATTGCCTTTATTGCAGGAATATCTTTTTCAGTTCTGTACCACTGGAATACTTGTACTGGACAAGCCTCTATACAGGCTCCATCTGCTACACAAGAGTCCCAATCTATTGCGACCATTGTTCCACTGACGCCGAGCGGTTCCATTTTTTCACCATGTTTCTTGTAGGCTGCTAGAACGTTCTCGTCCTTTGATGCTTCTACCAGTCCTTGTGATGGCCAAACCCAATGAAAATGCTCACCATCTGAATGCATGATTTTTCCAATTGGTTTTTTTCCTTCATGACAAAAGTCTTCTTGAATTGGCATATGAAAACTCAACATTCGTATATTATTTAAATCTAGACTAAATTAGTGGAAACTAAATTTTTTGTTGATCGATTATCCATAATTATAACAGTGTTTTTTGAGTTTCCCTTAGGTTCATATCGTTTTGATATTGATCGGTTTTCGATGGATATTATTAAGTATAATGTGTATAGTGGTCCAAATATTGGTCTGTATACAGCAGTAAATGATAAACAAGTTTTTGTTCCAAATGGATTTGCAAAAACTACAGCAAAAAAATTAGCTAGTTATCTTGATGTGGATACTGTCTATACCTCAATGGCTAATACACGATTGCTTGGAGTAATGATGGTGATAAATAATCAAGGAGTATTACTTCCTAGTAATGTTTCTCAACATGAGTACGATCTTATAAAAAAATCAACAGGCCTTAATGTTGATATTTTAGACTCTAAGCACAATGCGCTTGGAAATTTAATTTGTGCAAATGACAAGGGGGCTATTGTATCACCAATAATTCCAAAAGAGAAAATGAAAAAAATTGAAGATGTTTTAGGAGTAGAGGTAATTCAAAAAAAGGTAGCTGGGTATCACCAGGTAGGTGTAGTAATAGTAGCTACAATGCAAGGAGGAGTCATTCATCCAGAAGCTGATGATGACGAAATTAAAACAATCTCAAATGTTTTAGGAGTAAATATTGAACCTGCAACAATTAATGGAGGAATTCCTTACGTTAATTCAGGAATTTTAGCTAATAATCACAACATGGTAGTTGGGTATCACACAGCTGGTCCAGAAATAATGATGTTAACTAGGGCTTTTTCAGGATAGAGTCTGCATTTTTAAAAAGATCATCAATTGAGATTAGCTCTTCTGATCTGTCTTTCATATTTCGGAGAACTACTTTGTTTTCTGCAAACTCTTTTGGTCCAACAATTACTGTAAATTTAGATTCTGTAGCTGACTCCATCTGTTTTTTTAAAGACTTTCCAGGATAGTAATCAATTACGGTTGGAACTCCAATTTGCCTAAGCTTTGAAGCTATTGCCAAAGCTTCTGCATGCATCTCGTCATTTACATACAAAACAGATGTAATTACAATTTCTTTTTTTGGTGTTAATCCTTGAGCCTCTAGTGATAGAATGATTCTTTCTACTCCACCAGCTACTCCAGTTGCTCCTAGATCGTCTCGTCCAAATGCCTTTGGTAAATTATCGTATCTTCCTCCGCCAACGAGTGCACCAATATCTGATGAAGTATCAAAGGCTTCAAAGACCATCCCAGAATAGTAATCTAATCCTCGAACTATTCCAAAATTAATTCGAATATTATTGATGTCTCTATCTGAAAGTGAAAGATATAGCTCCTTTAGCTCATCCCAGCCATCTAATGAGGTATCAAAGCTGTTTTGAATCTCTTCGGGACTTCCTTTTATGGCGGAAAAATCTAGTATTTTTTCTAGCTTTTCTTTGTCTAGTCCCTTTTTTTCGTATTCGGAGATAATTTCTTCTTTTCTTTTCTTTTGGACCTTGTCCATTGCCCTAAATACATCAGAGATAATTTTTGGGTCGTCAGTTTGAAAGAGGTTAGTTACAAAGGATTGGATAAGCTTTCTGTTTGAGATATCAATGATAATATTTTTGAGGCGTAGTTTTTCAAAAAGCCTTGCTGTAAACTCGATTAGTTCTGCGTCTGCTGCCAGACTTGGTTTGCCAAAAATCTCAATATTCCATTGATGAAAATATCTGTACCTTCCTTTTTGAGGCTCATCATATCTGTAAACTCCGCCAAAGCTTGCAAGCTTTGCTGGAAGTTTTAATGATTTTTGTGAAACTACAAATCTTGTTAATCCCATAGTAAAATCAAATCTTAATCCTACCTCTCTATCATGCTTGTCTTTGAAAAAATAGATATCGTCTTTAATTTGTGGTCCGCTTTTAGTCTCCAACGTTGAGAGTAGTTCAATTGGAGAAGGGTTCATGAATTTGAATCCAAATAGATTAGATATTTGGACGAAATTTTCTCTAACGTACTTGATTTTGAACATCTCCTCGCCATCAATGTCTTTCATACCTCTTGGAAGATCCATTTTACTCAAAAGCAGGATCTTTTGCATTTAGGTTTTGTGTCTTCAAAAACAGTATGTAAAAAGTACGTAGAAAAAATGGTTTCTATCTATTAATATCAGATATTATTCAATGAATCAGTTGAGCTACAAGCTACTAGATCACGCAACTGATGCCGTAATTGAGGTAACTGCATCAGATCTTGCTGAAGCTTTTCTCATAACTGCGAATTCTGTAATAGAAACTACTCTCGATAGAGACACTGTAGAAGAAAAAGAGGAGATGGTCATCAAAGTACAAGGAAAAGACCTACGATATCTTTTGTTTAACTGGCTAGAGGCTATAATTTATCAGCTTATCACAGACGGCTTTGCAATTAAAAGAATTCAGCTTGATTTGCAAAAAAATGAAGAATATGAAATTACAGCTACATCGTATGGGGAACCTTTTGATCTCAAAAAACATAATTTCAAGGTAGAAATTAAAGCTCCAACCTTTCATGAAATGGAAATTTCAGTAGGAAAAGAAGTTAAAATGAAATTTTTATTGGATTTGTAAAGTTAGTCATTAGAAAAAAACCTGAAAATTCTTAATTCTCACTTTAATCATTATTGATTGTTCATATCAAACATCAATGAAACTATTAGACTTTTCAAAACCAAAATTAGTTGTGAAGCAGTATAACATAAATGTCATTTGTAAAAAATGCCATAGAATGAACATGTTAGAGGTCTTCAAAATAGCCAGTGAAGAAGAAGTTACAAAAAATGTTCGTTGTCCCACATGTCAGGAATTAGGCAGTCTAATCTATGCTAGCTCAATTGGCAAAAAACACAAGTTTCACTTATGAATAAGGTAGTATATTATACAACAAGACATGAACGAAGACGAATACAATCAAAGAATAGAAACTTTAGCTAATCAAATTACTCAAGACCAAACTCCAAGATATGAGTAAGACCCACAAAAGCTGCAAAAATATTATGATTATGCAAAAACTAACTACCAGCTAGAAGGTGAACCTGTAACCCAGTTAGTCAATGAGGCATTTTTGTATTTGAAGCTTAAAAAGAGTCCAAAGATGTTAAT
>SMUX01024368.1_pt1 | contig 13811 bp, 4 predicted proteins | sample 2456431 | NCBI WGS metagenome assembly SMUX01 (sample SAMN11095930, study PRJNA526329) | marine sediment metagenome | biome: Marine sediment; feature: Surficial sediment; material: Deep marine sediment; isolation source: Hadal surficial sediment | place: Pacific Ocean | collected 2014-11 | depth 0-1... | reverse complement strand
TTGCAATCATTTGATTGGGGAATGCCTCCACATGCAGGATGGGGGATGGGTTTAGAACGACTGTTAACTACTCTTATGGGAATTGATAACGTACGAGAAGTGATTTTGTATCCAAGAGATCCTGACAGGTTAACACCGTAAATTATTCAGATTTCCTTTTTGACCACTCTAGTAAAAATAAAACAAATCCTATAACTATGACAATGATTCCTGTAATGAAAATTATTCCAGTATAGATTACACCTTGTGCTAATGGTAAAATTAAATCTTCAACGTCAGAAAAGTCATCTGATGTAACTACGGCATTGACTACAACATCTCTATCATCGAAATTAAATAAAGTGACATAGTATGCTCCTATGGGATTTGATGAATTAATTGGAATAGAAATCAGATCATTAAATACTGCTTCTTCAATAATTAATTCATCTGGACCAAGAACCTTTACTGCTACTGGAGCATCTCTAGGAGAAATTTTTATTATTACATTAACCTCTCTTTCTGCTAAATAATAAAATGGTCTCAGCGATGATTCCTTTGGAGCTATGGTTTCAGAACTCATCAGAAATACAGTAGAGGGGAATTGTTCAAAAACTGATTGGCCTAATGTTCCTAAACTGGCAAGAGATATTATTAATAAAGCCACACCTAAGATTAAAACGATATATGAGCGCCTCAAAATTATCATACCATCTCTTTTCTTTTGAAAATATAGATAGAAATTGAACTTGCAAGTATTATGTAAATTAACATTATTGCCAAGCTCTCTTCTACATAAGCAACAAACCTATCGTGATCAAATGGTCCCCTTTGCAGTTCTCCTTCTGGTAAATCAGACGGATACGGAACTAAAATAATGTTTTCGAATATTGTCGCTGAAAAGCTAGGGGTAAACCAAGGTTTTGTTTCCATTACATTCATTAAAAGTTGATCAAACATTGGGAGAATTACAATAAACAAGAAGAATATTAAAATCGCAGCTCCTGTTGGGCCTCTAAGAGAGGAACTGATAAGAAAAGATAAGCTCATTATCATGGTAAGAACTACTAGTGATATACCAAGAGAAGAGAACATTTCAAACTTCATTTGGTCATAAATTATAAAAGCCCCTGATGAAATTATTCCGTAATATAACGCGATAAATAAAAATGATATAAGCTCTGCTGCAAGAAATTTACCGCCCCAAATCGAAATTCTTGAAACAGGATTGGTAAAAAGGGAGTAACCAGTTCTTTGATGAAATTCTGTTATCAAAGAGTCACCACCAAAAAATAATGCACTTAACACTATCAAAAAAAAGGCAAGACTTAGCGGCAGTGATAAGAATTCTTCTATGTTTGGTGGGTATTGTGTATCGGCCACTTCTGGCATTATCATTACTGGAATGGCAATCACTATGGTAATAGCAAGAATTCCTAGAATTTTTTTTCCACGCAGAAACTTTAGAAGTTCATATCTACACACGGTTAGTACCTGAGAGATATGACTTGGGAGGTGATTTGTAGACATCATGAATCACCTAATTGAGTTGGACACTAGATCCATGTAGAGAGATTCAAGATCAGAATCTAAGGCTTTGAAAGTAATTATGTTTAATCCACAATTTTGAATGTTTTTCAATAATTCTGCTCTTTGGTCAAATCCACCACCAAATTCGACTATAAGATTTGAGGAATCTTGTAGTGTGACGCTTTTTACGTCGGAAATTTTTTCAACAAGTGAAAGTTGTGAAGATGAAATATGTTCTAAGACCTCAATTAGGATTTTGGAATTGTTTGAGATTTTACTTATTGCCTTTACCTTGTCATATAGAAGTAATTTTCCCTTATCCAAAAGTGCAACCATATCACATATTTGTTGAGTTTCTCTCAACAAATGGGTGCTCATGAAAATTGTTTTTCCTTCTTTTTTTAAAGAGTTGATTACCTGTCTAATCTCAATCATTCCTCTAGGATCAAGCCCTGATGTTGGTTCATCAAAAATTATGAGAGAGGGGTCATGAAGAAGCGTAGAAGCAATTGCTACTCTTTGTTTCATACCTTTGGAAAATTTTCCAATTTTTTTGTGCGTCCAGTCCTGGAGATTAACAATTTGTAGAACGTACTTAATTCGTTCATACAGATTCTGACCAGACATCCCTCTAAGTTTTCCAAAATATGTTAGAGTTTCTTGAGGGGTAAAGTAGGACGAAAATTCTGGAGTTTCAACTATAGCTCCAACATTAAATAATGCAGACCGTAAATCCTTTGATATTTCAAATCCATTGATATAAGCTTGACCAGAAGATGGTTTTAAGAGGCCAGTGAGAATTTTGATTGTTGTACTTTTTCCTGCACCATTAGGTCCTAGAAAACCAACACAACTTCCTGCATTTATTTTCAAGTTCAGTTTATCAAGTGCGATAAAGTTAGAGAATTTCTTGGTAAGATTTTCAATTACGAGGATTTCTTCTTGGTTCATGGGCAATCCAAAAAATCATTGTGATTGGTTTAATGCTCCTATACTATCAAAGAATTTCAAAGCATTTACAAATTCTTTATGTGAAATCTTGTCAAGTAGTACCCAATCTCCTGTCTTTTCTTTGAACCATTTTGGTATTTTATCGCCTTTGATTCCAATATAGTCCAACAACTCCGAGTCAGAAATCGAATCACGTGAAAAACCTGCCCATTTCACAATCATATCGTCTGGAAACAACTTTTCGGCGAGGGGTTTTTTAGGCGCCATTACTCCTGGCTCAACTCCAATCATTCCAGAATTATCATTAAAGCTGACATCCAAATCGGTATCTTCTTTTCCTATAACCTCAATTGCTTCAAGGAATCTTATATCCCTAGAACTTAGTGAAGTGTCCCATGTTCTAAATATCATATCTGTTAATTCCATTGGTTTTGCAAAAGTCAAATCAAATTCAGCCATAATTAGATCTCCAAGTGGGAAAAGTGAGACATCTGCCTTGGCAAAATATCCGTGAGGATCTGCTACTGAAACTGGAAGGCCTTTAATGTAGCGGACATAAGTATCGCTGTCGTGAATTCGTCTATCATCTCCTCTAAGATTGGTATACATTGATAGATGTTCAAGCGAATAAATTCCACCTTTGTTATAAAGCACGACTTTAATTTTTACATTATCTCCAGTTTCAATTATTGCAGTTGGCATTGAGTTTACAAATTTAATTTCTTGATGTAATATTCCTCCAAAGCCAAATGTTCCATCCTCAAGTTGTGATTTTGCACCAAAAATTGATACAGTCTTCAAGATGGGCGGCGAACTGCTGCTTGAACCTCCAGACGTGATGACTGCACCAAACCCAATATTTGATAATGAAAATATCTTTACAGTTGCGGTATGTTCACCAAATTCATTTGAAACTATTGTAGGTATTAGTTCTTCTAGGGGGTCTATATCCAAAAAGTCACCATCGTCATTGGCATCGTGGAAAATTCTTACAGACGCCAAAGTAATAGGAATACGTTCCAAGTCTTCGTTAGTAAACACTACAGAAAATTCGCATCCATCTTCACAAGGATTCTCATCAATGATGTTGTTATCTGCATCTAAGTTAATACTTTCAATATTAATAAAATTACCAAGGAAGGAAATTGTTATTGATTGCTCAGAGTCATCAATCTTCGCTATTGAAACAATTTGAGAACCTGATGGAAATTTCAAACTAATTGTTTGACCTGATGGCAACGTAGTTGTGGCAGCACCTTTTGGTTCTACCGTTCTCATTGAAACAAAGTTACTAAAACTTCCTTTCAAGGGCAGAGATTCAGAGCTTGAAGAGTCTGATGTTTTTGCACTGTTTTTCAAGTCTGCACCAATGTTTACACTTACTTTTGTTACACCAAGTACAGGAACTTTCTCAGTATACGTATTAGTTTTTGTCACAGTAATTCCAAATGTTCTTGTATCTAACCATTGTCCAATATAATCATCTCCAAATTCAAATGGTGCAGAGAGGGTAAACATACTATCTATTTCGTTGCTAGTTAGTATGCCGCCACCAAAGCCTGCCAGATTAGTGGGTTGGGAAAATCTGATAGTCATAGTATCACCTTCTGAAAAGGCTAGATTTGCACTTTGCTCTTCAGCATCGTTTGTTACTGAAGCATCCTCAAAAATAGGATCATCTGCAATGAATGATTTAATGAATGGGATTGAGGGTTTGCTAAAGTCTCCGTCTAAGAATGTTTCACTTGTGGAACTACTTAATAGACCAGCTGAACTCCTAAGATTTGCCAAAGGATTTATTGAGAATGTAGTTTGGCCCTCTTTTAGATCAGCTAACGATGCATCATTAATTTTTATGATCAATTCTGAGGAATCTCTGTAGAATCCAACATAATCAGTTCCTAACTTTCCTACTCCACTTACAATCAGCAAATCATCAATTTGGCTCATAGTTAATGCTGGTGGTTGGTTTGTATTGTGTGTAAACCTGACCAGAATTAGATCTCCATCGCTTAAACCTGGACTTGGGTCAGATATTGAATCAAATGCTGTGACACTTTGAATAGAAATTCCATCGGAGTTTGGACTTACAACCACTTGAAAAACTCCTTCGCCTACATTACCATAAATTGAGTCATCAATTCCTGAACAAGTAACCTGTGTTTCACCAATTGTAAATTCGCTTCCAAGTATAGGCAAACATTCAGGTTTTCTAGGGTCTCCACTTGTTTCATCAACAATTTTTTGTTTAGTTCCTTCAGCTACTAATGGAAGGTCAAAGATTTCCCCGCTATCATAATGAACAGTTGCAAAATCATTATTTGGATCAGTATCTACATTGAGGACTTGTAGTACAAATTGTAATTCGGGGTCTGTTGTATCTCGTACATCAATTTCTTGTGAGCAAGTTGCAGTATTGCCTTTGGAGTCAATAGCAGTAAAGTTAATCTTGATTACATCAATTGGCAAGATTTGAGGAGCATCATGACTTAATTCAATCATTTCAGGGTCGAGTGGTTGTTTGGGATTTCCGTTATCCTTGTCGGTAACTATTCTGTTGAGGAATGCATCAATTGTTAGTTTTGCTTTTGAATTTGTGTCTTCACGATTAATTCCTTGTGTGATATCTGCTTCAAGAACTATGGTAGAGGGACAAACCTCATTAATTGGTGGTTCTTCTGTATCTACCTTTACGTCACCAATAAGTGGAAGAGTATACATCGAGTCTACTTCGTTAAAGGTTACCAATAGTTGTGACTCCGTCAAAGCTAATTCGGAGTGGAATGAGAATATAGTTGGGTCAAATGTTATTTTGTCCCCTACTTTCATATCTACCTGAGCTAACCTGCCGACTGAATCTGTAAAGTTTACGTTCTCGATATTTCCTCTGATAACTTCGAGTGTAGGATTATTACAAGTCAATATTACCCTATCAAAGGGACTAAGTGCAAAACTTGTTGCATTATTACAACCAGCAAATATTGGTTTTACATTCAAATCATTTAATGCATCAGATTGAATGAAGACGCCTTTTTCAGATTCTAGTGCATTTCTTACTACTACTACTTGACCTTTAGAATCAACTATCAGTCCAGATGTTTTTCCATCATTAAATTTATTTGATTTCGTTCCTAGTATAGTATCAACGTCATCAAATATACCGTCATTGTCTGCATCAGATGGGTTTACCGTTATGTCTATCGTGACAGAAGGTATGTCAGGTGGAAATCCATCACTTACCCTAAATTTGAAGGAATCTAATCCTTCAAAATTCGAATTTCCTTTATACGTTACATTTGCTGATGCTATTTCATTTATCTTATCTAATGTTACAGGTGAAAATGGATTAACATCATAGAAATGAATTTTTTCTGTATCAATTACATAGAAAAAGTTTGAGCCCCTTCCAATTCCTTTAGCACCATTGAAGTTACCTTTGATTGTAGTATCAGATGAATTTGAGAAAAAGTTCTCAATGAAGAATCCTTTGTCTGAAAACTTTTGAATTCTCTCGTATGGTTTTTGGTCGTTATACACCTTGTCAATAACGTAGAGGTTCTGTTCTGGATCTACGGTTAGGCGGTATGGGCCGTTAAACTGGCCGAAACTTAATGGTTGAGTAGGTGAATTGTTGGTCTCACAAGTAGCATTGGTACATGTAAAGCCTATACTATGAAAGTCATTTACAGCACAATTGTCTCCCCCATCACAATAACCAAGCCAACCTATTGGAGTCCCAGTAGTTAGATTATACTTGTGAACTGTGTTGTTTCCTGAATCTGCCGCATATAGAGAATTATTAGAATCAATGAAAAGATCGTAAATTGAATCTGCCTCTAGTATATTGAAAGTTGAAGAAGAACTTAAATCATCGTTGTATTTTGTAATTTCATTTGTATGTGCTGCAGAATAGACAAGTCCGGAGCTATCAACTGCTAGTGTAAGAGGCATGTTTAGGGGACTTACATTTGTATTTATAATATTTAGATCCGAATCAAGGCGATATATTTTGTCAGGATTAGTCGTGCCAACATAAATGTAATCTTGATTGTCGAATTGATTTAGTGATGCATAGACGTCCTCCATTGTTCCAGTTATGTCTGTATTTTTTTCTAACAAAGTTCCCCTTTCAGTATACTTGTTAAGAGTTTGGTTTTCTGTTGATGTGACATAGATATTGTCTTTGCTATCAATTGCAAGACTTGACATAAACAAGAACTTGTCAGATGGCAATAAAGGTGGAGCAACGTCATTTGTAGGGTCAGTTAATTTAATCTTTTGAATTCTTGCCTCTCTGGCGTCAGATATCCAGATATTTTCGGAATCAACTTCAATATCTCTAAGGAATTTATAATCTCTGAATCGATTATCTTGGAATACTTGTTCATCTAGGAAAACTCCTTGCTCATTTAATTGAATAAAACGTTGTTCATCCCAATCGGTTACATAGATGTCGCCAGTAATTGTATCCACGTCTATTCCTTCAGGTTGAGTGAAAATTTTTGGAATGGGTATTAATTCAGTAGTAAAATCAAATATTTCTCCTGATGTTTTGTCAGTTAGTAAAAAGGAATTTCCGTCTTTGACCAATCCTCCCAATGTTGTTAAGGTAGGTACCCTAATTTCTTCTAAGAGCAAATTACTTTGGACCTTAACTATTTCTTCATTTGCTGCATCTGAAACATAAAAGGTGTTGAAATTATTTCCTTCTTCAATAGCAATGTCCCGCGGAACACCAAAAGTGCTGTTAAATTTGAACAGGTTCTCAAAGACTTCATCGAAATCTAATTGCACTATTCTATGGTTTTCCCAATCAGAAACATATAGGCTATCGGCACTATCAATTGCCAAACCTTGAGGTTTAATTGATATGAACTTGGCCTCTTGAACTGTAATAAACTCACCCTCAGTAAGACTATCTTTTTCATCATCAAATTCTTCAATGGCTTCAGAAATCTGAATGTTAGATAAATCAATCTCTTTAATATTGTTCAAGTCTCCAGTCATGCCATCTAAGACAAGTATTTTTTCAGAATCTCCATTGGTGATGTAAATTTGTCCTAAACTATCTGTTGCGATATGTCCTTCATCTGAGAGTACGCTGGATAGATCAAAGATTACTTTTGGATCAACCATTGTACCATCATCTTTTAATCCCACAATTCTTTTCTTTTCATCAGTCTGCCAATCTGCAACCCAAATTTTTACCAACGACACTCCAATCTGTAAAACATCACTATTGCCTGAATTTGCTACAAATAAGTCACCATCATTTCCCAAAATAATATCTATTGGTCCACGTAGATTTTCGATGATTGTATCTAAAAGAATTCCAGAATCCAAATCAAACACCAAAATTAATGGTATAGGATTAGCATTGCTTACTACATACAAGACATTATTACTAGTATCTAAGGCAATTCCGGTAGGTTGTTTGAGAAGATCATCACTGTATGTTTGTTGTAATTCGCCTTTCTTGTTGAATTTTAGAACCTCATCAGAGCCAGTGCTTGCAACATATAGATTATCGTTTTGATCAATTGCCAAGTCATTAGGATTGCTAACTAAATTATCACTAGTTTCTACAAAAAAGTATGTCCTATCAGTAGTTTTATTTAAAATAATTATATTGTCTTCTGCGCTATTGCTAACATACAGATTTTTCTTAGAGTCAATTGCTAAACCTGTAGGATTTCTTAAAGTGTTTAAACCCGGAGAAAGCGCATCATCTAGAGGATCCCCGACTATATCATATCGCTTTACAGAATCTGTTAAAAAGCTGCTCACATAAAGAATATCCTCATCAAATAGCAAGTAATATGGACCTTCTAATCCATTACTGTTTTCTGGTACAAAGTCACCCAAATATTCTTTGGTAGTTCCATCATATCTTTTGATTGTATCAGAATTTCCATCTGTAACGTAAAGATTACCATCAGGACCAAAAGTTATTCCCATAGGTGCTTCTAGTCCACCACTTTGGGATTCAACAAATGATCCCTTCAACCTTGCTGTCTGAATATTTGGTGAAATACTATCAGGAATAATTCCTTCTGAAGTGAGATCAATTATTTGTTCAGTTACTCCGTCTGGAGTAATTATACGAATGGACTGCTCAGAAGCATTGGCAACTAAAATTTTTCCAGTTGACATCCCATCTCCAAATTCAATGCCCTTAAAATCAGTAATCCCTCCTAGGAAAGATATTGTTCCAGTTATTCCTTTGTCTTTTCTTATTTTAATGATTTTTGCTCCATCTGAATCATCATCTGTGATGTAAAAATGCTCAACGTCTTGGCTTATGTCAATTGATTTATCAGTTTGATTTGAAAAAATTTCAGTAGCGTTAAACGTATCTAGAACTGTTGTTCCAGCAGGATTCAAAGTAAAGATTGCTGATTGGTTTTTATCAGAAACATAGATTTGATTTATTGCATCAATGTCAATTCCGTGTGGAAATATTCCATCAATATCGATTCCATTGCCAGCAATGTTTTGAAGAACAATTTTTCCTAGAGGTAAACCAGTAGTAGCACTAATTTTTGAAATGCTCTTGTCTTTAGAATCTGTGACGTAAATAACATTAAAGCTGTCTATGGCAATTTTTCGTGGCTGTATAAATAATTGTGAAACATCAAATTCAGTTATATTTCCACCTTGTACTGGAATGCTGTATATTTTCTCCTTATCTTCTGTAAAGTCTGCAACAAAAATTCTATCACCAGGAATTTCATCAATTCCATCTGCCATTAAATCAGGAATGGATAGGAGAATTTGTTTCAAAAATCCAGGGAATCTAGTTTCTAAAGAGTCAGCCCATTCTTCAATAAACGTTCCACTTGAGTTAAACTTTTGAATTCTATCGTTGGATTTGTCAGTTACAAAAATGTCACCAAGATTATTTATTGCTATATTTACTGGATTACTAAACTCTCCATCATCTGTACCTTCGGATCCAATTACCTGTTTAAGACTTCCAGTGGCGTTGAAAATTTGAATGCGGTTATTTGATGAATCACCAACAAAAATGTGCGTATTGTTAATTATCAATCCTTGTGGGTTGTTGAAATTTCCAACTTGTGTTGATGCTGGAGTAAGAGATCTTACACAAGTGTCTTCAGTACACTGAAATCCTTTACTAGAAGATGAGAAAGTATCACAATTAGAACCTGACTCACAACTGCCCAACCAAGAATATTTGACATTTCGTATAGTTGAATTGTCAATAACCAAGTTAAGAGGATCCCCACCCGATGATGAGAAATCATTAGCATGTTGAAGAATGTTTAATCCGCTTAATTTTGAATCTATATTATTGTGGAATACAGGCATGCCAACTAGATTTGTTCGTTGTTCATCTGAAAATACGCTAAGCTTTGCTTGTGTAGGTGCTTGACGTTCAAACTTTACAAAGTATTGAGTGTCATCATTAAGGGTTATTCCTCCTACAGTACTGTTTACTCCTGCATGTTCTGTGAAAATTTTTAGTTGGTTAGAATTTAGATAAACTGATAATACATCTATTGTATCGTCATTAGAAGGATGCTTATCTGTATCATTTGTAAGCATCCAGATAAATCCAGAAGAATCAATTGTGTTTATTCCAGTCAATAAATCAAACTCTGCAGTCCATGCATTGTTTGGAATAGTTGAGATTGGTTTTTTAGCACCATGTTCAGTTGTGCCAGTTCCAGTAGCAACGTTGGTAAAGTTTAGTTTTTCAGGAGTGTCACCATTAATAGATACTCCACTTCCAACAACATTCCATCTTAGATTACTTTGATAGTCTTCACTAACAAATGGTTTGGCTAGATTAATTTTTTGAATGCGATGATTGTTAGTATCTGCAACAAAAATCTCACTGGCATTAACAGCCACACCAGATGGAGAAATAAACTCCCCATCTCCCTTGCCATTACTTCCGATTGTTAAAACATGTCCTGCTGAAGAGTCAAAAATTTGAATTTTATCATTTCCATTATCAGAAACAATAATTTGAGTGTCATTGAGTGCTATGCCCCATGGTGAACCGAATTGACCATCATTAATACCTGAACTTCCAAATTCCGATAGAAAAGTTCCTGATTTATCAAATACTTGAACTCTAGCGTTGCCAGTATCTATAATAAAAATTCGAGAACTATTTACTGCAATAGCAGATGGTTGATTAAATTTACCGTCAGTATCTCCAGGACCTCCAAAGAATGAAACAAATCTGCCATCATTTGTAAAGTTAAATATTCTGTCACTACCAATGTCGGAAACCAAAATATTGTTTGAGGTATCATTAGCTATTCCAATGGGTTCGTCAAAAATAGGAAAATCAATTAATTTTGAGATTGTCCCGCCTTCCTTGTCTGTAATGTAGATTATTCCATCCCTATATGAAATATTTTTTGGATCATCAAATAATTCACTTACATCAATTACTTCTCTTTCAATTGCCTGTTGTACATTTTTATCTACTTTGTGAATTGTGTTGTCATCCCAATTGGATATGTAGTATATATCTCCTGAAACATGTGCAATCCCTTCTGGGCGACTAGATATGCCAGATGTGTCAAAGAAAGGCGATAAAATTCCATTCTGACTCATTTGCATTATTCTAGAGTTTTCAGAATCTGCAAAGATGATATTATTGGGTATTTCTGTAATTCCCTTTAGTCTTGAGATGGTTCCCTGAATCTGAAATTTGTTTTGAAAAACTGCATCAATTGGAGACTCTATAATTCCATCGTCTGGATTATCTGCAATGAAAAATTCTACTGGATCATCGTCAGGATTTGTTGCATTGAGTGTGAAAATTGTAGGAACATCAGAGAGAACAGTTACGTCTCCACCTTCTGGAATTGATGCCTCGTTAGAATTAATTGTTTTAATTGTTACAAGTTGGTATACTTCATCACTAATGTTGCCTGTCCAATCTATAGCCTTCCATGCAATTCTAGTAGTTGCATTGATAGGAAATGTTCCTGTTAGTGAGTCAGTTTCTAATTCAGTAAAGGCTCCTGTAAAGTCTCCATCTGAGTTTCTCGTACCATTGTGAAATAGATTAGGGAAAGGATCTGCAACATCAAAGACTAGAGGTGCAGGAATCCTATCTTTTGGTGTTAATGTAAAATCGTCACCTATTCCATGAGGTACTTCTATTGCAATGTTTCCTGTTACTAAAATGTCTGGAGGAGTAGTATCTTTTACAATTATAGTTTGATTAAATTCTTGGAATGTACCACCCATTGAAATTGTGGTTGGAGGTCCCTTAGCTCCTACTGCGCCTTGTCCCGCAGCAAATGCTGCACTTATCCCTACGCCAATTAATTTTCCACCAAATTTACCTAATGCTCCTTTTTTCGTAAACTTTTGCTTTTTTATATCAGCTGTAACAGCCTTTTTGTTTTTTTTCAAGAAATCTACTTGTGATGCATCACATTTTGGTTTTTTCTTACAAACTTTTAAACTCTTATCAATATTATCTAGACTTTTTACCATTTGTTTGGTACCCACCATGTAATTTATCACTGCGGTCTTTGGTTTATCGATAAGAGGATTTATTGCAAGTGATCTTAGCACTGATGCCTTACCAATACTAGGGTCACCTTCACTTGGAAGTTTTGACATAAATGATCTTAAAAACGCTTGGTTATCTAATGCATTTTTATTATTTGTCACAATTGCGGTCTGTGCATCCTCTCCAGAAAATTCTAAAGGTCCTGTAGCTCCTCCTATAGTCTGACCATCCAATTTCCATGCATCGTATGTGTGCTCAGTTACTCCCCAAGTTACATTTTGTTTAGGAATAATTAATGTCAAATAGAGAAAATCGTTCGGAGGAGGGGTAAGTTTGGGAAAAGGATCACAGCCATCAAGTGGTGTAACTGTCCCTAATTGTGGGATTGTTTTTGGATTTAATTTAAATCCCCAATGTGCATTTGCCTCTACCATACGAGTTTGTTCTTCAAATTCGATGGTTGGTATATCAATATCATATACATTAAAACGATAATATGCAGTGTCTTTAGTAAATTCGTTATTAGTTGTCCTATACTTTATTTTATTATCACCTAAAGGAAAGCTGTCAACATTCTGAACAGCTATATTGAGATTCCATCCCATTGGATGTGCTACATGTCCTGCAGTTGGATCAGACTGAGCAATTACAGTAGTATAACTAAATACACCAAAGAGAAAATCAAGAAAAGGACCTATACCATTAATGAATGCTTTTAATGGACCAACTGCAAAAAGACTAAGCCACAAGCCACCTTGTGCATCAGCCCATGGAAGAATACTGTTAACATGGTAAATTACATTAAGCGGGTGCGTTCCTGCAAATGTAATAAAGCTTCCAACTACTGGAAAACCTACCTTAGATACTCCTTTAGTAATGACTGGCAGATCCTTAACTTCGTCTATTGCTGTTACTCTCTCAAATCCTCCCATCTTCTTTAAAACAGAGGAACCATCAAACCCAGGTGTAACCCAAAATGATCCAAATTCTGTTATTTGTTTTTGTCCTGGGTGTTTGAGCAATGTTTTTATTATTATTCCATTCTGATTCACTCTTTGAACTTGATTTGAATTACAGGCTAATGAAGAAACATTGTCAGGTGGGGGAGCCAATTGTGGTGGACATGCGAGGGATAGCAATATACCAACTGCAATTGCAACAAGTCCAGCCAAGAGTTTCCACCATGGCCCCAACCAAGAAACAGTATCTGGTAGCCAATCAAGAGCAGTCATTGTTTGATCAAAACAAAAGCCATGCCATCCACTGGTGTGACCATCAGCTATTTGAATTGGAATAACAACAATGGCGCTTGTAAGTAAAATAACAGAACAAAAAATTGCATTTACTATTACACCTTTTTTTGTCTTTGATCTGACTTGAGAATAATAATTCATTAAAATTTTTTAGTACATGATTTCCATTTGCCCAAATACCAATACCCGATCGGGATTAGAAGTAGTATAATAAAAGTGATCGCTAAATATTCCTAGAATACTCTTATCATCATAAATTAAGAAAAAATTCCATATGAAGAATAAGTTTTTGGGCATATCATAAGGTATACCCCATTTTTCTAAATTAGATTTAAAGTAAATCTTGGGTATACCTTCTATTAACAGTATGTCGTATTAATCAAAACAGTTAATGTGAGAATCTAGAAAAGTTTTGAAATTATTTCGTTGGTAAATTCCATTGTAGTCTTATCTCCTCCGATATCTTTAGTTTTAATTCCATTTTTTACAGTATCATAGACAGTGGATTCTAACTTTCCTGCAACATCAATGCATTTTTTATCGTTATTTTTTATTCCAAGCCAATCTAACATCATCTTAATTGATAGAAT
>SMUX01160220.1_pt1 | contig 13834 bp, 15 predicted proteins | sample 2456431 | NCBI WGS metagenome assembly SMUX01 (sample SAMN11095930, study PRJNA526329) | marine sediment metagenome | biome: Marine sediment; feature: Surficial sediment; material: Deep marine sediment; isolation source: Hadal surficial sediment | place: Pacific Ocean | collected 2014-11 | depth... | reverse complement strand
CACATGTGGTAAGTGTCAGGATAAGGGTAAGACGCTACGGCACTTTCAATGGATGAAATGATTGCCTCTGCATCAGCACCTTTTAATTCTCTCAGGATTGTAGGAGGGTTGCCAAACCAGATTCTGTCCGGGATATCTTTTTCTCTCACAACGACAGATAAGCCATGCCACTTACGCCAGCCAACAACTTGATAGACATCATATTCCGATGCCCCTCTGGCTTTGGTCGCGAGCCAGGTGTGAACAGCAAATAAACTTCTCCAGTTAAATGCCCTGGCAGCATATACCTGAACGACAGCATCTGACATTTCTGAAGGATCAGGAGCAATCCCCGCGCTGGAGCGATCGGCTGTCCGCCAATCCGGTCCAAATAGTACGTTTGCCGATATTGCGATGGATATGCCTGTTAAAAAAAATAGAAATACAAAGCGGATTTTCTTCATGCCCACGAATATACGATGTGGTGTGTTAAACAATTAGGGTAATGTTCCATTGATGACATATTTCATGATATTAACAACTTCTTCCGGTGTTTGGGCAACAGCAGTTGCTGCACCATCTACTTCTTTTAAGGCATGTGTTAATTCCGGATCGTGCAGGGTAATGATTGATTTACCTAATGCTGCCGCATATCCTGCATCAAACGCTGCATTCCATTGTTTATATTTGTCGCCGAAACGCACAATAACAACATCGGCTTTTTCAATTAAGTTACGAATACGAATGGAATTAATATTTGATGCCTTGTGATCTTTCCAGAAAGAATGATCTTCAGCACCAAGAAGTCGATCCCCACAATCATCACTTGATGCATGGTCAGTGTTTGGTGAGCTTAGATTAACCGGCAGATCGGCCGCTTTAAGTCCGGTCTCTATTTTTTCACGCCAGTCGGTGTGGATTTCTCCAGAGAGATAAATATTCCAGGTCATGTGTTCTCCATGATATGTTTTGTGTTTAATTGAAAACCTTATGATGTCAGTATTTTTATTTATTGATAAGAAGCATACTGAAGTTTTTCATCAGCATTAGTTTTAGCAAAGATTGATTTGCCAATCATGGATAATACTTCCCACACTGGCCCAGGAAATTTATGCAGATTATCCATCACCTTGCTGAAAGAATTAATGAAATAATTAATGTCTTCCTCATCAATAATAAGCGGAGGGATAAGTTTAATTACGTCAATATGGTGTCCAGCGACTTGTGTCAGGATTTGATAATCTTGTAGTAATGGAATAGTCACAGCTTGTGGGAACAAGTCCTTGTTTAATTTATGTACCATATTCCAGGCAGCGCGCAATGAAAATGATTTTGGTTCTGAAAATTCAATTGCGATCATCAAACCGCGCCATCTTATATCGTGAATAAATTCGTATTGTTCGCTTAAATTTTGCAGACGTTCGCCTGCCAGATTACCCATCCTTCTGGCATTTTCTATTAGATTTTTGTCGTCAATGTATTCCAGCGTTGCCAGTCCTGCCACCATGGCAAGACTGCCCTGGCCAAACGTCGAAGAATGAACGACTGAACGTTCCATTGATGAAAAAACCTTATTGAAGATCCATTTTCTGGTGAGCACGGCACCGACAGGCACATATCCACCAGAGAGTGATTTAGACAGTATCACCATATCCGGTTCGACGTTTTCATCATGTTCCAGTGCTAAAAATTTACCCGTACGGCCCAGGCCTGTTTGTACCTCATCCGCAACAAAGAGGGCTTTGTGTTTTCGGCATAAACGGGCGGCTTCAGTTAAATACCCCTTGTCAGGAATATTTACGCCTTTGCCCTGGATGGGTTCGACAATAAATGCGGCAATTTTATTCCCGGCGAGTACCTCTTCCAAAGCTGAAAGATCATTGAAAGGGATAGTATAGGTATCGGGTAAGAACGGCGCGAAACCTTCCTTGAATGTGTTATCACCATTTATAGATAATGAACCTGTACTGAGGCCATGAAATGAGTGTTGCGCGTGGACAATGCCGGCACGACCCGTGGCACAGCGGGCAAATTTAATGGCTGTTTCAACACCTTCGGTGCCTGAATTAGTGAAATAAACATAATCCAGTTGGCAAGACATGCGTTTTTTTAATTCCTTTGCCAGTAGACCGGAAAGCAGAGGCGCATCAAGTTGCACCAGGCTGGGATAATTACAGTCCAGAAAATCAATGAGTGCTTTTTTGATTGTTGCATTGTTACGGCCAACATTAAATACACCATAACCAGCCAACATATCCAGATATTTGTTGTCCTTGTCATCCCATAAATATTGACCTTCAGCACGAACATAATTTCGATCAAATCCTATGGTGCGCAAGACCTTTGTGAACGCAGGATTAATGTGTTCATTGTGCAGGTCATAATTTTGCCCCCGTGCTTCGGACAAAAGTGATTCTATATTCAGGGTCATAAGACTTCTTGTCTATTTAATTATGTGCTTACATTAACATTTATACTTACGGTTGTGGAAGATCTGGCCAATTAATATTGCCTGATTTATCAATCGTCCAGGTGGCGGGATCAGTACCGGCAATGATTGTCTCAGTCTGATTCCTGTGGTCGATACATTTGTACAATAGGCGAGTACCTCGACCCCTTCGGCAACAGCTTTACAGAGCGTTTCCGTATATTCCGGGTCAATGTCCGCAAGAAATCGTTTGTAGCATTTGATTAAAGTGCCTTCGATGAAAGGATCTGAAAATTTCATTCGTTGTTATTGTTTTTTATATCTGGGGACGTGTAATTCACGTCAATAACAACATAACGTAGTTCAGTGTCATCAGTATGAATAATGACTTCATCATCGATCGTTTTCTTGAGTAATCCTTTGGCAAGGGGTGAGTCAAGACTGATATAATTTTTATCTGGATCGAATTCATCGGGGCCAACAATGCGATAGGTGGCTTCGGCAACAGTGTCGGTTTTAACAGTCAAACATTTGACAGTGATCCAGGCACCGAAAAAAATTTGTTTACTGTCCTGTTGTTGTATAGGGACGATTTTTAGATCCGGCAAGCGATTCTGTAGATAACGTAATCGTCGATCAATTTCACGTAATTCTTTTTTACGATAAATGTATTCTGCATTCTCAGAACGGTCACCTTCTGCCGCAGCGACAGTGAGTGCTTTGGTCACCTCGCCGCGTTTTTCCCACAAGGCCTTGAGTTCAGCCTGAAGCATTTTGAAGCCTTCTTCTGTGATGTACGGCGAAGATTTTGGTTGAGGTGGTCGATAACGGCTCATGAATTAACTTTATGCAGTTAACCCATTTTTTTCAACAGCAATAAAACCTACCTATCTTTTTCGGCTTCACGTTCCTTAGTTTCGGCGATGACTTCCTCCGCAACATTCTTCGGACAAGCAACGTAATGCAGGAATTCCATAGAGAATTGTCCACGACCTGAAGTCAATGTACGCAGGGTGCCAATATAACCAAACATCTCGCTCAGCGGGCATTCAGCCTTGATTCGGACACCCGTTGGCCCTGCATCCTGAGATTTAATCATACCGCGTCGACGATTCAGGTCGCCAATTACATCTCCAACATGAGCCTCTGGGGTAAAAACATCTACTTTCATAACAGGTTCCATCAGTTGTGGACCGGCTTTAGGCATACTTTGTCTGTAAGCAGCTTTTGCAGCCAGTTCAAATGCAACTGTTGAAGAGTCAACCGCATGGTATGCACCATCAACCAGGGTGACTTTGAAATCAAGACACGGATAACCGGCTAAAACACCTTTTTCCATGCTTGTCTTGAATCCACCTTCAATCGCTGGCCAGAATTCGCGTGGGATATTACCACCCGTTACTTTTGATTCGAACTTAAACCCACTCCCTGGCTCACCCGGTTCAATGATGTAATCAATTTTACCGTATTGACCTGAACCACCGGATTGCTTTTTATGGGTGTAACTATCTTCAATACGTTTGGTGACGGTTTCACGATAGGCTACCTGAGGTTTACCGACGGTCACCTCAATGCCATGGGTTCTTTTGAGAATATCAACCTTGATATCAAGGTGTAATTCTCCCATTCCCTTGAGGATAGTTTCACCACTGTCTTGATCCGTTTCCACTCGGAAAGAAGGATCTTCTCTGATCATTTTGCCTAAGGCGATACCCAATTTCTCTGACGCGGCCTTGTCATTGGGCGATGCGGCAATAGAAATCACTGGATCAGGAAAGACCATGGGTTCTAGCGTCGCAGGGGACTTTGGATCACATAAGGTATGTCCTGTTTGCACATTTTTCATACCTATGATGGCGATGATATCACCCGCCTGGGCGCTATCAAGTTCAATACGTTCGTCAGCATGCATTTCAACCAGGCGACCAATACGTTCGGTCTTGCCTGTAAAGGTATTCAGTACGTTTGTTCCTTTGCCCAATTTACCTGAGTAGATACGGACAAAGGTGAGTGCGCCAAAACGATCATCCATAATCTTGAATGCTAATGCTCGCAATGGCTTGTCAGGATCGACGATAGCAAATTCACCTGTTTCATTACCCCCCAGGTCAACTTCTGGTTGTGGCTTAACTTCGGTCGGATCAGGCAGGTAATCGACGGCCGCATCAAGGATTAACTGTATGCCCTTGTTTTTAAAAGCAGAACCACAGTAGGTGGGAAAGAAATCAAGCGCAATCGTACCTTTACGGATACAAGCCTTAATCTCGTTAATCGACAGTTCTTCACCATCGAGATACTTCTCCATGATGTTGTCGTCCTGTTCGATGGCAGTTTCGATTAATTTCTCACGCCATTCTTCGATGGCATCTGACATATCTTCAGGTGGTGCTTCAATTTTATAATCACTTGCATCACTGACGCCTTCCCATATCCATGCCTTACGGGTTAGCAGATCGACAACACCTGTAAATTCATCTTCAATACCAATGGGTAATACCATTACCAGAGGGTTCGCACTGAGGACATCCTTAACCTGTTTCACTACGCGGTAAAAATCAGCGCCTACACGGTCAAGTTTATTGACAAAGATAATGCGAGATACTTCAGATTCGTTCGCATATCTCCAGTTGGTCTCGGATTGTGGTTCAACACCACCAGAGCCGCAGAACACACCAATGCCCCCATCAAGCACTTTTAATGAACGGTATACTTCAATCGTAAAATCAACATGTCCAGGAGTATCAATAATATTCAAGCGGTGACCATTCCATTCACAACTGGTCGCTGCAGACTGGATAGTAATACCACGTTCCTGTTCCTGTTCCATGAAGTCAGTGGTAGCTTCTCCATCATGTACTTCACCGGTTTTATGAATTTTACCGGTGAGTTTTAAAATACGTTCTGTCGTGGTTGTCTTGCCAGCATCTACGTGGGCAAAGATGCCTATGTTTCTATATTTGGATAAATCAGCCATGTTATTACTACTCTATACCGTTACACTTCAATGAATCGATCAGCGACCCAAAGCACACGTCGTAACCGACTGCATTGCCAGAAACGTATTGCTTGGATAGACACCTGTTAAATACCACTCAAATGGACGCAAGCTTAGCTGCGCCAAAAAACGCGCGATTATAAACCAGAATGACGGTATAAAACCACCTAATATGCTTTCGTAGCAGGTGTTTGACTGGCACAGTATAGATATCAAAGGTGATTAGAAAGGCATTTTTGGCCTCAATTTCATATCCATCCAGGGCTCAGGGCGTTGCTGTATTGTTGAATTGAGGCAACAGAAAAGTATAATCTAGGCAATGCACGATATTCAGAATCGCATTGCCGACGTACTGCTAGAGGTAGAAGCTACCTTGAGAATCAACGGCAAATGGAACAAAACCAGGCCAAGCAGCAGCGAACTCGCCAGTGAACAACCCTTCTGTATGGATACGCTGGCCTTCGAACAATGGCTGCAGTGGGTTTTTCTGCCACGTATGAAAAATGCCCTGGAAGAGACAAAACCATTCCCTGCTACAAGCAGCATATTCGTCTATGCGCAGGAATGTCTGCACAAAAACGACCCGCACACAGGCAGTTTGTTAGAACTCATAAAAATATTTGATGAGCTGATTAAGATTCAATCAAAGGTCAGATTGCACTAGTCCGACAGACTCCTAGGTAATTCAAATAATCTGGAATATCCGAAGTCAGAATATTTTGTGGTCAAGCTAGTTTGCAACTCAAGCAGTGCCGAGATGAAATCAAGACGAAATATTTGACACAATATCGACAATCGACGTTGTTAATTTTTCCAGATCATCATTTTGAATAATAAATGGAGGCATGAGATAGACCAGTTTACCAAAGGGTCTTATCCAAACGCCTGCTTCGACAAATAACGGTTGAACACTCGCCATATCGACAGGGTTGACGAGTTCCACAACCCCAATGGCACCTAACACACGCACATCTTTAACAACATCCAATACCTGACAAGGTTCAAGACCTGCAACAAGTTGTTTTTCGATTCTAGAGATTTCTGATTGCCAGGGGGACTCCAGCAAAATCTTCAGGCTGGTCAAAGCTGCTGTGCAGGCCAGGGGATTCGCCATAAACGTCGGGCCATGCATGAAAACGCCTGGTTCTCCCTGACTGATGGTTTCGCTGACATCTGTGGTGGTGAGTGTCGCTGCCAGACTCATATAACCTCCTGTCAGCGCCTTTCCAACACACATAATGTCAGGGGTGACACCAGCATATTCACAGGCAAATAATTTTCCCGTTCGGCCAAACCCGGTGGCGATTTCATCAAGGATCAATAACACATGATATTGGTCGCATAGACCCCGCACACGGCGTAAATATTCTTCAGAATAAAATCGCATACCACCTGCACCTTGAACAATTGGTTCCATGATCGCGGCAGCGATATGTTCCTTTTCGGTACTGAGTGTTTGTTCAAAACCTGCGATATCTTTATCAGAGCAGGCTTGACCAAAGCGACATTCTGGGGCATCCACAAAAAATTGTTGTGTTAATACATCCTGAAACAGGGAATGCATTCCCGTGTCAGGATCACACACTGACATGGCGCCAAAGGTATCACCATGATAGCCATTTCGAATGGTCAGAAAGTACTTTTTGCTGGGTTGTCCTTTAGCGTTCCAATATTGAATGGCCATTTTCATAGCTACTTCAACAGACACGGAACCAGAGTCTGAAAAGAAAACGGACAGTAATGCATCAGGCGTTAGTGCAACCAGTTGAGCTGCAAGTTCTACAGCAGGTTGATGTGTCAGTCCACCGAACATCACATGTGACATCTTCTGCAATTGCGCCTCAAGCGCACAATTCATTTCAGGATGGTTATAACCATGAATCGCACTCCACCAGGAAGACATGCCATCTATCAGTTCTCGACCATCTGTTAATTTCAGTCGCACACCATCGGCAGATGCCACAGGATAAACAGGCAAGTCCGAGCCCATCGCGCTGTACGGATGCCAGACATGTGACTTATCAAGGTCAAGTATCTGTTTGTCCTTCATCGGATAAATCTGTCTGAAATAACAAAAACCATAGTCTAAATAATTTCTGGGGGGTTACCGTCAAAAGGCCTGATGACTTCTCCTTGCCTCTCCTTCAATAAAGATTCGTTTCACATTTTCATATTCATTTTTAATTGCAGCATCAAGTTGTGAAACAGTATCTTCAATTTCAGTAGCAGTTGCTGCATCTTTAAATTCAACACTGATATTGACCAGGATAAACTCAGGCCCCATATGCATGGTTAATACTTCATTAACATGTTCGATTTTGTCATAGGTCTGAGCAAGCTTTCTAATGCCGTTCACAACATGAATATTTGCGCTTTCCCCAATGAGCAGGCTCTTGGTTTCAAAAGCCAGCCACATGGCAGTACCAGCAAGAATCAAACCAATAACGACTGAGGCGATACCATCCAGATATAAATTGCCCGTGAGTTGGGTCAGGAAGGTGGCAAGCAGAGCAACAGCTAGCCCTAACATCGCTGCGGAGTCCTCAAATAAGACAACAAACAGGGAAGGATCTTTGCCTCGTTGTACGGCTTCAATGTATCCCCATTTACCTTTTGCTTGTTTAAATTCTTTCAAAGCAAAAAACCATGCAGCACCTTCAAAGACCATGGCAAGTGTAAGCACAATGTAGTTCACCAGGATATTTTCCAGAGGGGCTGGATTTAGTAAACGATGAATCCCTTCGTAAATCGAAATACCAGCACCAACAGCGAAGATCATAATGGCGACAATAAAACTCCAGAAATAGATTTCTTTCCCATGTCCGAATGGAAAGCGATCATCCGCAGGCTTTTTTGCTTGCTTCAGCCCATACAAAAGCAACATCTGATTACCGGTATCAACGACTGAATGTATGCCTTCGGAGAACATCGCTGAACTGCCAGTAATGGAGGCAGCGATGAATTTCATGATCGCTATCAGCGCATTACCCGCGAGGGCAGCGTAGATCACCAGTTTTCGTGAAGAAGCCATAAAATTATTGTAAGGTTAAATTGATTATAATTATTCGAACCATCTTATCATTGTGATTTGGGTATACTCAAATTACTTGTAACCTGCATTTACAAGTAGTCTGAGTGTTTAACATAAGTTCTTATGGCCTAAAATATTATTTCTTTAGCCATATGATATTTATAGTAATATCTGAAGGATTTGTTTGCTAGCAATCAGAGGAGGCGTTTATGGAAGATGATAAAGTTTCAGGCAGTTGCCTATGCGGGGCGGTGTCATATCAATACGTTGGTCCGATAAAAGTCTTTCAATATTGTCATTGTACGAGATGTCGTAAATTCACGGGCTCTGCTTACGCATCTAATATCATTATTGATCCGGCGCAATTCCAATGGCTGAGTGGTGAAGATTCACTAGGACGGTTTGAACACCCGGATGCAAAGCACTTCGCAACATCGTTCTGTAAAAATTGTGGTTCGTCATTACCGTGGCTGACAAAAAGTGGGAAAGCAATTATTGTTACGGCGGGGACATTGGATGATGATCCAAAGGCAAAGCCAACCCACAATGTATTCATGGCCGACAAGGCACCATGGTATGAAGAAGTTGGTGATCTAAAACAATATGAAGCGCTCCCGGTAAATGATCATTGATGTGATAGAGATACCCCAAAGGACAATATTCATCTGCGCGTAACTATTTCCCTGAATCGGGAATTAATAACATTCCCTCTCCGGTGATTGTGGCAGGGCAGTCATCACGATCATGGCCCGGCACAGGGGGAACAAACGGATAAGAACCCGTGGCTAAAACCAGTTTGTCATAGGCAATGGTGACACCTTGTGCAGAGATCACCTGTTTATTTTATCGATCGATACGGGAAGCCTTATCTCCAATATATATCGAGATATCGTTCTGCATAAAAAATTCGTGGGTAACCATGGAGAGATCATTCGCAGTTTTTCCAGAAAAGAATTCTGACAAGTGAACCCTGTCATAAGCGGGCCGAGGTTCCTCACAGAATACGACGATATCGTATCGATCCCGAGCCTTGCTCTCGGTCATAGATTCGAGGAAGGCCTGCCCAACCATGCCGTTGCCAATGATGACGAGCTTTTGCTTTTTCATGAGAATATCCAGATGTTGCTAATCATTTAGCCTCTACAATGCAGCTTACGTGCCATTCTGGAGTATTCTTATAACTAGTTGATTAGTTTATAAAACTATATATTTAGAGGTGAGGGTAGGGATGAGATTTGCCCTGATAAAGGGCAGTTGATATTGCGGTGCACCACGACGAGGCACGGCTACAGAATGAGAAGTGCCCAGTCTATTCGGCAACACCTCACTGGGCGAAGGTGTGTTAAGCCATCATAGCTTTTTATGATGTCTCTGCCTTATTAGTTATTAGTTTAGTTGTGAACCTTCTATTTATCTAGATTTACCGGCTACGTTAGGGTTTGGTTTCGCCTTTTACTATTAAGTGCATTGCTCCTTCGCGCCCATGCGATCGCAGTATAAATACATCCATGTACAAAACTTTTCCTTCTTATGCCTACTAATCTTTCATCTTCGTTGCAAAATCTAATTTGGCCAGGGTCAGAAAACATGCAGATGAAATCCCCGCAGATCCAAATATCATGCACATCACCATGATTTGATATCTCACTGCAATATGTGGTGAAACACCAGACAGTATTTGCCCAGTCATCATGCCAGGTAAAGATACCAGCCCGACTGCAAACAGCATATTGATCGTCGGAATGAGTGAGGCATGCAAAGCAGTATGACGGGCTTTGTTCAGGGGCGTACCATTTGCGATTTCTGATTCATAACGTTCCGCAGCCAGACTCACCGAATTCATGGAATTGGCGAATATCATTCCGGCCAGCGGGATCATGTAATGCGGGAGGAACCATGGTTGTAATTCCAGCACGGCCTGGGTGATCAGCCACAGGGTGCAGATCCCACTGATAGAAATCGATATAAAAGCTTTCAGGTAATCGCCTGGTTTTTTTTGTTTCACTGGTCGGATTGCGATCCAGCTGGAAGCCAGCAACATAACTGCCAGAACCAGCATCACGATCCAGGCATTATCAGTTTCAAAGATGTATACCAGGGCATAACCTATCAAAAGTAGCTGGATCAGCATCCTGATAACAGCATAAATCGACGTTCGTGGATCCAGAGACCATTTATATAAAATACCAATAACAATGATGACCGGCACAAAGGTCCATGCTAGATTGGAAATGGGAATCAGTTGGACTACGTTATTCATTTTCTGTTTCCTTAAATCGGTGAGATTATGAGGGATGTCGCCACGGTAGAGTCTAATCGAATATTTGGCACATCTAAACCGTGAATCAAGGGATCAGAAGCAGATATGTTATGAAATTGAAATACTTTGTGCTGGTTAGCTTTATACTTTTAGTGATTAGTTTTTGGAATAGACACAATCTTTACGAGAACATGCCTGTTGTTGATGATCTGTCGCAGGAACCTTTGCAAGTCGAAATCAAGGAGCCGGAATTTTCTATCGATGTAAATGACATTGATTACTATATTCAACCACTATATGACTACGACATCTACGGCATGGTGGTGTCCTATCGACACCACAACAGCAAATATGGATTGCATAAACTCTGGAATGATAATTTGAATGTGGCAGATTTTTGCCTGGTATGGCGCGATAATGCCTTTAAGGCGCAGTTTGATAAACTCGATTTTTACAGCGGCCAATTCACTTGTAATGTCAAAACCTCAGATAGACAGGCATGGGAGAGTTTTAATATGTTTCAGCTCTCCAATAATCACCTGCTCACTGCAGATACTTCTATTCGCGATAAGCTAAAGGATATAAAAATTGGCGACCAGATACGGATCAGGGGGGTTGACTGTCAAACTATCGTAACAGTAAGGGTGGTTCTCGTGGTACCAGCATTACACGTGAATATAGTGGCAATGGTGCATGTGAAACGATCTATGTGAATCAGGTTGATATTCTGAACAAGTACAAAAATGGCTGGCGTAAACTGATGCATCTGTCCCTGTTCCTGTTGTGATCTCTTTAACCTGGTATTTAAAAACGCCATATCGACCATACAGTAGTTAAAGGTGCCTGCCCATTTTTATTTACTTGTGTCTGGCTTGCTTAGCCATCTCTACCAGAATCTGCCGAACTTCTTCCGAAGAATTGACAGGCCCTGGAAAAGTAAAACGTACGATACGTGCATCCACTCGTAGATGAAATCCTTCAGCATCCACACCCACCATCATAGGTTGACAACCATCAGGAAGTTCAATCCTTTGATAACAGCAATAGTCGATCATGGCATCAGCATGGTCAAGATTCATGTGACACACCATGGCATGTTCATCTTGCACTGAGAATGGATTAGCACGCACCAATTCTTTAGGTTCTAACCAGTGAATTATCCCAAACCCACCAATATATCGTGCGCGCACTAATTCAATACGATAAAAATTAAAGTCGTGCGTTTTATGATAATCCCTGGATTCAGGGAAATACTTGTAATAACGAATACTTACGTCTTCATCATCAGAAATTATGTTGGCGTTACCCAGACATGTCAAACGTGCTGCCGCCTGAATGTCATTGGCCTCACCTTCGGTAACAATTAATGAGACCTTAGAATTTTCTTGAATATTTTTTGTATGTTGTGCAATTGAACTGATAAGAATAACCGGTTGGCCATCTCTGTCCATACAATAAGGAACAACAGAACCAAACGGATAGCCCGGGGCATCAACGGAATGAGTCGATAATACACCATGATATTCACTGAGCAACAAGCTGCGCGCATCGAAGTTAATTTCAGACATTTGAAAAACTCTTTTAGTAAATAGGGCGTACTTATATATTATTGTTGTTCAAGACTCAATCTTTAAAACTTAACTGATAATAGCCGTCTGGTGTTGTAAATTGTCAACCAAAGTCCTAAATTTGAAAGATTCCGTAGTTTGTTACAGAATGCTTATCCATAATGCTCACACGTACCGTAAACCGGCATGACTGAATGGCAAAGACTGATATAACTGAAGATGAACTGTTAAAAACAGATCTGCGGACACTGTGGTCAGACACCCTGGTTGAACCACTGTGTGATGCTGTTAAGGGAGAATGGTCCGACAGGGCGATAAAGGAGATCATCAAGGAACTTAATAATAAGGGTTACAAAACAGAACGGCTGATGACTATTCTCGATAAAAATCTCGGGCCGGAAGCTGCTGAGCGTTTGGCAAGATTCGTAATATAAAATACCTACACAATAGAGGACGGTGTGACATGCACGGATGCATTAATGCCGCCAGCGTATGGAGCGCAGGCGCGGTCGATTGGTATTAATCAAAGCGCAGCAAGCAGATAAATAATAATCCCTATTAAGATAACACTCAGTCCTTGCCAGAATTTTACCGGATTGCGTTCGAGCAGGGGTCGGTGATCAAGCGGTAGCGTACGCACAGCTAAATCTATTATGCTGGGACCAAGTGACCTGTCCCCGGTAACTAGTCCACCTGTTTTGTTTAAAATAGGTTGAACCTTCAGGAGTATCTGTAACGGAAAAGAAATATATAAATGAATAGACAAATATAACCACACCAGATGTGCCAATTGCATAATGCCAGCTATCATCTCCACCAAATATTAATGCGAGGATTGGGAGTGTAATTGCTGCAGCGGCTGATCCGAAATTCCCCAAACCCTTATAGACACCTTCTGCGAATCCAACCTGTTTAGCCGGAAACCATTCGCTGATCATGCGAATACCAATAACAAACCCGGCACCGACAAAACCTAACATAAAACGGGCAATTGCCAATGTTTCAAAGCTTTGTGCCGTAGCAAAGAAAAAACAGATAAAGCTGGAAAAGAACAGCAGTGACGAAAAAACAATGCGCGGAACAAACCGATCTACCAGCATGCCGATAATAACCCTTGCAGGTATGGTCAGTGCTACGTTAAGAATTAACAGTATCTTTACTTCTTGATCTGATAATCCAAAGGTTTCTCTAATCGTCGCCAACAAAGGAGCATGGTTAAACCAGACGACAAAAGTAAGAAAAAACGCAAACCAGGTTAAATTTAAAATCCTGAACTTGCCGGTAAACGATAACAAATTAAATGATGATTTCACTGCATTCATCGAAAAAAACTCCAATATCATTGAATAGTCATGTTCATTGCACTGCAACAATCAGGCCAATTATGTAACTCATTGTTTTATATTTAGAATTGACAGTTACCCATATTGCGGTGACTGAATCAGGTGCACCATAATGTGTCATGGAGAAGCTACCACGATGTTTTATGGTGCCCATTGATCTAGTTGAATGTGATGGGAGACGAGTCAAAGGAAAGGTTAGAATGGAACATCTTATAATCTTCGAGATAATT
>SMUX01390301.1_pt1 | contig 13886 bp, 11 predicted proteins | sample 2456431 | NCBI WGS metagenome assembly SMUX01 (sample SAMN11095930, study PRJNA526329) | marine sediment metagenome | biome: Marine sediment; feature: Surficial sediment; material: Deep marine sediment; isolation source: Hadal surficial sediment | place: Pacific Ocean | collected 2014-11 | depth... | reverse complement strand
GCGCGGACCCGGCAAGTATCCAGAGGACTATTTCGTGACCCGCGGCGAATTGTTTGGACCAGAGGTCAAGCGCCGTATCATGCTCGGAACATACGCTCTATCAGCTGGGTATTACGATGCCTATTACGGACAAGCCCAGAAAGTTCGCACGCTCATCAAGGGTGATTTTGAAACGGCCTTTGAGGACGTGGATTTAATTGCTTGCCCGGTGACACCGACCACCGCCTTTGAAATCGGCGCCCATGGGGACGATCCGCTTTCCATGTATCTGGAGGACGTGTTCACGCTTCCTGCTAACCTGGCCGGCATCCCCGGCCTGAGCTTTCCGGTGGGATTCGACTCGGGCGGTCTGCCGATCGGCATGCAGCTTATGGCTCCCCATCTGGGAGAGGCGCAGCTGTTTTCTGCGGCACACGCCTATCAAGCCGCCGCCTCCTGGCACACAAGCTGGCCCGAACTATGAGATTGGTCCTTCCTATGGCGGGGCTTGGAACGCGGCTTCGCCCCCACACCTGGTCGAAACCGAAGCCCTTGGTTCCTGTCGCTGGGAAGACCGTATTAGGTCACTTCTTGGATCCAGTGATCGCTCTGCTAGAGCTGGATGAGTTGGTCTTGATCGTAGGCTATCTCGGTGACCAGATTCGCGAGTACATGCGCGAACACTATCCGGAGCTAAGCGTTCGGTATGTGGTACAGGAGGAACTTTCCGGTCAGTCGCATGCCATCTGGTTGGCCCGCGAAGGCCTGGAAGGCCCCACCTTGATCGGTTTTGTCGACACGCTGATCGAAACCGACTTCAATATCCCCAGCGATGAAGCGGCGATATGGGTGCGGGAGGTCGAGGACCCGCGTCGTTTCGGCGTAGCAGAAGTCAATGCCGAAGCGCTGGTCCAGAATTTGGTTGAGAAGCCCGAAAAGCCGGAGAGCAACCTGGCGGTGGTGGGTTTCTACTATTTTGAGAAGTTTGAGCGCTTGATTGCAGCAATTGAGCAGCAGCTCGCGAGCGGATCCAAACTTAAGGGTGAGTACTTTCTGGCAGACGCCATCAACGTCATGCTGGAAGATGGGCTGGACATGCGGGCGATGCAAGTCGATGCCTGGAACGATTGCGGGACGCAGGAAGCACTGCTCGAGACCAATCGGTATTTGCTTGACCACAGCCAGGACAATACCGACGTGGCCTTGACGGGAAACGGAGTGGTCATCGAACCGCCTGTGTTTTTGGATCCCTCGGCGAAGGTGAGCCGGTCTGTAATTGGTCCGCATGTCTCAATAGGCGCCGACTGCATCATTGAAAGCTCGTCGATTCGCGAATCTGTTGTCGATGCAGGTGCCCAGATCAAGGAAAGCAAGCTTCACGGTTCGCTCATTGGTCGAGAGTGTCGTATCTCATATCAAGAGGGCTCGCTCAATATCGGCGATGAATCACAAGTTCACGGAAATGGGTGAAGGGAATGAGATCGTTGAATGCCATTCGGAGTACACCTATGCGGAGCGTCCCACCGCCCTGCGGTGGGACGGTGAACGTCTGGCAATCGAAGCAGTTGAGGACTCCTGGCGCATACCGGGTGGTCGAAAATTTCGCGTGCGCGTGGAAGACGGCCGGACTTTCGAGCTGTTCTACGGCGAGCTATACGATGAGTGGCGCATCTTAGCGCTCTGACCCCGATGACCACATTTGACCCTGTAATCGGCCTCGAGGTACACGCGGAGCTGCTCACGCAGTCCAAAATGTTCTGTGGCTGTGCGGTCGTGGATTCTACATCCGTCGAACCGAACCGTTCGGTGTGCGAAATCTGCACTGGAATGCCCGGCAGCCTCCCCGTCATCAATCAGCGTGCAGTGGAATTCGCGATTCGAGTTGCGCTCGCGCTGAATTGCTCCATTTCCGAGACCAGCGTATTCGCTCGCAAAAACTATTTCTACCCCGATCTGCCGAAGGGCTATCAGATATCGCAGTTTGAGCTTCCGCTGGCCACGAACGGATGGATCGAAATTGAAGACGCTTCGGCAGCGCCTTCCATGAAACGCGTGCGGATCCGCCGCGTGCACTTGGAAGAAGATACCGGCAAGCTCACTCATCGCGAGCAGTACTCCTTGGTGGACTTCAACCGCTCAGGCGTGCCGCTGCTCGAGATCGTGAGCGAGCCCGACCTATATTCCATAGAGAACGCTCGCCAGTACGCATCGGCGCTGCAAACGCTGTTGCGCTATCTGGAAGTGAACAGTGGGGATCTGGAAAAGGGCGTGATGCGCTTCGAGGCCAACGTCTCGCTCCGTCCAGCAGGCTCAGATGAGCTGGGGACTCGAACCGAGATCAAAAACCTGAACTCGTTTCGCGCACTCAGTCGCTCGGTTGAATACGAGATCGATCGGCAGGAGGCGCTGCTGCGATCGGGGAAGTCCGTGCTTCAGATCACCGTAGGCTGGGATGAAGATCGCCAAGTGACGGTGTCACAACGCAGCAAGGAAGAGGCTCACGACTACCGATATTTTCCCGAGCCCGATCTGCCCCCGCTGCATATTGAAGCCGCATGGGTTGCTCAGATCCGTGCTGATCTCCCCGAGCTGCCGTCCGCGAAGCGCACACGTTTCGTATCCGAAACGGTTTGAGCGCCTATGCGGCTGGGGTGTTGACTGCTGAACGATCGGTCGCAGACTATTACGAGACGGCAGTGCTCTCCTCTGGTAGAACTTCGCCGGTCAAGATCGCCAATTGGCTGTCCGGTGATTTGTTTGGCTTGCTCAACGAATCCGCGACCGAGATCGATCAATCGAAGGTTAGCCCTGAAGCGCTGGCCCGGCTGGTGGACCTGGTCGAATCGGATGCAATCAGCGCTGCAACCGGCAAGACAGTGCTGGAAGCGCTCTTCAACCAGGGCGGATCTCCCGACTCCATCGTTGAGCAGGAGGGGTTAACCCAGCTGCAGGATCAGGACTCCATCCGCCCGATCGTTGAGCAGGTATTGTCCGACAGCCCCGATCAGGTGGCAGCATATCTGGCCGGCAAGACGACCCTCTCGGAATGGTTTTTAGGGCAGGTTATGAAGGCGACCCAGGGCAAGGCCGCACCGGCTGCAGTGCGCCTTGAATTAGACAGAGCACTTGGCGAACTTGAAGAGCATCAGTCCGGTAGGTGACAATCGCTACTTGAGACTCGCAGTCCACAACATATACTTCTCGCTCTATAAACGAGATGCCGTTGCAAGCAACGAAAAGCAATAAGCAATTCGATAAGGAGAAAAATCCCCAATGTCAACCGAAGTAAAGTCCGACATCAAGCTTGAGACCTCTCCAAATCCGTTTGAAGTTGCACAGCAGCAACTTGACGAGGCTGCCGAGCTTTTGGAGTTGGATTCTGCGCTCCATCATCTGCTGCGCTGGCCGCTACGCGAACTTCATGTGACGTTGCCGGTGCGGATGGACGATGGAAGCACAAAGATCTTTCATGGCTTCCGTGTGCAGTACAACGACGCGCGCGGCCCCACGAAAGGCGGCATCCGCTTTCATCCGGATGAAACCATCGATACGGTGCGCGCCCTGGCAGCGTGGATGACCTGGAAGTGCGCTGTGGTTGATATTCCGCTGGGTGGCGGCAAGGGGGGAATCATTTGCAACCCTAAGGAGATGTCAGACCGCGAACTCGAGCTTCTCAGCCGCGCATATATCCGGCAGGTAGGCCAGATCATTGGCCCGGAGAAGGATGTGCCGGCGCCAGACGTCTACACCACACCTCAGATCATGGCCTGGATGGCAGATGAGTACGCATTCATGAAAGGATACAACGAGTTCGGCGTGATTACCGGCAAGCCCCTTGCGCTGGGAGGATCGGCGGGGCGAGAGGACGCAACTGCCCGGGGAGGAATGTTTTGCCTGAGGGAGGCGAGCCAGATCCTGGATATCGAGCTAAAGGGCGCCACCGCCGCCATTCAAGGCTTCGGAAATGCAGGATCCTTTGCTCATAAACTAGGCGTTGAAATCCTAGGTCTCAAAGTTGTTGCGGTTTCGGACTCGCAGGGTGGGATCTACAGTAAAGACGGACTGAATTACTCGGATATCTTGGCCCACAAACAGAATACCGGTTCTGTGGTCAACTTCCCGGGCACCAAGTCCATCACAAACGACGAATTACTCGAGCTAGATGTGACCATCTCCATTCCCTCCGCACTTGAAAGCGTCATCACCGATCGCAATGCGGCTAATATACCTGCAAAGATCATAGTAGAGTTGGCAAACGGTCCCACAACCCCTGAGGCAGACAAGATCCTGTTCGAGGCCGGAACGTACGTCATTCCTGACTTTCTGTGCAACGCTGGTGGTGTGACGGTCTCCTATTTCGAGATGGTGCAGAACGCCTACGACTACTATTGGACTGAGGAGCTGGTGTATGAGCGGCTTGACGAGAAGATGACGGCTGCCTTTCACGCGGTACATGATGTCGCTCAGGTCTACAAGGTTCACAATCGGCTCGCCGCGTACCTGGTCGCCATTAATCGAGTTGCTGAAGCCGTAAAGCTGCGCGGTTGGGTTTCCTGATCGCCTGAACCAACAGAGCAGCTATTGACAGGAGGGAGCTCGAGCTCCCTCCTGTTGTTTTATGGGTGCCCAATAGATATCCTTTCCTTTCCTCATCTCACTAGTTAAGATTCGTAGTAGCCGTAGGGGGCGTGGATATGTGGAGAACGCACGCTGCAAGCGGCAGGCACGACACGTTTTGCCGTGAATCGCTGCACAAATGGCTGTGGATGGAATGTGGACACGGTGCTTTCTCGGCCTACTATCTAAGGCGAGTGAAGGCGCAGGGGCTGAAGCTGTGGAGAAATCAAGCGCCCAATCCACGCAATTAGCAGAACTATCCACCGATAGTTGGGGTTTTCCACAGGTGGACGGAGTCTTTTCCACAGTCTGCAGGTTTTTTTGTGGAGAATGGGTAGGAAACATGACGCAATGGAGCGACGAGTTCCAGAAAGTTTGGGATAACCTTCCCAAAGGCGCGCGTGGTGAGATTGAGCAAGCGCTGCGCCATATGCCCGGGGGGCTCAAGGGCTGGCGGGAGCTTATCGATCAAGCAGCTGAGCACTTACGTGTGGCAGCTGGAACCAAGCGGAAGGTAGCTATTGTTGGCCCTGCAAACGCGGGAAAATCCACCCTCTACAACGCCTTAATTCACCCAGACGAGGAACCGGCCGAAGTCAGCGCAGTTCCTGGGACGACCCGCGAGGTGCAATCCGCCGATGCCGGCGTTTTCGCTATGGTGGACACGCCAGGTACTGATGCGGAAGGCCAGGAAGGAGAAGTAGATCGGGAGAAAGCGCTGCTAGCTGCGCACGATGCCGATCTGCTGGTATTGGTCTTGGATGCATCACACGGAGTGCGCAATCCCGAACGGGCGCTGCACCAGGAATTAATCGCCTTGGGAATACCGATGATAGTCGCGCTTAACAAGACGGATTTGGTGGGGGAAGAATCCGCGGCGGTGGCCGGCCGTGCGATCGGTACGCTGAAAGTAGATCATGATGAATTGATCCCGATCAGCGCTCTTCACCAGGAGGGCCTCGAAGATCTGCTCCTGGCAATGGTGAGAAAAGAGCCGGAACTCCTGGTCGCGCTGGCAGAGGAGCTGCCGGCGTATCGAAGAAGTCTGGCGCAAACGGTCATCGTGCGCGGCGCTTCTGCGGCGGGAGCCATCGGCTTCACTCCGCTGCCTATTATCGATTTCATCCCGCTTCTTGGAGTGCAAGTGACCATGGTGCTGGGAATTGCGAGGGTCTATGCCTACCGCATCAGCTTTGCCCGCGCGCGGGAAATGATTGCCACATTTGGAGCAGGCGCATTGGGCAGGCTGGCATTCTACGAGCTGAGTAAGTTCGGTGGGCCTCCGGTCTGGCTCCTGTCGGCTGGCGTGGCCGCAGGAACTACCGCTGCCCTCGGCTATGCAGCCGTGACCTGGTTTGAGAGCGATCGGAAATTGACGAATGCGGAAATGAGGGCCTTGATGATCCGCACGTCGCAGGCCATGATCGAGCGCTTGAAGTCGCTTGGGAAACGGAAGCCGCGAAAGACAGATCTACAGGAGCAACTGGACGATGCGCTAGAAGATCTGCCGATGGAGGATTAGGTAGCGGATCCCCGGCGCCGACTGGCAATGAAGCCTCGCCCGGGTGCGACGAGAAAAACTACCCCGAAGATCACGGTCGCCACCAGCACGATCATGGGCCCCGAGGCGACCCCCAACTGGAACGAAAGAACCAAGCCCGCGACCCCAGAGAACACCCCGAATATGGCCGCAACGATCATCATGGAGGGCAGCCGCCGAGTGAGCAAAAAGGCGGATGAGGCCGGGGTAATCAACATTGCCAAGACCATCACCACCCCGACCGCACTGAGCGAGATCACTATCACAACCGCGAGCAGGACCAGGAGCAGATTGTTGAGCCAGCCGACCGGGAGTTGCATTGTGGTGGCGAGAACCTGATCGAAGGCGAGCACCTGCAGCTCTTTGAAAAAGGCCACAATGAAGACCAATACGGCGGTTGCTAGTAACGCAATTACGATCAGGTCTATTTGGGATACCGCTAACAGGTTGCCGAAGAGGATATGTTCCAGCTCCTCCCCGTAGTCGCCCCCGCGCAAAGATATCAAGGCGATGCCAAGCGCAAATGCAGCCACAAACACCACGCCGATGGCGCTGTCCTCCTTTATGGTTGTCGTGCCGCTGATAAGGTTGATCAGCAGTGCTGCCAGGATTCCAGCGATGAGAGCTCCGATCAGCAGCGGCCAACCGAGAAGAAAAGCAATCACAACCCCAGGCAGCACGATGTGGGCCAATGCATCTCCGAAGAACGCCATCCCTCGGAGCACGACGTAGCAACCGAGCACCGGAGCCACTGCCCCGATGATGATCGCGGCCATGAGACCGCGCACCGCCACAGGATCCGCCAGCAAGGATTCCACTACTCTCGGCCCTCGTGATGGGTATCGATCACCACGGTACCATCGGAGACAACATGCAAGTGTCCGCCGTAGGCCGCCTGCAAGGCCTCCGACGTAATGGCGGTCTCTGGATCCCCGATCGCGACCAGCCGCCGATTAAGCAGCATGACCCGGTCAAAGCGTTCGACAGCGAGATTGAGATCGTGGGTCGCGATGAGTACTGTGATGGACATCTGGCTCAGCTCGTCCAGGATGTTAAAAATCGCTTCCTGCGCTGGCAAATCCAGGCCTGTAAGCGGCTCATCCAGCAATACAATTTCGGCTTGCTGTGCCACGGCCTGTGCCAGGTAAACCCGCTGTTGTTGTCCAGCGGATAGTGCGCCGATGTGTCTGTCTCGCTGGGCAGCAAGACCCACCCGGTCGAGAGCCGAATCAACCTTTTCCCAGTCGGATTTTCTGGGCCAGCGAAACAGCCCAATTTCTCGTACGCGGCCCATCATCACAACTTCAGCCACAGTGACCGGGAAGTCCAGGTTTACCTGCGACCGCTGCGGAAGGTACCCAACGCAAATATGCCGACCGGGCCCGTGTCCAAAGATGTCGAGTGTTCCTCCTGTGGGGCGAAGGATCCCGGCGATGACCTTGAACAAGGTGGTTTTGCCGGCACCGTTCGGTCCAACAATGGCCACGCGCTGACCGGCCTCGACCGTGAATGTAAGATCCTCCAGCGCGAGCGTGCCGTCGTATGTCGCTCGCAGCGACTGGGCACGAATGGGAGGCGCATGTTTGTCGTGAGGGTGGTTGGGGTCCATTAGCCCGGCGAGCATAAGACCGGCCCTGGCGGTTGTCAAGGGAGTTATAGTTGGAAGAACGAATCGACGTTGATCGAATGTGGTTCAACCGACAATAACCCGTCTAAAAGGAGCTGCGCCCGTGATCCAAATTGAGTCTCTGCTCTCGGCTCGACTCTTCATGAGTCCCCAGCGAGTGGGAACACGAATATTTTTCATCAGCAATCTGTCTGGCAGGCTCAGCCTCTACGGAATGAACTATGGAGGAAGCGTTCCGGAGCCGCTGCTGCCGCCTGACATTGCGCTCCAGAACCCCACTCTGGTGGGAGGCAAGCCGTTTTACGTATTTCCAAAGTTGGAGCAGATCGTTGTCATGCTGGATCAAAACGGGGACGAAAACTACCAGCCCATGGTTATCCCGATCGAGGGAGGCTTCCCGGAAGAGGCCTTTCCCGGCGCTCTGGGCGGCTACCGCTCGCACCTAGAGCTCTGCGATAGCGAAAGAAACATTCTCTACTTAGGCGCCGAATCGCGGGAAGAGGCGATAGTGGAAGCCATTCAAGGGCGCCTGGGCGACAAGCCGGAGCTTTCACGCATGGCCAGCAGCCCGTACGGGAACATCGGAGGCGATGATCGCTATGTGAGTGCGGTCAACAAGGATCATACGAAAGCGGCCTTGATCGAGGGGTATACCGCTGGCGATCACACTCTTTTTCTATGGGATAGTGGCAACGAAGAAGCGACCCTGATCTATGGGACGCCGCTCGATCAGCGGTCAAAGGGCGAAGAAGTGCCGTTGAATGATATTGCCTACTGCCAGTTCACGAAGCAGGATAAAGGGTTGCTCTTCCAGACCGCGCTTTTTGAGGACACAAAGGGTCTCGGCTATCTGTCTTTGGACGGAAAAAACGAGCCGGAGCCGGTTGGTGTGACCGGTCAGGTGCACAGTGGTCAGGGCGAGTTCTACAAGCTGGAGCACCTGAAAGACGATCGCTACCTGGTCCAGTACAACATTGATGGAGGCTCCTGGGGATACGAGGCGGCCTTCGACGAGGATGCGCGACAAATGCAGCTCGAGCAGGTGCTGTGGGGCCAGGGAAAGCTATCGGAAGGCACGCTGCAGGAAGCCAGCTATGACAAGAGCACTGACAGTTTCGTTTTCTCCTTCTCGACCGCTACCAGCCCAGCACAGATCTACAGCATCGAGCGCGGTACGCCAGGTCAGATCGACGTCCATACCAGCGAGCGGGTGCTGGGGATTCCACAGGAATGGCTATCTCCCGGCGAAGACGCTTCGTTTGACTCCTTCGACGGATTAAGGGTGTCGGCGCGGCTCTACCATCCGGCGGAGGCGCTCGGATTTGAAGGACCAAGACCGCTGGTCTACTACCTACACGGCGGCCCACAGAGCCAGGAGCGGCCCGACTTCACCTGGTTTTCCATACCGCTGATCCAAATCCTCACCTTGAAGGGTTTCGCGGTATTCGTGCCCAATGCGCGCGGTAGTTCGGGCTACGGTCTCTCCTACATGAAACGGGTGGATCGTGATTGGGGTGGCCAGGATCGGCTCGACCATGTGCATGCGATGAAAGTGCTGAAAGACGAATCCAGAGTGGACGTCTCGCGCACTGGAGTAGTCGGCCGCTCGTATGGCGGATATATGACACTGATGCTCGCCGGCCGGCATCCCGACCTGTGGTCGGCCGCGGTGGATATGTTTGGCCCCTACGACCTGGTCACATTCTCCGAACGCATTCCACCCACGTGGAAGCCTTATTTCAAGCTGGCCATTGGAGACCCAGAGGATCCCGAAGATCGTAAGCAGCTGGAAGAACGGTCTCCGAAGTCCTATCTGGACGAACTTGCCTGCCCAATGCTCGTTATTCAGGGCGGGAACGACCCCAGAGTAGTGGCGCAAGAATCGCGCGATCTTGTCGCCGATCTATCGGCGAAAGGTAAAGACATCGATATCCTGGTCTTCGAAGACGAGGGGCACGATGTGCTCAAGTACGACAATCGCGTGCGCTGCTACAACGCAATCACAGAATTCTTTCAGCAGCAATTGATGGACGGAGCAAGCTGATAAAATTCCTTAGAATCATCCCCGCCAAGGGAGGCAACTGTGACCGATATCGCCTCGACTGCTGAGCGCCAAATAACGGAAGAAGCCGATTTCCTACAAATCAAGTCGGTAGACCACATCCGATTCTGGGTCGGCAACGCGAAACAAAGTATGTACTACTGGTGGAAAGGCCTTGGATTCACACCAGTGGCATACTCCGGCCTGGAGACCGGTAATCGCCGCTCCGCTTCTTATGTGCTGGAGTCAGGCAAGATCCGCTTTATCGTCACTGCTGCTTACAGCCCGACCGATGAAATATCGGCACACCACATGTTGCACGGGGATGGAGTAAAGCATGTTGCGCTAGGAGTTGAGGATGTGGAGCAGGCCTACCGAGCCACGACCGATCGCGGCGCAGTCGGCGTATGGGAACCGCGCGAGACGCACGATGACGACGGAACCTTCCGCACCTCCGCCATTCAGACCTATGGAGAGGTAATCCATGTATTTGTCGATCGAGCCGACTACAAAGGGGCCTTCGCGCCCGGCTACCAGCCGCTTGACCTACAGGCTGAATCGGCTGGCCTGGCCGCCATCGATCATGTGGTGGGGAATGTGCAGCTCGGAAAAATGGATCACTGGGTTAACTTCTATCACAGCGCCATGGGATTTCGCCAACTACAGCATTTTGACGATCAGGATATAGGCACCGAATATTCGGCACTGATGTCAAAGGTGATGCAGGATGGAACGGGCAGGATCAAGTTTCCCATCAATGAGCCTGCAGAAGGCAAACGAAAGAGCCAGATCGAGGAGTATCTCGACTTCTACATGGGCCCCGGTGTGCAGCACATTGCGATGGCCACTGGGGATATTCTGGCCACCGTAGCGTCGCTCCGCGCGAGCGGAGTTGAATTTTTGCGCGTTCCGGATGAGTACTACAACATCATGGCCGATCGCGTGGGCGAGATCGAGGAGCCATGGGAGGAAATCGCCAAGCAGGGAATCCTGGTCGATCGTGACGACGAAGGCTACCTGCTGCAGATCTTCTCGCGGCCGATTCAAGACCGCCCGACCGTGTTTATCGAAGTGATAGAGCGGCACGGCAGCCGTGGTTTCGGCAAAGGAAACTTTAAGGCCCTCTTCGAAGCATTGGAACTAGAGCAAGAGCAACGCGGCAACCTGTAGGTCGAACCTCGAAAAACCAATCATGCGCTACGTTACGTTTGCACTGCCCGACTCGCTTAGAAAGCTGCGCCTGGGGGCGATGCGCGACAATCTGGTGATCGACTTGCTGACCGCCCGCACATGGGCCCAGGGGGCACTATCTCTGCCCGCCGAACCCATCCCCCCAACGATGATGGAGCTGCTTCATTTGGGCGCAGCGGCGCAGGACTACTTAAGAGAGCTAATGAACAGTCTCGATGGGACAGATCCATTGGAAGCAAAGGGAGCGAGCCGGGAAGCGGTGGGCCACCGCGTAACAGATGTGGTGCTCTACCCTCCATTACCGAGACCCATGAGCCTGAGAGATTTCTATGCCTTCGAGGCGCACGTCAAAGCTGGGGCCGCCATACGCGGCCGCGAAGTACCGCAGGAGTGGTATGAGATCCCTGTTTTTTACTACTCGAACCCGAACGCGATTTATGGACCGGGGGAGAGTATTCCGTACCCAAGCTATTCACAGGCACTGGACTACGAGCTTGAGGTAGCGTGTGTGATCGGAACACGCGGGCGCAACATCCCTGCCAAACAGGCCGAGCAGTACATCTTCGGCTACACAATCTTCAACGATTGGTCGGCCAGGGACGAGCAGCGCAAGGAAATGGCCGTTGGGCTCGGGCCGGCAAAAGGCAAGGATTTTGCCTCCTCCTTTGGGCCGGCCATTGTCACGCCCGATGAACTCGCCGGTTCGGCCACCGATCGACCAGGCGTATTTGACCTTGCCATGACCGCTCGGGTCAATGGAGATGAGCGATCTCGCGGAAACTGGAAAGACATCCATTATTCTTTTGGAGAGATGATTGCTCGCGCTTCCGCCGACGTAACCCTTATGCCAGGCGACGTCATCGGTTCGGGCACCGTCGGCACAGGAAGTTTGCTTGAGCTGACGAGCGGCGAGGGACCGTGGTTGCAAGATGGAGATTCGGTCGAACTTGAGATCGAGCAGCTGGGAATTCTGCACAACCAGGTCGGCGCCCGAGCAACCTAGTAACTATCAGCCAACGGAGGAGCAGTATGCCAATTTATCATCAGCTAGGGGAATTTCCGCAAAAGCGCCACACGCAATTTCGCAAACCTGATGGTGGCCTGTACCGAGAAGAAGTGATGGGCTTGGAGGGCTTCGATGGAATCCAGTCCATTCTCTATCACCACAATATGCCGCCACGCGTGAGTGCGGCCGAAGTACTCGGACCAGCCCGACCCGAATATGTTGAGTATGGCCCACTTAAGCACCGCGCATTTGGAACGGCTGACATTCCGTCTGGGGGCGACGCGGTAGCCGCCCGGCGCACGCTTCTGGGCAACAGCGATGTGACGCTCGGCGTTAGCCGGCCTACGGAAAGCATGAGCTACTTCTATCGCAATGCCCAGGCGTACGAGGTTTGGTTCACGCACGAAGGCTCAGGTGTTCTTCGAACACAATTTGGCAAGCTGCCGTTCCACGAAGGCGACTACATCGTGATTCCCTTCGGCACGACCTGGACGATGGATCTGGAAGAAGAAGCACGCTTTTTCGTTATCGAGTCTGCTTCCCAAATCGAACCGCCAAAACGTTATCGAAACAAGCATGGTCAGCTGACCGAGTTTGCTCCCTTTACAGAGCGCGACTTCCGCTTGCCCCAGGATCTGGAGACCATCGCCGAACCAGGTGAGCATGAAGTGCGGATCAAAGTGAGAGATGTGATCACCCGCCACTCGTTGGATTACCATCCGTTCGACGTCGTAGGTTGGGATGGCTACGTGTATCCATGGATCTTCAACATCCACGACTATGAGCCGCGCACTGGGAAGGTCCATTTACCGCCGCCAATTCACCAGACCTTCCAGGGATGGAACTTTGTCGTTTGTTCCTTTGTGCCGCGCATGTTCGACTACCATCCGCAGGCCATCCCCGCGCCTTACAGTCACTCCAACATCAACTCAGATGAAGTGATCTACTACTGTGACGGAAATTTCATGTCTCGAAAGGGGATTGATCGCTACGACATCACGCTCCACCCGAGCGGCCTTCCCCACGGCCCTCAGCCGGGCGCTACGGAAGCCTCGATCGGTAAGGATCGTACCGACGAATTAGCTGTGATGGTGGACACCTTCCGGCCGCTGGAGGTGACGGTCGAAGCGCAGGAGTTAGAGAAACCCGAATATCAGGACTCGTGGCTGGATGATTTCGAAGATCCGAAAGAGGGAACGACTACAGGCTAATCAGCGCGCTCGGCGGGAAAAGCGAGGGCCTCGCGAACCGTTTCCCCGATTTCGGAATCCGGCGCCAGGATCCAGAGCGTTTGGTCACCGATGATCTCGATCGAGTTCCATTCACCGCGAGATTCCCAGATCGAGCGGGTCGTTGAAGAGAGCGTACGCTCACCGAAGCGAACGTCTCCGTAATCCCGGAAGGCGCTGTAAAACTCATGTGCGTCGCGCACCGTGTCCCACGCGGTGGCTAGCACCAGGACGCCCTGGCCATCGGAGTCTTCGTGCAAGGCGATGTAATAGTCGCCGCCCCAGCCTTCCGCAGCAGTCTGTGCCTGCTGCTCAGGCAAAAACTCTTTCAGGGTGAGAAGTGTGAACCACTCTCCAAGAACATCCCGGTCCATCTCGCGCCACTCCGAACCCAGCGATTCGAGCACCTCCGGCACCACCAGGCGGATCGGTATGTCACGCGGATACCGTCTTGGGTGAAGGATCTGCTCCGTTGAAACCGGCGGATCACTATACAGCGCATCGACCGCCGCCCAACCGCCATCCAGGAAAAAACGCTCAACAAAATCAAAGCCACTGGTGTATGGAAAAAGAAAGTCTTCTTTTATAAATTCAGGAGCCGATTCGTAGGTGGGGCTGGAGAAGGAATCATAGAAGTCGAGCAGCTGCTGAAAATC
>SMUX01219540.1_pt1 | contig 13900 bp, 14 predicted proteins | sample 2456431 | NCBI WGS metagenome assembly SMUX01 (sample SAMN11095930, study PRJNA526329) | marine sediment metagenome | biome: Marine sediment; feature: Surficial sediment; material: Deep marine sediment; isolation source: Hadal surficial sediment | place: Pacific Ocean | collected 2014-11 | depth... | reverse complement strand
TGTATCTGAGATAAACGTTCCGTTCTTCTCAGAAGTAGTCCCTACGGGCTCTGGACTTGTCGGGGATTACGAGCTTATAGTATGCGGCGTGAGCACTGCTAACGGAAACTCATTTAATAATCCTGCGCCTGGAATATGGACGGAGCTTGATAACGGAATTTGCGCAGGTCCCAACGGAAATTGCTTCCAAGGTATATGGGGCAGATTCACTGACAATCCGGCGTCTGAAGACATTACGTGCGAATGGACAATATCCACTTTTGTTTTTGGCGCAGGCTCTTTCAGATACAACGAGGTAGACCCTGTTGACCCTATTATCGCAGTTGCTTGTGATAGCGGAACTGGAGATGGGGCTAACATTATAGCGACAGCCCCTTCGGTTGAAACTGTAGCAGGCTCACAGGTAGCCAGGATATATACTGCCAGTAACTTAGAATCTCTAGTGACTGGTGACTTTAATGGTAACGATGACGTATCCGGCGTATTTGTATCCGTCGCTGCCGTATCGTCCGAAAACGTAATAGTGCTGGGTGTAACTCAACTTGTTTTAGTCGACGGACCTACTGGAGAGGCGCCACAATTGACGTGGGTTTAAACGCAGAGTGGAGAGCATGCACGATAGCCCTCAGAATGGTTCCTGTTGTGCGGAATATTCCGACAATGTCGGAATGGGGGCTAATCGCCTTCGCAGCATTTGTAGGTATTGCAGGAATCTGGTTCTTAAGAAGACGCCAGGTTACAGCTTAAATTTATAACTTAAAATATAATCCGGCGTTTCTTAATCGAGACGCCGGTTTTCCCTCTTAATAATTGATCCTGAAAAAGCTTTGAATCAAAAAATTCAAAAAAAATGCCAAATTCCTCTTTGAATCAGCGACTACAACGCTTATAATAGCTGGTAAGTGTATTATTCGGAGGAGATATGACAAACCAGAGACCAGCACTTAGCAGTATGATTCTATATTTGTACCTTCCCGTATTTATCATCGCTTTTTTTATATGCTCCCTACCCTCTCAAGCTCAGCCCGAAAGCCTTGAGAGATATCAAAAACAAAAGAAAACATTTTTTGAGAGATGGGCGATCAGGGTAAATGGAAATGCAGATCATATGTTTGACACGGATATTGACGGAGGAGGCAAATTTAACATAACCAGACTTGGTCTTAATCACGACGCAACTTTCACAGCCACAGAGGATTTAAACGTAACGTTTGGCGCAAGCTTTAACTATTATAATTTTGATTTTTCAGGATCCCAAGGGTTTGCAGGTTTAAGGCCATGGCGCAATGTTATTGTCTCCAACAACAACATGAGAGTAAACTATGCTTTTACAAATAATTGGGGGGTATTCGTTACCCCTATGATTTCTTACGGGTCAGAATCGGGCGCTCCATTCTGGGACTCCTTTACCATCGGTGCAATAGCGGGTGCAAGTTATACAACAGGCCCCAATTTCACGATAGGTATAGGGGGTTTTGTTGGAAGCCGGTTAGAACAGAGTGTAATTGGATATCCCATAGGTTTTATTGACTGGCGGATCACTGAGCTCCTCAGATTATCAGCGCTTGCAAGCGGAGCTAGAAACGATTTCGGACCCAAAGCAGAATTATCTTACGACCTGGGAAGAGGGTTTAAGGTGGCCTCATCCGTGGGCTATGAGCTTAAGAGGTTCAGGCTTGATGAGAAAGGAAACTTTGAAAGAGGAATTGGAGAATTCAGAACCCTCCCTCTTGCAGGAAAAATTTCGTATACTGTAAATAAACATTTAACTCTAAATACTTATGGAGGCTGGCTCTTTGACGGCTCACTTGAGCTTGAGGATAGTAGGGGAAAAAGAATTAGAAAAGAAGATTTCGATGCCGCGCCCTTTATTGGCGCCAGCGTAACTATAAGGTTATGAAGAACAAAAGAACAGTATTCTGGTTTAAGAGAGACCTGAGAATTGAGGACAATACAGGATTATTTCACGCCGTCAGTGAGGGACGTGAGATTCTCCCTATCTACATACTTGATGATGATATTTTAAGGAAGTGTCCTCCGCGTAGTAAACGACTTGGGTTTTTCTTCGACGCCCTTAAAAAACTTGACAATGATCTACGCAAGCTGGGTTCATACCTGTTTGTACAAAGAGGTAGGGCAGAAGAAGTATTACCCAGAATTATCAGGACATATAACGCTGATTCCGTTTACTGTAATAGAGCTTACGGTTTTTCGGGTATAAGCAGGGACCTAAAGATAGAGCATTTATGCAAATCAAGCGGGATTACCTTTAAGAAGTTCGACGACACTTTCTTGGTACCTCCCGAGAATATTGACCAGCGTAAAGTTTTTATCCCTTTTTACAGTCTTTGGAAAGGTAAGCAAAAAAGTCAGGAACTGCCTGCACCTGAGAGGATTAATTCACCTGAAATTTTAACTGTATCACTTGAGAGCATGATACAGGAAATAAGCCACACTAAGAATACACATTGGCCTATCGATTACCCTGATCAAAGATTATGGAGCTTTAATTTTAAGGAATACAACGAGAGGAGAGACCATCTGTTCATCGACGGCACTTCCAGACTCTCGCCTTATTTAAGGTTTGGAACAATATCGGTGAGAAAGGTATATAAAGCTGCGCTGAAGGATTGTCCCGAGCCTAATGTATATGTATCGGGAATTGCCTGGCGTGAGTTTTGGTATCACATAATGCACTACTTTCCTGAGACCAAGGATATTGAGTTTCAGGAAAAGAGAAGGAACATAAAGTGGATAAATAACGAAAGCTGGTATAGCGCCTGGAAACAGGGGCGTACCGGATATCCTGTTGTCGACGCCGCCATGATACAGCTTAAGGAAGAAGGCTGGATGCCTGGGAGAGCCCGAATGATTGTGGCTTCATTTCTTACAAATGACCTGCTCACAGACTGGAGATGGGGAAATAGACATTTTAAAGAACATTTGATAGATTACGATGAGACGGTCGATATAGGCAATTGGCAATGGTCGGCATCGTGCGGGGCTGACCCAAAACCCCTTAGAATCATTAACCCTATACGTCAGTCCCAGAAATTTGATCCCGATTGTAAATATATAAAAAGCTACATACCGGAGCTAAAGAACCTGGAGCCAGAGAAGATACATAACCCGCTCACCTACAAGCTCCCATACCACCAACCTATCGTGAACCACTACGAGATGAGAAACCTGGCACGCGAAGCGTACTCCGGGGGCAGGATAGACGCAGATTACATATCCAAAATTGAACATGACGAAGTTTTACCAAAGTAATTTACAAACTCCACTATCTGGTAGATTCGGAGCGGCACATTCCTACCTCACAAGCAAATGGAAGGAGATAAGAGGAGCAATTACGGCAGACCGGAGTCAACCTCCACAGTGCAGTAGCTCTAATAATGAGAAAATTTCCAAAACCTATTGTAGTTAGTAGCATGTGTTTTGGGTTTGATGCCTGCCGTTATAACGGAGCGATGATCCCTAATAATTTCGTACAGAGGTTAGAGCCCTTCGTAAAATTCATGCCCATTTGCCCGGAGGTGGAGATAGGCCTTGGAATCCCTAGAGATATAATTAGAGTAGTTGAAAAAAATGGAGAAAAATTTCTACTTCAACCAACAACGGGAAAAGAGCTCTCAAAACAGATGTACAAATTCGCCGAGAGGTTTTTAAGCTCTTTAGACTCGGTAGACGGCTTTATATTAAAGAGCCGCTCCCCTTCTTGCGGCATTAAAGACGCTAAGGTATTTCGTGATGCCCAGAGCCCTATGCCTATAGGTAAAGGCCCAGGGCTATTTGCGGAGAAAGTGTTGGAGAAATACCCGGGTGCAGCTCTAGAGGACGAGGAGCGCCTTAGAAATTACAATATTAGAGAGCACTTTCTTACTAAGCTTTATACGCTTGCAAGGTTCAGAGAAGTAAAGAAGAAGAACACAGTGCGAGCACTTGTGGATTTTCAGTCGGATAACAAGTTTATATTCATGTCCTATAACCCAAGGGGGATTAGGGCGCTTGGAAGGATAGCCGCTAATGAGAACAAACTCCCGATTGAGAATGTAATCCCTAAATATGAAAAACACTTGCAAGATGCTCTCTCTAAAAATCCCAGAAGGTCCTCACATATAAACACACTCATGCATGGGATTGGCTATTTTTCTAAGAAACTAACATCTAAGGAAAAAGCGTATTTCTTGACCCTTCTTGAGAGCTATAGAAGTGCCAAGATACCACTGAGCGCAATCTTGACTGTGCTTGAGGCTTGGATTGTAAAATATGATGAGGAGTACTTGGCGCGCCAGACATTCTTTGAGCCCTACCCCAGAGAACTTACAGATATCTCGGACTCTGGTAAAAGCCGAGCTATCTAACTTATTATCCTTCGTTTACGCAAACTTTCTATTCCTCCTGCAGAAAAGCGGCGCTCCAATACCGAGCGTTAACCTAGTTATCCAAATCGTCTAGAAATGATATGACTTCATTTGAGAAGTTTTTATTTCTAAGAAGTGTGATATGACTGCCTCTAAGTGTTACGCCTCTGGCATTAGGAAAGAAAGATGCGGCTTCTTCAGCACTGTACTCCCTTGAAGCGTTAATTACCAGTACGGGAAGATGTATTTTCTTTAGATCCCAATGGCTGAATTCGGGATAGATATTTCCCCCAAGACGAGCAGCAAATGCTTTACGGTCCCCACCAGTTTTCTCAGCAAACACCCTATACTGGTCCTTCTCCTTGGGATTATCATCGAGCATATTTTTGACTTTCTTTTTTCTCTCCTTATCACTCAAAGTCCAGTCTTTGTCATAAATATGAAGCCCCGCAAGTACAAGGCTCCTCATTCTACTGAATATAAGCGCTGCCTCTATTGCTACTTTTGCGCCCATCGAATAGCCAATTATATCGTAATCATAGAGCATGAGATACTCGGCTATTGCTCCTACATCTTGGGCCATAGCGCGGTTCCAGTAGCTGTAAGAGGTATGGGGTTTTCCTGACTCCCCGTGACCGCGGGCATCCATCATAATCACCCGCCGCCCTGAGTTTAAGAGGTTCTCTGTAATACCCGACTTTCCCCAATTAATATCACTGTTGGCTGTAAACCCGTGGAGGAGCAGTATAGGATCCCCCTCCCCCATGTCCCAGTATGCGATTTGGACCCCGTCAAAGCTTTGGAACCTTTCCATATATAGTAATATTGTAGCATAAGGACAGAGTATGCGCTTCTATGGCAGGTTTTAGGAAAGAACTAATAAATTTTCAAGATACTCAAGTCTGAGAGATGAACTTTTCCCCGTCACGCAATATTAGTTCTTAGCTTACAAAATCAGAGTTATTTATCTAACCAATGACTCCGCGAATTCCTCACCGAGTCCAACTTCAGCACGTTTTTCTCTCTCCTTTATTACTATGGAATGGGTATATAGTTTAGTTTAAAGCATAAACATTCTAATGCTAATACTTTTATAATTCTCAGCAAATTATTAGGGTATAGTTTAAATATTGTACTATGCTAGTCTTAAGAACTTAATAACGGAGGAAGATCATGAAATACCGCACATTTTTCATATTAGCTTTAGCACTGCTACTACCTTTGGGATACGCATGTGACAACAACAATAATAGTAACGCACAGGATATGGATGAGCCCGGGACGGAGATGACAGATTGCCCCTGTTTTACGAAGGAGGATGTCTTGAATATGGGCAAGAATTCCACAGAGGTTATTTGTGAAAATTCAATCTGGGGGCTTCTTTTAATATTACAGGGCGATGATAGATCCGAAGCTAATGCGGGGTGCAGTTCAACCAGCACTGATTGCACATGTGGCACGGGATCGTTGCCTAATGTCAGCTTTACAAATATTAGCGCTCAGGAAACGGGCGTATGCATTGAGATTCTGATAAATAGCCTTGTACAATTCGGTCGTGATGGTGGGGTTTTTGTAAATGACTGCACTTTCCTATAGGGCGAAGATGGCAATATCTTATTAAGAACTTAATAACGGGGGAAGATTATGAAATACCGCACAATATTTATATTAGCTCTAGCGCTTTTACTGCCTTTTAGTTTTGGATGAGATAACGACACAAACAGTAATGCTCAAGACGGACCTCCCGGGGGAGAAGAGCCGATGAATATGACTCAAGCTGTAGGCTAAATTTATATTAAAAGCATATAAAAACCGATCGAAATTGATCTAATAATTAATATTTATAAAAATCGCGAAAATTATATGTTAAATTTAAACAACTAATGGTGTGTGATATAAAACTGCTCAAATTGACAATACTAATGTTTCTTCTACCGATGCTTTTTGCAGTAAGCTGCGGAGGCGGAGGGATGTATATCCCGCGCGCGAGTAAAACCAAAAACGTCCCCCCGCCAAAAACTAAGGAGGTGCAAGCAAAAGAGACTCTTAAGATTGACACTTCCGCAGAGAATGTGTTTAACGCCCCGTTTATAGATGTGTGGATTGCAGCAATAGAAAGCGTTAAATGGATCAAGTGGAACATAGCTTTTATAGACGAGCGTGAGGGGGTCATCAGACTTAAAGAGGCATACGCGTATAGAAGATCAGGGAAACTGCTTAGGACATACAGCTGGCCCACCAAAGAAAACCTGCAAACTTCCAGCATTAACGATTACCTGGAAAAAGTAGGCCGTTATAGCCCAGGCGGATCAAACACGGTATTTACCCAGGAGAACCTGAAAATGACTGTAATTACGCTGTCAGACGACGTTACCGAAGTGGATATAGACTATACGATTAGACCTTACACATTCTCGGGGAAAATAGGCTATGAAGTAGAGTCAAGAGGATTCATCGAATCACTTTTGCTCGAGCGCATAAAGGAATCCCTTGACGGAAGGCCCCTTGCTAAGAGATAATATTTTGTGACCGTCATTTTACTATGCATCGGAATTGTAGTCACTTTTGGCATAATGTTCTGGCTCGACAAAAAACAGGGCCCTGAACCCACACCTGCCATTGTGCACCTGTTCGACGTGCTCAAGAGCCTGAGATGGGATATGAATGAAAACGATATTAGAGCTACTTTTAACGGGTTTAAGCACGGCAGCACTTCAAAATTAAATAAAAAGAGCACCCTTAGCCGTAAGGAAAATTTTGAGGGTCAGGAAATCTATACCACTTTTAGTTTTCCCAGAGAGAACGGAGAAAAAGTAAATAAAGGCGAGATAAGACTCTCACGGGTGAATAAAAAGGATATTGATCTACTATTTAGAACCGTATGTAAAGCGTACGGTAATCCTCAAGAAAGTGGCACGAATAAAGACGGGGCCGTAAAGTGGGCTACTGAAATAGGGGTGTTAACACTGGAAAACCCCGCTCCTGAGGAGTATTTGCTAACCCTTACGGAAGAAGATACTAAGGTTTAAAAAGACCCATAGCGCTTATGATCTGATCCATGTTCTCATGCGCTTTATCATGGGCGCGTTTGGTGCCCTCTCTTAAGATATCCCTTACGTCATCCGGGCGGCTCTCGTATTCACTTCGTTTTTCCCTAATAGGTTCAAGTAAGTCGTTAATTGCGGCTGAGAGTTTTTTCTTTACCTCTACGTCCCCAACATTACCGGTTCTATAGCGGTCCTTAAGATCATCGATCTCAGCAGTGTTTTTGTTAAAAGCGTCGTGGTAAATAAACACCGGGTTTCCCTCAACCTTTCCTGGGATATCGGCCCGTATGCGATTGGGGTCGGTAAACATACTCATTACTCTTTTATTAACCTGCCCTACGTCATCCGAAAGATATATGCAGTTATCTAAACTCTTACTCATCTTCCTGTCCCCGTCTAAGCCAACCAGACGAGAGGTTTTACTTATCACTGGATCGGGCTCTTGGAAAAACTCACCGTATAGGAAATTGAATCTGCGTGCCAGCTCTCGAGTAAGCTCTATATGGCTTAGTTGGTCTTCACCCACAGGAACCTTTGTAGCTTTGAACATCAGGATATCCGCTGCCATAAGCACCGGGTAGCCGAGAAGCCCTACTGAGTAGTTATCCCCTACCCCCATATCTTGTATCTTATCTTTTAGAGTCGGGATACGCTCGGCTCTGGGAACTCCGCATATCATTGCGAGTATGGCGTAGAGCTCTGTAATGTAGGGAATCTGTGACTGGACGTAGAAGGTAGATTTCCCAGGGTCCATGCCGACGCTCAGCCAGTCCATAACCATCTCAAGCGTGTTCTGCTCTACCTCTTTTACTTTATCGTAGTGGGTCGTGAGCATGTGGAGATCGGCTACCAGAAAATAGCAGTCGTAGTCGTCCTGAAACGCGATCCGGTTATAGAGCGAGCCCACCAGGTGGCCAAGATGAAGCCTTCCCGTTGGTCTGTCCCCGGTTACTAGTACGGGTTTAGCTTCTGCCATGATTTAAATAATCCTCCTGAATCTATACGAGACATAATAAGAGTGTTTTTTAGAGAAATAACACGAAACTCTTTTTGAAAAACAACACGAATGTGTTTTGCCCAGTAATATACACGTTCTTTTGGAAATTGGGATATAAAACTTACAATTGAACTGGAGAGTGACCACCACTAGGAGCTAATCGGATCATCATCACTTGATACGGTTAAGCTCATATCCACAGACAAAGTCGGCGATCTTAGCGCTTACCGTGCCGGCAATTATCGGCTTAGGGTCATAGGGGACACCCTGATTTTCAACAAGCCTGCCAAGAGAGTCGTAAAATTTGGAATCTGTATAAGAATATGTTCTATTCTCGCAGTTAACAGTTGAATTGATCCACACCTCTTTGTATGCGAGACCGTCGGTATCACGCTCAGCTTCTTCAAACTCAAGCTTGCTCCAGGAAGTAGTTAGGCTGTTTTTGCTCTCAATTGTCTCGGGATCAACAAATATGGAATAGTTTCTCTCACCTGTAACCCCTCCCACGAAAAACCATGAATCTTCTTTTGAAATTGCCTTGTAACTCTTAATTTTTTCGGGCCTAGGGTATGTTACCGCAGTGTCTTCTTGGGCTTTAGATGTAATATGCGCAAGTATTGTAGTACCACCTGAGTCCTTTTTAGTTACCGGGTTAGTCTCTTTCACTGTCTCGGCTTGGGGAACCTCTTCAACTCGAGGGTCAGGCTCGCTAATGTCCTTTTTAACGCAGGAATAAACTCCAGTTAAAACAAACAGCCCTAAAAATAAAATTATAGATATGCCGGGTTTCATAACCTATGCCTTTTTCAGATTCCTAAAAACACTATAATCGATATTCAGCAGTGATAATTAGAGGGGAAGAATAGGAGAATGTATGCATTTTCCCGCCAAAGTACTCATGCATACATTCTCTATAATGTATTTATTAGGCCGTCAAAGTATTACTCACTTTTATCAGATTTACTATCAGATTGTGTATTGGTATTCTTTTGGGCTTTTCGCTCCTGTATTCTAGCCAATTCTTGTTCTTTTAATTTTATAAGCGTATTCCTGTCAATTCTTGTAACCGGGGTCAGCTTAGCATAATTCTTTGGCCCCACTGCATCTCTAATTACTGTCATAGCGTCTATAAACATATCCGCAATTTTTTTGTTAACTACATCTGTTTCCTTCACTATAGTCTTCAATTCTGCAGGATCGAAATCAGCTTTCTGCAACTGTAGCATAAATTTTCTTTGTAGACCGCGGGATTTGCCTTCTTCTTGAATTATTGGACCAATATATTTTGCACGGATTTCTTTTACTTTACGGTCCTGCTGTTCACTTAGATCAAGTCGGCTAGTCTTGTGAAGCATACTCATAAGCATCCTGCTGTATCTGCCGCTCTTTATTTTGGCTACTTTTGCTTTTCTGAACCCTTCCCTGTGCCTTCCAGTATCTTGCTCATTTTCCGCTATAGCAATACCTGCTGTAAACATTAGAATAATTAATGGAAATAATACCAATCTCATAAAAAAAACCTCCTGGGTATAGTGTTATCTATATATTAACCTATCTTTCGTGATTTTTGGTGCATTTTTTACCGCGTAAGAGAATTTTACACATTCTCTTCAAAAATCCAACTTAAATTAGGCTTGAAATTTGAGTAGCACTACAAATGCAATTATTTACAGATAACACTTCAACCAAAGCTCTAAAACTATGATTACATAGTTTTTCTCGTCTTCTGAAAGCTCGTGATCTTTAGCAGGGATTCCATGCCATTTTTGGAGGCACTTACGGCAGCAGGTGCCCGTGGCATGCTGGGCTATAAATACCGGGTGGTTACGCATAGGGGTCTGCTTGCCGTCGTTAGGAGGGTTGGCAGGGGCGAGTCTTTCATCTATAAAATCCCGTCCGTGATCCATAATCACTTCGAGCCCTTTGGAATTTAGATACTCGAGCTCCTTTCCTTTTAAATTAAAGCTAGATCTAAAGCGGGACTTACTCAGTTTTTCAAATAAGAGGTCTAAATCTCTCATGAAGGATCGTCGGTTTTATCCTCATGCCGTTTAGTATGGCGCTTAATTATATCAAGAGTCAATATGGACTCGGCTGCAAGCTTTGATACAGCAAAAACAATACATGCTACGCCTATAACCGTTGCAATCTCGAGTACCACCGTTGAAGTTGTAATTCCCCAGCTGTTAACAAGAAACGCTACGAGTGAGCCGAGTGAAAAGAACGCTACGCTTAAATATAGCGCAAGCAGACTGTTCCTAAACAGATGCGCCCTTCTTAACTCCTGCGTAACCCTCTCAGTTTTGACTATGCATTCCTCCTTAGAGAATTCATGGATCATGCTGTTTACATCCGTATATCTTTGGGACGTAGACATAATCAACAGCGCAACTCCAGGTATATAGGTAAGGGGGATTAACAACTCCAGTGCATTTATATCCATAATTGGCACTCCTTATGAGAATAAAAATTTATAATACCATATATTAGAGCTACTCTGAGACAATTGGTTACGGTACTTTGTGCAGTTTATGTACTATAGTTGATTATTTATTCTATCGTTTTTTTAATTCCTGCTTTATAATAGTGCACCTATGTTAAAGAGACGTACTTTGCTGTTGTTTATGATCCCAATATTGGCAGGGGCTTTTATAGGGGTATTTTTCTTGTACCCTATTAATGAATTTGTGTATTTCCATGAGCACGACCCCAACACGGGCCTCGGTTTGGAATTTACGCTTGAGCAATTATGGCTTGGGATAACCGGGCATTATCCGGTTAAAGTACCTTTCTATGCCGGGGTCGGCGCGTTCTTAGGATTACTTGCGGCATTTTTCTTTAACTCTCTTTATAAAAGCACGGTTCAAATAAAGCAGCTTAGCGATGAGCTTCAAAAAGACCTTTTTGCCCTGATATCTCACGGCGAGAGCGCGACTGCCGAGTTTAAATCCTCATTTAAATGGGATATTAGGGAGTCTAAACCCAATAAAGCTCTTGAAGATGTGATTCTAAAGACTCTAGCCGGGTTTATGAACGGCGAAGGGGGCTCACTGATAATTGGGGTTGCGGATGATGGGGAGATCCTGGGTCTAAAAGCAGATTACAATATACTTAAGAAGAAGGACCGAGACGGTTTTGAGCAGGCCGTAATGGCAGCCGTGGCAACCAAGCTCGGCACAGACGCGTGTCAGTATTTGCAGCTTGTTTTTCACGACGTCGACGGCAAAGACGTATGCCGTGTAATAACAGGAAAATCCCACCGCCCTATCTACATAAAAGATGGCAATGCGCTTAAATTCTACCTCCGCACAGGCGTCAGCACACGCGAGCTAAATGTGCAGGAAGCTGTTGAGTTTATTTCCACAAGATGGGGGAACTGATATCCGTTATATATAGCCCCTACGTACTCATATCCTCTATAATTGCACGCCAAATTTTGGGATCAGAGGCTTCTTTGTCAGTAATTTTTATAGTTCCATCCTGAAGATCATGCATAAAATTCTTTAGAGTGCCGTAGCTAGCCGCTTTTACCCCAAGAAATTTTGTGTTCTTAACCGCCATATATTTTGGTAGTCTATTATTTTCCACAATGAATCGGATAACATTCAACGTTTCCTCATGCTCCATCAAATCCATGTGTTTTTTAGCTTTTTTAAGATTGTATACCCTGTCATCAGGTATTTGAGCCAAACAGGCAGCCCATGCAGGAACAGTGCCGTCTCCTGGACCGCGGTCTTCTTTTTTGACCTTTATTGGCACCTTTTGTAAATATGGATCGTACGGATGGCTAATCCTCTTCCACCTGAGCCTATTTGCTGTCTTGTTATTCTCAACTCCGCGAATATGATAAATTCTGTCCCTAACCGCTTTTGGTAGTGTCCTAGTGTATTTGTGTCTAGCCTTCTTGGCATCTAGTAAATACTTAGAGCTTACCCAGGATGGGAATCTATTCTTTGAGTTCGGATCGTAGGGATCAAGTTCAATATTTGGGTCATCTGCATCTATCATTGGATACTCACTCAGACCAAGCTTTGCCCCGTCTCTATCAAACGTTTCTTTATCAAGGTAAAGGAATATATAAGGTCCGGGCATAGAACCCATTATTTTGGCAAGTTCCTTTTTATCGTACAACAACAGGTGTAATTTCTTCTCCCCTATGTAATAGCGTTTGATTTGGCCTGAATTAGCATAAAAAGGTGTTGCAACAGTTATAACTTTATCAATCCACTCGCCCACTTTACTCGAATTAACAGTCTCGCCATGAAAAATGTTTTGAAGAAACAGAGTTGCTATAAGCCCACCATGACTATGACATATGAGAGTGGTGTTCGAAAGTGGGTTCGCTTCACCTGTAGACATCACGAGGTTTTTGAATTCAGCAAGAAATTCTTCAAGGAGATTAGCACACTCAGAGAGCGGGCGTCTCCAATCAAATCCATATTCAAAGTAGTTGTAATCCCGTAATTTGAAATATTTTTTTGTACCATCATAAACTACTATTAAGTAATCCAGAGCTCCGTCTGCTCTTATAATATGACTACCTTTATCATGGCCGTCAGCATCAATTTTCAATTTGAGCGCATCTTTAGTGGGGGGAAATATCCCCTTATCAATCCAAACATCATCATATTTAAATGAAACTGGCGAGGGTTTATCAAAACGCTTAGTAGTCCTTTTTAATAGAGAACCTCCACCGCCAGGAAGAAGTATTATGGTTTTATGCTCAGGGTCATACTTATGTGCTAATTTTTTGGCTTGATCAAGATTTTTGAGTTTAATCTCCTGAATACGTATTTTATGATAATCCATAATTACCTCCTGTACTAAGGATCAAATCACTCAAATCGCTTGGGTTAAGTTTGGAGTGTATTGCCATCTAATTCCTACCCACTTCTAATATTAGAATATCAAATAGACTAATTCAATAACTATTTCGTATTCAGATGTATTATCGTTACGATAGGCCTTACAAAAACTTGTTGACCGGAGCAGAGTTTAATTCAACAAGGCATGTGCGCGAAACGTACCGGCGGTTAATCAGAAACTATAAGCACCGCATTTAGTTAGAAATAGTCCGCGGACAGTGTCCGCTCCCATAGTATGTTTACAGAACTCAGAAGCCAGTTAGAAATTGTACGCCCAGCGCGTAGCTGCCCGCCGGACAGAGTCCGGTCCCATACTAGTTCTAAGAAACCCTGAAGCTAGGTGGAATCCAGCAACTCCTCGTAGTCCACAGCAGATATTTAGAAATTGTACGCCCAGCGCGTAGCTGGACACAATGTGTCCCAATATATAATGTCTCTGAAACTCTTTAGATAGGAAGAGTCATTTAAGTTATAGTTAGAAGATACTTAGAAATTGTACGCCCAGCGCGTAGCTGGACACAATGTGTCCCAATATACAATTTCTCTGAAACTCTTCAGATAGGAAGAGTCACTTAAGTTATAGTCAGGAGATACTTAGAAATAGTCTGCCCAGCGCGTAGCTGT
>SMUX01258121.1_pt1 | contig 13901 bp, 13 predicted proteins | sample 2456431 | NCBI WGS metagenome assembly SMUX01 (sample SAMN11095930, study PRJNA526329) | marine sediment metagenome | biome: Marine sediment; feature: Surficial sediment; material: Deep marine sediment; isolation source: Hadal surficial sediment | place: Pacific Ocean | collected 2014-11 | depth... | reverse complement strand
TATATTGCCTGCCAGGACGGCTTCACCACCGTATTTCTTCACACCTAATCGTTTGGACTCGGAGTCACGACCGTTGCGGGTACTACCACCTGCTTTTTTATGTGCCATTTTCTATTAACTCCAAATAAATTCTACTGCTCTTTTTCTGATATTTTCAGAATGGATAATTCTGTATAAGCCTGGCGGTGTCCCATCTGCTTACGATGATGCTTACGACGACGGAATTTCACAATCTTGATTTTGGGTCCACGACCATGGGCATTCACTTTGGCAGATACTGTCGCACCCTTTACATTTGGTGTGCCGACCGTCGTCTTCTCACCATCGACCACCATCAAAACATCGGAAATCTTGATCGTTTTACCTGCTTCGACATCCAGTTTTTCGACCTTGACCAGATCACCTACTTTTACCTTATACTGCTTACCACCGGTCTTAATTACCGCAAACATTACGCTTCTCCATCAATACCGGAGAACGTCCCCGGGGGAATAAGATCTAAAGGGCGCAGATTTTAAGGAATTCACCCTGACTATACAAGTCGAAAGAACTATTATCTTAGTTCAAATGTATAATCTTTAAGGTTTTCATGGCAATCTACCCTATGACTTGGCAAAATTAAGGAAAACGACTCAACTCATTATTTTCAAACCATTATTTGCAATTTTGTGATGCCACTAGAATCAACAGCAGCAAACCAGCCGGAGAACTCCCCAGAAAATTACATGGATACGCTGCGCAGCCTCATCTGTGAGGATTTGGGGCGTGTAGATAGCCTTATCCAGAAAAGTCTGCAATCTGATGTCATTCTAATCAACCAGGTAGGCCACCACATCGTTAACAGCGGTGGCAAGCGACTCAGGCCGGTCCTGTTACTCCTGGTTGCACGACATTTTGCTTATTCCGGCTCACAACACATTAATCTGGCGGCAATTATCGAATTTATTCACACAGCAACGCTATTACACGACGATGTTGTAGATGCCTCCCTATTGAGACGAGGGGTGGAAACAGCGAATCAGCGATGGGGAAATGAGACGAGTGTGCTGGTGGGTGATTTCCTCTACTCCAGAGCATTTCAAATGATGGTAGGCACTAACTCCATGCGCGTCATGGATGTCCTTTCAAAGGCAACCAATGCCATCGCAGAAGGGGAAGTCAAACAATTACTGAATAGCCACGATCCGGAAATCACCGAGATTAACTATATTGATGTCATTCAAAGTAAAACGGCAAAATTATTTGAAGCTGCAGGTCGATTAGGGGCAATTCTTTGTGAACGTAAGCTGGAAGACGAACAGGCAATGGCAAAATATGGTATGCATCTGGGGACAGCATTTCAGCTCATCGATGATGTGCTCGATTACAATGCCACAAATTCAATGCTTGGTAAAAATATTGGGGATGACCTGGCGGAGGGGAAACCCACCCTACCCCTGCTTTATGCCATGTGGAACAGTGAGAAAAAAGAGGCGAGTATCATACGTGAAGCAATTATCAGTGGCGATTTGGAAAATATAGAGTTAGTACAGCAGATTATTAACAAGACTGGAGCGATAGAATACACTACCAAGCTTGCTCAAAAAGAGGCTGATCTTGCTATTGAATCCCTGGATCGATTCTCGGACACTGATTGCCCAAGCACTGAATACCTGGATGCAATGGTTAAGCTGGCCAGATTTTCTGTAGCAAGAAAGTTTTAGTTTTCAGATGGAGTCACAGTTTAGACTTATTATTATATCGGTCGGCGTGTAGCGCAGCCTGGTAGCGCATTCGCTTCGGGGGTGAAAGGTCGGAGGTTCGAATCCTCTCACGCCGACCAATTTATTTTAATCAAAAGCGGTATGGCTTCAACTTAACACAGCAGGGCAGGAATAGTGTCTATCACTGCCGGGATGACTATCACGAATATTCTACTCGTGCAGTAAACTTGTACCCGGCACCACGAATAGTTTTAATCATGGATGGATTGTGTGGATCTCTCTCAATTTTCTTACGAAGCTTGCCCATTAACACATCAACACTTCTATCATTCGAGACCCAGTCGCGACCAGTAATACTGACCATGATCTGATCCCTGCTCAGTACCCGATTAGCATTCTTCACCAGCGTTGCAAGTAACTGAAATTCAAAACTGGTCAAAATAATCTCTTCACCGGTCGTCGATTTCAGTTCATGTGCCGTAAAATCAAGTATCCAATCAGAAAATTTGACCACCGACTTGTCAGAAGTATCCGAAGAGGCTGTACTTGACATAACCCGGCGCAAGACACTACGAACTCGGGCCAATAATGCACGTTCTTCAACTGGTTTCGTTAGATAGTCATCAGCACCCCCTTCCAGACCGACTATCTCGTCCACTTTATCGCCCGTCCCTGTGACAATAATAATTCCAACATCAGAGTCCTGCCGAAGTTTTCTCGCAAGCTCAAGTCCATGCTCGCCCGGCATCTGTAGATCGAGGATTACAATATCTGGCTGCTGGACTTTTATACAGCGGCGCATCTCCTCACCATTAATTGATCCAGATCAATTACGATTGATATCTTTGTATATATAGTATCAATTGAAATTGATTTTTAATCCCCTCTCACCAGAACAGCTTGCACAATATATTCGGGAGCAAACTGGATACCAGACAGTCCAGCCACTGAATATTCATACCTCAAGACCTGTTTAACGCACCTTATATGGCGGCTTGACCCGGGTGTCGAAAAATATGTTTATACGTAGATCCACAAATAAGGGGTTGGTTTTAGTGTTTGATTTAGCAGATTTTTAAGTAATTCTACTTAATACACTTAGGACTACTACTAATTGTTAATAAAGATATCTTTATTAAAATCTGTATGTATAGATTAATGAGGAAAAAAAATGCACACTTTCATCAAGTTGCTTTTTAATGCTATTACATTGGCAGGCATCATGGTCTTGTCCCCGATGGCTATGGGGGAATCAGATCAGGATAATGCTTGTGCCGGTAGTTGTAGTGCTCAAGCACGGGTGGCTTTCACGATCAATGTCCCGGGTTTTCTCAGGTTTCAGGTCGGTTCGCTTGCTAGTATCGATGATGTGACCTTTAATGTTCCCGCCAATAATGTCGGGGATGCCTCAGTGGTCATGGCCAACATCGGCGGCGACGTCGCAGCTGGTATACTGACAGCGAAGATTGCGGGCAATGTAGGGCAGATTACTATTACTGAGACCAATAATGGTGGCGGTGAGGGCATACTGGGTACGGGTACGATGATGCAGGTCACCCAGAATGCAATCCCCTATACCGATATATCTTGTTCCAGCAATGATAGTGACCTGGTTGCACCTTCATTATCGGATAGCGGCGGTAATACTTCTACACCGACTTTGCAGGGTGGCAGCGGGGTGACTCAACGTAGTGCTGAATGGACCTTTACTTATCTGAATACCACGGTTGTAGAAGCGGATACGTATTCTGGCCAGGTTACCTATACCGCCACTGACCCGTAAAAGTTTACTATCCAATTAATCCCCCCGCACGATTGGGCGCTTGCCTCAACCGGGGAGGATTCTTATTATGTCAGGTAATGAAAGGCCGATATCAAATATTTCTTACTGCTGTTCTGCTATCCTGTTTCCTCCCAGCTCATGCCGTAACCATTGTTGTCAGTGGTCTTCCAAACGACCAACTCCGCATCAGGGTCGGCAGCACGGGAAGCGGGATTAATGTGGTTACCTTCAATGTCCCCGTGGGTCAGATCGGTAATGGTGTCCCAATTACCGGTACACCACAGATATTAGTCCGTGTTACTGCCCGGTCTGCCGTGGCGAATTCCAAAACAGCGACACTGACAGCAAATTCCTTGACACCTATGATGAGTGCCGGAGGCGATACCATACCCTTTACTACGATCAACTGGACTACTTCAGATGGTGACATCCCAGCAGGTGCATTTGACGGCAGTAATACCCAGACGCTGCTCACTTTCCAGAATTCACGATCAATTGAAAACACCCACACCTTTCACTACAGCAATGTGAATGTTGTGCCGACAGGTACCTACACCGGTCGTGTCACCTATACTCTGTCCATGCCATGAAACTCACCTACTTGATCATCTTGGCATTGTTGTATTCGCATAATTTATCGGCTGCTGAACGATTAAATGATTCAGCATCACCAAGGCAACGCGTAATGGTTTCTCTTGACTGGGTTGAAAGGGACATTGCCACTATTGATCCAGGTGATAAGCTGCATGCCATGGTTACACATATATTGGGGCTCGAAATTCGTCTGGATACATCGGCTTTCATAGGTAAAACAGCAAGGATATTTTTGACATTACCTACGCATATCCGGGGAATTAACAATCCTAACGGTATGCGTATGACTTGGACAACACAGGGTGTCTTTGCAGATGGTTCGGTGATCCCCGGTAATCGCAGTCAGATATTTCAAGGTGAGATTAATGATCCTGTTTTGTTAGATATATTTAACATAACACTGTACATTAATGCGCGATATTTTACTTCCGGACTTGAATTTAATCCGATCTATGAAATTGAAGTTCAGTAAAACCTTTCACAACAGTAGCTTTTTGAATCTATATAAGATAATTGCTATCTGTATGCCTCTGTTGTTTTATGTTTCATTAAAACAAGTAATGGCAGATATAAGTTTTGCCGGTGTAGTTTCTCCACCGCGTTTTGAACTTCAGGGTAAACCTGGTGATGTTATACGTAACGTCGTCCTCATTGGTAATGATGCTCTGAAACCTGCCCATTATCACATAAGAACAGCTGATTGGGATTTGGATGAGCAATATGGCGTTGTGATTCATCCACCTGAGTTGCAACCGGACAGTTGCCGGCCATGGACACGCATTGAACGACGTGAACTCAAACTTGCTCCTCAGCAGAACCGCAAATTCCGCTTTGAGATCAAGATTCCGGAAGATGCAAAAACAGGAGAATGCCGGCTGGCAATACTAGTTGAGCAAACCACAGAATCTGCTGTAACCCTTTCAGTGGGTAACGATATTCAAATACCTCTTACGGGACGCCTGGGGGTAATCATCTACGTGAAAGTTGGAGATGCCCAACCTAAACTTGAATTTCAGGAAATCGGTTTATCAGATGTTAACGGCCGCATGTTACCGGTAGCAATGATCAGAAATACAGGCAATGCACATGGACGGCCGGTGGGTATTATTGAAGGAACAGACAACAATAAACAGTTCCTGGAGTTTATCGTGTCTCCGCGGGCGATCCTACCGGGTGAGACACGCGCCATTCCCCTAACTCCTGCTTCACCTGAAGATCCTCAAAAAACAGCTGAATTTACGCTCCCTTTAAAACTTAAGGGCCCTATAGAATGGGAACACGGCAAATTTGATCTTGATGTCATCCTTCAGTAACTTTTATAACTAATAATAAAAACCCTATCGATCCAATCGGATCAATGGAATATTTATAACCGTATCCTCACGCACATAGACCTGGACCTTTAGGGATGAATCATCCGCCATTCCCCAGGGAAGGGGAACATCCTCTATAGCCAGATATACCGCATGCTTACCGGTGAAAACCGGCCAGAATTCAAATCTGCCTTCGCTATCTGTTTGCCGGGTATTACGACCATCCAGGTAAACGGCAAGACCAGTTGCAACTTTTTCAATGGGCGACCAGATTCCATCACGATTCTCATCAAAGAATACCCTGCCTATAATTCTGCCTGTCCCTTTGTTTCCGGTCCTGGCACCATATTTTGTAGCTGGCACACCTTCTGAGATAATGCGCTGAATTGACAGGAATATACTACGATCTGTAACTGTTTCACCTGCAGCAAATTCTGGATCTGATTCATTTCTGCTCCAGATAGCAGATAGATTTATCAACCAATCACGATGAGGACGCCAAAATAAATTCAAATCTATATTAGTGTTATTATTTTCACCTGCCATTTCCTGGTCCGAATAGATTTGACTGATACTGCCAAATAAATTCACTTCAGGGGTAAACCTGTGTGAATAGGATGCACCGAAACTGTAACGTTTAGCATCTCCTGCTGCTGCATTTATATCTTCAATGCCAATTGAAGTATTGAATTGATCAAGGTAAGGAATATTCCATTGGTGGTCCCATATGAATTCTGTTGACTCAGAGGGATTCGCACCGCTATGTATTTCATTGCGTTCTACCTGAAACCGGGCATTGCCAAGCTGAAACCTGCGATTCAGAAAGCCTCTTACCGAATACTCATCACTTGAATTTGTCCCAAGACCTGAACCGGAGCGGGTTAATATAGTTTCCAGATTCCCGCCAACACTCGTATTTCTGGTCAAGCGCCAAAACACAGAACTGAAAGCCTTGGTCGTTTCTTGTCCCGCTATATTGGTATCATCTTCAACATTAGTCTCTTCAAACTCCAAGCCAAAACTCCAGTTGCGGCGGAATGAAATTCTGTCACCACGCCAATAAAATCCCTGCCGATCATTTGCAATTGAAACATCAGTCCAGAGCAAATCCGGCTGAAACCGAAAAAGCCCATAATGGTGCCGCCAGCGACCCAACACATTATAACCATCCAGCCACAGCCCCCATTCATCACTATCATTTACAAGTGAATGTAATTGATAAAGATCTATTTTATCGGGGTGTTTATATTGCAGGATGGCGGCAATACTGGTGTGATCCTCAATACTTTCATCTGCGTTAACTGTCCAGCTTTGCAATCCAGCTGTCCAGTTTTCTTTAAAATCCTGTACATATCCCAGACCCCATAAGCTGCCACCGGAAGATTCAAATGACTGAGTCCTGATACCTTGAAGGTTTCCGATTTCACCAGCGGTTAACTGCAACTCAGCGTCCTCTGAATACAGGAGGGTATCCGCGCCGCGGATCAAGGAAGAAGGAAGATGAAACCGGTAACTGGAGCTGATCATGGAATTTGTGGTTCCCCTCATATCCCCAATTGTATTATTCATTAACCAGTTATTGTTAAGTGCAAAGTCATTCTGTCTTAATGTTAGCTGTTCACCAAAACTGTTTTGGTCATCAGGAAACAAATCACCTGTCTGTTTTTTCAGTTGACCATCAAATCTTAATGTCCCGTAATCTATGGTTTCACGACTCCAACGGACTACAGCGCCATGTTCAAATGACGAATCTTTGTTATTTATTTCCCTTTCATATAAACGATATTCTGTACTTAAAAAACGCCGGCCTTCGGGTTGTTCTACTTCTTCTATGACAAATTTCGGTGCTTTAAGCGCTAATTCATCCAGCACCTGATCGATATAGGGTTCCCCCGGTGCTGTTGATCCCGCCAGAACATCTTGCTCACTTTCTTGGGTAGGTAATTTTACATCAGGCGATTTTTCATTTTTATTAACAGCCTGGGTTAGGTCATCAATTTGGATGTCATAGTCAGCTGTCAGTATTACAGTCTCGTCAATTAATGATTGATCAGTGTTGGTCATTCCAATTAAATTTTCGCCATCATCCGAATGCCGCTTCATATCCTGATGATAATCGGAAGAGATCGTTTCCGAAAGTGTAAGAATTAATAGTGCAGGGTCATTATTCGCACAAACTGGGTTAGTGAACTCATGCAATGATATAATGAAAAATAACAGACCTGGTGACTGTTTTAAGTAGTTTAACCTGAGCACATTAACAGCTCTTAATTATTTTTAATTTTGGCAGAGATAAGTATAGTAACCATCCCTGTTGTGGTGTAAAGGCTGATAGACCAGAAGGCATCCACCGGCACGTCCTTGACGGTGAGTTGATAGGCGCCCACTGGAAGGTTCTGCTCCACATTAAGATAGTAGGCCTCAGATTCAGGCAAACCTCCCCAACCAAAGAGTGTAAAAAGAATTAATAATAATTATATTTAAAATGTAAACCGCCAAAGATTTGATGACGTGTAAGATTTTAAAACAAACATCTTTATGAACAATTAGTAGGATCCCTAAGTGTGTTCAGTAGTATAATTTACTTCTTCTGTAATTCTATGTATCAATATAAGATGTTTACTGATTCGACGACTAACAGGGATCCACAGTATTTAAGATACTCTTGACAGCATCTCATCTATGCTTATTTTTAATCTCTGATTAGTGAAAGGCTTGCCGATAAAATCCAACGCGCCCGCACGCATAACTTTGACTGCCTTTGGCAAATCATCTTTATCACCCAGTACGATGACCGGGATCTTGATCCCCAGGTATTTAAGTTCTTGCATTAATTCAACAGTACTCATACCGGGCATCTCTGTTCCTATGATGAGACAGCCGGACACAATCTCGGATTGCTCGAGGAAGCCTTCAGCACATGTATACATCATTACTGAACACGAGGAGGAGGTATAAAGTGAAGCAATCTGTTCGTGTATTGAACTATCCGGTTCCACCACGTAAATAATTTTATTTGTCTGATACTGCTTTGTATCTGATTTAGCCATTTATTAAAAATAATGTTTAGTAGCATGCAAGCAATAAAAATGGTTTCAGAACCGTTTATTGGTTGTTGGATGTAAATTTAATTTTTTTTGAAGTGAAGTGAGTATATGTGAATAACAAACTGAAAAGTATGCGGTCATCTACGGATATACTTACGTAGTTGGCAGCGGTATTACTATCAAACATATACACGCTGTCGGGCCAAGACAAGCGAGGACTTATACGACGACTTAGGAAGCTGATCGGTTGAGTAGATACATAAGCTGGGTAACTGATTTGACATTGAACTTTTGTAATATGTGCTGACGGTGGACCTCTACAGTACGTGGACTGATATCAAGACTTTTGCCAATCATTTTGTTTGTATGCCCTTGCGAAAGTAAATCCATGACTTGATGCTCACGTTTGGTAAGTTTTTCAATACACTTTCCCATGGTCTCTTCATGTTGGAATACGTTTCGGTTCCGATTGTCCAGTTCCAGAGCATCGTTAATACTATCCAACAAATTCTGATCATGGTAGGGCTTCTGAATAAAATCCACGGCACCGGACTTAAGTGCTTTTATCGCCATGTCGACATCGCCGTGGCCGGTAATAAAGATAACAGGTAGCGTTGCACCCATTTCATTAAGCCGTTCTTGCAAAACAAGTCCACTCATCTTGGCCATGCGGATGTCCAGTACAAGACATCCGGCCTTATCGGTTGTAAAAGAATCGAGGAATGAAACCGCACTTTCGAATATCTCGGCATTCAGGCTGACAGATTCGACCAGTTCCTTTATCGAATCACGTACAGCCTCATCGTCGTCAATAATATATACTTTTTGTTCCGTCATATGATCAAATTTCTCTATTTCTCAACAGGTAAGGAAAAATAGAATCTAGCACCGCCCGTCTTACTCTGCGAATATCCTAACTTTCCCCCATGGTTCTCAATGATGCTCTTGCAAATCGTCAGACCCATCCCCAAACCTGAGTCTTTTGTCGTGTAAAATGCTTCGAAAATATTATTCACATCTCGATCGTTAATACCAGGACCGTTGTCAGAAATGCAAACCTCCACATAGTTGTCATCTTTAATCCTAGTTTCTACATTGATATTTTTCTCTACATCATCTGCTATGTCACCCATTGCTTCTACAGCGTTGCTGATTAAGTTAAGCGCCACCTGCTGGATCTGGATCTCATCGCAGATAACTCTTGGAAGTGAACGGGAATATTTAAATATGAGGTTGCAGTCATTATTCTTGGTTTCTATCCCCGCTAATTTCGCTGCCTCTCCGAGTAGATTATTGATGTCTAGCGCAACTGGATTGCTTATTTTGTTCTGCATCATCGCACGCAGATGACTTATAATACTGCCGGCACGTCTGGCCTGATCACTTATTTTTTCAATAAGTTCCTCCACCTTGCCAGTGTTAGCCTTCCCGGATTGAAGATGCCTTCGGCTGGCCTGCGCATAACTATCGATAGCGGCCAGTGGCTGATTAATTTCGTGCGCAATTCCCGAGGCCATTTCGCCAAGAGTCTGTACTCGGACAAGGTGTGCCAGGCGCTCACGGTGCATGCTTGCCTCTTCTTCTGCCTGTTTTTTCTCTGTGATGTCACGGATGTTTGCGGCGATACCCGAAACCGACCCATCACTTTCCCGGAACGGGGAGTAGTAAACATCCATATAGCGGTGTTCATTCTTCTGATAATTCAGCCAAATCTGGAAGTTAACTTGCTGCCCTGTCAGACACCGGTCCATGTTTGGTTTAACTTGGTTCTCGAATACCTCCTGCCCCAAGATCTCACTCGCTTGATGCCCGATCACCTCTCCCCGACTCTTCCCAAAATAGTCAAGATATGAGTCGTTCACTGCCTGATAGATATAGTCCTTATTTAAAAATGCCAGCAGGTCAACACTAGCGGAGACTATGTGTTCGTATTTTAGTAAATACTCCTCTGCCCGCTTGCGCTCGGTGATGTCCATGAATGTCACCACACAGCCAATAGTTTTACCATCGGAGTTGATAGGGTAGGACCAGTATTCTGCCGGGAAACTACTTCCATCCTTTCGAAACAACACTTCTGTATCGACGTGACTTCTTTCATTCCTGATGAATGCTTTATAGATCTGGCAGTCTTCAACAGGATAGGGCGAACCGGAGACCCGAGTATGGTGAATCAATCCATGCATATTCTTGCCGAGCAGGTTGTCCTGGGTTTCATAACCCAACATCCTTAGACAGGCGGAATTACAGAAAGTACAGTTACCGTTGAGGTCTAATCCGTAAATGGCTTCGGCTGCTGAATCAAGTAATAAGCGGTTACGTTCTTGACTTTCTTTTAATGCAGTTTCCGCTAGTTTGCGCTCGGTATTTTCATTCTTCAATTTAACGTTAGCTTCTGTTAGCTCCTTAGTCCTCTCCTGGACTCGGTTTTCTAACTGTTCATGCGCCTCTTGCAAGGACACCTCAACCTCCACGCGTGCGGTGATATCACGCGCGACGGCCTGAAACCCTGCGATCTGTCCCTTCTCCCATATCAGTTGTACATTTTGCCCCAACCATACTTCGGTACCATCATTTGCCAAAACTGGATATTCGTAATACGTATTCTTAATCTGTTTACGCAATTGTCTCTCATAAAAAGTTATCGTCTTTCTTCGATAAGCTTGTACGACACCTTTGGTAAAATGTTCACCCAGAACTTCTTCTTCCGTATATCCCATAATGCTAATGGCTATGGGATTAATATATGTAAAATAGCCTTCTAAATCGGTTCGATAGATGATATCGCTCGCGTGCTCAACAAGTTGCTTGTAACGCTCTTGACTTTCACTTAGAGCCTTATCAACCTCCACGCGTGCGGTGATTTCCTGAACAATGGAACTGACACCACGGACAACACCATCCTCCGATTTGACCGGGTAATAGCAAGCTGAAAAGTATCTTTTCTTTTGCGAATCAGTGCCTGCTGTCATGCTGGCTTCAACGTCGATAACAGGCTCACCTGTATCGATCACTGTGCGATAAATATGCTCCATCGTTTCTGCAATTTCGGGGACAATTTCTCGTAACGTTCTGCCGATGTGGTCAGCAGCAGAAATGCCATTGATCTCGGCGAGTTTTTCATTACACCTCAAATAACGTAAATCCGTGTCCATAAAGCACATGCCCATAGGGGACGTACTGTAAATAATCTCCAATTCAGTGTACTGCTCATTTAATTTCCGTTCGCTTTCTAACAAAACAACGCACCTTCAGCATGCTTGCGTATACTGATATCATGCAATCCACAGACTACATAATCACCATCAGCCGTTTTCAGTGGACTCAAACCGACCTCACAAGGGAACTCGGTGCCGTCCTTTCGGCATGCAAAAAGATTCAAACTAATCCCCATCTCCCGTATTTTTTGATTGGTATTATAATCCTTGCGGTGATCAACGTATCGGTGCTGAAAGCGTTCAGGTAGTAGCATCTCAATCTTTAGACCAATCAACTCATCTTGCTCGTAACCAAACAGCTCTGTGGTCTGCTGATTAACAAAAGAGATCACACCATCCTGATCGGTTAAAATAATGGCATTCGTTGCAGAATTCAGAATAGAGCTGAAGTTTATTCGATCGTCTAATCTGCGCCGGTGACCATGAAGCGTCTTCGTGGTTTGCTCAAAACTCTCTATTTTGGATTTTGTTCCCATTAGAAGGCCCCGTGTTTTATAAATCTTGGTACATCTATAACTCTTAGAGTGACTTATATTTATTGCTTATAGGACAATATTTCAAAGCCTTATACCTTAAGAAATAAAATAAATAATAAAAATATTATGACATATCTTTTAAAAGTTGTCGGTATTCCGCTGGATTTTATCGACAAGTCTTTCACTAATCAAAGATTAAAAATAAGCATAGATGAGATGCTGTCAAGAGCATCTTAAATACTGTGGATCCCTGTTTGTCATCGAGTCAGCAAACCCCCTATGTTTATACGTAGAATTACAGAAGAAGTAAATAATTCTACTGATCACACTTGGGGATCCTACTAATTGTTCATAAAGATGTTTGTTGTATCCCTTCAAAAGAAATGAGACACAATTGAGCTAAATATTACGAGAGACTTCTGATAAGTTAAACCTATAAAACAGGAGTCTCATCATGAGCAATAATACCGAGAAGTTGGTTAAAGATATACGCCGTCGTACGCGCAAAAAATATTCGGCTGAAGAAAAGATCCGGATTGTACTGGAAGGACTGCGCGGTGAAGAAAGCATTGCTGAACTGTGTCGCAGAGAAAATATCAATCAAAATGTGTATTACCGTTGGAGCAAGGAATTTCTAGAAGCCGGGAAGCAACGATTAGCCGGTGACATTAAACGGGAAGTCACCTCCACAGAAGTGATTGATCTGAAGAAAGAGAATGACCAACTCAAACGTCTGTTAGCCGACATCTCCCCCGCACATGGTTGGTCATAGTCATTGACAACATCAATGTCCGCTTTTGGCCGAAAGAAGATGTTTAGAGTCTGTAACCGAACGTCCGCTTTCGCTGGATAGCGGACGTTCATAACGTGCAATCCGGATGACTCTTATGTGTCGAACAGGAGACATTAGAGATTATTATTCGTATATCAATATTTTAGCTTATGTAACCTTGCCCATCGTTACTTTTGCTTCGGGAATCATTGTCAGTGCCGTCACAGCTGCAATACCACTAAAGGCTCTGCTTTTCACCCTATGTATTATAGCTTGTGTTTGTGCTACTGATACATTCAATTGCCCCACATTAACGGCATCAGTCGCTGCTGTACCAGCTGCGACACCATGGACTTGAACCGGTGTGGTCGGATTTCCGGCCCCATCATCTACACCGAAAGTAACACCAGTGTCATCCAAAAGCAGCGCGGTAGACGTTGTACCACCGCTTAAGGTAGTTGAGGTTGTTCCTACTCTCAGTCCGTGAGTGGCAGTTGGATTATCAACCAGAACGCTTGCCGTGGTGGCTGTTGTCTCCACGCTTGCAGTCGTCGTCCCATCTGTAGTGCTCAGTAATATACGGTTGGATGATACATCCACGTTTGATATATCCGCCGCATTTGTTGCATTCAATGACACCCCGTTTGCGCCCGTGGTGGCCTGCACATCCAGGCCACCGACCCTATATTCGCTGTTTGTACATTAAGCGTACCGCTTGCGGTATCGGTATCAAGTAAAGCAATCCGGGTTGTGTTACTGGCAATATTAGTCACGTTCGTGGCGATGTCGCCCGTGTTCGTGGTGATAACGGATTCGTCTATAGTACTAGGGGATGTTCCCATACCACCACAGCCAGGATTGTCACATGTAGCAAGAAAGGCCGCCTGGGGGCTGGGGGATAACCCCACCCGTTATCGTCCCAGCCGCCACCGCTACTGCTACCACTACCGAAGAAGCAAATTTATTTTTCTTTACTGAAAATTTACTATGCTTTTTCT
>SMUX01022256.1_pt1 | contig 13911 bp, 14 predicted proteins | sample 2456431 | NCBI WGS metagenome assembly SMUX01 (sample SAMN11095930, study PRJNA526329) | marine sediment metagenome | biome: Marine sediment; feature: Surficial sediment; material: Deep marine sediment; isolation source: Hadal surficial sediment | place: Pacific Ocean | collected 2014-11 | depth... | reverse complement strand
TAGACATCGGTACTGACGATTTTCATTATTGTGTCCTATCCTGGCGGAGCACTGATCACTGCAGTTGCTCCGCGTGCGCCTCTCTCGTCGCGGTCAGGAATCTGCCGCCTGCGATCAGGATGTGCAGCTTGACTCCCACCAGGCTCACAGGCTCGCCGCGACGCGCCCGGTCCATGGAAGAGTAACTCAGATCGGTCGGATCGATGATCGTGATTCCGCCGCTACCGACCACCTCGAGGTCGTCCCCGGGGCGGATGAATGCTGCCGTGTCCTCGTCCAGACCGATGCCCACCGCAAACGGATTGTAGGCGAGCGCCGTCAACAGCCGTCCAAGGCGGTCGCGCTCGCTGAAGTGCTGATCGATGATGAACTTGTTCGTCAGACCCAGCCCCGGCGCCATCGTCACCATATCGGGGCTCGGCGTGCTGCCCTCGGCACCGCCTGCAATCATGTGCTCCGCCATGAATGCGGCGCCGGCCGACGTTCCTGCAACGTGCATGCCGGCCGCGTTGCGGCGGCGAATTCGTCGTGCGGCTTCGGTGCCACCCAGTGTCGTCGACAGGCGCAATTGGTTGCCGCCCGTCATGAATATGCCGTCCGACTTGTCGATGTAATCGAGATCAGGGCTCGACTGGCATTCCTCACGAGTCTCGAACGGCAATACGCGCGCATGCCTGACTCCCAGGCGGCGAAACAGCTTCTCGTAGTTGCGCCCGGTGTCATCGCGCTCCGATGCTGTCGGAATGATACTGATGCGCGCGTTCTTGCCACCGCAGATAGTCACGAATCGATCGAGAATTTCGGGGTTGTTCAGCTTTTCCTCGGCACCGCCTATCGGAATGATATAGCCGCGCTCGGCGTCGTTTGTGTTGTTGGACGGGCTCATTAATCTGACCACGAAAAAAGGCCGGTATTGTACACGAGGATCGGCGTGATCCCGCCATTCCGTTGCGAATTCCGGAGCAGGCATTCGTCGCGTACACTCCCAAGACCTTGCCGGAATGACAGCAACAATGACCGCTCAATCACCGCTGGGACGATCGACGGCGCAGCCGCAGCAATACTCGCCCGAGTCGCTTTGCCCGATCGCACGTGCGCAAAGCCGCTCCATACTCGGTCTTGCCGAGCCGCTGCCGTTCCACGGCACCGACCTGTGGAACGCGTGGGAACTGACCTGGCTGGCACCCGGCGGGTTGCCACGGGTCGCATTGGCCGAAATTCGCGTGCCGGCCGTTTCACCGAATATCATCGAATCCAAGTCAATGAAGCTGTACCTGGCTTCCTTCGCGATGACGCATCAGCAATCCACCGACGACGTCCGCGCCGCCATCGCCCGGGATCTTGGCGACTGTGCGGGCTCGGTAGTCGATGTCAGGCTGACGAGCGCTGCCGATACCGGTCGCCGGCACACCGAACCGCTGCCCGGAGACTCGCTCGACGATAACGATGTGGACTGCGATGCGTGGCATGTCGATGCCGACTTGCTGCGTGCCGATCCGGACACGGTGGTCAGCGAAACGCTGCGCTCGGATCTGCTGCGCAGTCTGTGCCCGGTGACGGGTCAGCCCGATTCGGGCAGTGTCCTGATCCGCTATCGCGGGCCCCGCATCGAGCGCGCGGCATTGACACGCTACATCGTCTCGTATCGACAGCACAGCGACTTCCACGAGAATTGCGTGGAACGCATGTTTGTCGACCTTCTTGACCGCTGCGCCCCGCAAGCGCTGACCGTCTACGCGCGTTTTCAACGACGTGGCGGCATCGACATCAACCCGTTTCGCTCGAATTTCGAGCAGGATCCGCCCAACTCCCGGCTCTGGAGGCAATAGCCAAAATCCGGTTCAGTTCGACCCGGTCGCAAAATGATCCTTGCTGACCGGCCGGTCATTAACTATACTTAGTGACTCGTTAGTCAGTAACGGGCAGAAATCATGGCAGAGCCGCGCTACCGGCGCCGCAAGGAAGACCGGCCCGACGAAATCACGGCAGCGGCGCTGTCCGCTTTCGCCGAGAACGGCTACGCGGCGACCCGCGTCGAGGAAGTCGCGAAACGCGCCGGAATCAGCAAAGGGCTGCTGTATCTCTACTTCAAGACCAAAGAGGAATTGTTCAAGGCTGTCATTCGCAGTGTCGTGATCCCGCGCGTCGACGCGCTGGAGCTTGCACTCGATCAGTCCACGCTGTCAGCTGAAGCGTTTTTGCGCGGACCGATGCTGCAGTTCATGCAAGGCATCCCGGGCTCGCCCGTCGGCATCGTCGTACGGCTCATGATCGCCGAGGCGCACAGGCATCCGGACCTCGTGGATTATTATTGGCAAAACGTCGTATCACGCGGGCTGGCGGCACTGCAGCGAATTCTCGATCGCGGCGTGGAAAACGGCGAATTTCGACGCACTGCCGTCAATGAACTTCCACACCTGTTGATTGCGCCGGTCATTTTTTCCGTGATCTGGAAGCTCCTGTTCGAAAATCGCTCGCTCGACACCGACCGGCTCATCGAGTGCCACATCGACATGATTCTCAACGACATCAAGGCCTGACTGGAGTCAGACATGGACGCCAGACCACTACTTGTCATTGCAGCAGCCGCGTTCCTGTCAGGGGCCTGCGATAACCCGAATTCCACACGGCGGGTCGTTGGCGACCTCGCGTCCGACCGCATCGAGCTGACGGCGGAATCGAGTGAACCGATCGTCGGGATATACGTAGCCGAAGGTGAGACCGTCATCGCGGGACAGCTCCTGCTGCGCCAGGACGCGACACGCGCGATGGCACGACTGGCGGAGGCCGCAGCAGCCCTCGCGCAGGCTCAGGCGCGTTTCGACGAGCTTGTTCGCGGTCCGCGCCAGGAGCAAATTGCCGCCGCGCGTGCAAATGTCCACGGCGCAATCCGGGATCTCGAATTTCGCGCTGCCGACTACGAGCGCACGAAGAAAATTCGCGAGCAGCAACTTGCCTCTCCTGACCTGCTTGACCGCGCAAAGGCCGCGCTCGATGCTGCGCAAGCCAATCTCGACGTGCGACGAGCGCAATTGCAGGAGCTGCTGGCAGGAACGACCATTGAGGAATTGACGCAGGCCGAACAGGCGTTGCACCAGACCGAAGCCCGGCGCAACTACCTGCAGGTTGACGTCGACCGCCACGAGGTGCGCGCACCGGTCGCCGGCATCGTCGACAGTCGGCTGTTCGAGCCCGGCGAGCGGCCTGCGAGCGGGCAGCCGGTGCTGATCCTGCTCGGTGGCGTGCAACCGTACGCTCGCGTCTATGTGCCCGAGGCGCTTCGCGTCACGATCGGGCCCGGCACCGCCGCGCGAATTTTCGTCGACGGACTCGACGAAGTTCTCGACGGGCGGGTCCGTTGGGTATCGAGCGAATCGGCGTTTACGCCCTACTACGCGCTGACTGAACGTGATCGCGGCCGGCTCAGCTATGTCGCCAAGATCGACCTCACCGGACAACGGGATCGACTGCCCGACGGCGTGCCGGTCGAGGTCGAGTTCCTGAGCGACGCCCCCCTCCCGTGAGCGGCGAATTCGCCATCGAAGCCCGGGGTCTTAGCAAGCATTTCGGCGCCGTGCGGGCTGTCGACAGGCTGGACCTGAAGGTACCGAAAGGTCAGATCTATGGTTTTCTCGGCCCCAACGGCTCGGGCAAGTCGACAACGATCCGCATGCTATGCGGCCTGCTGTTGCCGACCGAAGGGTCCGCGACCGTCCTCGACACCGACATTCCCGGCGATTCCCGAGCCCTCAAACCCAGGATCGGTTACATGACGCAGAAATTTTCGCTGTTCGGCGACATGACGATTTTCGAAAATCTTCGATTTATTGCCGAGATTTACTCGTTTCCGTCGCCGGACCGGGCATCGCGCATTGACGAATTGCTGCAACAGTACAACCTCGGGCCACAACGTGATCAGCTTGCAGCGACGCTGAGCGGCGGACAGAAACAGCGACTCGCGCTGGCCTGCGCGGTCCTGCACCGCCCCGAATTGCTATTGCTCGATGAACCGACCAGCGCCGTGGATCCGCAGAGCCGGCGCGATTTCTGGGCCGGGTTATTCGAATTGGCAAACGCCGGAACCACAATCCTCGTATCGACGCACTACATGGACGAAGCAGAGCGCTGCCACCGGCTCGCAATCCTCGATCACGGCGTCAAGGTCGCCGATGGCACTCCCGACGATCTGCAGAAAAATACCGGCATGCACATCGTTGAAGTACTTGCCGACAATCCGTATCGCGCGCAGGCCGCACTCAGCACTATCTCGAGGATCGCGAGCGTCACTCAGCTCGGCATCCGATTGCGTGTGCTGATCTCGACGACGGTTGACGATCCGTTGCGGCTCGTCGACCGCGCATTGCGCGCACAGGACATGCAGGCTCGTGTGCAGCTCATGCCGGCAACGCTTGAAGACGTTTTTGTCGCAGTCACGATGACGCCGCAGGAGCGCGCGGCATGATGTCGCTGACTCGTCTGATGGCCATCGTGCGCAAGGAAGTCCTGCAATTGCGCCGCGACCGGTTGACGTTCGGCATGATCGTCGGATTGCCGATCATCCAGGTACTCCTGTTCGGCTATGCGATCAACACGGACGTGCGCAACCTGAAGACGGCAGTCGCAAATCAGGCGAACACACACCTGTCGCGACAGTTCGTCGCGGAACTCGGACAGACTCAAGTCGTAGACATCATCGCGACGGTCGCAAACGCCGCGCAGCTCAAAGATCTGCTGCGGGCCGGCGACATCTCGATTGGCGTCGTGATCCCTCACGACTTCGATCGCCGTGTCGCTGACAGGTCACGAGCGGCCGTACACCTGCTTGTTGACGGCAGCGACCCGATGATACTCAGTGTCGCGACCCGGCTGCGAGGCATGCCGATCGCTTTTGACGTCGCGCGCAGCACGACACATGGAAAAATGGCTGCAGGAGCGTCTGCGGGCCCGATCGAAATACGACCTTATTACAATCCGGAGCGCCGTGCACCAGTCAACATCGTACCCGGCCTGATGGGAATCATCCTGACGATGACGATGACATTGTTCACGGCGGTTGCGATCGTTCGCGAACGTGAGCGCGGCAATCTCGAACTGCTGATCAACACGCCGGTCAGTTCGGCCGAACTCATGATTGGCAAGGTGGTTCCCTATGTGGTGATCGGCCTTGTTCAATTGGCCCTGATCGCCAGCGTTGGCCGGCTGCTATTCGACGTCCCGATCCGCGGCAGCATTGTCGATCTCTACCTGGCCGCAACAGCCTTTATAGCCGCAAACCTCGGACTGGGCCTGTTGATATCGACGGCGGTGAAAACGCAGTTCCAGGCGATGCAGGTCACAATTTTTTACCTGCTGCCGTCCATTTTGCTATCCGGCTTCATGTTTCCGTTCGACGGCATGCCCAGGGTCGCGCAGTACCTGGGCGAACTGCTGCCGAATACGCATTTCATTCGCCTGACGCGCGGCATCATGCTGCGCGACGCAGCGTTGGTGGAACTCTATCCCGAGGTCGTCTTCCTCATAGGGTTTGCACTGATCACGATGACGGCCGCCGCGCTGCGATTCTCCAAGCGTCTCGACTAGCGCGGAGTATTGAAAAAGCCTCAGATGGGTGTGAGACGCGCCTGACGCTTCACGCGCAATGAGCAGTTTACCGCCAGTACTCGCAAAACCCTGATTTTTCTGATCCAATTACTGTTGCGGACGTTATTGCAATGGCAGGCGTCAGCAACCGGCAGCGTAGATGAGACCTTCAAGTGAGACAACGGATTCCCGAAGTATCATGACTGAGCTCGACAAACAGACACCCACAGTATTTGTCGTCGATGATGATCCCGCCATCAGGGTCGCGATGCAGGCCCTGATGGAATCCGTTCACCTGCGGCACGAAATTTTCAGCTCGGCGGACGAGTTTCTCGAGCAATACAGCGATGATCGGGGCGGCTGTCTGGTTCTGGATATTCGCATGCCGGGGCTTGGCGGCCTCGAACTTCAGGAATTGCTCGTGCAGAGGCACAACACCCTGCCGATCATATTCATAACGGGTCACGGCGATGTGCCGATGGCCGTCGAGGCCATGCAAAAAGGTGCTGTCGATTTTATTCAAAAGCCGTTTCGCGATCAGGACCTTCTGGACCGCATCCACGACGCGTTAAAGGCCGACCGGGAGCGGCGAGTAGAAAGGCAACAACGCTCGGAGGTCGTGGAGCGGGTCGCGCGCCTGACGAACCGCGAACACGAAGTTTTTGACCTCGTCGTGACCGGCAAGGCAAACAAAGTCATTGCTTACGAACTCGGCGTCAGCCAACGCACCGTGGAGATTCATCGTGCGCGCGTCATGGAAAAGATGGAGGCCAGGTCACTCGCCGACCTCGTCAAGTTGCACATGCGGCAGAGCTGACCCGGCTACAGCAACGCACCGCGGCGCTCTTCCAGCCTGGCACACTCGATACACTCTTCGGCATATGGGTGAGCCTGGAGCCGCGCGTCTTCAATCCTTGCACCACACTCGACACACAGGCCGAAGTTGCCGGACTCCATCCGCTGTAAGGCCGCCGTGATTTTCGCGACTTCGTCCCTGGCCTCATTTCCCAGGGCGTCGACGACCTCGCGGTCCTCAAACTCCTTCGCGCGTTCCTTGGAATCGGCATGATAACCACGCCGCACATTTGCAGTGATTCGATCCAGCCTTGCGGTCAGGTCGCGCTTTTGCTTCTCGAGCCGCCGGCGTAATGCCTCATTTGGGTCTGCGTGCATCGCTACTCCAGTTACGTTTCCGCATGCTGCGCCCGGTCTAATCTACGTGCAGTGCCGGCCACCGCGATATTAGTAAATTCCACTATGGCTGCGTAGGTAAAATCCGGGGTTATCCAGGCATCACTTTCTATGGAATGCTGTACCGTCGAGACGTACGCATTCAGGTGCGGGTTTTGACAGCCAGTATGCGTATATTATAGGTGTGAAAATGCAAACTATCTCCCGGATTCTCGCCGTCGTTGACCCGACCGTTGAGGATCAGCCCGCAATTCGTCGTGCATCATGGCTGGCCGGGGCGACGGGCGCCGAGTTGGAGCTGCTCGTCTGTTATTACAACGAGTACCTGAGTGGTGATCGCCTGTTTGACTCACCATCGCTCGAGAATGCACGTCATCAAGTCATAGAGAATCATGCGAGACATCTGGAAGAGATCGCCGAGCCGCTGCGCGACTCCGGAATTGTCGTTGGCACGTCGGCTGTTTGGGACCATCCGCTCGACGAGGGCGTCGTTCGTCACACCGTCAACTGCGGAGCCGACGTCGTCATCAAGGACACGCATCATCACTCGGCATTGACTCGTGCATTGCTGTCGAATACGGACTGGAATCTGATTCGAACCTGCCCAACGCTGCTCTGGCTCGTCAAATCGCGAGAGTCCGCGGATGCGCCGGTTTTTGTCGCTGCGATCGATCCAATGAATCAGCACGACAAGCCCGCTGCACTCGACGACGAGATCCTGAATGTCTGTAAAACGCTGGCGGAAAAGCTCGACGGACGAGTGCACGCTTTTCATTGCTACGATCCACGCATCGCCGTCGCGACCGCCACCGCGAATGCCTACATACCGGTGTCTTTACCGTTCGATGAAATCGAGCAGCAGATGCACGAAGACCATCAGAAGCGGTTTAATGAAATCACTTCTTTTCATGCTATCGATGATGAACGGTCGCATCTCGTCGCCGGCCTGACCCACGAGGAATTGCCGGCGATCGCCAACGAACTCGGCGCCGCCGTCGTCGTCATGGGAGCCGTATCAAGGAACCGCTGGAAAAGGCTATTCATCGGCGCGACGGCCGAGCGCACTCTGGAGCAGCTGCCTTGCGACCTGCTGATCGTCAAGCCTGACTGGTTCAGCACACCCGTCAGCCCCGAGGCACACGAATCCGCCTAGTAATTTGCCGTCAGCATGATCCAGATCTTGCTCGTGTCGGCGAAGGCCGCCGTATCGGCCTGGAAATTGGCAACTCGCCCAACTGCCATGGCTGCGTTTCCTGTGCTCGATCGTCTTGCGGCTACAGTCAGCGCAATGTTATTTAATATGTTGAAAGTATTGACTTTTCCAGTATCCGTGACAAGCCCATGTTCGCGTCGACAATCATCAGATCCGATTGCAAGCTTGCCAACGCCCAATCAGAAAGCCATAGGTAGGTTCGCGTACCGAATTTCGGGTTGTCACTCCGATCGAAGACTCGAAGAATCATGACGCGTGACATCAGACTGGAGTCCATCGCGAAATTTCCGGAGAATGTCATTCTTCATTGCCATGTGGACGCGAAAATCACGGATCAAATGTTATGTACTCAATGCTCATATTCCTTCATGTCGTCTTCGCAGCCACATCGATTGCGGGCTTCTGCTTGCGCGGCTATTGGATGACCGCCGGGTCGGCGCTGCTCGATCGGCGAATGACCCGAATCGCGCCACACATCATCGACACATTGTTTCTTGCGTCGGGCATCGCCCTGGTCATAATGCTCGGACTGAACCCGATGCAGCACAGCTGGCTGCTCGCGAAGTTCACGGGCTTGCCTGTCTACATCGTACTCGGTGCCATCGCGCTGCGTGGGGGCAGAACACTTCGTAGTGGCCGAACGCAGCGTATTCGGGTGATCGCGATGCTTGCCGCGATGGCGGTCTATGCGTATATCGTCGGAGTTGCGTTCTCCAAGTCGCCGCAGAGCTGGTTCGCTCTGGTAGCAATGTAGGAGCGGTGCGCCGCGATCGGTTTCAGTCTTGTGGCACGGCGCCGGTTCTGGTCGCCGTCCTCGCCGCAGCAAGCAATCTTGTTGTATTGACGGGTTTGCTCATCACCGTGCAGTTATCGAGCGCCTGTGCCTCTTTCACGACCTTCGACGTGTCGCCACTGACAATGAATGCCGGAATATTCCGGCCATAGTATTTGCGAATGTCGCCGACCGCCTCGACGCCCGTCGATCCGTCCAGAAGATGAAAATCGGATATCAGCAATACCGGCAGCGTATCGAGATGCCGGATCAGTGCACCGGCTTCCGATGCGGATGCGGCGGTTGCAACGCGATAGCCTTCGGCTTCGAGCAGCAGTCCCCAGGCATTCGCCACGCTCACGTCATCCTCAATAAGCACGATCAGCCCCGCGCCCGCGATTTCTTCCTCTGCGTCGTCTGCCTGGCCGCTGTCGGGCGCAGGCCGAACGCTGGTCGCAACCGGCACCATCACCGAAAAACACGAGCCCTTGCCAGGTGTCGACCGCACGCCGATTTCGTGCTCGAGCAGGTCTGCCAGGCGACGCACGATTGCGAGCCCCAGACCGAATCCTTCGTTGCTGGAGCCCGGCGTCTTGACTTGATGGAATTCATTGAAAATCGCATCAAGCTGATCTTCCTCGATGCCGATGCCGGTATCGGTGACCTCGAGCCGGCAATAGCCATTGTCTTCCTTGCAGGTCAGCCGCACGTCGCCTTTGTCCGTGTACCGAATCGCATTCGACACGAGATTTTGAACGATCTCGTCCAGAAGATTCGGGTCGCTGCGCACGTCCATGGAACAGGGCAGTGCCGTGAATGTCAGTCCCTTATGCTGCGCCTGGCGTCCGAATTCCGCCGCCAGGCGATCGATCAACCGCTGCATCGAGAATTCCTCGAATTCCGGCGTCACGGCACCTGCGTCGAGGCGGCTGATGTCGAGCAACGAATTGAGAAGATTCGTCATCGCAATGAGCGAATGCTCCTGATTGTTGATCATCTCCAGCGCCCGCGGTTCCTTGACCGTGCGCCGCAACGCGCCGTTGAGCAGACTCAGCGCCTGCACCGGCTGCCGCAGGTCATGGCTCGCTGCGGCAAGAAACGCGCTGTTCGCCTTGCTGGCACGCTCGGCCGCATGCTGCGCTGCGATGATTTCCTGCTCCATGCGCTTGCGCTCCGTAACGTCACGAATGACGCTGGAGACGAACGTCCCGCTAGCTGCCTTCACGGGGCTCAGGCTGATCTCGACTGGAAATTCACTGCCGTCCTTGCGTCGCCCCAGGAGATCCAGATGGGTGCCCATCGGTCGGGTCTTCGCGTCCGCAGCGTATGTCTTTCGATGCGCGACATGTCCTTGGTGCAGCCGAGCAGGCAGCAGCATTTCGATCTCGCGACCAAGCAATTCCTCGCGCTTGTAGCCGAACATGCTCTCGGTCTGACCGTTGACGATCGCGATCTTGCCGTGGTCGTCAACGATGACCATCGCGTCCGGCGCGGACTCCAGCAGGGTTCGGAAAAAGGTCTCTGACTCTTTGATTGGTGGGCTTGCCGCGGTCATGCTTCACATCGGAACAGCTGCAGACGCGCCCAGTATAACGTCATGCCTGCATGGAACGCCGCCGCAGTCAGCGGCGACGCACACCGTCAATCGTGGGCGCTTGCCTGGAGGCCACCCGCCCCGCAATCGTTCTTGAGGAAGTCGATCATCGCTGTATACAAGGTGATTTGATGATTGTAGAAAAGGGTAGTGCCGAAGTGATCTGCACCTTTGAGTTCGACGAACTTATAGTTCTTGTTGTAGCGATCCAGCAACTTGCGATACTTCCTGGCATGCTCGGGCGGGACACGCTGGTCCACGTCACCGTGAATCAACAAGATCGGTACGTTGACTTTTTCGACCTCTTTGAGGGGCGATACGCTGTCGTCCCACATGCGCAGTTGTTCCTCACGCTGCGCCCCGCGCATCTGAAATCGGTAATAGTTGACCTGCATCAACGGATCCGATACTGCGGCACCGGCAATCACACATTGATAGATCTGCGGCGTACGCGATGCTGCAACCAATGCTGCATATCCACCGTATGACCAGCCGAACATCGCCATCCGGTCCGGGTCGGCAAGGCCCTGCTCGACGAGGTACATCGCGCCGTCATCCTTGTCGTCCTGCATCTTGTAGCCGCCCTGGCCCCCGTCTACAAACGCCGACAGGTAGAATTCCTTCCCATAGCCCTGGGAGCCCCGATACTGTGGCTGCAACACGAGATAACCGTTATTTGCAAGCATCTGAGACCATTCGTCGTAGACCACGGTCTCCTGCACGAAGGGGCCACCGTGCGGCAGCACGATTAGCGGAAACGGCGCCTCGCCCTGCGGTACGGTCAGAAACGCCGGGATCTCGCGGCCATCGCGTGCCTTGTAGGTGATGTATTCCATGTCCGCGAGATTCTCGCTTTCAATCAGTGGCTGCTTGCTGCCGACAGCTTTGAGCTCTCCATCCTTGAGCAGGTAGTAGGTCCCCGGGTCATGCGGACCCGAGTTATAGATCGTCATCGTGTTGCCGTCACGAGAGCGGCTGTTAATGTTCACGTAGTGGGCGTTGGGAATGATGCCCTCGAGTTGCTTGTAGATTGCGCCCTCGATCTCGTCGAAATATTCGACGCGCAGCTTATCCTTGAAATACGACACGCCAGTGACGCGATCCGGGTATTCCCAGCTATTGCTGTGGTAGCGGACCCCGTAGACATCGGCGTCGTTACGTCGGTAGATCAGTTCGTCAAATTTCTTGCTGCCAACGTCGAACGACCAAAGGCCAATCTTGTCATCCGCGTTATTGGCCTGGACCAGGACATGATTAGGCTTGGAATCGTCGAAGCTCTCGACCTCGAACGTCTCGAAGCTGTCCTCGTGTTGACGGTGAATTTCCTCCCAGCCCGACGTGCCCGGTTCCCGGTAGTACCAGATGAACTCACCCTTTGCGAGGTCAAAGCCGCGAGCCAGCCACGGATCGCCATCGCCCGTGAAGTCGATATTGCCGAGTACGAGCTTGCCGCGGATAATGAGCTGCTTGGCGCCCGTTTCCAGATTGAACTCCCAATAGGATCGAGGCCGAAAAGGTTCGGATATTTTCGCCCCCGGATCATCCTCATCGTCGGGATCACCCTCCAAGAACGAAAGAAGAACTTTGCCGGGCTTGCCAGGCAGCACATTTTCGATCGCTGGATTGAGCTCATCGAAATTGCGTATTTTCTTTTTCTTCACATCGACCGTGGCCAGCCGCGTTTCATAAACGCCCTCGTTGAATCCTTCGATTTTGTTGCGCACTTTTTGCCGCAGCGTGAAGACGATGTCCTTATCGCTGGCCCAGTAAAAATTGGTAATCTCCATCGGGTCGGCATTGAGGCGAAACGGTTTCTTTGAGAGATTCGAGGCGTCATAGACCTCAATGACCGGATTGCCGTCCCTGGAAGGAATTTTCATGAGACCAAGATACTTGCCGTCCGGCGACACCTGCGCATTGTTAATGACTTCCCTCAGCGCCCAGTAATCCAGCGGATACGGCTCCCGGGCATCATCACCGAGCGCCGTACCAGTCATGGCCGTAAGGGCCGGCAGACACAGGCTGACGAGGACTGCAATTCGTCTTATCATGAGATTGACCCTGAGTTCATTGTTGGAACCAACCCATTGTTTAACATAAAAAAAGGCCCGCGGAACTCACTCCGCGGGCCTTATTTTACTCATTTTTGACCGTAAATGTCCCGATCACTCGCCACCACCGAATTTGGCCAGGATGTTGAAGAAGAACGTTCTTCCGTTGAGGTCATAGCCGTAACCGATCGGCGCGTTATTGAGCGCCCGAACCTCGGTGCCATCGACAAGCGGCGGCTCTTCGTCGAAGACATTACGGATGCCACCACCGAATGTCCACTGATCACCGTAGTAATACAGCGAGACGTTGTGCAGGTAGTAATTCTCCGCATCGCCCCAGTCGCGGCACAGCACGTCATTCGGCGGTCCCTGGCAGGTGTCGGAAAAGCCAGTGATCGCATCCTCGAAGTCATCGACACCCGCCCGATCCTGTTGAACCGATGACGTGTATCGCATCTCCCACGTCAGGCGGAAATCATCGTAGTCGAAGCGCAGACCAGTCCGCACGCGCCAGGCGGGGAAGCCAAACTCGCCCTCGAACGTGTCGAAGTCCACATTGCCTACCGGATCAATAAACAACGTCGAGCGCTTGAGCTGTCGATTCGCCCGGATGTCCAGCGCGACGTCGATCGGGCGTTCGAAGACCGTCCACGTGTCGTCGAATGCCACGTTGATATCCACACCGCGCGCCGTCTCCTTGTCGCGGTTCAGGAAATCCAAATCGAGAAACTCCAGCACCGGAAACGTCGGATCAGCCAAGTCGCGAGTGATTCGACTACAGAACGCGCTGTTACCCGTCACAGAACCGTAGCACTCGTTGACAATGCGCTGAGCGCCCGGTTCGATGATGGTGTTTTTCACATCGATTTCGTAGTAGGTGGTGCTTATCGTTAGATCGAACGCGTTGGTGAATGGCTGATCCCAGGCAAACCCGGCTGACCACGATTCGGATTTCTCCGGGTCGAGCGTCAGCACGCCGCGCCGAAAGACTTCCGTACTGAAGACATTGAAGCCACCGTTGTCGGCCAATGTCGGATCCACGCCATTTGCGAGGCAATTCGCGAGTACATTCGCCTCACGAAAATCGAGCGCCGGATCGTAACCGCCGGTGATGGGATTGAGCGCATCTTCAGGAATGAAGCAGGGGTCGAAAATGTTGAGAAAGCCCGACTGATCCTGCAGATACAGCTCTCGCAGGTTCGGCGCACGAAAAGACGTGCCGAACGTTCCGCGAACAAGGAATGAGTCAACAGGGCGCCATCCGAGCTTGTAGGACCCCGTCCAGTTCGCGCCGTAGATCTCATCATCTGTCACGCGCGTCGACAGGTTCAGCGTGAGTTCCTCGAAAGCCGGCTCGCCTGCAAGCAGCGGAAACTCGATTTCGGCAAACGCTTCATTGGTAGTTTTCTGACCGACGGCGCCGCCATCATTAAAGAAGCCGAAGAACAGGCCATTCCTCGCGACTGCGTCGGGAATCGAGTTGATTTCATCGTCGCGGGTTTCGAATCCT
>SMUX01254881.1_pt1 | contig 13926 bp, 10 predicted proteins | sample 2456431 | NCBI WGS metagenome assembly SMUX01 (sample SAMN11095930, study PRJNA526329) | marine sediment metagenome | biome: Marine sediment; feature: Surficial sediment; material: Deep marine sediment; isolation source: Hadal surficial sediment | place: Pacific Ocean | collected 2014-11 | depth... | reverse complement strand
GGAGATCGGGGCGGACGCCATCGGCATCGTCGGGCCGTATTATTACTCGGACCGCAGCGAATGGGAGCTGATCGAGCAGCACAAGGAGGTTGACGCGGCGACGGGTCTGCCGATCCTGCTTTACAACAACCCGCAGTATTCGGGCTATCCGACGCCGCCGGCGATGATGAAGAAGCTTAAGGAGGCGATACCACGGGTGTTCGGCTCGAAGCTTGCCAACGGCAATCTGGGCCAGGCGCAGGCCTACCTGCGGGCGTTGGGACAGGATTTCGTGATCTTCGTTCCCATCACCATGATGCTGCCGGGGATGCTCGTGGGTGTTGCCGGCTCCATCGCCGCCGGCGCCCCGGTGACGGTGCCGGAAGTTGGCGTCCAGTTGATCGAGGCGATCTGGGCCAAGGATACTATCCGGGCGCAGAGGCTTCAGGTTTTGTTGATCGAGCATGGCGACCGCACGGCGGTGCTCCGCCAATACGGCCGGCGCACGACCCTGGAGGGTCTGCGAATCCGTGGTCTTGAGGTGAAGGAATTCCCACGCTGGACCACCAAGCCGATGACGGCGGAGCATCTCAAGCTTTACGAGGACTGCATCAAGCGGGTCTTGGACGAGCTGGCCGAACTGTCGGCGCCGGCCGCCGCCGCCCAGTAGCACCGCCACTCGGGCGCGACCGACCACGCGCCCCCCGCCTTTGGCCGACCGGCGTGGGTTCTCCAGGTCGCGCGGATACGCGGCCGGATTAGCGTCATAGACAAAAGATAGAAACAGGGAGCGCACATCATGAGAGCGATTACCGAACATTTGAGACGGTGGGTAAGTGAACCCGTCCATTGCCATGCGGTGGTGCGGCGGGCGGCGCTGTCAATTTTGGCCCTTTCTCTGGCCGCCGCGTTTGGGTCTCCTGCAGGGGCGCAATCGGGCGCCAAATTCGAGAAGGAATGGGCGAAGCTCGTCACCGCCGCGAAAAAAGAAGGGCGGCTTGTGCTCAGCACCGGCGCCATTCCCGAATACCAGCACATCTTCGATGCCTTCAAGGCGAAGTTCGGGATTTCCATCGTAACCGACGGCGGCTCGGGGTCTTCCCGGTCCACCCGCATCTTGGCCGAACGTCGCGCCGGGCGCTTCACGGTCGATGTCGGGCTCATGAGCGTGGCCGCCAACACGCGGCGCATGGAACCGGCGGGGACGTTGGTTGATCTGCCCTCATTGCTTATTCATCCCGACGTCGTAGACACCTCCAAGTGGTACTTAAATCGCCATTGGTACGTGGACGGAAAAGGCACCAAGACGATATTTGTCTACTCCGCCCGGGCCAACAATTCGTGGCGGTTCTGGTACAACACCAACAAACTCAGCAAGAAAGACATCGCTTCGCTGAAAACGCCCTGGGACTTTCTTGAGCCGCAGTGGATAGGAAAGATGGCGGACCAGTCCTGGAGCGACCCCGGGCGCCTCGGCGGCATGCTGGAAATGTATTTCGCGCCCGACGCCGGTCCCAAATGGATCAAGAAATATTTCACCGAAATGGACGTCTTGTTTACCGGTGATACGAGGCTGGAGGAGAGTTGGATCATCCGCGGCCGCAGGCCTCTCAAATGGGATGAGGGGGACATCGGCAATGTGCTCAGGAAGTTCAAGAGCAAATTCCCCATAGAGGTGGTGGAACTTCCAAGGCAGCGCGGCAAGCTGGAAGCGCGTGGGTCCGAATGCTGCATCAACATTTTGAAGAAAGCGCCCCATCCAAACGCGGCAAAGCTGTTCGTGAACTGGTTCCTGACCAAGGAAATCCAGACCATGACCCATATGTCCAAGCCGCCGCGCCGCTACACGTCGCTTCGTACCGACGGCGTGCCGCCGGGCAATACCCAGAAAATCCATCGGCGCGTTCCCGGCACGATTTACTACTTCCGGGATTTCGATAAGGACTACCGGGCCAAGGAAAAGGCGGCCAGGGCCTTCATCATCAAAAACTACCGAGGGCCGAAGAAGGTTGCCCAAATACACACCGGCAAGGTTGTCAAGATCAAGCGGGCCGGCCGGCGGGTGACGATCGATTACAAGGGTAAGAAGGTGCTAGCCAAGCTCTCGAGCCGCAGGACCAAGGTCACCATCGACGGGAAGAAGGCCAAGCGCAAGGACGTCAAGGTGGGCATGACCTGCACCTTTATCTATCCCGGCCCCGGCAAGACCGCGAAGCAGGTGAATTGTAAATAGGGCCCCCGCCGAGGCGCCGCTGGGCGCGGCGCTTCGCGGCGACATCAACCCCGGGTCGGGGAGAAGGAGAGTTTTATGGAAATTAAGTTCGGGCTGATCAGCGCGGACTCCCATGCGGCGTTCGGGCGGGACGACTTTACGTCCCGCATGTCGGCCAAGAAGTGGGGCGATAAAATCCCCCAGATCGTCGAATTCGAGAATGAGGGGGAGATCGTCCAAGGCTGGGGCCTCTATGGCCAGAAGCCCAAGAGCCCCCGGGGTTTCCGGGTCAACGTCTGCAACTGCCCGGCGCTGATGGGCGAGCCCTTCCCCCATTGGCCCAAACGCTGGGAGGACGTGCCATTGATGGCCTACGACCCGGCCGAGCGGCTCAAGGCGCTGGACATCGACCGGGTCGACGCCGAGGTGTTGTTTCCCAATCCGCCGGGCGGTAATTATTACCAGTTCGGCGATGCCGATTACGAGTTCGCCACCCTCAAGGCCTACAACGACATCCTGTCCGATTGGAACAAGTTTTCCGACCGCTACCTGCCCTTGGTCGCCATTCCCTATCTGCAGCCGCCCGAAATCATCGCCCGCGAGGTCGAGCGTGCGGTGGATAACGGCCATTGCGGCGTCAATGTGGCGGGCAAGATGCCGGCCGGGCTGCCCCATATCGCCGATCCGCACTGGTATCCGCTGTGGGATGTGTGCGAGCAGTTGGAGGTTCCCATCCATTTCCACGGCTCGGCCGGGATCGGTGTCGGTGATACGGCGAAGGTCTGGGACGGCTATTCCCAGCGCCAAGCCCATTCGGCGGCGACCAGCACGTCGGCGGTGACGCCGGCGCAGATCGTCCCTCAACTGATCTTCACCGGGGTCACGGAACGCTTCCCCGGCCTGAAGATCGTATTCGCCGAGGCCGGCATCGGCGGACTGAACTACCTGCTGTCGGCCTGCGATCACGAGTGGGAAACCCACCATCTGTGGACCGAGGGGTTGATCACGCGGCCCAGCGAGATCATCAGCCGCCAGATTTATGTGAATTTCTGGTTCGAGGAAGAGGGCATCAAGCTTCGCCACGAAATCGGGATCGACAACATCATGTGGGAATCGGACTTTCCCCATGTGGCCTCGTATTACCCCAATTCATGGAGCAACATCGAGAGGGTTCTTGACGGCGTTCCTGCGGACGAGCGGCGCAAGCTACTCTACGAAAACGCCCTGCGCGTTTACCAGATCAAGGCCACCGTGCCGGCGGAATAAAAAAACCGGTGAGGGGTGAAGGTTAGATGAGAAGCCGCTTTATCAGCGTCGATGACCACGTGCAGGAGACGCCCGATCTTTGGACGTCGCGGCTTTCCAAGAAGAAGTGGGGCGAGCGGATACCGCATCTCGAGCTGACCAAGGACGGCCATGAGCGCTGGGTCATGGACGGAGAGGTCATGGCCGGTGGGCACGTCGCCCAGGTGGGTGCCTTGATGGGTGACCGCAACGTCGAGCCCGTCTGCTGGGACGAGGTCCCGGCCGAGGCCTATGAGCCCCAAGCGCGGCTCAAGGCCATGGATGCCGCCAAGGTGGACGCCTCGGTTCTTTTCCCGACCGTCGCCGGCCTGGCGGGCGAGGCCTTTGGGCGGTTGCGCGACCCGGAACTGGAGCTCGCCTGCGTCGAGGCCTATAACGACTGGCTGATCGACGAATGGGCGGGCACTTCCGACCGCTTCATCCCGCAATGCATCGTGCCCATTTCATCGCCCGAGGCGACGGTGGGCGAAATCGAGCGCGCCGTCGCCATGGGACACAAAGGCGTGGTCTTTCCCGCCCTGCCCATGGACCTGGCCGACGTGCCCCATGTGGGCGATTCGGACTATGATCCCGTGTGGGCCGCCTGCGCGGCCCTGGGCGTGCCGCTTTGCCTGCACGCGGGTTCTTCGCCGACCCTCGAATACGATCCCTATCTCGATCTCGCGCCCAATCTGGCGAAGGCATTGAGCGCGGTGACCAAGCCGGTCTCCAGCGTCTATGTGCTCGGCCTTTATCTCTTCACGCGGGTGCTCCTGCGTCATCCGGGGCTTCGCATCGTGCTCGCGGAAAGCGCGCTCTCTTGGGGGCTTGTATACCTGGAATGGGCGGACCATCAGGCCGATCACGACGGGCTGGCCAATGAGGGCTATGACCTGAGCCCATCGGAAATGTTTCGCCGCCAGTGCTACCTCAACGCCTGGTACGACAAGATCGCGCCTTTCGCGCCGTATATCGGCACCGAAAACATTCTCTGGTCGACCAATTTCCCCCTGGCGACCTCCACTTGGCCGCGGACCCAGAAGACGATTGATGACTGCTTCGAGGGGTTGACGGAAGAACAATGCGCGCAAGTGCTTTGGAAAAACGCCGCTTCTCTCTACCGGCTCTGAACGGGAGCCCGTGTTGGGGTCCCCAACGGCCGGGGCGTTGGTCGGAGGCTCTGCCCCGAGGTGATCCAGGGGTGCCGCAGTGAAGGAACCCGGGGCATGGGATCGGCGAACACCGCCCGTTCAATGAAAGCAAGGAAGGGCTACTTCATCATGGCGGCCGTGCTGTTGTCGCTCGGCTTTTTCCTGATTTGGCCCGTCCTCCTGATCCTCATCAACAGCTTCAACACCGCCGACGACTGGCTGGTGGACCCCCGCGTGTGGGGCTTCGACCACTGGAATACGGCATTTACCAAACCGGACTTGCTGGTCACCATTTGGAACTCGGTGATGATCTGGGGGTGGACGGCGGCGATCTCTTTCCCCGTCGGGGTGACCATCGCATGGATCCTCGCGCGGACCAAAATCCCCTGGAGCCACCGGTTGGAGTTCCTGTTTTGGGTGGCCTACATGGTGCCGAGCCTTCCGGTGACCATCGCCTGGATCAACCTGCTCGATCCCTATATCGGATTCATCAATGTCGCTCTGATGGAACTGCCGTTCATCGACGAAGGGCCGTTCAACATCTTCAGCGTCGAAGGCATCGTTTGGGTCAATTTGATGGGCAACGGCATCGTTCTCAAGGTGATGCTGCTCACCCCCGCTTTCCGCAACATGGACGCGGCCATGGAGGAGGCGGCCCGAGTCAGCGGCGCCGGCAATCTTCGCACGGCGCTCAAGGTCACCCTTCCCTTGATGATCACGCCCATGGTCCTGGTGTTGGCGCTGCAGCTCCTTCGGGTCTTTCAATCCTTCGAGACCGAGCTTCTTCTGGGCGAACCCTTCAATTTCTACGTCTATTCCACCAAGATCTACGCCTTGGTGCGGACCGAGATTCCCAATTACGGCGAGGCGGCGGCGCTGGCCAGCGTCACCATGTGCATCATCGCCTTGATCATCCCCTTGCAGCGCTGGATCATCCAGCGGCGGCGATACACCACTCTCACGGGCAGTTTCAAACCCGGTCTGGTTGATTTCGGCAACTGGAATTACGTGCTGTTCGCGGCCATCGTGCTGCTTCTCGTGGTGCTGAGCATCATGCCGGTCATCGTGCTGACCCTGGGCAGTTTCATGACCCGCATCGGCTATTTCGAACTCGGCTTCACGCTGGATCACTGGGTCGCGGTCTTGGCTAATCCGGTCTTTTTACTCGCTTTGAAAACCACCTTGATCATCGCCACGGTGGCGGCAATCTGCTCTCCGCTGCTGTTCTCGGTCCTCGCCTACATTCTGGTCCGGACCCGCCTGCCGTGGCGGGTGGTGCTGGATTGGGTGATCTGGGGATCGGGCGCCATCCCGGGAATTCTCGCCGGCCTTGGGTTGCTGTGGCTGTTTCTCGGCACCCCTGGATTGGCGTTCCTTTACGGCAGCCTGTGGGCCCTGATCCTGGTGGTGATCCTGCAGGGGAACACCACCGGGGTGAATGTCCTGAAAGGGGTATTCGTCCAGGTCGGCGCCGACATGGAAGAGGCCGCCCGCGCTTCCGGCGCCGGCTGGATGAGAACCTATTTCCGCATTTGGCTGCCGCTGCTCATGCCGACCCTGGCGCTGCTGGCGGTGTTGAACTTCGTCAGTGCCGCCGGCGTGACCAGCAGCATTATCTTGCTTGCCTCGCGGGAAACCATCACCCTTTCACTGCTGGCTCTGCGCCTGACGACGGAGCTCGCCGACCAGCGCGAGGCGGCGAGTATCGTCAGCATATTCATCGTTGTTCTGACCGTGGGGATGGCCATACCGCTTCGGGCGCTCGGTCTTCGCCTGGGCGTGCGCCACGACGCCGTGGGCACCGATGCCGCGCCCCAAGCCGCCCACGCGGCGGCGGGAATAGCCCCCCAGGCCGCCCGTTAGGGATAAATGGCGCACCTTCCGCCCCCCCGCGATGTCCTGATATCCCTCTACCGGGCGGCGGTGGCGGCGGCCCATCCTTCGAACCTCCTGACCGGGGAGATCCTGCCGCCAAGGCCCCGGGGCCGGACCGTGGTGGTCGGTGCCGGCAAACCCGCGGGCGCCATGGCGGCGGCCTTCGAGGCGGCTTGGCCGCACCCCTGCGAGGGGCTGGTGGTCACCCAATACGGCTATCGCGTGCCCACCCAGTCCATCGAGGTCATCGAGGCCGATCACCCGATTCCCGACCAGGCAAGCGTCACCGCCGGGCGCCGCATCCTCGATCTGGTCCGCTCGGCCGGGGCTGAGGATCTCATCGTCGCGCTGATCGCCGGTGGGGGATCGGCGCTGCTGTGCCTGCCCGCCGAGGGGATCACCCTCGCCCAAAAGCAAGGAATGTTCCGGGCGCTGCTTGGAAGCGGCGCGCCAATCATGGAAATGAACCGCGTGAGAAGGGCGATGTCGGCGGTCAAGGGCGGGCGCCTGGCCGCGGCCGCGGGGGACACGCCCATGGCCACCTATATGTTGTCCGACATCCCGGGCGACGATCCCGCCACCATCGGCGGCGGTCCCACCGTGCCGTGTCCCGACGATGGCGCGGCGGCGCTGGAGGTCATGGCGCGCTACTCCCTTCCGGTGACACCGGGGCTTAGCAAAGCGATCCGCGCCAATAAGGGACCCCAGGGGCGCCCCCGGGCGCATACGCTCAAGTTGATCGCGACGCCGGCGACGGCGCTTGCCGCGGCCGAGGCCAAGGCCCGGGACCTGGGGATCGAGGTGGAAAATCTCGGCGATCGGATCCAAGGCGAGGCGCGGGACGTGGCGCGGGACATGGCGCGCCGGGTGCGCCAAAGGTGCGCCCAAGCGGGATCAAAGGCGCGCCGGCCCTGGGTGCTGATCTCCGGCGGCGAGACCACGGTGACCCTTGGCGGCTCGCGGCGGGGCCGGGGCCAGGACCAGGGAATCGGGCGCGGTGGGCGCAACACGGAATTCCTGCTGGCCCTGGCCCTGGAACTGGACGGCGCGGCGCACGTCCATGCGCTGGCCTGCGATACCGACGGCATCGACGGCACCGAGGATAATGCCGGGGCCGTCATGGGCCCCGATATCCTTGCAAGCGCTCGGGCCAAGGGGCTGGACGGGCGCGCATTGCTCGGCGATAACGACGCGTATTCGTTTTTTGCCGCCCTCGATGCGCTGGTGGTGACCGGGCCCACCTTCACCAACGTCAATGACTTCCGCGCCATCCTGGTGACCTGAGGCGCCGTTCAGCTTTGTTCGGTGAGGGCGTGGAGCTTGCGGAACAATTTCACCTTCTTGCGCATCAGCTTGCGCCGATTGAGCCTTTTCGAGACCGTTTTATACGGAATCAGGGTAGGATCGCCGAGCCCATCGACGATGACCAGCTCCGGCCCGGCGCCGCCTTGGCGCACAAGGATGTTGTGGGCGGTGGGGTCCTCGACCGTGACGTGATGGGCCGCGAGCGACTCGAACAAGCCGTCCAAGGCCGGGGCGATTTTCGCCAACCCGTTGTTGAGGACATAGCTCCTGAGCGTCTCGCTGGTTCGCCCGTCGGTATCGCGCACGCGCCCGGCCACCAGCGCCCGTCCCCTGGTCGTCTCGGCATAGCCGAACAGCGGACAAATGAAATCGAGCATCCCGGGCGCCTTCCGCGCCACCCGGCGGTACTGACGAATGTCCTTGGCGTTGGCGTCGAAACGGCTCAGGGGGAGTGCCCGACAATACCAATGCCGGGCGCGTCTGGCCGCCGGGGTCCGGTCCTCCCGATAGACCTTGAGGACCTTGGTCTCGTCCTCGGGATGGAGGTAGACGTTACGCCACTTGCCGGTGGCGATCAGCTTCGATTCGTCGATGGCTAATAAGCGATCGCCAGGCATCACCGCCTCTTCCATTCACGGCTCAGCCAAACTCGGCGAACAACTGGGCCTTGCGGATCAAGGTCTGTTTCTTGCGCATCAATTTTTTCCGGTTGAGCCTCTTTGACCACGTTGCGAAAGGAATGAAATTGGGATCGCCGAGCCCATCGATGATCACCAGCCGCAATGCGCCGCCCTCAAGCTCGCGGACTAAGATATTTTCCAAATGCGGGTCCTTTGTGACCACGTGATTGGCCGCGAGTTCCTCGAAGAGATCGTCCACCAAGGGGAAGATCTTCGAAGGCCCGTGATCTTGAAGAAAGCGCCTGAGCGTCACGCTGGTTCCCCCGTCGGCGTTGCGCACATGCTCGCCGACCAGGGCCCGTCCCTGGGTCGTCTCGGCGTAGCCGAAGATGGTGTATATGCATCCCAACGGGCCGGGCGCGTGTTTCATGGCGCGGCGGTATTGAAGATAGTCGAGCTCGTTGTCATCGTACCGGCGGAGCGATTTAAACCACCCATACCAGAGCCGGGCGCGCCGCCTGGCGGGCATTTGGTCCTCCCAGAAAACCTTGAGAATCTTATTATCGTCTTCCGGATGACGGTAGATTTTGCGCCTGGTGCCGGCGTCCACCAGCATGGAATCGTCGATCGCCAAGATGCTATCGCCTGACATTCCACTCCCTGCCCCAATCTCGGCCGGCAACAAGAGGCCAAAAACGCGGCGGCCCCCTCCGGACCCAAAGGTCTTAGTTCATTGGCCTTCGCCGTTCAAGGGGGGCCCGGCCCCGGCCCCGGTGCTGGAATCAAGTCAACACCGCGCCCCGAATCATCGTATCCTATCTTGGCGGCGTCAGTTTCCGCGTGACGGGAATTCCGGATAATGTAGAATTGCATCGAATTCCAAAATGCGGCCGGCCGGGCAACGATCCGGCCAGGCCATGGATGATCAGGGACCAGCGAAACATGTCGGCAACAGCACACGGACACCACACCAATGTCTAGCACTCTCGACACCAGAGTCATCGACGGCGACGGCCATATCACCGAAGACGAGGCGGGGATCATCGCCTGTATGGAGCCGTCCTATCGTCGGATCGCGGAGCAGAGCGGCGTCGTCTTTCCGCCGCTCGACCATCTTCATGCGGGGCGCGCCGTGGAAACGCCGCCCAAGCGCGACGGGCGGCCCTCGGTCGGGCCGGAGGGTTGGCTCGATTTCCTCGATGACGTGGGCATCGATTGGACCATGCTCTATCCGACCAGGGCCTTGGCTTACGGCAATATCGTCAGCCTCGATTACGCCGCCGTCGCCTGCCGCGCCTATAACGATTGGCTGTCGGACACCTATTTGAAGTTCGACCCGCGTCTCAGGGGCATGGCCATCATCCCCATGCAGGACCCCGAAGAGGCGGTCAAGGAACTGAACCGGGCGGTGACGGAACTGGGGATGTTGGGGGCGATGATGCCGTCCAACGGACTTCCCCAGCCGCTCGGCGCCAAGACTTATTGGCCGGTTTACCAGGAGGCCGATCGCCTGGGATGCTGCCTTTCCGTCCACGGCGGGGTCCATGACCGGTTCGGCCTCGACCATATGAACATGTACGTCCCCGTGCATGCCCTGGGCCATCCCTGGGGTCTCGCGGTGAACTGCGCCAACATCATCTATAATGGCGTTTTCGACCGCTTTCCCAAGGTGCGGATCGCCTTCCTCGAAGGCGGCATCGCCTGGTTGCTGTTCCTGATGGAGCGCCTGCGTGCGTCCCACGAAACCCATTTTCAGTACATTCCAGAGGGCGAGTTCGGCGTGCGCGAGGAAGACGATCCCGCCGACTACATCAAGAAGCTGATCGAGGACGGACGCCTCTACCTCGGCATCGAGACGGAAGAACTGACCATGCCCTTTGCCATCAAGACCGTCGGCAACCGGCCCTTCTTCTATTCCTCCGACTTTCCCCATGAGGTGACCAACGAAAGCTGCAAGCGCGATATCAAGGAGCTCATGGGAAGCAACGAGATCTCCGCAGACGACAAGGCGGCGCTTCTTTACGGCAATGCCGAGCGCTTCTACCAGCTTACGGCCTAGGGGAGTGGCGGGCGGCGCCGGTGCGGCGGCGGAGATGACGCCCAAGGGCATAACTCCCAGCGCCCCGTGATCGGCCGATCGAAGCCTTGAGAGAGGGAAGATGGGATATGAACGATTGCCGGGCCGCCGTCATCACCGCCCATAATCAGCCGCTGGAAATCCTGCGTGTGCCGATCCCCGAACTGGAACCGGGCGCGGCTCTGGTGCGCATGGAGGCCTCGACGATTTGCGGCACCGACGTGCACCGCTGGCATGGCCCCTTGCCAACCGGCGACAGCCTGCCCATCATCACCGGCCATGAGCCCTGCGGTACGGTGGAGGAGATCAACGGCGCGCGCACCGATATTCTGGGCAACCCGGTTGAGCTCGGCGACCGCATCGTGTGGAGCTATGTCGCTTGCGGCTCTTGCTATTACTGCTCGGTCGCGCTCCAGCCCTGCATCTGCCCCGGGCGCGCCTCTTGGGGACACAACCGCAGTGATGAATTTCCCTACCTGTTGGGAAGTTGCGCCGAGGTCATGTACGTGCCTCCCCCTTGCCTGATCATCAAGGTCCCCGAGGAGGTTTCATCGCAATCCGCGGCGGCCTCGGCCTGCGCCTATCGGACCGTGATGCACGGCTTCGACCGCTTGGGACCGGTCAAGAGCCACGAAACCGTGCTCATACAAGGAAGCGGGCCGCTCGGTAATTTCGCCGCCGCCGTGGCCAAAGACCATGGCGCCAAACAGGTGCTGCTGATCGGCGCGCCGGCGGCACGGCTCGCGGTGTCCAAACGCATGGGTGCCGATGCCGTGCTCGACCTGGAAACGGTGACCGATCCTCGAGACCGCCGCGAATGGGTCCTGGGCCTCACCGCGGGCCGCGGCGCCGACGTGGTCATTCAGGTGGCCAACAATCAGGCGGTACCCGAAGGTCTCACCATGCTGCGCGACGGCGGGCGCTTCCTGGATATCGGCGGAGGGAGCGAGAAGGCCGAAATGGATGTGGCGCGGCTTCCCAAGGAGATGACCTATATGACGATTCGCTCCGCCGAGCCGCGTCATTGGTTGCAGGCCATCGACTTCCTGGCATCGCGTAGAGACCGGTTTCCCTTCGAGGATATGATCAGCGAGAGCTATGGGCTGGATCAGATCAATGAGGCGATGGCGGCCATGGCGGGCTACAAAGTGGTGAAGGCGGTCATAAATTTTGCCTGACGCCGCCGCGTTGGCCGAACAGGGGCCGTAACGGTTAGACGCTTACCAAGGGGGGGGTCATGCAGACCGCCGTGGAACCAGAGACGGTAAAAGCCGACGCCGGGGCGCCCGCGCCCAAGGTGGCGATCAGGCTTGAGAATCTCTCCAAGACCTATCCGGGCAGCGAGTTTAAGGCCGTCGATGGGCTGAGCCTGGAGGTCCGCGTCGGGGAAGTGGTTACGCTGCTGGGGCCGTCGGGCTGCGGCAAGTCGACGACGCTCCGCATGGTCGCGGGCCTGGAAGAGCCCGACGAAGGTTCGATTTATTTCGGCGACGACGCGGTGGTGCTGACCCATACCGGCTTTTCGCTCCCCCCGGAAAAACGCAACGTCGGCATGGTGTTCCAGTCCTACGCGATCTGGCCGCACATGACGGTTGAGGAAAACGTCGCCTTTCCTCTGAAGGCGCGGAAATTTCCCAGTAGTGAAATCAAGCCCCGGGTGGCGGCGATCCTCGAGATGGTGGGCATGGCCGGCATGGAAAAGCGCCCCGGCCCGCTGCTCAGTGGCGGCCAGCAGCAGCGCGTGGCCCTCGCCCGCGCGCTGGTGACGGAGCCGCGCACGCTGCTGTTGGACGAGCCTTTCAGTAATCTCGATGCCAAGCTGCGCGAGCAGATGCGCCTCGAGGTCAAGCTGCTGCAGAAACGGCTCAACATCGCCGTCCTGTTCGTCACCCACGACCAGGTGGAGGCGCTCAGCCTGTCGGACCGTATCGCCCTGATAGATGCCGGCGTGGTGCAGCAGCAGGGCAGCCCGCACCTGCTTTATGAAGAGCCCGCCAACGCGTTCGTGCGCGATTTCATCGGCAAGACGCTTTTGTTCAAGGGTCGGGTCGAGACCGCCAACCCGGCGGGGCCCATGGCCATCAAGATCGACGGCGCGCCCGATTGCGTGGTCTTCGGGCGGAGCTACCATCCCGATGGCATCAAGGTCGGGAACGCGGTCTTTATCGGCGTCCGCCCCGAGGATGTGGAGATCGTTGCCGCCTCGGGCGGCGAAGCGCCCGCCGGCATGATCGGCGGCACGGTGTCGACGGCGCTGTTTATCGGCGAGCGCTTCGAATACCAGATCGCGGTCGATGACCAGCGCCTGATCGTCATTTACGGCGACCGCCACGACCCCCTGCCCGAGGGCACCAAGATCTGGTTGCGGTTGCGCGCCGACGGCCACAGTGCCTGGCCGTCGGACCGGTCCGGCGCGCGCGCGTCGGACGAATAGACTCGGTTGTCAAAAACGCACAGCAAAGGGAGATAAGGATATGTTGCGAAAAATCGTTTCAATCAGCGCCCTGGCGGCATTCCTAGCGTTGCCGGGGCTGGCCCATGGGGATGAGACGGCGCCGGGTGCCGCTTCGACGCCTACCCAGGTCGCGGCGTCGTCCGACCAATGGAAGACCCTGGTCCGGGCGGCCAAGCGCGAGGGCCAGGTCGAGGTCATGCTCGGCGGCCAAATGCCGCGGCAACTGCGCAAGATCATGCCCGAGTTCACCAAGAAATACGGCATCAAGGTCAATTACCAGACCGGCTCAAGCCGCCGGCATTCGGCGCGGATTCTGGTCGAAAGGAAACAGGGCAAGTACACCGTGGATGCCTGGATCGGCGGCGCCAACACGGCGCTGTCCATCATGCTGCCCAACAAGATGCTGGTGCCGGTGGACGAGCTCCTGATCGACCCCGAGGTCTCGAATCCGGCGCGCTGGTATAAGGGCAAGCAACACTACACCGACCCCTACGGCCGCTACATTTTCACCTGGGGGGCATCGCCGTCCTACGCCGTCGCCATCAACACCAATCTGGTAAAGCCCGGCGAAATCCAGTCCTATTGGGATCTCCTGAAGCCCAAATGGAAGGGCAAGATCGTCGCCCGGTCGCCGGGCCGCCGGGGCTCGGGCGCGACCACCGTGCCGATGCTGCTCAACCCCAAGATCGGCGAGGCGTGGTTCCAGAAATTCGCCAACGACATGGACGTGACCATCGTGCGCGATTCCCGCCAGGGCGCCGAATGGCTGGCGCTGGGGCGCTATGCCATCGGCATGTTCGGCCTCAATAACGCCGCGCTGCAGCTCAGGAAGCAGGGGTTTCCGGTCAAGAGCTATCTGCCCCAGGTTCTGAAGGAGGGCGAGATCCTGTCGGCCTCGGCGGCCAACCTCATGGCCATCGACAAGGCGCCCCATCCCAACGCCCGGAACCTCTTCATCAACTGGGCGC
>SMUX01240085.1_pt1 | contig 13927 bp, 12 predicted proteins | sample 2456431 | NCBI WGS metagenome assembly SMUX01 (sample SAMN11095930, study PRJNA526329) | marine sediment metagenome | biome: Marine sediment; feature: Surficial sediment; material: Deep marine sediment; isolation source: Hadal surficial sediment | place: Pacific Ocean | collected 2014-11 | depth... | reverse complement strand
CTGAATGGACTCGACGACGAGGTGACGTTGTTGACGCCCACCATGGGTGGCAGCCTGCCAATTTATCTGTTTGAGCAGTTCTTTGACATGCCGGTCGTACTGTTGCCGATCGCTAATCATGACAACAATCAGCATGGGTCCAACGAGAACCTGAGAATTCAAAATCTGTGGGATGCGATCGAGGTCTTTGCAGTTATTGTCGCAACTTACGGGGGTCGTTAATCTCGAATCGATTCACGCCTTTACGACAGGTTAACCCTTGTCGACCATTTTCTGGAACTCGGCTGCGGGCATCGGCTCGCCGAACAAATAACCCTGCAAGACATCGCAACCCATCTCTTTGAGTTTTTCGACCTGAGCTTTCTCTTCAACACCTTCGGCAACGACCTTCAGACCGAAGTTGTGCGCCAGATCGATGATTGTTTTCACCAGCGCCTCGTCCCGAGGATCGGTGCACATATTGTTCACGAAGGTTTGATCGATTTTTAGTTCGGTGGCGGGGAGGTTACGGAAATAAGCCAGTGAAGAGTATCCGGTGCCGAAATCATCGATCGAGATCATGGTGCCGAGATCCCGTAGCTGTTTCAATATGGTCAACGACCGCTCCGGTTGTTCCATGAAGCCGCTTTCGGTGATCTCCAGCGTCAAACGCGCAGGATCCATCTCGTATAATCCGAGCGCATCACGCGTGACGGCGACGATCTCATCGTCGTTGAGCAGCATCGTCGGAATATTTACGGATACAGAAATAGATGCTGGCCACTGGCTGCATTTCGACAGGGCTGACTTGATGACGAACCAAGTGAGTGGGCGAATAATAGGTGCGTTTTCAATGTAGGGTATAAACGTACCGGGGTTGGCGAGTCCGTTTTTTTCGGAGAGCCAACGAATCAGGGCTTCAGCACCGAGCAGAGAACCGAAGTTCGCGTGGATTTTCGGCTGATAGTAGAGGGTAAACTCGCCCCGTTCGAATGCGGCTTCGACTTCCTTCTGGATGTGCCAGTTGTTGTTTTGCTCCGGCAGTTTGCCGGGACTGATGACGATGTAAGCTTTATCTGCGTGCTTCGCTTGCAAGATACCTCGCTCGGCGAGCTCAAGAATCTCCTCGGCGGCTGTGCGGCGTTTGATCGGAACCACAAACGCAGACGTTGGCTTCACATAGAGGTTGTCACTAGTTACCTCAATGGGATCTTCGAACAGCCGTGACAACTTTGCCGCCGCCAGCTCGATCTGCTGGGTGTTCTGTATTCGCCGGAGCACGAGAGCGACACGACCCTCGGCGATGGCAAAGAAGTCGTCGTACGTACGAGCCAATCGCCGAGCACGGTGATGGAACTCGTCGGCATACAGCTTTGCGATTTCCACACCTGCTTCCGCCTTGATGACTGGAAGGTCGGCAAGCTCGATGAGCAAGAACACGTTGATACCTTTCGATCCGGGTTCCTCCGGATGGTCGAAAGCGGTGGTGATAAGGTTGGAAAGTTCATCGCTGGCAATCATGGCATTATAGGAAATAGTTCGCGGCGTCGAGCCCGTAGCTCCCCGCGTTGAGATCTTTGGTGATCCACACCTCGTTGCCGCTTTCATGTACGCGAACATGGGAGTCGAGGTTAATGGCAATTGGTGTTTTGTAACGTTGTTTTTCCGAATTCAAGACCACAATGATCTGCGGCTTGAGCCGCCGAGTCGGATTTTGCGCTACGACGATACCCACTTCACCAGTATTGAGTTCGACGATCGAGCCGGTCGGAAAGATTCCAATGGCTTGAATGAAGAGCTCGATCAGCTCGGGTTGAAACAAAGTCCCTTTGAGATCGGATAGTTCCTGAGTCGCTTCGAAGGCGGAACGGCTGACCTGATAGGGACGGGGCGTCATCATAGCATCGTAGGTGTCGGCGATACCGGCTATTCGAGCGGTCAGAGGTATCTCCGAAATAGTCCGTCCCACTGGATATCCGGAACCATCGAAGCGCTCGTGATGACAGTGAATGATCTCGAGAACCCGTCTGTCCGTCATTCCAGATTGTTTTACTATCCCGATCCCGGTGTCGACGTGTTTGTGGATCAGTGTACGTTCCTCGTCGGTGAGTTCACCTTTCTTCTGCAAGATCGAGTCGGGCACATCGATCATTCCAATGTCGATCATAAACGTCCCGAGTACTAGTACCTTGAGATCGTCTTTGTCGAAGCCGGCGTGGCGTCCCATGAGCACGGCCCACACCGCGGTGCTGATGCAGTGTTGGTAGAAGTAGTTGTCCTTCTCCTTCATGCGCAGCAGAGCGGCAATTGCCTCGTGATTACGCAATACGCTATCTATGAGCGGTGTGACGATTTTTTGCATGGCCCTCAGGTCGACGTGGCGATTCGCTCTAACCTGTTTGAAAACCTTTTCAATCGCCTGTGACGTGCTCTCGAGGTCGACGTTCGCTTGGCGCAGTTCGGATTTGAGTGAAGTCGTGTTTTTGGGAACCGACAGTGGGGTTACCCGCTTCTCGTACTTGCCGCGGGGGTGAATGCGTGGGTCTATGTAGACGTACTGACAATGTTGGGCGACAAAATCGATATCAAGCTCGCTTTCAATGTGGAACCCCTGGACTGCAAACGGGGTCTCGAGCCATGGCCGGTCCACGGCCGCGATGTACATGCCGATTTCCAACGTGCCAATAGGAACTTTCAAGAGACCCGGTGGTGGCGTATAGGTCATCATGATGAACACCTAAATCGCTTAGGTAGTAAAGAATTTTGCTAAGAATAGGCAACTGGGCGGGCAAATAATGGAAACTACGTCACGTGGTGACCAATATGAAGCTATTCGAAGTTGGTTTGCCTAACATTGTCAGTAAATTGGACAGCTGCGACGCAGTTATCCGGGATCTAAGCTGAAGGGCATGGGCTCTAGCCTGGATTATTCGTCTTTGCAGAAGAGAGAATCGAGCTTAGCACGCACGTCGTCCTCCGTAGTCGCGGGGCTCGAATTCGCATTGTCCGGTTGATCTGCTTCGGACTTTGAACCTCCGAACAGCGAATCCAGTTTGCCAAGGGAAGCATCCTTCTTCTTAGTTCCGGTGGACGCGTATGCACCGGCCCGGGGCTGAAACCACTCGCAGAAGTTGCCAACCTCCTTATTCACCGGCGGATCGGCGCGATCTTCCTCACACTGGTCTGGAATCTGGGGATCGTAGTAGCGGCAGAGGCGGCAGCAGTGAAGTTCGGTAAAACATTGAGGACAGTTTTCGTGGCGGCTAATGGGCAGCGGAACCTCTGTTAGTAATTCTCCGCAGTTCCAGCAGCTAAGCTCTGCCATTTAGGTGTCGTCCTTTTCTGTCATAAAGAGAGCGTTTTCGAGGATAAGGAAGCACTCGGGAGACGTCCAGCAGCGCGTGGAAAAACGCACTGACAGCTTTAGTGCAGGAAGTCGAGATTTGGTGTCGTGTCGGCAACAGTCGTTTGAGTAATGTCGCAAGCCCGCCGGACCACGTTGTCTCCGTAACGCTCGGCGAGTTGGTCCAGAGCCACTTCCAATGCACGCGCTTTACCCTCGTCCAGAAGACCCAGTTGTTTGGATTCGCTTGGCCGTTCGAGAGAATGGGCTGCAAGTCCTACCAGACGGAAGGGTCCGGGATGGTCGAAGCGATCAAGCATTTTTTGTGCCGCCGCATAGAGGGTTTCCGCAACGTCCGTGGGCTCGGCGAGCGTGCACTGCCGTGTCAACAGCTTGAAGTCGGTAGTCTTCAATCGTACTCGCACGCCGCCCGCTAGATAATTCTTGCGCCGCAAGCGGCGCGCAATGTGGTCTGCCGAACGTCGCAGATACAGCAGAATATCCTCTCGAGCGGAGACGTCTATGTTGAGAGTTCTATCGGACCCCATACTCCTCGCTACTCGATGGCCTTCGATGCGCCGGGGATCTCGAGCATTGGCTAATTCAAAGAGGTGGTTACCGAGACTGCCCAGTGCGGCTTGCAGTCTCTCGGGTGGCGCTTCGGCAATATCTCCAATGGTCTGGTAACCCAACGCATGCAGCCGTGCCTGGGTTTTTGGACCAGCCCCCCAGAGTCGTGCGACTGACTGAGGCGCCAACCAGCTTACGGCGTTCTCCATTGGCACAATGGTAAGACCATCCGGTTTTTGATAACCGCTGGCGACTTTGGCAACGTATTTGGTTTGCGACAACCCGACGGATGCGGTCAGCCCACCGGTGGCTTCCTTGATCGCAGCCTTGATTCGCTCGCCCATGCGTCGTGGTGGGCCGAACAGGTGTTCGGATCCCGTCATGTCGAGGAATGCTTCATCGAGACTCAAGGGTTCCACATGGGGGGAGAAGTCTTCGAACACCTCCATAATTCTGGCGGAGAGCTCCGTATACCGGTCGAAGCGGGGTGGTACGACAACAGCGTCGGGGCAAAGGCGCAGCGCTTTGACCATGGGCATCGCACTACCCACGCCAAACGGGCGGGCTTCGTAACTGGCAGTGAGCACAACGCCACGTTTGCTGCGCGGACCTACGATCACGGGACGACCACGCAGGTTCGGATCGTCCAGCTGTTCAACGGATGCGTAAAACGCGTCCATGTCTGCGTGCGCAACCACGCGCGCCCAGGAATCGGCCACTGTTGGGTCACTGTCGGCTGGATGCTGGATGAATATACAGTAACGGGGAGCTAAAGCAATCTCGGTAGCGGTTCGATTGAGCCACCACCCAAACGCGAGTGATAAGTTGTTGGTCAGGCTGTCCTAACGACCCCAAGCCACTTAATAGCATCGTCCATAGAGCGGAATATTTCCATGTGCAGGGCGCTATCATGCCAGCCGCGAAAAATGCGGGACATCCCGAACAGGAGATCGCTGTTGACGACAAATGCGCGTTTGCTCACAGGGCCGAAGATCGGCTTTGCCGACAGCGACTGAGCACTCCGGGGCGAGATCTGTAGATCTGTGACTAATCTGAGATCTATCAAATGCGCGAATCCGGGCGAGAAATGTTGATCCTCTCCCAGGAGTTTTCGGTGTTCATCGACATCCGTGGCTTGCAGGGATCCGCTAGCGGTTGACAGGATAACCTTGAGAGAGGTGTCGATTTTGTAATGTAAGGGCATTCTAGGGTCTTAGCCGGTGGTCTGGGGGGCGCCTAAATACCACACCTCGATGGATCAGTCATCACAAACTGTCGACATTGAAGGAAAATTGTGGGCGGAGTGGATCACTCCGCCCGTTCGGTCACCGGCAACTTCGTCTCAAACTTGATTTCTCTGAGAGCGATATTGGATTTCACCTGTAACAGACCCGGCAGGGTAAACATGAAGTTTTCGAGAAAACGATCATAGGCTTCGATGTCTCTGGTAACGACCCGTAACATGAAATCCGCGTCCCCGGTGACGGCGTAACACTCCAGTACCTCGGGGTGATCTTTGATTGCCGCCTCGAATGCCGACACATTCTGCTTATCGTGGCGCGAAAGGCTCACATGAACAAAGGTGCAGAAGTTCAAACCGATGAGTTTGCGATTCAATAGCGCCACATAACGTTGAATCACCCCGCCTGCTTCCAGCGCACGAATTCGCCTCCAGCAGGATGCGGGCGACATCCCCAGGGTTTGGGCAAGCTGCTGGTTTGCGAGCCGCCCGTGATCCTGAAGCGCATCGAGAATGCGCTCGTCTGTTTGATCGATTTTCACGACTATTCCGTGTGATACTGAATAATATTTAATAAAATAACACTTATATGAAAGAAACGTTCGATTTTATCTAAAATAGCGAGTGTTTTGAAAGCACCTTTCTGTTGATTCGGCCTATTATCGAGGTAATCCCCTTACTGCCAGGCCTGTGATGAACGTCAACAGTCCGATACTCGACAACTACCAGTTGTCCGACCGGTACCGACGCGCAAGCGGCCGGGTGTTCCTCACCGGGACACAAGCGCTGGTTCGACTGCCTATGCTGCAACGCCAACTCGATCTGCGAGATGGACTGAATACGGCGGGCTTTATCAGCGGCTACCGTGGATCGCCGCTTGGTGGGTACGACCAGGCGCTGTGGTCAGCCCGCGAATTTCTCGACGCTCATCAGATCCAGTTCATGCCGGCAGTAAATGAAGAGCTTGCGGCTACGGCGATCATGGGCACCCAGCAGGTGGAAGGTGATCCCGACAGCGAAGTCGATGGGGTATTTTCCATCTGGTATGGCAAAGGTCCGGGCGTCGACCGTGCCGGGGATGCCATGAAACACGGTAATGCATACGGCAGCTCACCTCACGGCGGGGTATTGGTGATTGCCGGAGACGATCACGGCTGTGTGTCGTCGAGCATGTCGCACCAGTCGGATGTGGCTTTCATGACCTGGTTCATGCCGACGCTCAACCCGGCGAGTGTTCAGGAATATCTGGAGTTTGGTCTGTTCGGGTTTGCACTGTCGCGTTTTGCCGGCGTCTGGGTTGGTTTCAAGGCGATATCGGAGACAGTGGAAAGTGCGGTGTCTGTTACTTTGCACGAATTGCCCGAGTTCCAGATTCCTGAAGATTTTTCAGTTCCGGAAACCGGACTGCATTACCGCTGGCCGGATTTTCCGGGGCCGCAGGTGGAAGCCCGCCTGGTAGAAAAGCTCCAGGCGGTGCGTGCTTTTGCTCGACTCAATCCGATCGACCGGCGCATCTACGATGTTCCAGATGCCCGGATGGGGATCATTACCACGGGTAAGGGTCACTTCGATCTGATGGAAGCGCTTGCCCTCCTTGGCATCGACGAACATCGCGCCCGCAATCTCGGTATCGACATCTACAAAGTCGGCATGGTGTGGCCACTCGAAACTGCAGGCGCTCGCGCATTTCTGCGTGGGAAAAAGGAAGTGTTAGTCATCGAGGAGAAACGAGGCATCATCGAAAGTGGGCTGAAGGAGTCCCTTTATGACTTCCCGGGTGACAAGCCGCAACGTATGGTTGGTAAATACGATGAGTTTGGCAACCCGCTCGTTCCCTGGACGGGTGAACTCAATCCCACGTTGTTGGCTCCTATTGTTGCCGCCAGGATCACCCAGGAATTTCCTGATGTGCGTTTTGATGCGCAGCTCGCCGGTCTTGCCGCCAACGGTATAGATACCACGCCGGTGGACCACATTCAGCGCCGACCGTACTTCTGTTCGGGCTGTCCCCACAACCGTTCGACGAAAGTACCTCACGGTAGCAAGGCATTGGCAGGCATCGGTTGCCATTTCATGGCTTCCTGGATGAACCGCGAAACCGAGTCGCTCATTCAGATGGGTGGTGAAGGGGTGAACTGGGTTGGCAAGTCGCGATTTACCGGCAATAAGCACATCTTTCAAAACCTTGGCGAAGGTACTTACTTCCACTCAGGCTCCATGGCGATCCGGCAGGCGCTGGCAGCCAACACGAACATTACCTACAAGATTCTCTTCAACGATGCGGTCGCAATGACCGGGGGGCAGCCGGTGGACGGGACGCTCACGGTCCCCGGCATCGCAAATCAAGTTCGTGCTGAGGGTGTGCAGCGTATCGCGGTGGTCAGTGATGAACCGAACAAACACCGGCGCCAGGATTTTCCGGAAGCGACCAGCTTTCATGACCGTGCAGATCTCGATACGGTGCAGCGCGAACTTCGAGACCTACCCGGCGTTACTGTGTTGATCTACGATCAGGCATGTGCGACGGAGCTCAGGCGTAAGCGTAAGCGAGGTGAAGTAGCGGATCTCAAGAAACGCATTTTCATCAATCAGGCGGTCTGTGAAGGTTGCGGTGATTGTTCTACGCAATCCAACTGCCTGTCCATATTTCCCGTTGATACCGAATTAGGGCGCAAACGGAAAATCGATCAGTCGTCGTGTAACAAAGACTTTTCCTGTGTTGACGGTTTCTGCCCGAGCTTCGTTACTGTCGAAGGGGCTGAACTCAAACGACACGAGCGATCGGTAATTAGTGACTTTGCCCAGCGCCTTAACAACCTACCCGAGCCGACCTTTAACGCCCTTGGTCGCTCCTACGATCTGCTTATTGCCGGGGTAGGCGGAACGGGTGTAACAACGGTTGGGGCGCTTGTCACGATGGCAGCACACCTGGAAGGGAAGGGTGCTTCGGTGCTCGACTTCATGGGTTTTGCCCAGAAGGGTGGTGCTGTGTTGAGTTACGTTCGGTTGTCGGCGACCCCGAATTCTCTAAATCAGGTGCGCATCGATCGAGGGATGGCTGATGCGCTTATCGCCTGCGATGTCGTAGTCGCTACCGATGCGAGGGCTTTAGAGGTTCTGCGTAACGGACATACCCGGATAGTCGTTAATCGAGCGGAGATCCCCACGGGTGACCTGGTGCAGGATCGGGACGCAAACGTTGCCGTGCAAAAGCGTATTATGCGGCTCGAGCAGACAGTTGGTGCGAGTCGGGTTACGGCTTTGAGTGCAAACGAGCTAGCCGAATCACTCATGGGTCACTCCATTTATGCAAACGTGCTGGTTCTCGGGTTTTCCTGGCAGCAGGGTCTGGTTCCGCTGACACTCGCTGCGCTCGAACGGGCGATAGAGTTGAATGGCGTTTCCGTGGAAGAGAACAAACGAGCATTCGCCCTCGGCCGTTTGGCGGCGGCAGGTTCGCTGCCTGCGACCGAACACACCGAGCCCCGGGCTCGAACGCTCGAAGAAACGATCGCCTATCGGGTGGAATACCTTACCGATTATCAGAACGCCGAATATGCGGAAAGTTATCGCGATGACGTTGCGCGGGTGCACGCGGCCGAAGCAGTACTCGATAAGGGAACGAACCTTACGACGGCGGTCGCCAGAAACCTCTTCAAGCTCATGGCGTACAAGGACGAGTACGAAGTGGCAAGATTGTTCACCGACGGCCGATTCGCTCGGGCGCTCGATGAGACCTTCGAGCGTGGTTACAAGATAAAATTTCATATGGCGCCACCACTCATTTCGCGAGCGAAGGATGCTGACGGCCGGCCCCGAAAGATCCAGCTGGGTGGGTGGATGATGCCGGTGATGAAGTTGCTTGCGAGGGCCAAGATCGTCCGGGGTCGCTGGTGGGATCCTCTTGGCTACACGGCAGAACGACGGGCGGAACGTGCGCTCCTGGAACAGTATCGGCAGATGCTCATTGAGTTGATTCAGCGGCTCGATGCAAAGAACCATTCTGTTGCGATCCAACTTGCCTCCCTACCGGAGCAGATTCGCGGGTACGGACCCGTGAAACAGCGAGCCATGGAGGAAACAGGACGCGAACGTGGGCGATTGCTGAAGAGTTTGCGCGCGGCTTCGGGCAATTTGCTTTATCACACGGCTGGTTAGAAGCTGGTAATAGCGAGGGTCACTCGCAGGTATTGTTAGAGTTTTGGAGGGTTTGAGGAGAAACAATGAACGTCATCGTAGATCTTTGCGTCGTGCCTATAGGCATCGGGACGTCCGTCAGTCGCGAAGTTGCGGAATGTCAGAAGGTGTTGGAATCATACGGGCTCAATCACGTCATGCATGCATACGGTACCAACATCGAAGGCGATTGGGATACCGTCTTCAAAGCGATCAGGACCTGTCACGAACGGATTCACGCTATGGGCGCACCGCGGATCAGCACGACAATAAAGTTAGGCACGCGAACGGATCGTGAGCAGACGATGGCTGAGAAGATCGAAAGCGTCGAGCAGAAGTTGGCTTGACCGTTTTCATGTAAGTTCAGCGAACGGTCGACTATTTCAGGCGCCTGCCGGATCCAGTTCCTTCAACATGCGTTTCAACGCGAAGTGGCGATAGCTGATGAGGATGAGTTCACGAATCTCGTCCCAGTTGGCATCCTCTTCGACATTGAGTGAGATCCAACCGTTGTGTCCGGTATAGGCGGGAATCTCGTAGCGGCTCTCGAAGGTGAGCATTGCCTGCATATCGGATCCCACCCAGAAAGAAAGTCTTAAGCCCTGCCCATAGTCGTAGGCCGTGCAGAATGATTTCTTGCCCGCCTTCCAGACAGGCTTGCCGAACTGTTTGCCTTCGCCTGTTTCAGGTAGAGATAGACAAATCTCCCGCAAGGGTGCCAGAACTTCTTGCGCTCGTTTTCCAAGCATTGGATCGAACTCGGTGGGTTCGATGGTTTCTGTCGGTGGGTCGATCGGTGGCATCTTTTCAAGGTTTTCGCTCAAGGATTTTGGCGCCACCATCAGATAGGCCTCAAGTACCCGGCTTGCGATATCCATCCAGCTCAATCCCTGATCGAGGTGTACTCCTAGCCATCCCCGCGGTCCGACATACGGTGGGATGAAGTAGTAGTTCGGTTCCGCGTCGGAATAGTGTTCCTGCGCGCCGGGAGGCGCGGGTAACCACAGTGCAATGTTTCCGTCACCGTGGTGATTCACGATGTAGGATGCGAACGTTTTGTTGCGCACGCGGAAATCGGGAGATCCCCGTGAAGGGATCTCTTCGGAGTCTGGAAACCACAAACAGACTTCCCGAACCGCCTCGCCGATATCTTTGCCCATGGTTGCTCTGTCCTTTTAACTTAAAGGTATTGAAAACATGTCGTGACAGCAAATCAAGGAACAGGGGATGAGCAGGTTGACGAAGTGAGGGAATCCAGCGCCCCTTATCTCGTTGCTTCTTCGACTCATTATCTCAGCGATCCACTTTCCGCGGAAAGTGGCAGGCGTAGAATTGCCACGGAAGCCTGAACGCTGGGCTGAGAAGGATCTGATTCGCCATGCTTAAAAACCGATACTTTGTTTTGTTACTGTTGGTGTTAGCTGTTCCCGGAATTCAGGCAGAAGAGGTCACCGTGCGCGTAGAGAGGCTACTGGATGCACCAATTATCACCACGCACACGCACCCGAGCATTGGCGAAAACATCCAGGGTCCATCACTGATTCGCGTACCTGATTGGATCGAATCGCCATTGGGTGCTTATTACCTGTATTTTGCGGACCACAAAGGCAGCTACATACGGCTTGCGTTTGCAGATCGGCTCGAAGGACCGTGGTCAGTGCATCCGCAGGGCAGCTTGCAGATCGCTGACTCTCACTTTCCGAGCGAACCGCCGGAAGCGCCGACCGAGGCGCTTGCTCGCATCCAGGCGCAGATGGACAAAACCCCCGGTGGGCTCAACAAGCTCCCCCACGACCTTTTGCAAGAGTTGACGGCGCCGCATATTGCGTCTCCCGATGTCCATGTTGATAGCGAGGCTCGATCCATCGTGATGTATTTTCATGGTCTGGAGGGATTTGCTAATCAAGTGACGCGCGTGGCGGTGTCGTCCGACGGCATCAGCTTTCGTGCACGGTCCGAGATTCTCGGCAAGACGTATATGCGGGCGTTTCAACATCGTGGAATTCGTTACGCGATGGCGATGCCGGGTCAGTTCTATCGTACCACCGATGGGCTGAGCAACTTTGCGGTGGGACCGCGCCTGTTCAACAGCAATATGCGCCATGCGGCCCTGTTGGTTCGTGGTGATACGTTGTACGTTTTCTGGACGCAAGTCGGCGACGTGCCGGAACGTATCCTGCTGAGCACCATCGATCTATCGGCTGACTGGTTTGGCTGGGAGCAGAGTGAACCCATGGAAGTGTTGCGTCCGGAAAAAACGTGGGAGGGTGCGGACGCTCCGCTCGTGGCTTCTCTGAGAAGCGTTGCATACGGGCAGGTCAATCAGTTGCGCGACCCGGCAATATTCGAAGAAGGCAGTCGAACCTACCTGCTCTACGCGGTGGCCGGAGAAAGCGGTATCGCTATTGCCGAGGTATTCTTCGAGGAATGAACCGTTTGGTTGCTGCGCGTTGCCGAAACGATGTTACTTCAGATCGACGCCTACGGGGCAGTGATCTGAGCCTGTTTCCTGTGTCCAGATGAACGCGTCGCTCACTCGCTTGTTTGCGGACGGTGAGGCGAGGACATAGTCGATCCGCCAGCCGACATTACGGGCGCGGGCGTCTCCCCACTGCCGCCACCACGTATAGTGGCCGGCCTGTCCCGGATGACGGGCTCGAAAGGTGTCCACCCATCCGGCATCCATCCAGCGAGTCAACTCGATACGCTCTTCGGGGAGAAATCCGCTCGAGGTCTGATTGGTCTTCGGGCGCGCGAGATCAATGGCTTCGTGCGCTGTATTGTAATCTCCCATCACGAAAACCGGTCCGCGGCGCCGCAAGTGTTGAATTCGATCGAATACGGCAGCGTAAAAGTCGAGCTTGTAGGGGACGCGGGAATTATCCCGTTCCTTACCGTTGCCCTTGGGAAAGTACACGCTGGCAATTGCCGTTCGGCCAAAGTGGGCGATGATGAAGCGACCCTCGACATCTAACAGTGGCTCGTTGAGCAAAGAATCGATGCGATCCGGCGCTTGCCGGGCATAAATCGCAACTCCGCTGTAGCCGGGTCGCTCTGCGGGAGCGAAACAGGCGTGCCAGCCTTTCGGAGTACGCGTTTGGATATCCAGTTGATGAGGAAAGGCACGCACCTCCTGCAGTCCGATCACGTCGGCGGATGAGCGATGCAAAAATTGCAGAAACCCTTTTTTTACGCAGGCGCGTAAACCGTTGACGTTCCAGCTGATGATACGCATGACCTATTGTTACGAAATTTGGTCCTTCCATTTCAACAAAATAGGTAATTCGCTTCCACATCAATCGTGACGCTGAATATGGGTCGGAGTACGCTTACGTCTACCGGGGGAGGATATGCATAGGGTTACGCGCAAGTACACGGCAGCGTTTGTTATGGGTCTGGCAGGGCTTTTATGTCTTGCCACTGTGACCTCATACGCCCAATCGCCGCTCGCGGGACTCGACGAATCCGATCTGGCCGAAGGGCAGAAGTTGTTTCGCGTGCACTGTGCCCGGTGTCACGGGATGCAAGGTAAGGGCGGTGAGGGTGCGAATCTGAATCGCCCAAGACTCAAACATGTCTCCGATGATGAGATGTTGATCGAAATTCTATCGAGAGGGATTCCCGGAACCGGCATGCCGGGCACACGTAGCCCAGGGGTAAAAGGATTGCAACAGATTGCCGGATACGTCAGATCGTTGGGACAGCTACCCACCGAGATTCCGCCGGGCGATGCTGTGCAAGGTCGGACCATTTACGAAACGAAAGGCGGCTGCTCGGTATGCCACATCGTCAACGGTATGGGCCGAGGGATTGGACCGGAACTGAGCGATGTCGGCCAACGTCGCGGGCTTGCGTACCTCAAAGAATCATTATTGACCCCAGGTGCAACGCAACCCAGCACAATGGGAGTTGCCGGTTATCTCGCGGTGCGCTTGAGAACCGCCAATAGTCTCATCGAAGGAATGCGAATCAATGAGGATGCATTCTCGATTCAGATTCGTGATCTCAACGGAACAATTCACTCTTTCGACAAACGCGAGATCGAGCAGTTGGACAAGGTATTTGGACATAGCCTGATGCCGGAATATCGAGTTGTATTGACCGAAAGTGAGTTGGCGGACGTGGTTTCGTATTTGATGAGCCTCAAGGGAGAGTCATGAGAGTTTTTGTAGCAGCTTGTTTTTGTTGGCTTGTGTTTGATGCCTTTGCCGATGGTGTTTCCTTCGAAAGGTTGGTGGCAGCGGAACAGGAACCGCAAAACTGGCTCATGTACTCCGGCACGTACCGTTCCGAACGGTTCTCGCCGCTCGGCGAGATCAACACTGCCAACGTTGCTGATCTGCGGCTTGTCTGGGCCTATCAAGTACGACCATCGAATGTCGGCGGAGCGGGATTGGTGGAAACTACCCCGTTGGTAGTGGACGGCATCATGTATCTCACGGAACCGCCGAGCACGGTAACGGCACTCGATGCGCGCACGGGCAAGAAGCTCTGGACCTGGTCTCCGGACCTGGCCCAAGACGTGTTACATATCGGATTCCCGCAGGTAAACCGAGGCGTGGCAATTCTCGACGACACACTATTTGTAGGCACCCTGGATGCGAAACTTGTTGCGTTGG
>SMUX01086806.1_pt1 | contig 13932 bp, 10 predicted proteins | sample 2456431 | NCBI WGS metagenome assembly SMUX01 (sample SAMN11095930, study PRJNA526329) | marine sediment metagenome | biome: Marine sediment; feature: Surficial sediment; material: Deep marine sediment; isolation source: Hadal surficial sediment | place: Pacific Ocean | collected 2014-11 | depth... | reverse complement strand
GATCGCGGAACAGATGAACCGGCTGTTCGTGAACATCAAGGTGGACCGCGAGGAACGACCCGATCTCGACCGTGTTTACCAGACCGCGCACCAGGTCCTGGCGCAACGGGCGGGTGGCTGGCCGCTGACCGTATTCCTCGACCCCGAAGACCAGATGCCCTTTTTCGCCGGCACCTACTACCCGCCAACCTCCCGCCACGGCATGCCGGGATTTGCCGACGTGCTGATGCGCATCGACGAGTTTTATCGCAAGGAGCATGACGGCTTGCGCAAGCAGGCGGAATCGTTGCAAGCGGTCCTGACGCAGATCGAGGCGCCAGCGGGCGAAGATCTGCCGGCTGCGATGGTTTTTGCGCAGGCGCGGCAGGCGCTGGAGCAGGATTTTGACCGGCGCTACGGCGGCTTTGGCCAGGCGCCGAAATTTCCGCACCCGGGCTTTTGCCAGAGATTATTGCGTCACTGGCGCGCCACGGCCAGGGAACCGAATCCGGATGTGCAGGCGCTGTACATGGTCAGCCACACGCTGGGAAAAATGGCTCGCGGCGGCCTTTACGACCAGTTGGGCGGCGGGTTTTTCAGATACAGCGTCGATGCTTACTGGGCGATCCCGCACTTCGAAAAAATGCTCTACGACAACGGCCAGTTGTTGGCGCTGTATGCGCAGGCCTGGCAGGCCAGCGCCGACCCGTACTACCGGGACATCGCCAATGCAACCGCGGATTGGGCGATACGCGAAATGCAATCGCCCGATGGCGGGTTTTACGCGACGCTGGATGCCGACAGCGAAGACGGCGATGGCCGGAAAACCGAGGGCGCCTTTTACACCTGGACACCCGCGGAAATAAAGGGCTTGCTGGATGACGATGAATTCCTGGCGGTCGAGACCGCGTATGGTCTGGACCAGCCGCCCAATTTCGAAAACAGCCGCTGGCACCTGAACCTGCGGCAGGGCCAGTCGCCCGACACCGGTTTGCTTGCGGACGCACGAAAGAAATTACTGAAGGCACGCGGGCAAAGAACCCGGCCGGCGCGCGATGAGAAAATCATCTGCAGCTGGAACGGGCTGATGATCCAGGGCCTGGCGATCGCCGCTCGTGCCCTCGACCGGGATGATCTGGCGGAGTCAGCCATGCGCGCCGCGAATTTCGTACGCGAGAAACTCTGGGATGACGAGGACGGCCTGCGGTCCGTGTACAAAGATGGTCGCGCACGCTTTCCCGCCTACCTCGACGACTACGCCTTCTTGCTCAATGGCCTGCTTGAATTGTTGCAGACCCGCTGGGATTCACCGTTATTCGGCTTCTGCCTGACGCTGGCCCGGCGCCTGGTCGACGACTTCGAAGACCGCGATCATGGGGGCTTCTTTTTCACCGCCCACCAGCACGAGAAACTGTTGTTCCGGCCGAAGACCTTTGCCGATGAGGCGATACCCGCGGGCAACGGCGTTGCGGCGGTCGCGCTGCAGCGCCTGGGTTTCCTGCTGGGGGACACCGGTTTCCTGCAAGCCGCGCAGAATGCATTGCGCAGCGGCAAGTCGGCGATCGAACGATACCCGCCTGGCCACGCGACCATGCTGGACGCCCTCGAGGAACATTTGCAGCCCGGCGAGACCATCGTCATCCGGGGCGAAGCAGAGGATGCAGCCCGCTGGCGCAAAGCCGCTACCATGGCTTATGCGCCAAAAAGGCAGGTCTACCTGCTGAGCGGAGACGACCAGGAATTGGCGGATGCGTTTGCCGACAAAAGGGCCGGACAAGGCACAGTCGCTTATCTGTGCACCGGCCATGTCTGCAGCGAGCCGCTGACGACGATGGACGGGTTGCTGGCAGCGATCGCCAAATAAAAAGCGGTTGGTTTATGCCTCGCCGGTACGCGGAGCCGATGCGGGTTTTGGCCCGACAAATTTCGCTAGTATCAACCCGGCAATCAGCCAGGAGCTGACGTCGTAAATCGCGTTATACATCTGCCATGGGAGCCCCAGACCCCACCAGATAACATCCGAGATCCGTGCCCAGAAAGCCACGATCACACCCGCCAGAAACACGAACAACACGCGGTCGCCGTAAGTAGCCAGTGCGTCGCCGGTCAACCTCATCAACAGCGAAATCATCAAGGTCGTTATCAACATGTGCGCAAAACCTGCCAGCATCACGATGGGGCTTTGGGGTACGGCTCCATCGGCATCGATATCGACCATTGCGACCGGACCCTGCCGGTGCAGTGCGTTCATTTCGTCGATATCCGGATTCTGCGGGTCGGGCAAGTAGTAAGTTCCCGATTGCGGGAAATGTTCCAGCAGGGCCTGCCCCGCCGCCGTTTCATCGGCCACGGTTTTTAGCGCGGTATAGGGAAGCGGGCTCACGGCCCAATAGACGAAACCCCAGAAAAATAACGCGACTGCAGCGATCACACTGCCCAGCAAGAGCTCTTTCATCGGAGGCCTCCGTTTTGATCTTGTTCTATTGGCCGTGTCCTAGTGTAGTTCAGAAATTCGCCGTTTGCTTTTTGCGGCGGCGCCGGCTCAGGGAAGGTTTTTCAGCATTTGGCCGGCGCGGGGGACTTCGCTGCCTCCCCTTTCGTTGCGGAACCGGAACGGCACCGACACCAGTTCCATTTCGCGGTTGAGCTGCACATCGAAATGCAAATGAGGCCCGGTGCTGAAACCGGTGTTGCCCGAATCTGCGATGTACTGACCTTCGGCCACTTCATCGCCGATGCGGACCCGGATCGAGTCCCAGTTGAGGTGTGCATAGACCGCGATGCTGCCGTCGTCGTGGACGATGCGCACCAGGTTGGCCCTGGGTCCGTCTTTTTCCAGATCCGTGCCGTTGGCGAAAAAATGCGTCGCCTGGTCGATCACGACGCCGCCACGCGCCGCGTAGATTGATGTGCCGACCGGCATTTCAATATCAACCGCATACCGGTTCGCCGCATCGAAATGGGACAATCGCCCGGGGAAAGCCTGGCTGATCGGGTACTCGGAAGCAGCCGCAAAAGGCGCTCGATACGGTACCGTCGGCCGGTGCCTGGCCTGCGGGTCGCCGATGACGAAACGGGCCTGGTAGGCAAACGACCAGCCGCCGGTTCGATCGGCGGTGACCGTCGTGACGACTTCGTCGGCCGTCGCGGCCACCACATGACGGATGACGTCGCCAAGCGCGAGGTTCAGGTTGTCAGCCTCGGTGATTTGCAGGATCACTTCGATCGGAACCTCAAAGGTATTGATCGCGACCAGGTCGACTTCGCCGGCCCGTCGTCTTTCGGTCATCCGGATCGTCGGCCGCGGGCGCTCGACCTTCATTTCCTGGCTGATTACGTCCTGCCGTCCGGGCGGCGGCCGGTCTGAATAGACCCAGTTACCCTGCTCGTCCTTATAACGGTATAACTCGGTAGCATACAAAAGTGGCGCCAGCAAGACCAGCAATGCCAATGGCCAGAGCGCGCTCTTCACATTCATGCAGGTATTCCAACCTTTCCTTTGCCGGCCCCTGGCTGATCGCCGGTATTGCTGGTGCCTTGCTTCTCGATCAACAGCAACCGGCACTCTTCTTCGGCAACCGGTCGGTGCTCGACACCCGCGGGGACGACAAACATTTCGCCACTGCCGATGGCCACTGTTTGAGCGCGCATTTCTATAACCAATTGCCCATCCAGGACGATGAAAACTTCATCGGTATCCGAATGACTGTGCCACTCGAACTCACCCTTGATACGCACCAGCTTGAAATCGTTATCGTTCATTTGCGCAATTATGCGCGGCGACCAAAGCTCGTCGAACTGATCGAATTTTTTACGGAAATTAATGATCTGCATGTTGGTCGTCCTCGCCAGTGGCGGGTAACGGGCTTCTTCGCCAGCCCCGTTCCGTCCGGTTGATCTCGTATGCGGGCCAGTAGCGGTTATCCAGCTTCAGCGTAATGACCTCGATGCGGTTGTTCCAGGTCGCGGTTTTCAGACGCACAGCTTCGCGATCTTTTTTGCCGCTAACAACGGCGATAAAACTGTCCAGGTCCGGCGTCACGATTTCATCGACCGCCAGTATCCTGCGCCCGGCCCAAAGGCCAAAGCGGTTCGCCGGTGAGCCATAGGCAAAAAAAGCGACATAAATGCCTTCCGGCGATATTCCCCGTTGTACCGACATTGCCCGGTGCGGCGCCTGCAACAAGGCGCCCGCCCACATCACGACCCGGTCGAGGCCGCGCCCGTCCAACGCCGCCGTCCGCAGTTCGAGTTCGAGCAACTCGTTGTCGCGCCAGACTTCGACGGTAACCCGCGATCGGCGAACCATCCGCTCGACTTCACGAAAACTGCTGACGATCCGGCCATCGACCGTGAGCAACAGGTCGCCCGGTTTGAGCAGCTCCGAGGCCGCCGATTCCGCGACCGTACGCCTTACGCTGAGTACCTGGCGCCTCTTGCCGTCGTGCGCTTCCAACCGCGATACCCAGTGATCCGGCAACCCGAGCTTGCGCGCGCTGGCTAGCGGGACCAGGTCGAACCGGACTTCCAGCGAATGCAACGGCCGCTGGCTGCGCGCCAGTTCCACGGTCTCGAGGATCAGCTCGGCGGATACACCCTCGGCACGCTGGCCGAGCTCCTTCCCCGCCTGGAACGCAAAGCTCGACCACATGGCCACCACTTCGCCCTTGCGGTTGGCCAGCACGCCATCGAATTCGCTCGGCGGATTGACGACCGATATCGTTTCCAGGTTGCTGTCGGTAAAGCGCATCGTGCGCGACAACGGCAAGACCAGCGCATCGACCGAAGCGATCTCGGTGGCCTGCACGGCCAGCTTGTGATCGCCCTTGAGACCCACCGCCCAGACCGGGTCTCCCGCAGCCGCCTCCCGCTTGCTGAAACGCGCCGCTTTGACCGGTGTGTCGCCGATCAACGCAGGGTCGTAGGAAACCACGGTGAAGTTGTGTAGCGGATGGATAAAGAGGACGCGACCCGGTATTTCCAGGCTACTGGCGAATGTCAGGCTGACATCGCCCATCGCTACCGGGACGGTATTGCGATCGACGACCACCAGCCCGCGTTCGGTGTCGACGATCAGGCCGGTGCCGTGATAAAAGCGGTCGGCGACGCCGGAAACCGTGTATGGCATATCGAAATTGACCATGACCAGCGATGGCGCCAGCCGCCGTGAGCGTGGATCGCCGTTACCGGTGATCCGGGTACTCGCCGGCTGCAGCGGCTTGGCCGGCGGGCCGCTTGCCAGGTCGCGGCAGGGCCACACCCCCAGTTTGTCATCGCGAATGCAGTACTGCGCGGGAAACCAGCGCCGGTCCATGCGCATCATGCGCAAAGTGGAATTGGTCGGGTCTTCGAAAGTAATAAAGCGGATGCTGGCCCGCTCGCCATCCGCCAGCCCATTCAGCACCGCCTCGAATTCGTCGATATTGCTGACCGGCGTGCCGCCCAGTTCAGTAATCACGGACGCCCGGGGTATCGCCTGCGTACCGAATACATAACCGGGATTCGCGATATACACGCCACGCGGGGGCATATTGAAATGACGCGCCTGCTGGTAGGAAAGATTGTGGATCACCGCGTCGCCAAATTCGATGTATCGATCCGGGCTGATGTCGTGAAGATTCTGAATCTCGAGCTTCGATGTCAGCACCTTGCTGCCGCGACTGATCGATAACCTGACCAGCTCGCCGACGCCGGAATCGAGAACCTCCTCCAGGGTCACGAAATCCGTAACCATCGCATCGTTCACGCGGACCAGGATGTCGCCGGGTCGTAGGACTCCCTCTGCGCCTGCGCCTGGCACGACTTGCTGGACGACCAGCATTCCGGTCCGGCCGGGGAACTCTTTGCGGGCCTCGGCCTCGATCTCCGGGCTCAGACCGAGGCGGCGTAGCTCATCGTAAGGCTTGCTCGAGAAAATCGTTTGCAGCGTGCCGCGGCTAACCTCAGTATCGGCGCGGACCAGATCGAGCGCTCGCTGCACGCGATCCAGCGGCAGATAAAAGCTCGACGCAGTGGAACTGGTACCACCGGCATTGAGCGCAACCACTCGTCCATCGATATCGATCACCGGCGAACCCGACGAGCCACCGGAGGTGTTGGATGCGGCCTGAATATAAAAGGTATTGAAGTCGTTGTAGTTGCCGCGGCCATAATCGGGCGCGGCACGATCCAGCCGCGCGATGGTGCCGGCAAGTATTGCAAGCTGCTCCCCCGCATCGTTGCCGACGACCCGGATTTCCCGCCCGATTTGCGCCCGCTCGGGCGCCAGCGAAAACTGGTACGGCTGGATATAAGAGAGCTGATCCGGGTCGTAGCGATAAAACCCGAAGTCATGGACCGGGTCGCGGTATACCGGCTTTAGCTCGACCTCTTCGTTGTTGACAAAGACCGCTTCGGCGGTCACTGGCCCGGCGGTCACCACGTGGCGGTTGGTCAGAATCAGGCCAAGTTCCGCATCCACGACGAAACCGGTGGCCTGGCTGGACATGTTCCATTCGGTGTCGAACGCCCGGGTTCCGTCAATGCGGATCGCTACGATGCCGCTACTGACTTTGCCCAGCGTATTTTTCCACTGATCGCTGTCCTGGGCGATCGCGGCGCCAGCCAGCATGAATACTGCCAGCATCAGGGCCAGCACACCTATAGGCCTGTGTCTCATGAAACTCCTGTATGTCCGCATCCGCCCCGCAGACGCCTGCGCCGGCTTCAGTTCTGTGCGCCTGGCTGCCAGCGCAAATCGAGATGGCGGGCCGCCCGCACATCATCGAGACGCCGGACCGGCATGGTATAGGGCGCGCCCTTCACTTTTTCCGGGTCGGTTTTCGCCTGCTCGCGGATCGCGATCATGGCGGCAACGAAGCCATCCAGGTCTTCTTTTGCCTCGCTCTCGGTCGGCTCGATCAACAGACACTCAGGCACCAGCAACGGAAAATAAGTGGTCGGTGCATGGTAACCGTGATCGAGCAGGCATTTCGCAAAATCCATCGCGGTCACGCCCAGTTCATTCTTTTCTTTCTTCAAGGTCACGATAAACTCATGGCTCGCGCGTCTTTCCGGGTAGGCCAGTTCAAAACCTGCATCCTGCAGTTTTTTCATCAGGTAGTTGGCGCCAAGCGCGGCATTTTCCGACACTCGTTGCATCCCGTCGCGACCCAGCAAACGCATGTAGATGTAAGCGCGCAACAGCACGCCGGCATTCCCCATAAAGGCTGACAGCCGACCGATACTTTTTGGAAAATCCACCTCCGTGAGCCAACGGTAGCGGTCACCATCCTTTCCGACTACGGGTAACGGCAGAAATTCCTTCAGGCGGTCCCCAACGCCAACCGCGCCCGAGCCTGGCCCGCCACCGCCGTGCGGCGTGGAAAAGGTCTTGTGCAGGTTCATGTGGATCACGTCGAACCCCATGTCGCCCGGGGCAACCTTGCCGAGGATGGCGTTCAGGTTGGCGCCGTCATAATACAGCAGGCCGCCCGCTGAGTGTACGATGCGCGACATTTCCTGAATACTTCGATCGAACACGCCGACCGTTGACGGGTTGGTCAGCATGATGCCGGCCGTCTGCGGTCCAACCACCGCTTTCAATGCCTCTATGTCGACGTCACCGTTCTTGCCGGTGGGTATTTCGCGCACGCCGTAACCACACATCGTGGCAGTCGCCGGGTTGGTTCCGTGCGCCGCGTCAGGAACCAGGATCTCGCTGCGATCTTTATCGTTGCGCGAGCGATGGTACGCGCGGATCATCGCGACCCCCGCGAACTCGCCCTGGGCACCAGCCATCGGCGTCAGCGATACCTCTTTCATCCCGGTAACCGCTTTCAGCATTTCCTGAAGTTCGTACATGCACGACATGAAACCCTGGCCGTGGGATTCCGGGCCGAGCGGGTGACGCGACAAAAAGCCCGGCAGCATCGCAAGCTGGTTACAGGCACGCGGATTGTACTTCATCGTGCACGAGCCCAGCGGGTAAAAGTGAGTATCGATGGAAAAGTTTTTCTGCGACAGCCGCGTGTAATGACGCACGGTCTGCAATTCAGACACCTCGGGCAACAGCGGCGGCGACCGGCGAAGAAACTTCTCCGGCAAATCATTGGCCGCTGAGGTCAGGGGCGCCTGGGCGCTCGCCCGCCTGCCGCGTCGTGAGTGTTCGAAAATCAGCTTGTCGCTCATGCCCCGGGTCGCCTCTGCTCAGCCAAGCGCTTTCAACGCCGTTTCGTAATCGGGTTCCTGGGCAATCTCCGCAACCAGCTCTGCATGCACCACCGTGTTGTTCTCATCGAGTACCACGACAGCGCGCGCCGTGAGTCCGCGGAGCGGCCCGTCGATCAGTTCGACGCCATAGCTCTTGGCAAAATCCGGTGAGCGCATCGTCGATAGGACCACGACATTTTCCAGGCCCTCATCGCCGCAAAATCTTTTCTGCGCGAACGGCAGGTCCGCCGAAATCATCAGCATGACGGTGTCCTCGTGCTCGCGCGCATAGTCATTGAATTTCTTTGTCGATATTGCGCAGACCGGCGTATCGACGCTCGGGAAAATATTGAGTAACTTCTTGGAACCCGAAAAATCCGCGACCGATACTTCCTGCAAGTCACCGTTGGTCAGGTGGAAGTCCGGGGCTTTGCCGCCAACGACCGGGAAATCGCCAGCCGTGTGAATCTCGTTGCCGTTCAATGTAATCGTCGCCATCTTTCTCTCCTTAAGTATCCAATGCCTGTCAGGCTTGCGTGCTTTTTCGTTATCAAGCGGCACGTTCCTGGCCGATGATTTCCGCGAGTAAATCACGGTAGCGAACTATGTCCGCTTCGCTTTTCGTTTCGGTCGCGCACAATAACAAGGCATTGCCCAGCTGCGGGTGCGACGCGGTCAAATCCAGGCCGCCGAAAACTCCTTGGTCCGCCAGCATATCCAGCAGCGGAGCAATCGGGCGGTCCAGGCGAATGACCACTTCATGAAAAAACGGCCGGTTGAACACTCGCTCCACGCCTGGCAGCTCACACAACACAGTACAGAGCTCGGTGGTTCTCCGGTGCGCCATGCCGGCGACCCTGGCCAGGCCTTCCGCGCCCAGCAGGCTCATGTATATGGTCGCGGCAGTGACCATCAGCCCCTGGTTGGTGCAGATGTTCGAGGTAGCCTTGGAACGCCGTATATGCTGTTCCCTGGCCTGCAAGGTCAGCGTAAATCCTCGCTTGCCGTCGAGATCGACGGTGCGACCGACCAGGCGGCCGGGCATCTGCCGAACCAGCGCCTGGCGGGTGGTCAGGAATCCGAAATATGGGCCGCCCGAGGACAGCGGAATGCCCAGCGGCTGGCCTTCGCCGCAGACTATGTCGGCACCCTGTGCGCCCCACTCACCGGGCGGCGTCAGCAAGGCCAGCGATGTCGGGTTGACGACCGCGATGGTCAGCGCCTTTTGCGCCCGGGCCCAGTCGGCGATCGCGTCGACCTCCTCCAGCACGCCAAAGAAATTCGGTTGTTGCACGATCACGGCGGTCAAGTCTTCGCCGCCGTATTCGTCCAGCGCTTGCAAGGCGCTGTGGCCCCCTTCGGGGCAAAACGGCAGATCGATGAATTCGATTTCCTGGGCGGCACAGATCACTTCGGCGACTTGCCGATACATCGGGTGCAAGGCGCCGGCGACCAGGATCCGACGGGATTTTGACGCCCGGTTGGCGCGCACCGCCATCAGGCAGGCTTCCGCCAGCGCTGAGGCGCCGTCATACAACGAAGCGTTGGAGACTTCCATACCGGTCAGACCGGTCATCATGGTCTGGTATTCGTAAATAAGCTGCAGCGTCCCCTGGCTGGCTTCGGCCTGATACGGCGTATACGCGGTGTAAAACTCGCCGCGGGTGGCAATCTCCCAGACCGCAGCCGGCACATGGTGTTCGTAAGCGCCCGCGCCGATGAAATTCAGCGCGCCGCTATCCATGCGCGACCGATCCTGCATCAGGCGCGCAATTTCCATTTCGCTGACGGCCTCGGGCACGCGATCCAGCGACTTTATCCGCAGCTCGCCGGGAATCTCGTCAAACAGATCTTCGATCGACTCGGCGCCGATTTCAGCAAGCATTTTGCCGACGTCATCGTCGGTGTGCGGTATGAATGGCATCTTTGCTCCGGCCGCCCGTTACGCTTCTTTTTCCAGGAACTGCTCATAGGCAGCCGCGTCCATCAGCCCGTCCAGCTCGGCCACGTCGCCAGGCTGCATGCGGATCAGCCAGCCATCGCCGTAAGGATCCGTATTCACCAATTCCGGCGTATCGTCCAGCGCGGAATTGACTCCCAGCACCTCGCCGCCGAACGGGCAGAGTACATCGGACGCAGCCTTCACCGATTCGACGACGCCGAAGGCGTCGCCGCTGGCAAAGACGCTGCCGGCCTCCGGCGCTTCGATAAAAACCAGGTCGCCGAGCGCACCCTGGGCATGATCGGTGATGCCGATCACGGCAGAACCATCGTCTTGCATGCGCACCCATTCGTGGTCGCTGCTGTATTTGAGATCCGCAGGTACATCGCTCATCTTGTGCTCCTTTATACCACTGCCTTGCCATTACGCACGAAGGCGGTTTTGCCGGCTTTCGCAGGCAAGACTCTGCCGCGAATTTCGACCTCGCATTCGCCGCCGCACCCGGCCGGCACTCTTGCCATGCCGATCGAACGACCAAGGGTCGGTGAGAAACTGCCGCTGGTGGTCTCGCCATCGCCAGCGGCGCAAATGACTTTCTGGTGCGCCCGGAGTACCCCCCTGCCTTCCAGCAGCAGGCCGACCAGCTTCCGGTCCACGCCTTCGGCTTGCTGTTTTTCCAACGCGGCGCGACCGATAAAATCACGGTCTTGCGGCTCGAACGCGACCGTCCAGGACAACGCAGATTCCAGTGGTGTCGTGCTCTCGTCCATGTCGTTTCCATAAAGGTTCATGCCGGCCTCCAGGCGCAATGTGTCCCTGGCGCCCAGACCACAAGGATTGATGCCCGCCTGCTTCAGCCTGCCCCAGAAAGCGGTCGCGGCAGCCGCCGGCAGCATGATCTCCCAGCCGTCCTCGCCGGTATAACCGGTCCGTGCGATAAACAACTCACCGATCCCGGCCGCACTGAAGGGCTTCAGCGCCAGCGCTGCCGCCGCCTGTTCCGGCGGCAGAACCCCCGCCGCTTTTTGCCGCGCGTTTGGCCCCTGGACCGCGATCATGGCCAGGTCGTCGCGCTCGCTGAGTGTCGGCCCGTCAGCGGACGCCTGTGCCCTAATCCAGGCCAGGTCTTTTTCGCGGGTGGCGGCGTTGACCACCATCCGGAACCAGTTCTCGGCCAGGTAATACACGATCAGGTCATCGATCACGCCACCATCGTGATTCAGCATGCACGAATACAGGGCCTTTCCCGGCTCCCGTAATTTTCCGACGTCATTGGCCAGCAGCCGGGAAAGGAAAGGACGCACCGCCGCGCCTCGCAGATCGACGACCGTCATGTGCGACACATCGAACATCCCCGCGTCGTTGCGCACCGCGTGGTGTTCTTCGATCTGCGAGCCATAATTGACCGGCATGTTCCAGCCGCCAAAATCGACGATACGGGCGCCGAGAGCGACATGCGCGTCGTATAACGGAGTCTGTTCTGGCATGTCACTCCTTTCAAGTCGTACCGGCAATAAAAAAGGCGGCAGACCATATATCTGCCGCCCCTCTGTCCTGAGACCTGAGAGATCGGGCCAGGACAAATCCTGACCGCACCCCTTCGGTGGACCGCATCGCGGCCGCTCTCCAGAGCCGATATGTACCCACTGTCCGTGTGCCTGAGCGTTTCCGGGCAAGTTGCGCCTTCGGCGACCCTGTCGGGTTCTCTCCAGCGGATACTTTGAATCGGGCTGAGGATAATAGCCTATCGTCCCGTCGATTGTAATCGTGGGGGGTCGTCCGGACTTGCCGATCGCATCCGCTAACGGCGAGAATAGCCATCCGCGCAGCAGAGCAGGAGATTTCCGTGATCGCAGGCAAAATTTTCATGATCGCCGCGGCTGCCGTCCTGCTGGCCGGGCAACCGGGCCGGGTCGAAGCCGATGCAACATCCGATCTGCATCAATTGTTTGCAGAATCCTGGGAACGGACGTTGCGCGAAAACCCCACCTTCGCATCCAGTCTTGGCGATCTGCGTTATAACCGGCGATGGCCCGATCGCAGCCTCGGCGCCATCGCCGTTTCTCACGCCGAGGACCGGCGCGAGCTGGCCAGGCTCATGCGGATCGACCGTTCGGCCCTTGCGGATACCGACCAGATTAACTATGAGCTGTTCATGCGCCAGAAGCAGGACCAGGTCAAAGCCTACCGGTTCAGGCAATTCCTGCTGCCGCTAAATCAGCGTGGCGGTATCCAGACCGCGGATCAGCTCGCCGACCGGCTGCGTTTCGATGATGCAAAGGCTTATGAAGACTGGATAGCCCGCCTGCAATCCTTTGATGTATACATGGACCAGACCATCAAGCTGATGCGGCGGGGCATCAAGGAGGGCAGGGTCCACCCGACCATCATCATGCAGCGGGTGCCGGCGCAGATCGCGGCCCAGTTCGTTGACGATCCGTCCGCCAGCTCGTTTTTCGCGCCCTTCAACGATATGCCCGAGAGCATATCCGTGCGCCGCCGGGGCAAGTTGAAAGCCCGGGCGCGCATGGCGATCGCGCGCGCAGTCCTGCCGAGTTTCAGGCGCCTGGCCAGGTTCATCGACAAAAGTTACCTGCCCATGACCCGAGACCAGATCGGCGCATATGCACAGCCCGATGGCGAGGCCTTCTACCAATTCCGGGTCGAGCACTACACGACCACGTCCCTGAGCGCCGATGAAATCCATAAAATCGGCCTGCGGGAAGTCGCCAGGATACGCGCGAAGATGATGGAAATCATCGAGAACCTGGATTTTAGCGGCAGTTTCGACGATTTTCTTGAATTTTTGCGTACAGATCCGCAATTTTACTATGACGACCCGGACCAACTGCTGGCGGGTTATATCGCGATCACCAAGCGTATCGACCCACAGTTGCCGAAACTGTTCGACCGCTTGCCAAAGGCGCGCTACGTGGTCAAGCCGATTCCGGCGGCAATTGCGCCCGACACCACTACCGCTTATTACTCGCAGCCGGCCGCCGATGGCAGCCGGCCGGGCACTTATTTCGTCAACCTTTACCGCCCGGAAGTCCGGCCGAAGTACGAAATGGAAGTATTGAGCGTGCATGAAACCGTACCCGGCCATCACTTCCAGATCGCACTCGCGCAAGAGCTGGGCGAGCTGCCCGCGTTCAGGCGCTATGGTGGATTTACCGCTTTCGTCGAGGGCTGGGGCCTGTACAGCGAGAGTCTGGGCGGAGACCTTGGACTGTACGCGGACCCTTATTCCGAGTTCGGCCGGCTCACCTATGAAATGTGGCGTGCGGTGCGCCTGGTCGTCGATACCGGCATGCACGCGAAGCTGTGGAGCCGGCAGAAAGCGATCGCTTTCTTCAAGGCCAATGCGGCGAAAACCGAGTTCGACATCGTCAACGAGATTGATCGGTATATCGTCATGCCCGGCCAGGCCCTGGCTTACAAGATCGGCGAGCTGAAAATCAAACAGCTGCGCCGGCAAAGCCAGAATGCGCTGGGTGAAGGTTTTGACATCAAACGCTTTCACAACGCGGTGCTCAGCAAGGGCGCAGTACCACTCGACGTGCTGGAAAGCCAGATCAACGCCTGGATAGCCGCGGAAAAAAACCGTCTTGGCAATACTCACTAAAGCGATATTGGCCAACGCATGAGTATCGATCGCAGAAAATCCACTACCTGCCGGGTCGGCGGGATAAACATCGGCGGCAACGCGCCGATCGTGGTGCAGTCCATGACCAATACCGACACCGCCGATGTCGCGGCCACGGTCGCCCAAACCAAGGCGCTGGCCGAGGCAGGCTCGGAGCTGGTGCGCATCACGGTCG
>SMUX01033774.1_pt1 | contig 13943 bp, 17 predicted proteins | sample 2456431 | NCBI WGS metagenome assembly SMUX01 (sample SAMN11095930, study PRJNA526329) | marine sediment metagenome | biome: Marine sediment; feature: Surficial sediment; material: Deep marine sediment; isolation source: Hadal surficial sediment | place: Pacific Ocean | collected 2014-11 | depth... | reverse complement strand
CTCGTCGAAAAGGCGGCCGAAACCCTCGATCGGGAAGACGCCGAGAAGCTCGCCAAGAAGTTCGAGCGCGGCAAGTTCGACCTCGACGATTTGGGCCAGCAGTTCAAGCAGATGCAGAGGATGGGCGGGATCTCGGACATGCTCAGCCTACTGCCCGGGATGTCCAAGGCCCAGCAGGCCAAGCTGGAGCAGGCCAATATCGACGACCGGATGATCAAGCGCCAGCTCGCGATCCTGTCGTCCATGACCCCGGGCGAGCGGCGGCGCCCCGAGATCATCAAGGCGCGCCGCAAGCAGCGGGTCGCCGCCGGCTCCGGCACCACGGTGCAGGAGGTCAACAAGCTCATGAAGCAGCACAAGGAAGCCAGCCGCATGGTCAAGCGGGTGAGCAAGATGGGCAAGAAAGGCCTGATGCGCGGCGGCTTGGGCGGGCTCCTGCCCGGCGGCGGTGGCGGCGGCTTCCCGCGCTAGCTCACGGGTTGCAATGAAACATCGTTCGATCGAAGAGAGGAAAAAGGAAACGCCATGTCCCTGAGAATTCGACTGGCTCGCGGCGGTACCAAGAAGCGCCCCTTCTACCGGGTCGTGATCGCCGATTCGCGCAGCCCGCGCGATGGCCGCTTCATCGAGAAGATCGGCCACTACAACCCCATGGTGCCGCGCGACCACCCGGAGCGCCTGCGCCTCGACGAGGACCGCGCGCGCCACTGGCTCTCGGTCGGCGCGACGCCGAGCGACCGGGTCGCCCGCTTCCTGGGCCAGGCCAACATCATCCCGATGCCGGCGCGGCCCGAGCAGACCAAGCAGAACCTGCCCAAGAAGAAGGAGCTGGAGCGCCGCGCCGCCGAGGTCGAGGCCAAGAAGCAGGCCCAATCGGTCGAGGCGCATGCCGCCGCCGAGGCTGCGGAAGCCACCGCCGCCGCCGAAGCCGCCGAAGCCGCCGCCGAAGCCGCCGCTGCGGAAGCCGCCGCCGCCAAAAAGGCCGCCGAAGAAGCCCCTGCCGAAGAAGCCCCTGCCCCGGAATCTCCGGCCCCAGAAGCTGCGGCCGAGGAAGCCCCGGCCGAAGAAACCCCGGCCGAGGAGGCGGCTCCGGACGCGCCGGCCGAAGAGGCAACTCCGGACGCGCCGGCCGAGGACGCGCCGGCCGAGGGCGGCGACGCACCCAAGGAGGGTTAGACCCGGGCCATGGCCGCGGCCGAGGACGCCAGGGTCTGCCTCGGCGCGATCGCCGGCGCGCACGGGGTCCGGGGCCTGGTGAAGATCAAGTCCTTCACCCAGGACCCGGCGGACCTGACCGCCTATGGCGCGCTCGCCGACGAGTCCGGCGGGCGCCGCTTCGAGATCGCCGTGACCGGCCAGGCCAAGGGCCTGCTGGTGGCCCGGATCGCCGGGGTCGAGGACCGGGACGCGGCCCAGGCGCTGCGCGGGGTCCGGCTCACCATCGCCCGCGCCGCCCTGCCCGAGCCGGCGGACGCGGAGGACTACTACCGGGCCGACCTGATCGGCCTGGCGGCGGAGGACACGGCGGGCCGGCCGCTCGGCACGGTCACGGCGGTCGAGAATTACGGCGCCGGCGACTTTCTCGAGATCGCGCGGGCCGAGGGTGCGCCGCTGCTGGTCCCCTTCACCAAGGTGGTCGTGCCGCTCATCGACCTCGAAGGCGGCCGCGTGGTGGTCGACCCGCCCGAGGAAATCGAGGCGCGCTGAAGGGGTTTGGGAGAGGGCTGGACAAAGCGGCTCCGAGGGGCCATAAAGCGCCGCTTTCTGCCCAAGGGGGAGCCGATGAGCGAGCATGCGGCGCCCCGGGAAGCGCCCCGGACGGCGTCTGGACCGGCGCCCTGGACGGCCCGGGTGCTGACCCTCTTCCCGGAGATGTTTCCGGGGCCGCTCGGCCTGAGCCTGGCCGGAAAGGCGCTGGAACGGGGGATCTGGGCGCTCGATGTCCTGGACATCCGGGACTTCGCGCGCGATAAACACCGCGCCGTGGACGACGCCCCTTTTGGCGGTGGCGCCGGCATGGTGATGCGGCCCGACGTGCTCGACGCCGCGCTGGTCGCGGCCAAGGCCCGGGTGGCGAAGGGCTCGGGGCGGGCGACCGCCCCGGTGATCTACCTCTCGCCGCGTGGCCGCCTGCTCGATCGGGCGCTGGCGCGGGAGCTGGCCCGGGGCCCGGGCGCGATCCTGCTCTGCGGCCGCTACGAAGGGGTCGACGAGCGGGTGCTGGAAGCCCATGGGATCGCCGAGCTCAGCATCGGCGACTATGTGCTCTCCGGCGGCGAGCCGGCGGCGCTGGTGTTGATCGATGCCGTGGTGCGGCTGTTGCCCGGGGTCATGGGCAACCACGAGAGCCCGGCGGAGGAATCGTTCGAACGGGGCCTGTTGGAGTACCCACACTACACGCGCCCGGCCGAGTGGCAGGGGCGCAAGGTGCCCGAGGTCCTGGTCTCGGGCCACCACGAGAAGGTCCGCAAGTGGCGCCAGGCGCAGGCGGAACGGATTACCGAGCAGCGGCGACCGGACCTCTGGGCGCGCTACGTGAAAGACCGAGACGACGAAGGACCAGACCGATGAATACGATCGAAAAGCTCGAGCGGGCCCAGGTCGCCAAGCTGACCGAGGGCCGCGAAATCCCCGAGTTCAGCCCGGGCGACACGCTGCGCGTCAACGTCAAGGTCACCGAAGGCACGCGCGAGCGCATCCAGGTCTTCGAGGGCGTCTGCATCGCGCGCAAGAACCGCGGCCTCAACTCCTCGTTCACGGTGCGCAAGATCTCCTACAACGAGGGCGTGGAGCGCATTTTCCCGCTGTACAGCCCGCGCATCGACTCGATCGAGCTGGTGCGCCGCGGTGACGTGCGCCGGGCCAAGCTCTATTACCTGCGCGGCCGGCGCGGCAAGTCGGCGCGCATTCCGGAGAAGACCACCGGCGCCGCCGGCAAGGCGACCGCCGCCGAGCGGGTGGTCGCGATCGCGGCGCGGGCCGCGGCCAAGGCCGCCCAGGCCGCAGCCGGCGATCCCGGCAGCAAGAAGAAGAAGAAGAAAAAGAAAAAGGCCGAGGCCAAGGGCTAGCCCGGTCCGAGCGCCTCGCGCGCTCGGACACCGCTCCTTATCTCCGCCCTTTGCGCCCGCTGACCTTTGCGCCGGCTGTGGTGGCGCGCTATTCTCCCGCGCCCGCGAACGACCGACGGCCCGGCACAAGGGCCGCGGGAGGCTGACTTGGGAACGACACCGGCTAACGAGGAAGCAGCGTCATGAGCGAGCCGCGCACCCTGTTCGACAAGATCTGGGACAGCCACCTGGTCGACCGCCAGGACGACGGGACCTGCCTGATCTATATCGACCGCCACCTGGTCCACGAGGTGACCAGCCCCCAGGCCTTCGAGGGCTTGCGCCTGGCCGGGCGCGCGGTGCGCCGGCCGGAGCTGACCCTGGCGGTGATCGATCACAACATCGCCACCGACCCCAATGAGACCGGGCTGGCCGAGGACTCGCGGCTGCAGATCGACACCCTGCGCGAGAACTGCGCGGCCTTCGGCGTGCCGCTGTTCGACGTACCCGACGCGCGCAACGGCATCGTCCACGTGGTCGGGCCGGAACAGGGCTTCACGCTGCCCAGCGCGACCATCGTGTGCGGCGATTCCCACACCGCGACCCACGGCGCCTTCGGGGCGCTGGCCTTCGGCATCGGCACCTCGGAGGTCGAGCACGTGCTCGCCACCCAGACGCTGTTGCAGAAACCGGCCCGCAACATGCGCATCACGGTGGACGGCGCATTGCCGCTCGGCATCACCGCCAAGGACGTGATCCTGGCGATCATCGGCCGGATCGGCACCGCAGGCGGCACCGGCCACGTCATCGAGTACGCCGGCGCGGCGATCCGCGCCCTCTCCATGGAAGGCCGCATGACGGTCTCCAACATGACCATCGAGGCCGGCGCCCGGGCCGGGTTGATCGCCCCCGACGAGACCACTTTCGAATATCTCAAGGGCCGGCCCATGGTGCCCAAGGCCGGCGCCTGGGAGGCCGCGCTGGCCGACTGGAAGACCCTGCCATCCGATCCCGGTGCGCGCTACGACCGCGAGGTCACGATTCGCGGCGGCGAGATCGCGCCGCAGGTGACCTGGGGCACCAGTCCCGAGGACGTGGTGCCGGTGACCGGGGCGGTGCCCGATCCCGAAAGCGCGCCCGACGACGACAAGCGCCAGGCCATGATGCGCGCGCTCGCGTACATGGGCCTGACCGCCGGCACGCCGATGACCGAGCTGCGCATCGACACGGCGTTCATCGGCTCCTGCACCAACGGCCGCATCGAGGACCTCCGCGCGGTCGCCCAAATCGCCAAAGGCCGCAAGGTCGCCGATCACGTCCACGCCCTGGTGGTGCCGGGCTCGGGCCTGGTCAAGGAGCAGGCCGAGGCGGAGGGCCTGGACCAGATCCTGGTGGCGGCCGGCTTCGAGTGGCGCAACCCGGGCTGCTCCATGTGCCTGGCCATGAACGCCGACAAGCTTCAGCCCGGCGAGCGCTGCGCGGCGACCTCGAACCGCAACTTCGAGGGCCGCCAGGGGCGCGGCGGACGCACCCACCTGATGAGCCCGGTCATGGCCGCCGCCGCCGCCATCGCCGGCCACATCACCGACGTGCGCGAGTTGGGGTAGGGGGGACGACCCATGGAAAAGTTCACCAAGCTGTCCGGGACCGCGGCGCCGTTGCCGATGATGAATGTCGACACCGACCAGATCATCCCCAAGCAGTTCCTGCGCACCATCAAGCGCACCGGGCTCGCCGAGGGCCTGTTCTACGACCTGCGCTTCGATGAGGCGGGCCAGCCCAAGACCGGCTTCGTGCTCGACCAGCCGGCCTACAAGGACACCAAGATCCTGGTTACGGGCGAGAACTTCGGCTGCGGCTCCTCGCGCGAGCACGCGCCCTGGGCGATCCTGGACGCGGGCATCCGCTGCGTGATCGCGCCCAGCTTCGGCGACATCTTCTACAACAACTGCTTCAAGAACGGCATCCTGCCGATCCAACTGCCCAAGGAGCAGGTCGAGCTCCTGATGGACGACGCTGAGCGCGGCGCCAACGCGGTGGTCGGCATCGATCTGGAAAAACAGGAGATCACCGGCCCGGACGGCGGCACGATCCGCTTCGAGATCGACGCCTTCCGCAAGCACTGCCTGCTCAACGGCCTGGACGACATCGGCCAGACCCTGAACAAGGTGCCCCTGATCGACGCCTACGAGGCCAAGCGGAAACACCAGCAGCCCTGGCTCGCCGGCTAAGTTTAAAAAAGACGAGAATCTGAGGGAGACGGAACAGCCATGCCCGCCAACAAGAAACTTTTGATCCTGCCGGGCGACGGCATCGGGCCGGAGGTCATGTCCGAGGTGTGCCGGGTGATCGATTGGTTCGACCGGCGCCAGGCGGTCAGCTTCGACATCGACGAGGACCTGGTCGGCGGCGCCGCCATCGACGCCCACGGCACGCCGCTCACCGACGCCACCATGGACAAGGCGATGAACGTGGACGCGGTGCTGTTGGGCGCGGTCGGCGGCCCAAAGTGGGACGCGTTGCCGTTCGACCAGAAGCCCGAGCGCGGCCTGCTGCGCCTGCGCAAGGAGATGGACCTCTACGCCAACCTGCGGCCCGCGATCTGCTTCGACGCGCTGGTCGAGGCCTCGACGCTCAAGCCCGAGGTGATCTCCGGCCTCGACATCCTGATCGTGCGCGAACTCTGCGGCGGGCTCTACTTCGGCACCCCGCGCGGCATCGAGGAGCTGCCCGACGGCACCCGGCGCGGCGTCAACACCCAAGTCTACACCAGCACCGAGATCGCGCGCGTCGCGCGCGCCGCCTTCGAGCTCGCGCGCAAGCGCTCGAACAAGCTGTGCTCGGCGGAGAAGGCCAACGTCATGGAGTCCGGCGTGCTGTGGCGCGAGGAAGTGACCAAGCTGCACCAGGCCGAATACGCCGATGTCGAGCTGACCCACATCTACGCCGACAACTGCGCCATGCAGCTGGTGCGCGATCCCAAGCAGTTCGACGTCATCGTCACCGACAACATGTTCGGCGACATGCTCTCGGACGAGGCCGGCATGCTGACCGGCTCGCTCGGCATGCTGCCCTCGGCCTCGCTCGGCGACGCGGACGAGACCGGGCGCCGCAAGGCGATGTACGAGCCGGTGCACGGCACCGCGCCCGACATCGCCGGCCAGGGCAAGGCCAATCCGCTGGCCACCCTGCTCAGCTTCGCCATGATGCTGCGCTATTCCTTCGACCTGGACCGGGACGCGGACCTGGTCGAGACCGCGGTCAAGAACGTGCTCGATGCCGGCAAGCGCACCGCCGATATCGCCGCGCCCGGCAGCGAGACGCTGTCGACCTCGGCCATGGGGGACGCGCTACTGGCCGAGCTCGACCAGCTGGCGGCTTGAGGATTTTGGGATGCGCCCGAGGGGGCCTAACCGGATCGCGAAAACCGTGGATTGACGGATTTCCACGAAGCGGTCTATGCTGCCCCCTGGTTTCAACAGCGAAAGGAGGTGGTCCGGTGCATAAATCCTTAGCCGTGTTCGCAGTGGCGCTGGGCGTCATCGCGATTTCCGCCGGGTCGGCCTTCGCCGGTGGTGGCTGTGATTCCTATACGACGCAGTCCGTGTCGTTGGAAACCCAGACCGCCTCGACCGGTTCGACCGGCGAGCAAACGCCATATACGCCCGTTCCCGAGACCAGCAGCAACTGAGCTCGGAACGCCTGCGACACAGGCGAAAAGGCCGCCCCCCGGGGGCGGCCTTTTCAATTGCGGGGGGGGTGGAGATTGCGCCACCGGCTCATTCCAGGCCCTGGCGCCTGAGTTCGGCGCCCAGGCGGCCGGTCACGGCGAGGCCGAACATGCGCAAATCGCTCGCGAGCGACCACAGCGGGTGACGGAACGTGGCCGGCCGGTTGCGCTCGATGAAGACGTGGCCGGCCCAGGCGCAGCCATAGCCGACCAGGACCCCCAGGACCCCGAGCCGCCAGTCCGCGAGCCCGATCCCGGCGGCCAGGAGGGCGAACCCGAGCCCGGTGCCGAGCACGTGGAGCCGGCGGTTGCGCGGGTCGCGGTGCTCGGCCAGGTAGAAGCGCCAGAAATCGCCGTAGCTGTCGATAGGCCGGGCCATGGCAAGGTCCCTTGCAATCGAGGTCGAAGACCCTTAACTGAACCCGAGTAAACTTACACCCCTACCAGGCACAAGGTCCAATCCCATGGGTTACAAAGTGGCGGTGGTCGGCGCGACCGGCGCGGTCGGGCGGGAGATCCTGACCACGCTGTCGGAGCGCGAATTCCCGGCCGACGACGTGGTCGCACTGGCCTCCGAGCGTTCGGTCGGCGCGCGCGTCTCCTTCGGCGAGGACGAGGAGCTCGAGGTCCAGGACCTCGCGCGCTTCGACTTCAAGGGCAGCGAGATCGTGCTGTCCTCGCCCGGCGCCAAAGTCTCGGCCGAACATACGCCGCGCGCGGCCAAGGCGGGCGCCGTGGTGATCGACAACACCTCCCATTTCCGCATGGACCCGGACGTGCCGCTGGTGGTGCCCGAGGTCAACCCGGACGCGATCGCCGGCTACGAGCGCCGGCACATCATCGCCAACCCGAACTGCTCGACCATCCAGATGGTCGTGGCGCTCAAGCCGCTGCACGATCTGGCGCGGATCAAGCGGGTCGTGGTCGCGACCTACCAGGCGGTCTCCGGCGTGGGCAAGGAGGCCATGGACGAGCTGTTCAATCAGACCCGTGGCGTGTTCATGAACAAGACGGTCAGGCCCGAGATCTTCCCCAAGCAGATCGCCTTCAACGCCATTCCCCACTGCGACGCCTTCATGGAGGACGGTTCGACCAAGGAGGAATGGAAGCTGATGGTCGAGACCAAGAAGATCCTCGACCCGGCGATCAAGCTCAGCGCCACCTGCGTGCGGGTGCCGGTGTTCATCGGCCACGCCGAGGCGATCAACATCGAGTTCGAGAGCCCGATCTCCGAGGAGGCGGCGTGCGACGTACTGCGCGACGCGCCCGGGATCACCCTGATCGACCGCCGGGTCGACGAGGGCTACGTGACGCCCGCCGAGTGCGCCGGCGAGGACCCGGTCTTCGTCAGCCGGGTGCGGACCGACCCGACCGTGGACAACGGCCTATCGCTGTGGGTGGTCGCCGACAACCTGCGCAAGGGCGCGGCACTCAACGCGGTCCAGATCGCCGAGCACCTGATCGCCGACTACCTGAACTGAGCGGCGCGCTGCGGGCCGGCCCCGGTTCCACGTGCTTGGAATCTGCTCTAGACGACGGTGATCTCGATTTCGGCGATGCCGTCGATGCCGCCGGTGATTTTGTCGCCGCGACCGACGGACCCGACCCCGGCGGGCGTCCCGGTCATGATCAGATCGCCCGGCACCAGCTCGAATAGCGTCGTCAGGTGGGCGATCGATTCAGGCACGCCCCAGATCTGTTGCGCCAGATCGCCGTCCTGACGAATGTCGCCATTGACGGCCAGCCAGATTCGACCGCCTTGCGGATGACCGATATCGGCGGCGGGAACGATCGCCGAACACGGCGCCGCGTGATCGAACGCCTTCCCGGCCTCCCAGGGGCGGCGCATTTCCTTGGCCACACCCTGCAGGTCGCGCCGCGTCATATCGATGCCGACGGTATAGCCGAAAACATGATCGAGTGCGTCCTCCGCCTTGATCTCCTTGCCGCCCGTGCCGATGGCGACGACCAGCTCGATCTCGTGGTGGGTCTTCTCGGACCGCGGGGGATAGGGAAACGCGCCCCCGTTCTCGAGGATCGCATCGGTCGGCTTCTGAAAGAAAAACGGCGGCTCGCGCTCATCGGCGCCGGCGGTCTCTCGGATGTGGTCCAAATAGTTGCGTCCAACGCAATAGATTCGGCGCACCGGAAACCGCTGCTCGTTGCCAACGATCGGCAATGAAACCTGCTGGAGGGGAAAAATAAAGTTCAATTTGGCTCTCCTTGCCGCCGTCTTGGTTGATCAAAAAATTCCGTAGTCCATCGGTTGTCCAACATCGTCGGATCAAGCGCGGGTCCCGGCGTAGTATTCGACGCGCCGCTCGACCCATCCAATGAGCGACGACAGCCCGAGCGCGAAGGCGAACAAGATCAACGTCAACGCCCAGAATTCCTCTAGCAGGAAACTCCGCGAGTAGCGCGCAAACATCTGCCCGAGAGCGACGACGGAGATCAGCATTTGGCCGATGACGACCCCCTTTACCGCACGAATCAGGCCCATGCGAATGCCGGCCAGGATTTCCGGCAGTGCCGCCCAGAACAGGATCTTCGTGTAGAGCTGCCAGCGGTTGGCGCCGAAAATCCGCCCCATCTCGAGGAGCGAGGGGTTGATATGGCGGACGCCGGCGTAGGTATCCAAGGTAATGATCCAGACCGCGAACAGGAACACGGTGACGATGATCGTCGTCAGTCCGAACCCGAACAGCAGCATCAGTACCGGCACCAACGACGAAAGTGGTGCGCTGGCGAAGATATTGACCCACATGCCGAGCAGTTTGTTGGCCGTCTCGACCCTGCCCATCAGGAAGCCCATGGCGACGCCGGCAACGACGGCGCAGATCATGCCGATGGCGAAGGCGTACAACGAGATCAGGGCAGCGTCATGGAAGTTGTTCTGTCCGAGGATCTTGAACAAGGCGACAAAAACGCCCGATAGCGGCGGGAAGATGAACACCGTTTCCGTGCGGCCCACGATCTCCCAGAGCACGCCCCAGATGATCAGCGAAAAGACCGCTGGAATGCGGACGCCGAAAACCGTCACTCTTCCATCCTTTCGTCATCCAAATATCTCTTCAACGTGCCCCAGATGTCTTCGACCGTGTCCAGGAAGCGCTTCTCGCGGCGGATCTCGTCGGAAGTCAGGCCTTGGCGATCGATCTCCGTCGTGACGATCCGATTGATGCGGCCGGGCCTGGGCGACAGCAGCACGATGCGGTCGGACATATAGACGGCTTCCTCGATACTGTGCGTGACGAAGATAACGGTCTTGTTTTCCTTCGCCAGCAGCCGCAGCAGTTCCTCCTGAAACAGCCTCCGGGTTTGTTCGTCGACGGCCGAGAACGGCTCGTCCATCAACAGCACCTGGGCGTCGACGCAGAGCGCGCGGGCCAGGCCAACACGCTGGCGCATGCCGCCCGAGAGTTCGTGCGGGTAAGCGTTTTCGAACCCGGCGAGGCCGACTTTTTCGATGTTGGCGCGGGCGACCCTCTCCCGTTCGGCCTTGTCCCGGCCTTGGAGCTCGAGACCGAAGGCGACGTTGCGCAATACCGTGGCCCAAGGGAGCAGCGCGAAGTCCTGGAACACGAAAGCGCGCTCGCGTCCGGGGCCGAAGACCCGGGTTCCAGCGACCCACACCTCGCCCGATGTTGCCTCCAACAGCCCGGCGATAATCTTCAATAGTGTCGTTTTGCCGCAGCCGGACGGGCCCAGAAGGGTCGTCATTTGGCCGCTCGGAATCTCGAGATCGAGCCCTTCCAGGGCGACCGTGCCGCCCGGATAGATCATGCCGATGCCCTTGACTTCGACGATCGAACTCGAGGCATCGGCGCCGGTTCCAGGACGCAATGCTACCGACATCAGGCGTCTTTCCTTGTCTTGCGCTCGGGGCGGAAGAAGGCCACTTCCGCGCGCTCGAGCAGGCCGACGCTAACGGCCGCGAATACCATGATCGAGAAAATCGCGGCGTACATGTCGGCGTATTCGGCAACCGATCGGTGATAGGTGATCAGATCACCGATGCCGGTCGGCGTAATCAGCAACTCGGCCAGGATGACGCCGATGAACCCGGCGGCGACCCCTAGGCGCAAGCCGGCGAAAATCATCGGACTGGCGTCCGGTATGATAATCTTGATGATCTGTTGCAGCCGTGTCCCCTGAAACGACCGGCACATCTGGATCAGGGTTGGATTGGCGTTTCGCACCGCCTTGTAGGCGTTGAGCACGATGATAGGGGTCGCCAGAATAATCACCGTGCAGACCTTGGCTGCCAGGCCGATCCCATAGGCAAAGGTGACCAGCGGGATCAGGGCGACCATGGGCGCCGCCTGCATGACCACGAAGATCGGCTCGCCGATCCACTGGAAACCACGCGACAATCCCATGGTGATGCCGAAGACGACGCCGAAAATGCCGGAAACCCCAACCCCGATCAGCAGCGGTTTCAATGTATCGGCGTAGGCGGCGAACAAGCGGCCGTCGGCGGTCATCTGACCGAGCGCCGTCATGGTTTCGATGAAGCTGGGAAAGGCGACGCTGATCGGGATGCGGCCGGCGATCTCCCAGGCGCCGAACAGCAGGCACATGGAAAGCAAGCGCCAGAGCAGGGTACCCGGCACGGCGATGGTCGCGCCGGACGGTGGTTGCTTGGCCTCGGCTATGGTCACGGTGGCATGAACCTAAATGCTAGGTGGACCAAATGGCTTTGGGCGGCGTCCAGGCGATGCCAAGGCCGGCCCCCGACGTATCGGAGGCGCCGAAGGCCGGCCGGAAGCATCTTAACTTTTAGGTCGCCCAGGCCGTTCTTACATGCGGCCCAGTTTGTCGAGCGCCTGGTCCAACGGCGCCATGTACCAGAAGTCCTCGACCTTGAGCTTGGAGATGTCGCCCTTGATGGTGCCGGCGAAACCATAGAACTCGAAGTCGCCCAGGACGGCCTTCTCGCCGCCGCCGTTGGGATCGAAAATGCCGGTATCGACGGCCTCAACATAGTAAGCGTCGATCTCGGCGGCGTCTTCGTCCGGCATGTCGGGAAGCAGGTCGTACTTCTTGCGGGCTTCCGAAATGTAAAGCGGGTTCTTGTTCACCTCACGCCAAACCTGGACCAGCTCTTCCAACAGGATGTTGATGGATTCCCGGTTGTTCTCGATGAAGTCCATGTTGGCGTAGAGCGCCTCGTCGCTGCCGTCGATCTTCGGCAACGGCAGCAACGCAAACTTGCCGCCACCCTTCTTCAGCAGCAACGTGCGCCGCTCGGCGTCGACGATGGTTGCGTGAATGCGGCCCTGCAGCATGGCGCCGGCGCGAACCGCCGAACCCGGAACGTAGCTCATGGACGAATACTTGATGCCGTTCTTGGACGCCATCAGGTTCATGATCGCTTCGGTGCCGGAACCGCGCGCGTGGGTGTACATGGGCTCGCCGTCCAAGTCTTTCCAGGACTTGTATTTTTCAGTGTTGACGATCGGGAAGAACGCCAGTTTGCTCAACTGGAAGAACATGCGGATCGGCGCCTTGACCTTCTGGATCAAAGCGTAAGGGGTGCCGACCCCAATGTCGGCCTGTCCCGTGACGATTGCCTGTGAGGCGATGTCTTCCGACTGCATGTAGCTAATCTTGACCTTGACGCCGCGCGCCTCGGCACGCTTTACGGCGGTCAGGAAATTCAACATATCGGCACCCGGGATGTCGCCGAAGGCCACATGCATCGAGCCCATTTCCGCTGCTTTGGCAGATGCGCCGGACAGTCCGAGCGCGATCGCCAATGCGGCGGTCAGAAAAATCACCTTCGATTTCAACGGCACCAACATCTCCCACCTCCCTCATTTGGTTGCACGTCGCGAACTGCGGCCTCGGTCATTGACGCTAAGGTCCGCAACTCAAACCAATTCGTGAATGGTATCTGATTTCCAAACTCTGAGTCAATATTTACAAGACGTTTCATATGGATTATAAGAAACAAACGCGCACCCAATTAGGACATTGGTGTAGGAAATGACTATCGAGCCCGAAACCCGAACCGGAAACCACGCCGCCGCGGGACGACTCAGGTCCTATCTCGCCGACAGCAATCTGGAACTCAACAGCCGCCTGCCGCCGGAACGCACGCTGTCGCGCCAGCTCGGCGTTTCGCGCAACCTGCTTAGGAAAGCGCTCGCCGAACTGGAGGCCGAGGGGCAAATATGGCGGCATGTGGGGCGCGGCACCTTCGTCGGCTCGCGACCGCTCGAAAGTGCCAGCGATATAGACTACGTCAGCAGCCACACCACCCCGCGCGAGTTGATGGAGGCCCGGTTTCTGATCGAGCTCGGCCTGGCGCGGCTGGCGGCGGGCCATGCCACCAACGCCGATATACGCGAACTCGAGCATTGCATCCGCAAGACCAAGTCGGCTACCGACTGGCGCGTCTATGAGATATGGGACACCAACCTGCACCGGACGATCGCGGCAGCCGCTCATAACACTTGCTTGATGGCGCTGTTCGACACCCTCAACGCGGTCAAGCGCGCCGTGGTTTGGGCGCGGCCGCGCGAGGTGCCGCTGGCCAGAAAACTCGATCACCACAGCTTCGCCGAACACGATGCCATCATCAGCGCCATCATCGGGCGCGATCCGGCACGCGCCGAGGCGGCCATGCGCCGGCACCTGGAGAGCGTCCGCGACAGATTGATGGAGGTGATGGAGCCAGGCGCGTAACGCTAGAGCATCTTCCGACCTTATGGGGTCATTTGACCGGGATTATTTTGTCCCGTGGTTAGGAGCGCTTCGAAATGCGATGCGGGACATCGGATGAGAAGCGCGACGCGGCCACGGGACAAAAGAACCCGGCCTTCGGTGGGCCAGAGCGGCTCATCGGCTGCGTTGCGGCGCTTGCCCGATGTCCCGCATCGCACCGCGCGCCGCGCCTGTCCGAATGAGCCGCTCTGGCCCATCAAATGACCCCATAAGATCGGAAGATGCTCTAGACCGGCTCTACGCCAATCCGCTCCGCCGGAAAGTGGCGTTTGGGCGCGACCAGGTCGTCCTGGGCGGCGATCAGTTGCAGTTCGCGCGCACCCGCGATCCGGGTCGCGTCCAACACCGCGAAGGTCGCCGCCGCCGCCGCTTCCAGGGCCTGCCCGGCGTCGCGGGTGCGTAGATAGTGGCCGAGGAACAGCGCCGCCAGGAGGTCG
>SMUX01093305.1_pt1 | contig 13959 bp, 13 predicted proteins | sample 2456431 | NCBI WGS metagenome assembly SMUX01 (sample SAMN11095930, study PRJNA526329) | marine sediment metagenome | biome: Marine sediment; feature: Surficial sediment; material: Deep marine sediment; isolation source: Hadal surficial sediment | place: Pacific Ocean | collected 2014-11 | depth... | reverse complement strand
CGGAATTCGAGCTGCATGTCGTGAAAGAATCGAGCAAGGCCGCATGAGCGTCACTCTTACCATCGACGGCAACGAAGTGACCGTGCCTGAAGGCACGCTGCTGGTGGATGCCGCCAAGCGTCAGGGCACAGACGTTCCGGTATTCTGCTACCACCCCAAGATGGCGCCGGTCGGCATGTGCCGGGTGTGCCTGGTTGAGATCGGGCGCCCCGGTCGCGATCGATCCACAGGCAAACCGATTCTCGACGAATCTGGCAATCCGGTGATTCAATTTGGACCCAACCTCGAGACTGCCTGCACGGTTCCGGTTGGCGAGGGTTGGGAGGTCCGGGTAGCGAGCGAAAAGGCGATTCAAGGGCGCAATGAAATCGTCGAATACTTGCTCACCTCCCATCCGCTCGATTGCCCAGTCTGCGACAAGGGCGGCGAGTGCCCGCTGCAGAACCTCACCATGGAGCACGGGCCGGGCAAAAGCCGGTTTCTTTTTGATGACAAGATTCGCCTTGCCAAGCGCCACCCGCTCGGGGAGCTGATAATCCTTGATCGCGAACGATGTATCCAATGTGCTCGATGCACCCGTTTCCAGGACGAGATTGTTGATGACCCGGTGATCGGGTTCTATGAGCGGGGGCGTCGTCTCGAAATTGTGACCTACTCGGATCCCGGATTCGACTCTTATTTCTCCGGAAACACCACCGATATATGCCCGGTGGGCGCCTTGACCACCGCCGACTTCCGATTTGGAGCCCGGCCATGGGAGCTCAATTCGGCAGCCTCCATCTGCCCGCATTGCCCGGTGGGCTGCAATTTGACGTTGAGCACCCGCCGCGAGGCGAGCAGAGGTGGACGGGATGTCGTCAAGCGAGTCATGCCGCGGCAAAACGAGCAGGTCAATGAGATATGGATATGTGACAAGGGCCGCTTCGCCCACCACTTTGCTCAGAGCCCGGAGCGATTGACGAAGCCGCTCATTCGCAAGGACGGGAAGCTGGTCAGGACTTCTTGGGATAAAGCCCTGCAGATAGCTGCCGAGGGACTGAAGGTGGCCGGGAAGCAATCGATCGGAATCGCGAGCGGCCGCCTCATGAACGAGGATCTATTCAACCTGCGCGGCTTGATGAAAGAGATCGGTGGCAAAGCCGTGCTCTCGGAATCGATGGCGGGAGGCGATCTCACACGGCGCTATGGAGTCGGCCAGGGGACTAACCTCGGAGAGTTAGGAAAGCGAGATGCGGTTCTCGTCATAGCCGCAGATCTGCATGAAGAAGCCCCTATCTGGTGGCTGCGCCTGAAACAAGCCGCGGAGCGGGGCGCCATCGTGATCGTCGCAAATGCCCGCGCAACCCGCCTCGACGAATACGCTCAACACAGCCTGCACTATGGCTCGGGACAGGCGGTGCATACCGCGCTGGGTCTCCTGCAATTCATCGGGGGGGATCCGGAGCTTGCGCGATTTGAGGGAGACAAAGATCTACAGTCGGCGGCCAGGGCCTTCAAACGCGCAAGGAACGCCATCGTGTTCTTCGGACGCGAGGGATTGAACTACGCCGGAACCGAGGCCCTGGCACGGTCCTGCGCCCTGTTGATCGAGTCGAAAGGCCGGCTGGGCCAGGCAAAAAACGGGCTCATAGGGGTCTGGCCGCTCGCCAACACGCAGGGCGCGTGGGACATGGGCTTCCGACCAGAGCCGCGAGGACTAGCCAGCGCTCTCAAAGGCGCAAAGGCGGCCTATATCGTAGGGGCCGACCCGGCGACCGCCGAGCCAAGTGCGGCAACTGCACTCGATAAGCTCCCGATGCTCATCGTTCAAGATTTATTCCTCACCGCCACAGCGGAGCTGGCTGACGTGGTCTTGCCTGCGCAGTCTTTCGTAGAGCGGGCTGGCACGTTCACCAACGGCGAACGCAGAGTTCAGCTTCTGTATCCTGCGGTGATCGAGCCCACTGGGAGCATCCCGGATTGGAAGATTGTGGCGGACTTGGGTAAGAAGCTGGAACTCGATCTTGAAAGCACGGCGGCTCCGCTGGTCTTTGAACGTATTGCAGACGAGGTCCGTGATTACTCCGAACTCAGCTACGATGCGCTGGCCGCAGTAGAAGCTCAATGGCCCGAGGTTGGGGGAGAGGATCTCTACTTCGGTGGAACGGCATATGCCAACAAACAGGGGCTGGGGGTTCAGCTTGCGCCGCGTGGCCTCGGACGCCCCTTGAAGTGGAAGGCGCCTCCCCGGGCAGGCGCAAAGAAGGACCTGCTGATTGTCCCGGTAACCAAACTGTATGATCGAGGTAGCGCGTTGCGAGATTCCAAATTGCAGGAGGCGCGTGTCGCTCAGCTGCAGATGGCATTACATCCCAATGAAATTGAGCGGCTCGGGCTCACAGATGTGGGAGAGGCGGAGATTGTCTGGGATGGACGTGTAGAGCGGCTGAAATTCGTGGCGAATTCCGATGTACCGATTGGCTCTGCGCTGGTTCCTCGCAGCCTTCCGCTCTCGGAGCCAACTGCCGTTACGGTGAGGCGCCCGGAATGACAATTGAGCTTGGGAGCCTGATCGAGTGGTCCATCAAATCCTTTGTGCTCATCAACATCGTCCTGGGCGGATTTGCTTACCTGACGCTGTTCGAGCGGCGCGTGTTGGCCAGGATGCAAGCCCGAATCGGCCCTAACCGAGCTGGCCCAGCGGGTATTCTGCAACCCATAGCTGATGGGATCAAGCTCATGTTTAAAGAGGAGCTGATTCCCGACCGCGCTGACAAAGTACTCTTCATTTTGGCTCCGATCATTACGGTAGTGCCCGTGTTGCTGCTGTTAGCTGTGATTCCGCTGGGGCCTGACGTCGTAATCTTCGGCCAGGAGATCAGCTTGGGGTTGGCAGCCGAGATCGATGTGGGCATTCTCTATATCTTTGCGATCGCCTCGATCACGGTCTATGGCATTGTCATTGCCGGTTGGTCTTCCTACAGCAAGTATTCGCTGCTGGGCGGGTTGCGCGCCTCAGCCCAAATGATCAGCTATGAGCTTGCGTTGGGGCTGGCTATCGTCGGCCCGATCCTGCTCGCCGGATCGATGAGTGTGGCCAAAATCGTGGCCGGTCAGCAGGACCTCTGGTACGCGGTCCTGCAGCCAATCGGGTTCCTTATTTTCATGATTGCGGCCCTCGCCGAAGTCAATCGAGCGCCGTTTGACATGCCGGAGGCGGAGCAGGAGCTGACCGCCGGCTACCACACCGAATATTCTGGAATGAAATTTGCGCTCTTTTTTATGGCCGAGTATGGAAAGATGATCGCGATCAGCTTCATAGCCGCTACCCTTTTCCTCGGAGGCTATTGGGGGCCCTTTGTAGATCGCATCGGGTTGCTGGGCCCGCTATATCTCTTCTCAAAGGTGGTCGTGATTCTCTTCTTTATGATCTGGATTCGGGCCACGCTGCCGCGGCTGCGTTATGACCGCCTGATGGCCTTCGGATGGAAGGTCTTGCTGCCGGTGGCGCTGCTCAATATCGTCATCACGGCCGGACTCATCGTGGCGTTGGACTTATGAAACCTCTCGAGATCTTGCGCGGATTAGCCACTACGCTGTCCATGATGTTTGAGCGACCGGTGACCTACCAATATCCTGAGGTCAAGCGCCCGGTGCGGGAGCGCTTCAAAGGCAGACACGAACTCAAGCGCTACGACAACGGTTTGGAGAAGTGCATCGGCTGCTCGCTATGCGAAGCCGCCTGCCCGGCGGATGCCATCTTTGTGGAATCGGCCGAGAACACCGATGCGGACCGCTATTCTCCGGGGGAACGCTACGCCAGCACCTATGAGATCAACATGATGCGTTGCATCTTCTGTGGGTACTGCGAAGATGCCTGCCCGACCGAGGCCATCGTGCTCGAACACAACTACGAGCTCTCTTATACGAATCGTCGAGATTCGATCTACACTCGTGACATGCTGCTGGTACCGGTGCCGAGTGCGGGCCAGCCAACTCCAATGAAAACCACGCCTGGCGAATTTGATCGCGCCATTCCAGACATGGACGATCCGCAGTAACGAATGACTATTGAACTTGCAATCTTCCTGGGCCTGGCTGCGGTCGCAATTTCCGCCTCTATTGCGATGCTCATCAGCCGCAATGCGGTGTATTCCGCGCTCTTCCTGGTGATTGTATTCCTGACGGTGGCCGTGCTATACCTGCTCCTATCCGCGCCCTTCATTGCCATGGTGCAGGTGGCGGTCTATGCAGGCGCCATCATGGTGCTGTTCATATTCGTAATCATGTTGTTGGGAACGGAAAACGTCGAATCTACTCCAAGCCACCGCTGGCAATTTGCGGCGGCGCTCGTGCTCAGCTATGTGCTCATCATTCAATTCATGGTCGTGGCCTTTGTTTTGCCTGACGAACCGGCGGGCGAATTCGTCGAAATCGCGGAAGGATTTGGCAGTCCGGCCAGTGTTGGAACCTTGCTGTTCAACGAATACCTGATCCCCTTTGAAGTAACTTCGCTGCTTCTGTTGGCGGCTATGGTTGGTGCAATTGTCTTGGCCCGCTGGGAGCGTACAACTTGATTCCCGGAGTCTCAATGACCCACATCCTGATTCTCTCCGGCGCATTGTTTACGCTTGGGGCTCTAGGTGTCCTGATACGGCGGAACGCCATTGTGATGTTCATGTCGGTGGAACTCATGCTGAACGCAGCCAACTTGGCTTTCGTTGGATTTGCGCGATCAAGGGAAGCTCTGGATGGCCAGGTGTTCGTGTTTTTTGTTATTGCGGTCGCGGCAGCTGAGGTAGCGGTCGGTCTGGGGCTGATCGTGTCCATTTACCGTAACCGGAGCAGTATCGATGTCGATCTGGTGAGCGATCTCAAGGGGTGACAGCAGGTACCTTGTTCAGCCTGGCCCCGCTCTTGATTATCTTCCCGCTTCTGGGGTTGTTGATCAATCTGGCTGTCGGCCGTCGCATCGGAGAACGCGGGGTGGGGATCGTGGCCAGCGTAGCGGTTGGGCTGGCGTTTGTGGTCGCTCTTCTACAGCTGATAGCGCTGGGGATGGAACCTGAAGGCGCCACGGTCTACATTGCGGAATGGATCGTAATCGGGCAGCTTGAGGTCGCATGGGCCCTGCAAATCGACACCCTGTCCGTCACCATGCTGTTGATGGTCACCGCAGTCGGGGGACTGATCCACATCTATGCCACCGGCTACATGCACGATGATGTACGTTTCCAGGGCGATCCGTCACGCTACCCGCGGTTTTTCGTCTACTTCGGCCTATTCATGGCGGCCATGCTGCTTCTGGTCACCGGCAACAGCTATCTTACGATGTTCGTGGGTTGGGAAGGGGTGGGGTTGAGTTCCTACCTGCTGATCAGCTTTTGGTACGAAAAGGGCAAGGACGGGATCGGGAACGCACTGGCGGGCAAGAAAGCCTTCGTTGTCAATCGTATTGGTGACTTCGGATTCATTATTGCCATGCTCATCACGTTCTGGTTCTTTGGGACCCTGACCTTCGAGGAGGTCTTTCACGAAGCGGTCTTGATGGGTCCCGCGGCCGCCACCGCGGCTACTGCCATCACATTCTTTCTGTTTGTTGGCGCGGCCGGCAAGTCGGCCCAAATCCCACTATTCGTCTGGCTGCCGGATGCGATGGCTGGTCCGACACCGGTCTCGGCACTCATCCACGCCGCCACGATGGTGACCGCCGGCATATATATGCTCGTGCGCAATGCCCCACTGCTTGAGCTGGCCACTATAACTCCGGACATCATTGCCATTGTCGGTGCCGCGACCGCGCTCTTTGCGGCCACTATCGCAGTAGCCAGATTTGACATCAAGCGTGTGCTCGCCTATTCCACCATCAGTCAATTGGGTTTCATGATTGCCGCGGTGGGCCTCGGCGCATACGTAGCGGCTATCTTTCATCTCGTGGCGCATGCCTTTTTCAAAGCGTTGTTGTTTCTCTCGGCCGGTTCCGTGATTCAGGGTATGGAGCATGGAGAGCACCACGCGGACTCTCACAACGACGATTTCAACCCGAACGACATGCGCGATATGGGAGGCCTGCGGACGCGGATGAAGGCCACCTTCTGGGTGTATCTCGTCGGCGCGCTGGCATTGGTGGGAATTCCGCCGCTGGCCGGCTTTTTCTCAAAGGACGAAATCCTTGCCGATGCCTCGCTGGTGAGTCCGGCTATCTACTGGGTGCTGGTGATCTCCGCCTTCCTGACAGCTTTTTACATGGCTCGCCAGATAATCATGGTCTTCTTCGGCGAGCCACAATCGAAGGCCGCCGAGGCGGCAAAGGAAAGCCCGAGCATTATGGTGGCTCCACTGGTGGCGCTGGCCATTCTGGCGGTGGGCGGAGGCCTCATCAATGGACCCGGCCTACTCCCGCTTACACACTTTCTCGAAGACACATTGGAAGGAATTCATGAACCGGAATTTATTGCTGCGATCGCGATCTTCACCACCATCCTGGCGCTGATCTCTATTGGACTGGCCTGGCTCGTTTACGGTCGCCACCCGATAAAGTCGGGGGGGAAGGATCCCCTGGAATCGAAGTTAGGCCCAGTGTGGACCGCGATCAGTGCCCGCTGGTGGGTTGATGAATTTTATGATTGGCTGATCGTCAGACGATATATCTCGCTCACGCGCTGGCTAGCTGAAGTGGTGGACGAGCGATTTCTGCACGATTGGGTACACGATACCGTGATCGCTCGATACTTTGTACGAGGCACGAATTGGCTGGCGCGTGCCTTTGATCTTGGAATAATCGACCGCGGATTTGATGGCCTGGGAGCGCTCACGCGCAGAGGCGCCGGCGGGCTGGCGACATTGCAGACGGGGTATGTGCGCAACTACGCCATCGCAGTGCTCATAGGACTGGTGCTTGTAGTGAGCTACCTACTGTTGCGCTAAAAATCAGGGAAACCATATGGAAGCTTGGATCCTTACCCTTGTGACATTTTCTCCATTGGTAGGCGTTGTCGTTCTACTATTCCTTCGTAAAGAGAAGGAATCGACCATACGCCGGACGGCGCTTATCACGGCCATTGTCACCTTTGTGCTTTCGCTGGTGATGCTGGCAGGGTTCGACCCAAGCGATCCGGATCTACAGATGGTTGTTAGAGTGCCTTGGTTCAGTATTGGCGACCTGCACATCGAGTACTTCCTCGGCGTAGACGGGCTCAGCATACTGCTGGTACTGCTCACGACCTTCCTCACCGTTCTGGCCATTATCTCCACCTGGAATGCCATTCAGGATCGAGTGCGAGAGTTCATGATCTTTTTCCTGCTGTTGGAAATTGGCATGGTTGGCGTCTTCCTCGGCATGGACTTGTTTCTCTTCTATATATTCTGGGAATTTACGCTGGTACCGATGTATTTCTTGATCGGCGTTTGGGGCGGGGAAAACCGGATGTATGCCGCCGTCAAGTTCTTCCTCTACACCATGGCGGGTTCGATTTTCATGCTTTTGGCTATCATCTGGCTTGGGCTGGATGCCGGCACGTTTGCAGTCCCGGATTTGATCGAAGCGCAGGCGATTCCGGCCAACGTGCAGTTCTGGCTATTCCTGGCATTTGCCGCAGCGTTCGCAATCAAGGTGCCCATGTGGCCGCTGCACTCCTGGTTGCCAGATGCCCATGTGGAGGCTCCGACCGCAGGCTCAGTGATCCTTGCCGGCGTGCTTCTGAAAATGGGCACCTATGGTTTCCTGCGTTTTAACCTGGGAATGTTTCCTGATGCCTCCATACGACTGGCGCCGTGGTTGGCGCTGCTTGCTGTGATCGGGATCATCTATGGCGCGGCCGTGTCATACGCGCAAAAGGATCTTAAGAAATTGGTGGCTTACTCATCAGTAAGCCACCTCGGATTTGTCATGCTGGGACTGTTTGCGCTCAATCTCCAGGGTTTGCAGGGGGGCATCCTGCAAATGATCAACCACGGCTTGAGCACAGGAGCACTCTTCTTGATTGTAGGGATCATCTACGAGCGGCGACACACGCGGGAATTGAATGCCTTTGGCGGCCTGTGGAAGGTGATGCCAGTTCTTGCCGGGCTGACATTGATCGTAACGCTTTCCTCCATGGGCCTTCCCGGGCTGAACGGCTTTGTAGGCGAGTTCGCCATCCTGCTCGGGTCGTGGGGGTCGGTTGCGATTGGCTCTGTGTGGTTCACGGTGATCGCCGCCACCGGCATTATCCTGACTGCGGTCTATCTGCTCTACATGTTTCAGAAGCTTTTCTTGGGGCCACTGGACAACGACAAGAATAAGCATCTCCCGGATATCAGTCGGAGAGAGCTGCTGACGCTGGTACCAATCGTGATCTTGATATTCTGGATCGGGTTGTATCCCCGGCCGTTCTTTGGGCTGACTGAAGCTTCAGTCGAGAAACTGGTGGAATTGGTGCACACCGCAGCCATCGCGATGCCATGAGCACTTCCGACCTGCTCCCCGCGCTTCCTTTTCTGATCATCTCCATATGGGCGATCGTGCTGCTCATGGTCGACCTGTTTGTCTCCAACAAGGGCACCATTGCGATCTTGAGTGCGGTGGGCGTGACCCTTGCGCTGGTCGCGGTGATCGTGCGTTTTGGCAGCGAGCAAGTCGCCTTCGATGGGATGATCGTAGCCGACAGCTTTTCCGATTTCCTGCAGATCGTAATATTAGCCACCGCGTTGTTGGGTATTGCAGTGGCCTACGACTATCTCCGCCGGATGCACATGGAGCGTGGTGAGTACTACGCGCTAATGCTGTTCACGGTGGCGGGAATGCTATTGATGAGCCTGTCTGGAGATCTAATTCTGGTCTTCCTGGCCATCGAGCTGCTCTCGCTGCCGCTTTATGTCATGTCAGGTTTCGCACGCCCGGAGAAGGGCTCGGAAGAAGCGGCGATGAAGTACTTCATCCTGGGCGCCTTCTCGTCCGCCTTTCTGGTGTACGGAATAGCCCTTATCTTTGGAGCCACAGGAACCACAAACATGGCCGGAGTTGCGCAATCGATCAGTGGAAATCAGGCCGATCTGACCTTGCTAAACATCGCGGTGCCCATGCTTCTGGTAGGGCTTGGATTTAAAGTCGCCGCGGTTCCGTTTCACATGTGGACGCCCGACGTTTATGAGGGCGCCCCATCGGCCGCGGTGGCATTCATGTCGGTTGGAGCGAAAGTAGCGGGTTTTGCAGCGCTCTTACGGATCTTCATCGCGGCCTTGCCAGGTCTGGCGCAGGCGTGGGGTCCGGTCGTGGTTGCGGTCTCTGCCGCAACCATGATTTGGGGCAATGTGGCTGCGATCGCGCAAACGAATATCAAGCGCATGCTGGCGTATTCGAGCATCGCGCACGCCGGCTACCTGCTGATGGCGCTTGCAGCGGCCTCCGATCCCAGCATTGCGGATGAGGCCGTTAGCGCGGCTTTGTTCTACCTGTTCGCCTACCTATTCTCAAATCTGGGAGCCTGGGCGGTGGTCTTGGCGATGGAGCGATCGGAAGGACGTGGACTGTTGATCGAAGACTACGCCGGCCTGGGCCAGCGCCGTCCGGCGTTTGCGCTCGCGATGACAATCTTCATGCTGTCGCTCATCGGAGTCCCACCTACGGTAGGATTTATCGGAAAGTTTCTGATCTTCAGCGTGACGATTGACGCCGGATTAATCGGTTTGGCGCTCGTCGGCGTTGTGACCTCCCTGGTTTCCGCGTACTATTACCTGAGGGTAGTGGTGATGATGTACATGCGATCTGGAGAGCCCGAAACTCGAACTGAGGGTTGGCTGAATCGCACGGTAGGCTTGACGGCCCTGGCAACCATTCTTCTCGGAGTACTGCCAGGCCCAATCTTGATCCTGGCCGGGAATGCGGGGTTCATCACGCCGTAAGTTCCGCAAGTGCGTTGTGAGACTAAGGGAGGAAACGGACATGGCTGATAGCCGAGCACACGCTTATATCTCCGGAAGCGTGCAGGGGGTTAGTTTCCGTTATTACACCTACCATGAAGCGCTCAAGCACGGGTTGAGAGGTTGGGTTCGAAATCTTCAGGACGGTAGGGTGGAGGCGGTCTTCGAAGGTGAGAAGGCAGGCATCGAGCAGGTTCTGGAATGGTCCCAGAATGGTCCGCCCGCCGCAAAGGTTGACAGCATCGAAGTAGATTGGGATGAACCCGTGGATTCATTGACCAGCTTTAACGTGCGTGGAACTGCCGCGGCGGGGGATTCTTGAGAAACGTTCTACGAAGCCGAAGCTTGTTCCTCGCGTAGAATCTTGAACCGGTCAAAGTCGCGTGCTACGGTAACGTTTGGAAAGATTGACTGGGCTTCTTTACGAACCTCTTGTTCCCTGTAGCGCCGCGAAATATGTGTAAGGTACAAATGCCCCACGCCGGCCTGCTTGGCGAGCTCTGCTGCTTGCCGGGCAGTGAGGTGGCCAAAATTCTTGGCTAGCTCAGCCTCCGATTCGAGATAAGTAGCTTCAATCACCAGGCCATCCGCTCCCTCGCACTGCTTGAGAAGGCCTTCGGTGCTGCCGCAATCCCCCACATGAATTAAGCGTGTGCCCCGCCGAGGAGGTCCCAAGACTTGCTCGGGCTCAACCACCGTCCCATCCGATAGTTCAACACTCTGGCCTCGAACGAGTTCACGTCGTACGGGCCCAACCGGAACACCCAGCTCTGTTGCGCGCTGCGGCAGGAATGGGCGGCGGGCCGTCTGCTCGAAGGAAAAGCCGAACGTCCCGGGGCCGCGATGCTCCACAGGAAAGGCCGAAAGCCGAAAATGCTCGTCCTCGATTAAGACGCCAGGTTCAATGGGAGTGAGATCAATTTTTACCGGTGGACGCGCCCCGCGAAGGACCACGCCGAACAGCAGATCGTGAATGCGTTCCAGCGCCCAGGCGCTGCCCCAGATCTCCAGCTCTTCGACCGCTTCCCATCGGGCGAAGGTGGAAAGCAGCCCAGCCAGGCCCAGGATGTGGTCCAAATGCCCATGCGTTATGAGTATTCGATTGAGCCGCCTGAAACCGATGCCGGATTTGAGGATCTGGCGTTGGGTGCCCTCACCACAGTCGATCAGGATGCGATAGTCGCGGAAGCTGACAATGTGGGCGCTAAGCCCGCGGTGTACGGACGGGGCCGAAGCCGATGTGCCTAAGAAGATAAGTTCGAACATAAGGTGCCTTGAGTTGCCTCGGGAAGACCGGGCAGGTCATTTTACCTCACTCAGAATTTGGGAATTTGAGAGGCGGCTAGCTTGCGTCGATCGAGGATGTCTTTAGTGCAGTGCCGGACGAGGCGGCTGCGGCTGCGATCGCTGAAATCGAAATCAATAGTGGCGCTGCCGAGGACCCGGCCATAGCCTGGCCAATCCCCCAGAGCGCGGCCAACGCCATCGCACCCGCAAGGTAGTGATGCGCGAAAGTGCGCTGCCATACGAATTCTGGAATCCAATCTGGCCGAGAGTAGGCCGCCCAAACCGTAGCTGCCCCAAGCGTCAGAACCATGCCCCGCATGGCGACTGACCAATCGGCCATCGATAGCACCAGAGCCGAGGTGAGGATGAAAAGCGCAATCGAATAAGAAGCGACAGGCAACCCATCCTTCGCTTCGCCTTTTCCAATCTTCGCCTGGCGGGTGAATACACCCACCGCCCCGGCAATCCCGAGGTAGAGCGCTACGATCCCAGCCCAGAGCGACAACTGCAACATCATTCGGCCTCCGCTCTCTATAGGTGCAAGTTGTATGCCCTTGGAGACTGGGGAGATGTTCAGGCGGTTCTTGCTAGCGCAGTGAGCCCGAGCACCAGCATGCCGAGCGCCAAACTTACGCGGTTCAAGCGGGAAATTTCGCTGGCAACTTGATCTGAGGCGCCAGCTTCCTGCTTCAATGCCAGTAGGGAAAGGCGAGGGTTTAGCACCCAGGTCTGGTAAGCGGCCATGAGCACCATCACCCCAATCGCAGCGTGCTTTGCCAGGATAGAGCGTGACCAGGGGTTGGAAACGGCAAAGAGCCCTTCGTAGTTTGGATTGCCTGACATCTGGAGCAAACCGGTTCCAATGAGAACAAAAAGGCTCAGCCAGGCCAGGGGTTGAAAGCGACGCCGCAAATCATATGCGAGGCGGCCGCGCTGGTCCGGGAAGCGTTCAAGCGCCGGGTTTACGACGACCGCCTGATAGAAAAGCCCTCCAATCCACACAATCGTGGCTACCATGTGGAGCCAGAATGCGATGGTGAGGGCGGCTTGTTCCAGCATCAATCCTCCGGTGTGGGAGTTTCGGTTGGGGGCGGCAGTTCCGTTCCATCCGCGGTAGCGGTGGCAGTGGGTCGTGGCGCGGGGGGCGGCGCGGTCGCGGTTTGGCACGCCTCGCGAACGGCCGTGGCGGTCGGTTCCAGATCCTCGTTGATGATCACTTCCAATGATAGATCAAGATAGTCTTCCGCTGCACACGGATCTCCGCCGCTAGCCAGCAGCAAGGCAATCATCGTCAGCGATTGGGCATACTTCCATGTGACGTCATTACGGATGCCTGGAGCCACGGAATAAACCACTTCAAAATAGAAGGCGGCCTGTTCCCAGTTAAGGCCGTAAAAGCTATTTGCGGTCAGATAAAGTTGCGCCCAGCTTCGCCAGTTGTTTGCGTCCTCGTCAAGGAGGGCGAAGCTTTCCGCAAGGCTCAGGTCGTAGATTCCTTCTTCCAGCAATTTGTCCTGGGATATCCTGCGGATTCCGCGGTTGCGCAGAGCGGCATACATCAATCCATCCGCCTCGACCGCTCGAAATTCGCTGTCTTTAGCTCGCATGGAAAGAAGATGCGCGATCGTAAGATCCCAATCGCCCTCCTCAAATGCGGCTTGAGCCTGGTCGAAGATGTCCTGTACCGGGGACAGATTCGGAGTCGGCGACACCGGGGGTGAGGTTGGAGCTGCGAGAGGCTCGCTGAGCCCTAGAAGCGCCTCCGCCAGGCGCTCCGGAGCCTCAGGGAAGGAAGGATTTAGCTGAATTATGTACTCAAACCGCTGGCGAGCCACGTCATAGCGTTCCTCATCAAGGTCGATCAGGCCGAGGGCGAATTGCTCCTGGATGATGGAGCTGACTTGCTCTATTTCCGCCTGGTCACGCTCAGACTGCCCGACAAAATAACCCACCGCGGCCGCGAGACCCAGCAGCAACAAGGCAATAGGAAGCAGCCACAGCAGCGGGCGCCAGGACGAGCGAGTGCCGGAATCCCCTTCTGATTGCACGGGCGGCATTATACCGTTGTCAACCACCCCGTCGTCCTTGACGCCAAAATTTTCTGGATGGTATCATCACCAACCGCCATGCATCTTAGCGGAAGCAAGTGGAATACGAAAAAGCGACGCCGCCGACGGTCTAGCCCGTGGAGCGTCGCGCTTTTGTTGTTGCTCATCGCTATAGTGATTTATGTGGAGCGCGTGGTCGTGCCTCAGACGCCGCCACTATTTGTGGTTACCCCCATTCCTACCCGCAGTCCCGCAACCATCATTCTGGAGGCGGACAGCCTCTTTCATGCCGGCAAGCTCGCGCAGGCAGAGAAGGCCTATCATGAGGCGATCTCTATTGATCCGCAGGAAGACGATTACTACACGGAACTGGCTCGAATCCAGGTCTTTGCTGGGAGATACGCGGAGGCCGTCACCAACGCCAGCAACGCGCTGCTGCTCGACCCCAACTCAGGGTTAGCGAATGCGGTGCTGGGCTGGGCGCTTGATTTCCAATCACAATCTGATCCCGAATCGGCCGACATTCTGGAAGCCCTTCAAAAACTCGAAAAGGCAGTAGAACTTGATCCGAATTCGGCGCTTATTCGGGCGTATTACGCCGAGGTTCTCATCGATGAGAACGTGACCGCTTTTCAACAGGCGGGGGAGCAGGCGCAGTTAGCTATTCAACTGGATCCAAATCTGCTGGAGGCGCAGCGCGCGGTCGGCTATGTATGGGAGCGAACCGGAAACTACGATCTCGCTT
>SMUX01206688.1_pt1 | contig 13964 bp, 15 predicted proteins | sample 2456431 | NCBI WGS metagenome assembly SMUX01 (sample SAMN11095930, study PRJNA526329) | marine sediment metagenome | biome: Marine sediment; feature: Surficial sediment; material: Deep marine sediment; isolation source: Hadal surficial sediment | place: Pacific Ocean | collected 2014-11 | depth... | reverse complement strand
GGCTGTTACCCTACTGTTGATCGCGGGGCTCACGGCGATCGTCGCGGTGTGGCAGGGGCTGTCCGCATCCGCGCTCGCCTGGACGGTTCAGCAGCCCGTGGCGGAGCTTGGCGCGGGGGTGGCGGCGGCTGCGGCTGGGCTCCTCATCGTCTGGTTGAGCGGTAGGATCGGCAGGTGGTTCGGGGCGACCGAGAGCCCTCTTCTGAGAGCTCTGCTTCCCCGAACCGGCCCGGAGCGACGTGCCTTCCTCGTGCTCGCCGGCGTCGGTGCGGTATGCGAGGAGTACATTTATCGCGGCTTCATCCTTCACGTGCTGGCCGACTGGACCGGCGGGCCGTGGGGCGCCGCGGCGGCAGCCTCGCTCTCGTTCGGGCTGGCCCACGGCTACCAGCGCCTGAACGGGATCGTTCGCTCGATGGCGCTGGGCTTCGTGCTTGCCGTGCCCGTCATCTGGACCGGCAGCCTCTTCCCGGCTGTGCTGGGGCACTTCTGGATCAACGCCGCCATCGGCTCGGGGGGATGGCGCTGGCTCATGCCCGATGTGGCGGAGCCGACCGACCCGACAGGTGAGGAGGACGGATCTGTGGAGAAAGACGCGTGAGGGGAACGCGTCCGGCCAGGCTTCTCGGCCTGGTCGCGCTGCTCACGGCCGCCGGGGCCGGGGAGCTGCGCGGGCAGGCGGACGAGCTCGTGGTGGAGCCGCTCGGCCTGCTGCGCGCGGGCCTACGGGTGGAGCCGGACAGCTCACCGCGGAACACCAGCTTCGAGATCTTCGACGCCCGCCTCGGAGTGCAGGGGGGGTTCGGAACGCTGCTCGAGTACATGCTCCACGCTGGCTTCAACACGGTGGACGATGAGTTCCGGCTGCTCGACGCGGTCGTCTCCATCACTCCCATTCCCGAGTTCGGCGTGAACGTGGGCCAGTTCAAGGCGCCGTTCAGCATGGAGGAGCTCCTCTTCAGGCCCGACATCCAGTACGAGAGCCGCGCCCAGGCCGTGAACGCAATCGCGCCCGCCCGGCAGATCGGCGCCAGCGTCTCCGGCGCTTTCTTCGAGGAGCGTCTTGACTACGAGGTCGGCCTGTTCAACGGCAATGGGGAGAGCCTCGAGAACGACAACAACTCGTTCCTGTACGGTGGACGGGTGCAGTTTAACACCATCGGACCGCTCAACTTCCGCGACGAGTTTGTGCTCCAGGTGGGCGGCAACGTTGCGTTCTCGCGGGACAGCGACGTCGACCTCGCTCTCATGGGAAGGCTGGATCCCGCCGAGGGGGATCTCGCCGAATACAGCGGAGACCGACTTCTCTGGGGACTCGACCTCCATACGAGCTACCAGGGGTTCTTTCTCGACGCCGAGTTCCTGCGTGCCGAGCTGGAGCCCGAGCCGGAGGAGGGCCCCGTTTTCTCGACCAGCACGGCGCAGGGCGGGTATCTCCAGGTCGGGTATCAGTTCCTGAGCGGTTTCGTCGAGGGGCTCATCCGGTACGACGCGTTCGAGCCGATCGGCGAGGAGGATCGCGACTTCCTGCTGGTCGGAGCCAACCTCTACGCCGGCTACAATTACCGCGTTGAAGCGCAGTACGTGATCGGCCTGCACGACTCTGCCCCCAGCCCGGAGCTGGCGGACGGGCAGTTCATCTTGTTTCTGCAGCTGCGGATCTGAGCCGCGTCCCCGATTCTCGTCGCCAGATCAAGCTAGAAGTACGCCTGCAGCAGCAGCTTGAAGGAGCTGGCGGAATCCGTCCCGTCGGTGAAGAGGGCGAAGTCCCAGTTGAAGGAGATCTTGTTCCGGCCGTAGAAGAAGATCTGCACTCCCGGCGTGAGCCCCCAGTTGTCATCCTCGTCGATGTCGGTGTTGGGGTCGGCCCAGGTCACGCGGAAGATCGGTTCTATCGCCTCGATCGGCCGTTTGCGGATCGGTCCCTCGTACGCTTCGGGCCTCGTCACGATCTTGTAGCCTGCCACGGCCTGCCACGTCTGGGCCAGGGCGAACTCGTCGGTCGGGAGGAAGTCCAGAAAGTCCCCCTGCTTGTTCTCGAACGGGTTCTGGCCGTACACGTACTCGCCCTGCAGGTGAAGCCCGCCGTCGTAGTCGCCGAGCTCCACCCACAGCTCGAGGTCGCCGAAGTACTTGCCCGTGAAGGTGAACCCCTCCGGGTCCACGAACGGCCGGTCGGTGATGGCGCCGGCGACCGCGATGTCGAGCGGCATGTTCCCGACTTGAAGCCTCGCCTGCACGCGTGCCATCCACTGGCCCCGGCTGTCGGCGTTCGGCAGCGTGTCGAGGGCTTCCTGAATCTGCTGACCGGCCCAATACCCGGCCCGGTACGCGAACCGCCCGCCGGCGATGTCGCCGCTGACCTCGATGCCGACATCGCGATCCGAAAGGCGGAAGCGCGTCGTGAGCTCGTCCAGCGACAGGGCTCTGATGGGCGAGACACCCGGTATGTCGAGGTCCCGCTCGATCGTGAGGATCTTGCTGGAGCTGGCGAGCTGAAAGCCGTCGAACGGCCGCTTCATGTTTCCGAAGCGCACCCTGAGCGCGGGGTCGAAGTTCAGCCGCGCCCACACGTCCTTGGCGGCGACATCCTCGAAGCCCGAGAAATCCAGCTCGAGCTTGAGATCAATGAACTCGATGATCTCGGCCTGAACGCTCGCCCGGGCGCGCCGGAGGAACAGGTCAAAGGGGGCCGCCCCTTCTACGCATGCCGAGTCCATCTCCTCGAGCGGCAGAAAACCGCTGCAGCTGCTCGACCACCCCTCCAGCTGCATCCGGCCCGAGAAGGTGAGCTCCATGGCCTTCGACTTGACCTGAACCTGTGCCGGCAACGTGGCCGGGGCGAGGAGAGCCAGGCAACAGGCTCCTGCCAGGAATCCTCGTCTCATGCGCACCTCTCGCTGGTGTAGATCGACTCCATCGAGCCTCGCACGGCTACCGTCGACTCCCGGGGCCGGGCGTGGCCCCGCCGCAACGAAGGATGGGGGAGCAGCGTAAACGGCCTGTAACAATTCCGCGGGAGTCGCGGCCGCGCCTGGAACCCGTATCTTGCCCGTGACGCCGAGCCACAAGATACGTTGGCCCGAAAGGCCGGCAAACCGAACGGTTTTTTCTTGCACGAAGCGCTGAGCCCTGGACTGGGTGGAACAGCCGCGGGAGCCTTCGCTGTCGCCGCGGCGACAGCGTACGTGGCCATCCTCCTCCTTCTCGTGCCGTTCGGAGCGCACCGGATGTTGCTGCTCTGGCGGCGGCTCAGGAAGCCGGCCCGTCCGGCCTCGTCCCGATGGGAGGGCTCGTTGCCGGTTGTCACCGTGCAACTGCCCGTCTACAACGAGGCCAACGTGGTCGCGCGCCTGATCGATGCCGCGTGCTCGCTGGACTATCCTGCGGAGCGTCTCGAGATCCAGCTCCTGGACGACTCGGATGATGAAACGAGCCGGATCGCGGCGGACCGCGTCGCGTACTGGCGCCGCCTGGGCCGCCGGATCGAGCATGTGCGCCGGGGCGGCCGGCAAGGGTACAAGGCCGGTGCGTTGGCTGAGGGAGTTCGGCGGGCGCGGGGCGACTTCTTCCTCGTGCTGGACGCCGACTTTGTGCCGCGAGCCGATCTCCTCCGACGAATTCTTCCGCCTCTCTCCGACCCCAGCGTGGGCATGGTGCAGGCCGCGTGGAGCTACCTGAACGCCGAATCGGGCTGGCTGACGCGCGCCCAGGCGCTCCTGCTGGACGCGCACTTCCACATCGAGCAGGAGGCACGCTATCGCTCCGGCCTGTTCTTCAACTTCAACGGCACCGCCGGGATGTGGAGGCGCGAGTGCATCGAGGGGGCAGGGGGCTGGCGCGCGGCCACGCTGACGGAGGACCTGGATCTCAGCTATCGAGCCCAGCTCGCCGGCTGGCGGTTCGTCTTCCTGGCCGACGTCGACGTGCCGAGCGAGCTCCCGATGGGGATGAGCGCCGTGGAGATGCAGCAGGCACGGTGGACCCAGGGGGGCGTGCAGACCGCCCGCATGCTGCTGCCGCGCATCTGGCGAAGCCGTCTCCCGTTGGCGCTCAAGGCGGAGGCGACCGCCCACTTGGCCGGGCACGCCGTGCACCCCGTAACGATGCTCCTGGGCGTCGCGCTCTGCGCGGTAGCCTTCAGCGGTCTGGGAAGGGAGTGGCTGCCCGCCTGGCTGCACGCGTTCGGCCTCGCCGCCGCCACGGTGCCGTTCGTGGCCTTCGCCGCCACCGCCGGGGTGCTTCGTGGCATACCTTTCCTACGCCTGCCCTGGAGGATCCTCGAGGCGATGGCCCTTGGCATAGGCCTCGGCGTCCCTCTCACCTTCGCGGTGGTCCGGGGCGCAACCCTGCGCGACACGCCCTTCCTCCGGACCCCCAAACGAGGCTCCCGAATCGTGCGGCGCTACCGGGTACCGCAGTGCGCCGCAGCTCCTGCCGCGTTGAGGGCCGTGCTCGGCGGGTCACTTTGCGCGGCAGCTGCGGTCCTGGTCGGAAGAGGCGCTATCGGCACGGCCATTCTCACGGCGCTCTTTGCGGCCGGCTACGTGGCCACGACCTGGGAGCTGCTTCGCGGCGAGCGCGTCGACCCCGAGGAGGACCAGGAAGGGGATGTGGATGAGGAGGCGGACGGGCAGCGGCTCGGGCCAGCTCCCCGTCGCCGCGTACGTATCCAGGCCCCAGTACGCGAGGAACACCGCCCCGCTGAGGAGCAGCCAGGCTCGGCCGCCGCGTAGAGCGGCGAGCGGAAGGATCCAGAGCACGTACCAGGGATGGATCGTCGGGGAGAGCACGATCGCGCCTCCGATCGTCCAGTAGAGGGCGCGCCCCAGGCTCCAGCGACGCCATGCCGCATAGGCGGCGATGCCGGCCACGGCGGCGGCCGCGAGGCCCTTGGCCCCGGTCGGGCCGAGCAGGGCCACGAGAGGGGCGTAGAGGCCGGCGTTGAACTCCCATCGCTCCGCGTAGGCGGTGAGGCCCCCGATCAGCGAGCCGCCGGCCGAGAGGTAGGGCAGGTAGAGGAGCGCCGGCACGGCGATCGCCGCGGCCCCCGCGACCACCCGCCAGCGGCCGGCCGCCGGAATCGCGGCGGCCGGGGCGAGCTTGACCGAGACCCCTAGACCGAGCAGGGTGCCGGCCAAGGCGGCTCCGCCCCGGCGCCGCTGCCCGGAGGAGACGATGAGGAGAGCTCCCAGCATCGGGAGGATTCCGAGCGGCTCCACATGGCCGCTCCAGGCCACCTCGAGAAGGACGAGGGGCGACCACAGGTAGAGCAGCGGGGCGAGAGAGGGGGTGCTCGCCCGCGACGCCGTCAGCCGGTCGAGCATCCAGCCGACGCCGAGGTCTGCCAGGATCCATGCGGCCTTGAAGAGGAGCACGGACGTACTGATCGCCGCCAGGGCTCGGAATATGAGCTGGGCGCCCGGCGGATAGATGGTCAGTACGGTCGGGTGGTTGATCAGCGCGTGCCACTCCGTTCGCAGCGGGGCGAGGACGGAGTCGGCGGGCGCGTGGAGATAGGGGTTTACGCCGTGGATCTGGACCCAGCCGTCCCACAGGTATCGGTAGATGTCGTCGGAGAACGACGGCGTCAGCGGAAGCAGGGCGAGTCGGGCGAGGATCGCCAGCGTCCACATCTGGCGTCTGCTGATCGGCCGTCGCGCATGCCATGTCGCGGCGAGGACGTAGAAGCCGAACGCTGCAGCCCACAGGATCGTGGCCGGCCAGGGCGTTCCTCGAGCGCCCGGCACCCAGCCGAGGGCCACGACGAAGAGAACGGTGGCGGCCCCAGGCAGGAGAGCTCGCCGCCGCATCAGCGGGCCCTCCACGGGGTTCCGTGATCCCGGTCGCGGTGCTGATCCCCGCCCGTAACGAGGCCGAGTGCCTGCCGGGTCTCCTCGACCGGCTCTCGGCCGCGGACGTGGAGCGCACGATCGTCGTGGACAACGGCTCGACCGATTCCACGGCGCAGATCGCCGTAGGCCGCGGAGCAACGGTGGTTCACGTCGCCGAGCCCGGCTACGGCCGGGCCTGCCTGGCTGGCATTCGCGAACTCCTCTCGTGGGAGAAGCGGCCGGAGGTTCTGGTGTTCGTCGACGCGGACGACTTTCTCGCTCCCGCTCAGATCGGGGAGCTCGTTCGTCCGGTCCTGGCCGGGAGAGCCGACCAGGTCGTCGGCGAGCGCCGCTCGGGTCCGGGTGTCCCCGGCGTGCGCGCGCACGCTCGGCTCGGCAACGCGTTCATCACCACGCTCCTCCGCCGGGTGTACGGAAGCCGGGTGCGCGACATGGGCCCGTTTCGGGCGATCCGGATCTCGTGTCTGCAGGGCCTCGACCTGGACGATCCCGACTATGGTTGGTTCGTGCAGATGCAGGTGAGGGCACTTCGGGCCGGCTGTCGTGTGCGGGGCGTTCCGGTGGCCTTCCGAGCCCGGACGGCCGGCGTATCGAAGGTGTCTGGATCGATGTCCGGCTCCATGCGAGCCGGTGTCAAGATCCTCAAGACGCTGGCGTACGAGATACTCCGGAGTCCCGGCCGGGCTCACCACCCGTCCTGAGCGCTACGGCGGCGGTCAGCCGCGCGCGGAGGCCAGGAGCTGGTGGAGGACGGAGCCGGGAAGCTTGCCTGCCTGCTCGATCACGGCCTTCTGCGTCTCCTCCAGCAGAATACCGGCTGTTTCGTAGCGCTCTTCGTCCATTCGGAAGGAGATGCGCCCGCGGTAGAGATCCGCCTGGACGGGCTCGACCACCACGTGTAGCTCCCAGCTGTCGCTTCCCTCGGCCAGTCGCCCGATCGGGGCCTCGACCTCATCGGCCCAGATCTGGAGCTGGGGCCGAGCGGCGTTTGATCCCGCTGTGTTCTTGCGGAGGATCACGCTTCGTCCGTGGCACCGCCGGTGTTCGCCGCACCGCCCGCGTCGGTGTTCCCGGCGTCGCTCGTGTCGGCGGCGGCGTCGCCCGTGTCGGCCTTCACCAGATCCTTCCACAGGCCGAGCAGGTGCTTGTCGAAGCGCTCTGGATCGGCGGTGTACTCGCGGGCCCACGTCTCCAGGTCGGGCAGCGGAACGCTCTCCTCCAATTTCTGTGTGACGAGGCGGACCATGGAGCGGAAGTTGAGCGTTCCGACCTGAAGATTGGCCTCCCGGGCCGCCTCCTCGACGAGCCGGTAGATACGCTCTTCGGAGAGGGATAGGAACACTTCGGTGAGACGGGCGGAGCAAAAATCGAGGTACTTTGCCCGTAGAACTTCGTCGATTTGGTCGTCGGATCCCAGGCTGGCGGCCTGACCCGCACGACCTGCAGGATCGTGGCTCAAAACGACGAACCCTCCGACTGTTCGGGGGTCCACAGCGCTGCACCTAACGGTAGCAATAGGCGGAGAAGCCTATGGGGTGTCAAGCGAAAGCACGTGCCGTCCCGCCCTCGAGGTCGAGGATCGGTGGGTGCGGTCCGCTCCGCTGGCAGGGTGTACCCGCGAGCGGGGTCTTTCGCCTACCAGGTAGTGGGGGCGGTGGCGCCCTCTCTGCGCGCCTTGCGTAACTCGTTGAAGATCGTCCGACGGCAGATTCCGTAAACGATGACGTCGCTCAGGAATTCCGGGTCGGTCTGTCGTACCTCCTCGACCTCTTCCGCCAGCCCTTCCGGCAAATTCACCACGAGTTCAACAGGTCGCGTGTCCCTCATCCGGCGCAGTGCCCCCTCGGCAAAAAGTGAAGAATGGGATCAATGTCCCTTGCTACCTTGCGTCCGACCGGACCAGCGATGGCCGTTCATTCAGCAGGAGCCCAACAATAAACAGGCTCTCGGGCGCCTGCAACCCGCCACCTCAGCGGGTTGAGACGGTGTTGACCGCGTAAGTGACGTGGTCGCACTAGCTTGATAAAATGTAGAAAACTCTGTTCTTCTCGTGGATTTCTCCCGCCGACACGAGCGCCCCGCACGGCGGTTCGGCGTAAAAGAAAGAGGCGGCGCCATGTTTCCGCCATCCACGTACGCCACCGAATGCGCTCGGATGACACGATTTTTTTGAAAAACTGGAGCCGCTGCACCAGGCTTCAATGGGCCGCCGCCGCCTCCGCGGATGAAGCGATCTTGCCTGCGTCGCCGGAACGCCCGCAAGGTGGGGGGCGCGGTCTCCGAGGTGGGTCGGCTTTCGTGTAAACTCCGCCGGGTGATGGGCGATTGGTGAGTAAGGAACGACTGACGTGACGGAAACAGCCACCCGGCGACGCAGACGGCGTGCGTTGGGCGTCCTCGTTGGCCTGGGGCTGCTGGCGGCCGGCGTGTGGACCGCCGGGAGGCTTCCCTACTTGGGCGAGCACTACGGCATCTGGTCCCTCGCCCCTCCGGTTGTAACGCTCGTTCTCGCCTTCGCTCTTCGAGATGTCGTGGCCGCGCTGTTCATCGGGATCGCGCTCGGTGGGGTGATCACGGGCCGGCTGAACATCGTGCAGGAGTTCCTCATTCCTTCCATAGGCTCACCGGATTTCGGCCTCATCCTGCTGGTCTACCTGTGGGCTCTCGGCGGCTTGATCGGCGTTTGGACGCGCACGGGCGGAGCTCTACGCTTCGCCGATTGGGCGGGCGACAAGGTCGTGAGCGGGCCGAGGTCGGCGAAGTTCTTCGGCTGGCTGATGGGCCTCGTGTTTCACCAGGGAGGAACGATCAGCACGGTGCTGACCGGGACGACCGTCCGTCCGATCACCGACCGCCACCGGGTCTCGCACGAGGAGCTGGCGTACATCGTGGACTCGACCGCTTCACCGGTGGCGACCCTTATCCCGTTCAACATCTGGCCGATCTACGTGGGCGGCCTGGTTGTGGGCACCGTGCCGATTCTGGAGACCCGGCAGGAGGCGATCGCGTTCTTCTTCCGCGCGCTTCCGTTCAACTTCTATGCGATGCTGGCGATCGCCTTCACCCTGCTCTTCGCTTGGGACCGGCTGCCGATCCTTCCCGGTCGGCGGATGCGGGAGGCCCGTCGCCGGGCGCGCGAATCCGGACAGCTGGACCGGGACGGAGCGGAGCCCCTCGCCGCCGAGGAACTCTCCGAGGTGCGTGTGCCCACGGGATACCGCCCCTCGCTGATCGACTTCTTCGCGCCGATCGGGACCCTTCTCGGAGTGGCGATTATCCCGTACGTGTGGACTTTCTTCGTCCTGGGACGCCGCGAGGAGCCGACGCTCCTGATCGCGGAGGCCTTCGTCCTGGCGGTGCTGGTGGCGATGGGGGTGGCGATGGCACGGGGAATGAGCCTGCGGGACGTCATGGACGGTCTGGTGTCGGGGTGCAAGGGAGTGACGATCGGGGCCCTCGTTCTCGCTCTGGCCGTTACCCTGAAGTCCGTCACGGACGCGCTGGGCACAGCGTCGTACGTCGTGACGGAGCTCGGCAACGTCGTATCGCCGGAGGCACTCCCGGCGCTTCTGCTGTTCGTCTCCATGCTGATCGCGTTCTCGACAGGAACGTCCTGGGGCACCTACGCCGTCCTCTTCCCCGTGGCCATGCCGTTGGCCTGGAGCCTGAGCCCGGATCCCGGCTATCTGGCGCTCAACTTCGCGGCCGTCACAGGCGGGAGTGTGTTTGGCGATCAGTGCTCACCGATCTCCGACACGACAATCCTCTCTTCGCTCGCCACGGGCTGTGATCTGATGGATCACGTGACGACACAGCTGCCCATGGCCCTGGGCGCTGCCGGGCTGGCGGCCGTACTGTATACGGTGGTCGCGGTATGGATGGGCTGAGCGCGGCCGCTGGCGGCGCTTGATGCTTACGTACGACCTTGGTGGGAGACGAGGGCTACGGAGAAGATGAGCAGGCTCCTTCGATTGCTTCTTGTCGGTGTCGGCACGCTGGCGGCGTGCGGGCCGGGCGCAGATACCCAGGAGGCATCGGACGCAGCAGCGCCCGCCGCCGCCCAGGAGGCATCGGCGTCCTACGGGGACCTTACAGCGGGTGAGCTGCACGAGATGATGGCCGCGAAGGATTTCGTCCTCGTGAACGTGCACATCCCTTACGCCGGCGACATTCCCGGAACGGATCAGAACATCCCGTTCGACCAGATGGAGGCCAACCTGGATAAGCTGCCGAGCGATAAGGGGGCGAAGATCGTGCTGTACTGCCGCAGCGGAAACATGAGCGAGACCGCGGCGTCCCTCCTTGCCTCGCTGGGCTACACGGACGTGTACGACCTGCCCGGCGGCATGCGGGCCTGGAGCGCGGCGGGGTATCCGCTCGAGAACACAGGCTCGGGCCTGTGATCCGGACACGCCTTCGGTGGAGGAGGGGAAGGTGACTCAAGAGCCTGTATCCGCGGTGATTCTGGGGGCTTCGAGCGGCTTTGGAGAGGCGACAGGCCGTGTTCTGGCCGAGGCCGGCTACGACATCTATGGCATCCACCTGGACCGCCGCGCCGGCCTCGAGCACGTGCGGGAGATCGTCGCGGACATCGAGGCCGCGGGACGGAGGGCGACGTTCTTCAACATCAACGCGGCCGATTCGGAGAAGCGCGATCAAGTCCTCGATCGGATCGCGTCGGAGGCCCCGCCCGGGTCGGTCCGGGTGCTCCTGCACTCCCTAGCGTTCGGTACGTTGCGAGCCTTCGTGGCTGCAGAGGGGGTGGCGGCTATCACGCCGAAGCAGATGGACATGACGCTCGAGGTGATGGCTCACAGCCTCGTCTACTGGACTCAGGGCCTGGTCTCCCGGGGGTTGATGGCCGAGGGAGGGCGGATCTTCGCAATGACCAGCTCGGGCGGTGATCGGGTAAGCCCCTCCTACGGCCCCGTGTCGGCGGCGAAGGCGGCGCTGGAATCTCACTGCCGGCAGCTCGCGATGGAGTTGGCTCCGCGCGGGATCACGGTGAACGCCATCCGAGCGGGCGTTACGGACACGCCTGCTCTGCGGAAGATCCCCGGGCACGAGCGGATGATCGAGATCGCCAGTCAGATCAACCCGCACGGCCGGCTGACGACGCCGGAGGATGTCGGGCGGTGCCTGGTGGCCTTATCGCGGCCCGAGACCGCCTGGATGACCGGCAACGTCATACGTGTCGACGGGGGTGAGGACGTCGTGGGTGCCGGGCTGAGTGGTGGGAGCGGAAAGGCCGGAGGCGAAGGACGATGAGCGTTTTGGTGGGTGGCTCGAGCGGTAGCAGGGCGCTGGTGTGGATCGGCCGCGGCCTGGTCCGCTACGGCTTTCGGCGGCTGAGGCGCGAGGCGAGCCGCCCGTGGCGGCAGGGTCGCCGGGGCGCGGCCGCGGACATCGGCCGTGTGGTCGGTGCTACGCTGGCGGTCGGCGCGAAGACGTTCGGTGTCGGTGCGGCCCTTTACGTGATCCTGAAGCGCCGCTAGGCGGCCGAAGCCTACTCGGGCGAAAGCTCCAGGACCACGTCAATCCGGCGGTTCCGCGCCCGCCCCTGGGCCGTGTCGTTGGTCGCGATCGGCCGGCTCTCCCCGTACCCGATCGACCGTATCCGGTTTGCGCTCATCGCCATGTTGGCGAGCGTGTACTCGCGCACCGCGATGGCGCGACGCAGACTCAGGGCCCGGTTGAACTCGTCGTTGCCCTGCGAGTCCGTGTGGCCCTCCACGACGATCTCGGCTTCCGGGAAGGCACGGATCGCCTGCTGCAGCTTCGTGAGCAGCGAGTAGTCCTCCGGCCGGATCTTGTCGGAGCCGGAGTCAAACGTGAGGCCGAGGAGGCGGATGGTGATTCGGTCGACGCCGATCAGGATCTCGGCCTCCTCGGGGTTGAAGAGAGCCCGGACCTCACGCAGCGTTTCCTCGCTTCGCTCCCGCTTCCGGAGTTCGGCGGAGATCGTCGCTTCCCTCTCCTCGAGGCGGGCCAGGCTCGCCTCGAGCGAGTCGGAGGAGGCCTGAAGGCCGCGGATCTGCACCTCGCGGTCAGCCAGAGAGGCCTCCAGACGCTGGCGGTCTTCCTGCAGGCTCCGGATCGCCGCTTCGACCTGCTCCGCAGCAGGCCGGCTTCCTTCCGCGAAGCTAGGTTCCAACCTGAACAGGCCGGCGATCTCCGCCGTTTCCTCCTCGTAGCGGCGGATCACGGTCTCCGTGGCCACCTCACGCCTCCGGACGCTGTCGGCGAGCGCCGCGATCCAGGTCGCGTGCCGATAGCCGCCGGCCGCCCGCCCGGCCAGCTCCCCCGCGCCGGAGGGCTGGCCCGGGTCGAGCCCGAGCGATGCGTCCGCCTGACCCAGCAGCGCGTCCGCCTCCGCGAGCGTCTCCGGCGCGTATCGGTCCGCTCGCGCCTCCATGGCGGCTTCGCGCAGGCGCCGGGCTTCACCGAGCACGCTGTTGCGGACCGCCTGGAGCTCGGCCTCCCGGTACAGCATCTCCGCCTCGGCGGCTCGCCGTCTCGCGTCGTTCTGGTTGCCATCCTCGATCTTTCGGCCCGTCTCCCGCGCCTTCTTCTCCGCCACCGACCATTCCGCCGGGGCGAAGTGGGGCGCGTTCGCCGTGAGCGCGTCTCCACGAGCGGCCAGTGCGCCGCGCATCAACACCTCTCCGATCTCCTGGAGCGCCTCCGCTTCCTCGAGAGCCTCCTCGGCCTCCCGCAAGCTCTTGCGAATGTTCTCGATCCGGCCGCCGCGACTGTGCTCCGCCTGCGCACGCCCCAGCCGGTCGGCTGCGCGCTCCATGTGGCGGGGCGCGATCAGGCTCAGCCCTCGGGTCTGGTCCTCCGTGTACCGATTCGCCGTGTCCCGAAGCTCGGCCTCCAGCGTCTGGGCGGACGCCGGCGATGGGCTGCCCAGGAGAAGCGTGAGGGCCAGTGCCGTCATCGCCGCCGGCCCCATCCGCACGCTCACCGTCGCCGGCCGCCGGCGGGAGAGGCGTCGATCGAGAGCGCGACCACGATTCCGATGATCTGAAGAGCGCCCCACTCGCCGCCGTACCAGTGCTGGACGGCCGTGTACCAGAGCAGGGTCGTGGGGAGAAAGACGAAGCCGAGAACGGGCCAGAGCGCCGAGTCGAAGAGGCCCTCGAACCAGCTCGTCAGAAGCCAGAGCAGAACGACAAGAGCGCGAGGCGCAATGAGCGCCCCGATTGCGAACAAGCACGGCATCAGCCATCTCCGGCCGAGGTTCCGTTCCCACCGAGCACCGTCACCATACTAACAGGTCGCTGACTCAGCGACCTTCTAAGGCGTTGGGCTCGTGGGGAGGGCCTGAAGGTCAGCCCATGACCGCTGCCGCCCCTGCCCGATCGAGCAGCTCGCGCAGCATCGTCTCGCCCTTGTCACGGGCGTACCAGCGGCGCGTGTCGACGTAGATCTCCTCGTTCGGGCGCACGGCCCCGGCCTTCTCGCCGAGCACGAACTCCTGCAGCTCTACGGGCCTCGGCCCCCAGGCTCCGATCGGCTGCAACGCCTCGTCCAGGATGATCGCCATCGGGATGGAGCGACTGCCGTTCGTCAGGTAGCGGTCCATCAGCTCCAGGTTCTCATCTCGCTTGATGATCCGGAGCTCGAAGTTGGGCGTGTCCTCCGCGAATCTGGCGAGGACGGGGACGGAGTTCGACGCGTCGCCGCACCAATCCTCCGACAGCACGAGCAACTTCCAGCGGCCACCGATCTCGGCCGCGCGCCGTATCGCCGACTCGGGGGTCCGGCTCTTCTTGTAGATGCCCTCCCAAAGGGAGCGGTTCGTCTCCACCGAGTTGGCAACGTAACGATCAAAGGTGAATGCTCGCTCCCAGTAGTCGCGGTAATCCAGTTCGGCTGTCATCTTCTATCTACCTGCGGTTCGTGGATACTTTGTCCAGGCCGATCCTGCCGCACCTCGGCGGTCGGGATCGCTGCTGTCCCTGACCAACATAACAATCGAGGGTTCCCGGCGCGCGGTCAGACTGGGGCTATCATCCGTAAATACAGGCAGTTAGCCGAAGGAGACGAGGATGGATGCGGGAGCGCTGAGCCAGTCGGATGCGGGAGCGCGGAGCCATTCGGAAG
>SMUX01040534.1_pt1 | contig 13965 bp, 14 predicted proteins | sample 2456431 | NCBI WGS metagenome assembly SMUX01 (sample SAMN11095930, study PRJNA526329) | marine sediment metagenome | biome: Marine sediment; feature: Surficial sediment; material: Deep marine sediment; isolation source: Hadal surficial sediment | place: Pacific Ocean | collected 2014-11 | depth... | reverse complement strand
GCCTTTGGGGAGCACGCGCTCGCCCTGCCAGACTCCGCCATTGAGGTAGAGTAGACCCAACCGTGATAAATCTCTGGCGGTGGTATAAACCTGGCTCGAACCGATGAAATTGCCGAGGTGGTCGGTTTCCATCCAGGTGTGGTGCATGCCGATGCGCGAGAACAGTTCATCGTACGGATAACGCAGGTAGCGACGGTCATCGTTCAATACATGGCGCAAGCCGCGAAGCAGCAGCAACGTATCGTTGTTGGCGTACTTCCAGCGAGTGCCAGGTTCGACTTCGAGTGGCGTGCCCGTCGCACCGCTGATTACGTCCTGACCACCGAAGTACACGGCGTTGGTGTTGTTGCCTTTGCTCCAGAGGCCGCTGGACATCCACATCAGGTGTTTTGGCGTGATGGCGCCGCGCGGATCTCCTGGATATGACCATTCCGGAATGAGTATGGGTTGATCCAGATTCATCAGACCGTCCCGCACAGCGATTCCGATCAGACTTGCTGAGATACTTTTTGCCGTGGACCAGGTTCGGTAGCCTTGGTGAATACCAAAACCGCGCCGATACTGCTCGGCGACAAGCTTTCCGTCTTTCACCACGACAATTCCTACGGTTAGTGTTCCCGCGCCATAACTCGAGGTGTCGAAGGCCTTGTCGAGCACGGCTTGTAGACGCCCGTTGGGCTGCGAGTCAACTGAGTCCCCCATAGGGTAGGGTATGTCTCGAAGGTCAGGAGTTTCGGGACGAAATACGTAAGGCAGACGCGGTATGTCAGCCGTGTGCCAATTCGGGGGAAGTAGCGTACAACCCATGGATTCACGGTAGGCCGCAATCAGCTCGTTACCGCGACCATCCGATGCGCGAACGATACCCAGCGAGGCGTCAATCTCGGGAACCGGAAGTTCGAGTTCGGTGGTATCTGCGAGCTCCACCTGTAGGATATCTTGTAACGGTCTGCCCATGAGGAAGTGCGCTGAACAAGTAAACAGCGCACGATAGCCAGCCGCGATGAACGGGTCGTCTGACTTGGCCGCGCCTCCAGGTAAGTGGTAATGCGGTGCTGCAGCGAAGGCGTTGCTCGCCAAGACAACGAAGACGAATAGCAGATAAAGGGATTGGTGGGTGCGGTGTTGCGCCATAGGTATCCTCGGAATCCCTGATAATGCAGGTTATTATCCTCGTCGTTCGGTCTGCGTTTTGGAAGGCTTAAAAGCGAACATAAAAGGATAAGGTGATGGGGGAAATGTTATGAAGGTCAGCATCGGTATCGGTGGTGCGGCGTCGGGGGGACGGCGCGAATTCGACCAACACGTCGAGTATGTTGTGGAGGCGGAGAAACTGGGTGTCGATACAGTCTGGACGGCAGAGGCATGGGGTCAGGATGCCATCTCGCCGCTAGCCTACCTCGCCGCCAAAACGGACCGGATCAAGCTCGGCACAGGCATTCTCCAGATCAGCGCACGCACGCCCTCGATGACGGCTATGACTGCGTTGACGCTCGCCAGCCTCTCTAACGACCGTTTCATTCTTGGCCTCGGTGCCAGCGGTCCTCAGGTTGTCGAAGGCTTGCAGGGTCGGCCGTTCAAGGCGCCACTCACTCGCATGAAAGAAACCATCGACATCATCAAACTCGCGTTTGCAGGCGAAAAACTTGCCTATGTTGGGAAGTACCATGAGTTACCGTTACCCGGAGGCGAAGGGAAAGCCTTGCGTCTGGCTCAACCAGGTAATGAGAACATTCCTATTTATCTCGCGACCTTAGGCCCCAGGAGCCTGGAATTCACCGGTGCGGTCGCCGATGGCTGGCTCGGCACTTCTTTTACGCCGGAACATGCCGATGCTCATCTTGACCACATCAAAGAAGGTGCTGAAGCGGCAGGCAGAGACCTCAGTGATATCGATATTCAAGTTGGTGGAACGGTTGCTTTTGGTGACGACCTGGATGCACTGGTTGCGCCTTTACGTCCCGGGATGGCGTTCACGTTGGGTGCCATGGGTTCGCGGAAAACGAATTTCTACAACGATGCCTACAAGCGTGGTGGTTGGAGCGATGCCGCCACCGAAGTGCAGCAACTTTGGGTAAACGGCAAACGTGAAGAGGCGGCCGCGAGGGTTCCTGATGAAATGGTCATACAAGCCAACCTGCTCGGTGATGCAGAAACGATCAGACAGAGAATTCGAGCTTATAAAGATTCAGGGGTGACCACGCTCAGAGTTCAGCCTGCGGGGAAGGGCTTGAGTGAGCGCTTGGAGACGCTTGGGCGAGTCATGGATATGGTGGCGGATCTCAACTGAAACTTTCTTGCGAACTACATTTACTAACTCAGCATTACAGGAGTCAGTCATGTCAGAAGAAACCGGACAGGCAAAGGTTATCTACGTCCTCTACCTCGCTGGATTCATAGTAGGTGTCACTCCTTTGATCGGTGTCGTGATGGCTTATCTGGCAAAGGGAGAAGCTCCCGAGTGGCTCGACACTCACTACCGCTATCAGATCCGCACGTTCTGGATCGGTTTTCTCTACACGTTTGTATCGGTTCTGCTGACCGTCATACTCATCGGCATCCTCGGTCTGTTAGCTACCGCTGTCTGGTTGATCGTACGGTGTATTAAGGGTTTCCAAGCTCTGGACCGCGGCGAGCCAATCGAAAACGTAGCAACGTGGATGTTTTAGGGTTCTTACCAACTAGGAGCCTGCGCCAGACTCCTGGGAGGAACTTTGCCGGCGACCGCGCGCCTGAATATCTGCGCGGCGGGAGGCGACTTTTTCGGCACGAACCTCACTGCGGGAGTGAGTTTGATTGGCGGCTAGTTCAATGTCGAGCCCGACGCTGAGTGTTGCCTGCCAACCTTCGTCCATGATCCGTTTTATCTCGTTACGCGTAACGGGATCGGTACTCACGATGTCTCGAGCAAGGTTGCGACAGGTGTCGAGTAGTGCTTCCGGGGAAACGACCCGGTTGACGAGCCCCCACTTGGCGGCGGTTTCGGCGTCGAGGTAATTACCGGTCAATGAGAGCTCTTTCGCGCGATTGATACCAATTAACCTCGGAAGTCGCTGCGAGAGCCCCCAACCGGGCACTACCCCGACCCGGGCGTGGGTATCGGCGAACTTTGCTTCGGTGGAGGCGATCAGGAAGTCGCACATGAGTGCGATCTCGAAGCCACCGGTGATGGCGAAACCGTTGATGGCGCCGATGATGGGTTGTTGGCAAGCTTGCATTGCCTCGCTGAGATCGCGGCTCGATATGGGTTCCTCGGCTTTTATTTCTCCGCCGAGTTCCTTGAGATCGAGGCCAACTGTGAATGCACGACCGGCGCCTGTGAGAATGATGACCTCTGTTTCGGGGTCGTCAGAGAGTTCAAAGAAGGTCTCTGTGATGCGGTTACGCAAGGCTGCGGACAGTGCGTTCAAGGCCTCGGGTCGGTTGAAGGTTACGGTGGTAACCCCTCGATCCTTCTCCAGCAGCACCAGGTCTGTTTGAGTCATTACGTTGTTGCTCGGTTGTTAACGAGTGATCGATACCGTGTGAACCAGCGCGATGATGCGATCTGCGATTTCCCCGAGCAGGGGATCGGGAAGATCGTGGCCCATCTTGTCGATAACGTGCAGTTCAGCGTCAGGGAGACACGCCGCTGTTTCTTCTCCGGCACAAAGAGGTACCAGTGGGTCTGCCGCGCCGTGAATGACCAGGCTGGGAGCGGAAACACGACCTAACAATGACTGTCTCGGTGGCGCTGTTAGGAGCGCCAGCAACTGGCGGGCCACTCCTGAGGGGCAGAACCCGCGGTGGTAGGCTGGTTCCGACATGCGCGCGAGACCGCAAAGAGTCGAGTCGTAGTGTGGCCCGCCGATGGTCTGCCAGCCGTGGGAATTGTGCGCAATTGCCCGTGCGCGGTCAGGAGGCGGTGTAGAAATGAATGCAGCGTAGGCATCAGCTTTCCCGGGTGGTAGATCAGGGTTTCCGGTTGTCGACATGATCGATGTGAGGCTGTAAACCCGTTGTGGATACTCGATGGCCATGTGCTGGGCGATGGCGCCACCCAGGGACAGACCGACGATGTGTGCGCCCGCCTGGCCGAGGTGATCCAGCAATGCCACGGCATCTGCGGCCATGTCTGCAAGGCTGTAATGCGGTTCATGATCCAGCGGGTTCGCGAGAACCTCCTCGATGTTCGGCGTAGGGCTCGTTCCCAGCTTCTCCGAAAGGCCTACATCGCGATTGTCCATCGTGATCACACGCAAGCCCGAATCGGTCAGCTGCGTTATCAACGGCTTCGGCCAGTGGATGAGCTGGCAACCCAGGCCGTGAATGAGCAACAGCGGGACCTCGGCACGGGATCCAGTTTGTTCGTAGTAGATCTCCGTTCCGTTGGCATCGAAAGAAGGCATTTAAACGTTCCGAGCGATAGTTAACGAGTAGTGAATGTATGCGAAATGACTCGGCAGGGCACTAACTTCGCAACGATTGGTGGCGAAATCTGCCCAGTTATGCTCGACAGAGCCATGTGGACGAGCCCACAGCTAGCCTTGTAGCATGGTTGTTCGATCATTTCCTCAGAGGGCTACGGGCGATTGTGGAGATTCGTTGAAATGTACGGACGTATGCAGCTTGCCGATTACCTCGTCAGCAACGCGCTGCAGATCAACAATGCCTGCTTGCAACGGCTGAGCGAGCTGGAAGGTGAGCTTACCGCCCAGGACCTGCGTTTGTTGACGACAAGCACGCAACAATTATTGTCCTGCTGGCAGATGTTGCACTGGTCGGTAGGCCGAGTTCCTTATCGGGATGCGGTCAAACGTCTGCAACTTGCGGACCGTGACCTCCCGATGCTCGATAATCCGTTTAGTCGCGCTGCCGAGGGGTTACTCAAGAAAAATAGCGACACTAAGACCCGCAGAACGATCTGCCGAACGCGTGACGTTTTGCTGGGACAAATGACGCAGGCGCGTTTGGATCCTGATCTGGCGGAGCGTTTGGCTCGCGTATTTCAAGAAGAGTCGACTTGCTGGCGGGACTATTCATTGCTTCGACAGATCAGTGACGATGACCTCATCGTAAACGGTATCGTTCGAGCGTACGCGCAAGGGCGCCGTCGATGCGTCCACCTGGTTGCTGATAAAGGCGCGAAAGATGGAGTTTGGAATAAGCCACGCAAGTTGAAACGCGGACTTGCCTGGGTGCGCCATAGTGTGAACCACCTGGAACTTCTGCGGCCTTCGCTTTCTGATGTGAACAAAACGCGGCTCTGGTATCTACAGAAGCTTGGCATGAATCTCGTCAAACAATGTGAACTCGATGAGTTCATGAGCGCTGTCGCCAAGCTCGATATGAAAGCCAAGTCGAGGCGGCGCATTACACGGGTAGCGGCCGAACACAAACAGCGTATCCTGAAACAAAGGCAGAAACTCTTCCCGCGTTGTTATGGAGTGAAGAAAGGGGAATTTTTGGATTCGATTCGGGAAGACGTTAACACGCTCGGCCTTCAACAGGTGGTTTTGCTACCGATGGACAAGGTCCGATCTGGAGAACTTGGATGACGAAAAAGTGCTTCTTGGTAACGCTGCTGCTGGTGTCATGGTTACCACTGACCGGCTGGAGCGACTATCGCGACGATTGGGGACCGGTTGTCGGCTCGGTGCTGCCGAGGCTCGAAGCGAACGATCACACTGGCGCGCTGCGCAACCTGGACAATCTCGCGGGTGAGCGAGGCTTGTTGCTATCGCTCAACCGTTCGGCGGATTGGTGACCTTTCTGTCAGCGCCAGTTGGTCCAACTGGCACAAATTCGCGAACGTTTCGAGGCGGTCGGAGTGAATGTTGCAGCGATGACCTATGACGATCGAGCAATATTGGCCCGGTTCCAAGAAGATAAGAAACTCGGCTTCCCGTTGCTGCAGGACGTGGATGCCGCACACGTCAAAGCATACGGCGTCTTGAATACAGATTACGAACCGGGTCATATGGGATATGGGATTCCTTTTCCCGGTATTCTCTACATCAAGGCAGATGGGACGCTGGGTGCCAAATTTGCCGTGCTGGGTTATCGTGAACGGCCGCCGTTCGAAGACGTCTTCGAAGAGATTTCCCGAATTATCAGCGACGGAGACTGACCGGGCGGTTGAAACGCACGGACTCGTAGAAAAAATGCCCACGGTTTCCCAGCAGGTGAACACTAAAACGTGAGCACTAAACAGTAGAGGTAAACGACGCTGTGGGGCGCTTCGCATTCATATCTTTGAGTTTTTCGCTCCTGGGGATCGCCGGTTGCGCCACGCTCATGTCTTCAGTTACCGCAGGGCTTACCGAGAATCTGGCAAACGCGATTCTAGACAATGCGGATCTCGTTATGGTCCGCGATGGCGCACCCGCTTATCTGATCCTGATAGATGGGCTCGTGGCTCAGTCTCCCGACAACGTCAATTTGTTGAGTCAGGCGGCGATGTTGAATTCGGTTTATGCGGCGGCTTTCGTCGAGGATGAAAAGCGTAACCAGGCATTGCAGAGTAAAGCGCTTGACTTCGCCTCAAGAGCAACTTGCCGCGGAATTGACGACGGTTGCGAATTCAGAACGCGACCCTATCCTGAGTTTGAGCGCTGGCTTGCAGGCCTCGACGGTAAGCAGGTTCCTTTGTTATACCGGCTCGGCGGCACCTGGGCGGGTTGGATTCAGGCTCATGGTGACGATTTTGTCGCGATTGCAGAACTCGGTCGAGTGAAGGCGCTCATGAGTCGCGTAATAGAGCTTGATGAGGGCTTTGACCATGGTGGGGCACATCTCTATATGGGGGTGTTCGAGACGATATTACCACCAGGCCTTGGCGGAAAACCCGAGGTTGGGCGCAAACATTTTGAGCGCGCCGTAGAGCTGTCCGGAGGACGCCATATGCTCACGAAAGTGATGTTTGCCGAGCAGTACGCCCGACTTGTGTTCGATCGTGAGCTGCATGATCGACTGTTGCAGGAAGTTCTCGCAACTGATCCTGTGGAACCGGGTCTAACCCTAATTAACGTAGTTGCGCAGGAACGAGCGGCTACTCTGTTGGAATCTGCCGATGCGTATTTTTAGTAAATTTCTTGTTGGAGCACTGTTGGCGTCCTTGTCTTGGACCGCTAACGGGGTGACGTTCAAAATAGCAACTCTTTCGCCCGATGGTTCGCCGTGGATGAAGCTGCTGCGTGGTGCTGGGGACGAGATTACCGAACGCAGCGAGTCCCGGGTCGCCTTCAAATTCTATCCCGGTGGGGTGATGGGTGATGACAAAACCGTGCTGCGCAAGATCCGTTTGGGTCAGCTTCACGGTGCGGTGCTAACGGCGGGTGGTCTGACACAAACGTATACTGATATTCAGCTGTACAACCTGCCTATGGTGTTCACCTCCCTTGGCGAACTCGACTATGTGCGAACGCACATGGATCCTTTGTTACTCGAGGGATTGGAAGGTAAGGGGTATGTCGCCTTCGGTATCGCCGAAGTCGGCTTCGCTTACGCGATGTCCAAAGCGGCAGTGGAAACTGTGAGGGAGGCTCGGGCGCAGAAGGTGTGGACCCCCTCTGGAGATCCGGGGTCGGCTCGCGCGGTGGCCGCTTTCGGCATAAAGCCGATTTCCCTGTCCATTGCCGATGTGTACAGCGGGTTGCAGACCGGACTGATCAACGGAGTGGCCGTTCCGCCGGTGGGAGCGATCGCCCTTCAGTGGCATACCCAGCTCGACCACGTTCTGGATGTGCCTTTGTTGTACGTGTACGGTTTGCTGACAGTTAGCGAGCGCCAGTTCAAGAAGCTCAGCGAAGCGGATCAGTTATTGGTTCGCGAGGTCATGGGGGACGTCGTGCGCCAGGTTAATGCCCGCAGCCGAAAAGACCACGAAAGAGCGATCACGGCGTTGAAAGCTCAAGGGTTGGTGTGGCACCGACCGGATGCGCAAGTCGTTCAGGAGTGGCAGACTTATGCCGAACAGGCAATCGTGAAACTCGTGGACGAAGGATTCGTTTCGCGGCCGATGTATGAGTCGCTGTTACGGCACCTGACAGACTATCGGGCCACTCTTGATTGAAAAAGCTTGATTGAAACCATAAGCGCACAGCTCAGACGCCTGGAAAGTGGCGTTCTGGTGGTGCTGCTGAGCACTATGATCAGCCTTGCCGTCTATCAGGTTGTAGCGCGTAATCTGTTTGACACGGGCATCTTTCTGGGCGATGCGCTGGTACGAGTGCTCGTGTTGTGGGTAACCATGGTTGGAGCAATGGTCGCCTCCCGCAACGACGAACACATCCGCATGGATCTGCTCACCCGCTTCATCGGCGAAGACAAAAAGCCCGCCGTCAAGAGAATCGCCAATGCCTTCACCTGCCTGGTGTGTGGGGTATTTGCCTGGCACAGCTATTTGTTTGTGCTTTCCGAGTATGAAGTTCAGGTGTTGGCATTCGCACAGGTTCCAGCTTGGATTTGTGAAGCAATAATGCCTTTTGGTGCCGGAATCATGTGCCTGAGGTACTTCTTTCATACGATCGATCCCCCATGATCTGGTTGGGGATCTGCCTGGTCATATTGGCGGCACTCGCCGGAGCACCGCTGTTTGCCGTGTTGTTGGCTGGCGCAATGTTAGGTTTTCTCGCAGCCGATATTCCGCTCGCGATCGTTGCTATAGAAGTGTATCGGATCGTTGACACCCCGCTCCTGGTAGCACTTCCGTTGTTCACTTATAGCGGCTACATGTTGGCCGAAGCGAAAACCTCTGAGCGACTTGTGAATGTCGTGCAGAGTATGGTTGGTGGGCTACCGAGCGGGCTTGCGGTGGTGGGTTTCGTAGCATGCGCCGTTTTTACCGCTTTAACTGGCGCATCCGGAGTTACGATCGTCGCTCTGGGTGCCTTGTTGCTTCCCGCGCTCAACCAGGCAGGCTACGACGAAAAATTCAGCTTAGGTCTGGTTACTACGTCAGGGAGCTTGGGCTTACTGTTGGTGCCTTCCGTGCCACTCATCATTTACGGCATTGTCGCCCAGCAGTTGGAGGTTGGAGAGCCCTTCACGATTGTGGATCTTTTCAAAGCGGGAGTGATGCCCCTCCTGCTTATGCTGATGATGCTCATCGGCTGGACCTTGTGGCGCCACCGCGGTGGTGTGATCCCAAAAGTTCCGTTCTCGCGAAAGAAACTATTGCAGGCAATCAAAGCAGCACGCTGGGAGTTACCGTTACCGGTTTTCATTCTCGGCGGTATTTACTCCGGTATATTCGCTATTTCTGAGGCTGCGGCGATGACGGCACTGTATGTCACGGTAGTGGAGGTGTTGTTGTACAAGGACGTGACAGTGCGTGGTATACCCAAAGTCATGATCGATTCGATGGTCATGGTTGGTGGCATCCTGCTCGTGTTAGGCATGGCACTCGCGTTCACGAATTTCCTCGTTGATGCCGAGGTACCGCAAGCACTATTCGAGTTCACCCAAGAGCATATCAAGAGCACGATCGGCTTCCTGCTGTTGCTCAACATAATGTTGCTGGTGCTGGGTGCAATGTTGGATATCTTTTCCGCGCTGGTCATCATGGTACCGCTGTTGTTGCCGGTTGCCGTGGGTTATGGCATCCACCCCGTTCACCTTGGCATCATATTTCTTGCCAATATGCAGATCGGCTACTTCACGCCCCCAATCGGAATGAATCTGTTTATTGCGAGTTATCGGTTCAAGAAACCGTTAATGGAACTTTATGCAGCTTGTTGGCCATTTATGGTGGTGTTGTTGATTGCGTTGTTGCTGATCACCTACATTCCCTGGTTTAGCCTGGCGTTTGTCCAATAACGGTGCTCGCCAGGTCATCGTTGATAGGTGGGTTGTTCTGGTGCGCTGCGCTGTTGGCGGGCACCGAAGTAGAAGCGGAAGTAGAAACCACTTCAGCATTGCTCGCGCAACAGAAGATCGAGGAATTTCATGAAAAGCTGTTGACCGTGATGCAGATGACGGGTGGATTCGATGTGCGGTTAGCTGCCTTGAGCCCTGTGATTCACGGGCTGTTTGACGTGACGACCATAGCTAGAATCAGCCTCGGGCGCACTTGGAAAACGTTGGATGAGAGCGCACAGCGTACTTTCATTGAGCTTCTGGAACGATTGATCGTCGTGACCTACGCCGCACGATTCGATAAGTACAGCGGGCAGACGTTTAGCACGATGAGCAGCGAACAGACGCGCCGTGGCTGGGTTGTAAAAACTGAGCTTGCACTCACCGACGGTGACAAAGTGACGCTGGATTATTATTTACGCGAAGGTTTTGTCTACAACGTCGTTGCCGAAGGCGTTAGCGATCTGTCTCTACGACGGGCAGACTACAACAGCATCATCAAGCTGGAAGGGTACGACGCGTTACTTGCGCACATCTTAGAGAATATTGCAGAGCAGATACCTGGAGATGATTAAGATCTGGCCGCTGCTTGTCCTGTTTACGCTTGTCGGTTGCGTAAGCCTCGATACACCTGATTACGGAGTATTGGATCCCCATGAGGCTGGGAATCGCGCCAGTTATTCGTTAACGGACTGGGTAGATAAGAAGGCTATCGGTCCTGCAGCGCGTGCATACCGAGCCGCTACACCGGGTTGGATTCGTGCCGGTGTTGGCAATTTTTTCGCGAATCTGCGCGGTATCGACAGCGCGATCAATGGATTCCTCCAGGGGAAGGCTAAGTCCGGTGCAACCGATTTGGCTCGATTGTTATTGAATAGCACCGTCGGAGTCGGTGGCTTTGTCGATGTTGCCGGTTCCAGCGGACTCCTACATCAAGAAGAAGATTTAGGCCAGACCTTGGCCACTTGGGGTATTACCCGCACCCGATACGTTTATCTGCCGCTGCTCGGACCGGCTACGCTGCGAGACCTACCCGGTAAGCTGATCCATACGGCGTTGCCACGCCTGGTGTTGGGTGGTGGGTATGCCTGGTGGGTCGGCGGGCTCGATCTGCTCAGTACGCGGGCAGATCTGTTGACGGCTACAGATGTGCGCGATGCATCTGCGCTGGATCCATACGCGTTCACCCGCGAAGCATATTATCAGCGTAGAAAATATCTCATCTTCGATGGCGATCCGCCATTTGACGACTTCTTTGACGACGTCGACGAGGTCGATTAGTCGACGAACAAGACTAACAAATGTTCGAACGTTGGTTTACATCTGCACTCGTAAATTGGGTAGACCGAGTAGCAAAAAACGGTTGGCTAACCCTTGTATTGCTCGCGGTAGCGACCACGGGTTTCGGCACCTTTGCTTATGATCGGTTTCAGATCAACTCGAACTTGGATGATCTCATCAGCCAGGCCGGAACGTGGCGAGACGATTTTGATACGTTCCGGGAGCGTTTCCCAGATCTCATCGACACGGCCGTTATCGTGGTTTCGGGTACTTCCTATCAGCGCGTCGAAGAAATAACGGGGACGATTGAGATCCAGTTGCTCGCGCGGCCCGACACCTTTACGGCGGTGTATGCACCGCAAAACGACCCGTTTTTCAGGAAACATGCGCTCTTGTATCTGGACGAAGCCGAGTTGGACGACATGGCGGATAGGCTCGCCGAGGCTCAACCTATGTTGACTGCGGTTGCCGAAGACCCGAGCCTTCGGGGGATTCTGGATCTAGTTGCAGAAGGTGTTGCGAACCGTCCGGATGCCGGCTTCGACACCGTAGTACGTCTGCTGGCTACTTCGGCCGAAGCAGTCGCCGCTGGCAGTGACCCCAAGGTGCGTTGGACCGATGAGTTTTTTAAGACTGACAAAACGCTCCATCGGCTGGTATTTCTGAAAGGGACAACCACTGACTTCGGCGAAGTGTTACCGAATGCCAGAATTATGCGCGAGTTGAGATCGCTGATTGCCACGCTTGATCTGGCGGGGGACCTATCGGTGCGGATTACCGGCGAGATCGCGCTGTCCCATGAAGAGATCGAAGCTGCAATGACCGGCGTAATAAACGCTGGTTGGCTTGCCGTGGTACTGCTTGTTGGAGTTTTAGTACTCGGTGTGCGATCGCTGAAGATTATTATCGCTACGTTTCTACTATTGGGCATTGGCGTCGTGTGGACTTCGGCTTACGCGATGTTGACCGTCGGTGAGTACAACACGTTGTCTATCGTATTCCTTGTCATGTTCTTTGGCTTGGGTGTCGATTTTGCCATTCATTATTCGCTGCGCTACCAGGAGGCGGTAAACGCCGGTTGGGAAACCGCAAACGCCGGTTGGGAAACCGCAGAAGCCGGTCCAGGGTTGGCGATTCAGGCATTACACACGACGACGGAAAGTGTTGGTCGGGCGATTGCGATCTGCACGGTGACTACGGCGCTCGGCTTCCTTGGTTTTTGGCCGACCAACTACCAAGGGCTCGCGGATCTCGGAGTAATCTCGGCTGGTGGGATGGCCATTGCGGCGTTCCTGACGTTCACGTTGTTACCGGCATTTTACGCAATAGCCGGACCTATTCGGCCTCATGTCATGCATCTGCCAAGTGGCGATCGGCTGGTGCGCTGGTTGGTGGATCGGCGCATCTGGGTCCTCAGTGTGCTGTCTGTGTTGGGAATAACAGCAGGAGCCATCGCGAGCCAATCTCATTTCGATTACAGCGTATTGGCGTTGCGCGACCCGGATGCCGAATCGATGATCGCTTTGCGATTGCTGCAGGAAGAGAACATCGCCACCAGCTATGCGTTGACCGTATTGACCGATGGACCATTGGACAAAACAAGGGTCCGCGCTTTGCCAACGGTGGATTCGGTAACGACGCCTGAGGATTATGTTCCAAGTGATCAGGACGCGAAACTCTTCGTGCTGGAGGACTTGCAGGCGCTTTTGTGGAGCGCCCTGGAACCGGCACGGATGGTCGCAGAGCCGACTCTGGCGGAGCTGAAATCGAGCGCAGATCGATTACGCGAAGTGATCGGCGAAATACGGGGAGACTCAGGTGAAAAGTACTCAGTTGAGCTTCGCCGACTCGATGATGCGGTGAGTAAACTTCTCGAGCTTCCGCCACAAGCGCTGCTGATCTGGCAGCAGGGAGTAATCAGTAATCTGTTGAAAGAACTCGAGTGGCTGCGTGAGGCAGTCAAGGTTGGCCCTGTCGAGTTCAATGATCTGCCTGAACGGCTTCGATCGCGGCTGTTGAGCGCTTCTGGAGACTACTTGTCAACCGTGATTCCTAAAGAGAATACCACACGAGTAGAAGCCTTAAGCCGATTCATCGAAAGCGTGCGTGAAGAAATTCCTTATGCCACAGGCCGGCCGGTAGTCGAGTGGGGCGTGGGTAACATTGTGGTGGATGCGTTTCGTCAAGCGCTACTTTTTGCCATCGTGGGGATACTCATCGTTCTCCTGCTGGCTTTTCGGAATTTGCGGGACGGTTTGTTGATTCTGATACCGCTTGCATTGGCCTCCTTGTTCACGCTGGGAGCTGGGGTAATCTTGGATTGGCCGTTGAACATGGCAAACATTCTAGTGCTGCCTTTGATATTTGGTCTCGGCGTAGATAACGGTATTCATGTGGTAGACCGCTATCGTGGAGAAGGTGATGTGGCGCACCTGATGCACTCGAGCACGCCACGTGCAGTTATGTTATCCACGTTGACAACCATTGGGGCGTTTGCGGCATTGTCGCTTTCGCCACATCAGGGAACGGCTTCCATCGGTATCCTGCTAACGGTAGCTGTTACCTTGTTGCTTGTTCTTACGATCTTTGTACTTCCGGTGCTGCTCTCGTTCGTCAGTTCTAGTGCTCGCTGATCCTCAGTTTTGAGACGATTTGCGCGTTTCCCGTGAGCATTTTGACAACTTCGCTCAACGGTAGTGCTTTGCTGAAGAGATATCCTTGCGCGTACTCGCACTTGTGCTGTATCAAAAAATCCAGCTGCTCTGTGGTTTCCACACCTTCGGCGACCACTGACATATTGAGTCCATGTGCCATCGCAATGACTGCTGCGGTGATTGCCATGTCCTT
>SMUX01285971.1_pt1 | contig 14003 bp, 9 predicted proteins | sample 2456431 | NCBI WGS metagenome assembly SMUX01 (sample SAMN11095930, study PRJNA526329) | marine sediment metagenome | biome: Marine sediment; feature: Surficial sediment; material: Deep marine sediment; isolation source: Hadal surficial sediment | place: Pacific Ocean | collected 2014-11 | depth 0-1... | reverse complement strand
GGGCTTTTGGAAGTCTAGGTCCGTTCCAACGTTACCCCGATCCGAAAACAACCGGCGTAGGGGCAGTGCCCGAGATAGTTGGTAGGGCACTAGCCACCAAGCCCGTTTCTGACAAACGTCATGCTTGATATTACTGTGATCACACTTTTCCCGCCTATGTTTTCATCCCCGTTGGGTCACGGCATCTTAAAAAAGGCACAGGATCGGGGCTTGATTTCAGTCCGCCTAGTTGACCTCAGAGACTACACCACAGATCGCCATCGAACAGCAGATGACTATCCCTATGGGGGTGGTCAGGGCATGATCCTGAAGCCTGAGCCTCTTATTACAGCAATCGAAGATGTAAGAAGAAGGCTAAAGAACCCGCGGGTCATTGTGCTAACCCCACAGGGGAGGACCTTCAACAACAAGGAGGCCCATCAGCTCGCGCAAGGGCAAGAGTTGGTCTTAATCTGTGGCCGCTACGAAGGGATTGATGAAAGGGTCAAAACCTCCGTCGACGACGAGTTGTCCATCGGGGATTACACCCTGAGCGGAGGAGAGATTCCAGCCATGGTCGTCATCGATACAGTGGCCCGGTTTATCCCCGGTGTTTTGGGCAATATAAGGTCGGCGCAGGAAGAGTCGTTCAATAACGGACTTCTGGAATACCCACAATATACCCGTCCAGAAGAATTCAGAGGACTTAAAGTGCCTGAGATCCTCCTCTCAGGGGATCACGATCGGATAAAACATTGGCGCCGAGAGATGAGCCTTAATCTGACGCGGAGGAAGCGCCCCGACTTATTCAGGAAGGCACCACTCACCCCTGAAGAAAGGCAGCGTCATGCTCAGCCACCGACCCATCTCTATTTGGCGCTGCTCCACTATCCGGTTTATGATAAAAACGGCTGCGTCGTCACCTCGGCGATCACGAACATGGACATCCACGACATTGCCCGCTCTGCACGCACTTACGGCGTAAGGAGATTTTACGTCATTAACCCCGTTAAGGCACTGCAAAAACTAGCAGCCAAGATTGTTGACCACTGGGAGCATGGATACGGAAGCTCGTATAACGAGACCAGAAAAGAGGCCCTTGCCCTGGTTCGTTTAAAAGACACGCTGGACGACGCCATTATGGAGCTGGAGCAGGAATGCGGAAGCCGACCCTGTCTCGTGGCCACTACTGCCCGGGATATCCGCGGCGTACAGAAGACCTCTTTCGCTACGATGCGACAAATGCTACAAGAGAGTTTGGGCCCTTTCTTGCTTCTCTTGGGTACAGGCTGGGGCCTGACAGAATCGTTCCTGACCCAGTCAGACTATATCTTACAGGCAATCGAGGGATCAGACAGCTACAATCATCTATCAGTTCGCTCGGCAGCAGCTGTTATGCTGCACGAGCTATTGGGAAATGGATAGTAGAAGGGAGAAGGCAATGGACGTAGTAGATCAGATCGAAGCCGAACAAATGAGAGACGTACCGTCTGTTAGGCCAGGCCAAACCGTCCGCGTACACGTTAAAATAGTTGAGGGAGAAAAGGAGAGAACGCAGGTTTTCGAGGGAGTCATCATCGGAATCTCGGGGAAGGGAAATCGAGTCACCTTCACGGTAAGAAAGATCTCTTATGGAATTGCGGTGGAACGGATCTTTCCCCTTTACTCACCGCACGTCGAAAAAATTCAGGTTGTCTCTAGCGGAAAGGTCCGCCGAGCCAAGCTTTATTACCTGAGGAACCTTTCAGGAAAACGAGCGCGTCTTTTCGATGATGACCGTTATCGGTCCTAGACCACGGCTAGGGTTGAAGCCCAGGTCCCTCAGTGACTCAACCATAATATCCCACCAAGAGCAGACACCCATCAGTTTCATTCTTAGGACCTGTGTCCACGCGCCCATGGCCGAATTGTGATAGCGTTTTTGTATGGAGCTATTCGACTCCTCTCCACCAAAAGAGAGACCACCTTCTATCCCCTTAGCCGAGAGAATGCGGCCCCTGACCTTGGACGAATTTGTGGGCCAACGGCACTTACTCGACCCTGGAAAATTGCTTCGGGAGATAACTCAAGCAGGTCGCCTCCACTCTCTTATCCTCTGGGGACCACCAGGGTGCGGGAAAACCACTCTGGCACGGCTCCTGGCAACATCCTGCGGGGTCCGCTGCGTTCAATTCTCGGCCGTCACCTCTGGGGTCAAGGAGCTTAAAAACATTCTTGAAGAGGCGAAGCGCCTCCATCGCCTGTCCATCCCCATGGCCCTCCTGGTGGATGAAATCCATCATTTCAACAAGACACAGCAAGATACCTTTCTCCCTTACGTCGAACATGGCGATCTCACCCTCGTCGGTGCCACTACGGAAAACCCTTCCTTCGAAGTGATTTCCCCTCTGCTGTCACGCTGCCAAGTATTGGTCCTCTATCCCCTCTCACCGGAAGAGATCGTTCTGATCATCGACCGGGCCTTACATGACCAAGAGCGAGGACTGGGCACCTTGGGATTAGAGATCACTCTCGAAGGGCGCAGCTTCTTGGTTCAAGAATCCCAGGGAGATGCCCGGACTGCCTTGAATGCCCTGGAGACCGCAGCGACTATGATCCACCGGCAAGGGGGTAAAACAGAGATCGATCTCTCGTCCCTCCAAGAGGCATTACAAAAAAGGCCGTTACTTTACGATAAATCCGGCGAGGATCATTACAACATCATATCGGCTTTCATTAAAAGCATGAGGGGAAGCGATCCCGACGCCGCCCTTTACTGGCTTATCCGGATGCTGGAATCGGGCGAAGATCCGCTCTTTATCGCACGCCGAATGATCATCTTTGCGTCGGAGGATGTCGGAAATGCGGATCCTAGGGCACTCCAGGTAGCGGTTGCAGCCAAAGACGCTTTCCATTTCGTTGGCCTGCCCGAAGGAAGAATACCCCTTTCCCAGGCAGTCACCTATCTTGCGACGGCACCTAAATCCAACGCCTCCTACAGGGCCATGCTCAAGGCAGCCAAGGACGTCAAAGCGACGGGGGCCTTACCTGTACCCTTACACCTGCGCAATGCACCCACCGCCCTGATGGAAGAGCTGGGCTACGGAAAGGGGTACCGGTACGCCCATAATTTCCCTGGTCACATCGCTGACCAAGAGCACCTGCCCGAGGAACTCAAGGGGAGGAAGTACTATGATCCCTCCGATTTCGGCTACGAGAAAACGATCAAGGAGAGGATGAGGGGCTGGGAGGAGACAAAGAAGGGGAAAAAATAGTTCCTGTTAGCCCCGATTCGAAATTAATCAGTCACCGGTTCGACAAGCTCACGGCCCTGAGGTTCTCGAAGGGAAGAAATATTCCCTGATCTACCTGTGCGGGGCACGCAGACAGGTGAGCATCAGACCGCGACAAATACCTGTTTCAAGCATGAATCAGCAACCCACCTTTAGTGGTGTTGTAGACCGACGATCAAAATGCCGATAACCGGTGTCCTAAGCCGCTCAACACCAGAAATGCCTCGATTATTTTTTCGGATCGGGGTTAAAATACCTATGACAATGGAGGTGACAGCAGTCGAAGGTTCTCAGTGTCTGGTTTTGTGTTGCTCCAGCCAGGACAGGACATTCGATTTGAGCGCTGCTCTTTCAGTCGTGCTGATCCCGTGAGGGTCGAAGCGATAGCGGTAGTGGAGGGAAACAATAGCAGGCAAAGATACGGTTGAAAGAAATTTTTCCTGCTCAGCATTGATCCGTTGAATCCAACCTGAAAGCGGCTCCCAGGGGTGCCGAGTAAACCCCAATTCGTTCAACCTTTTCTCCATCACATAAAATTCAGAATCTTCGCCAGGACGTGAGCGGACTGCATCGGTCTGTTTGCATTGCCCTGCCCCGACTTGAACAAGTCGGTTCTTGAAATATAATCTCCACACCAAGAGGAGAACAAACGGGATCAGAAGCCAGACACCATGCCTTCCAACCCCACCCTCCCGTTCTCTCCACCTCCACTTTGAAAAAAGAAACACACCCCAGGACCAGAGGTCGAAAACCGGTTCCCACAACGAAGCTGTGGTTCCGTCGGCACTGAACCACGCGGCCGGGGTGGTATCAAAATCCTCCCAAGCCCCATCAACATACACCAGCGCCCAGGCATGGGCGTGTCTTCCGCGAACGACATATCTGTTCTCGAGCCGACTGAATTCCTGGACCGAGTAGCCGGTGGCATAGCGAGCCGGAATACCGGCCGCCCTGAGGAGCATTACCGTTGCCGTGGCAAAATATTCACAGTGCCCGGAGCGGGAACGGAGAAAAAAATCTTCCATGGGTGTAGAGCTGGTCGTCCTCGTGCCAAGAAAGGTCGAGTATTGAAAATTGTTCCGGAAAAAGTCTGCCAGTGACTTGAGAGTCTCTCGTGGGGATTGAGATGCTAGCTCCAGCCTTGTGGCCATCCGGGAGATGACGCGTGCTTCTCGGGGTGGAATCTTCAGATCGGCCGAATCTGGCGGACTATCCAAAGAGGCGCCCGTGCCAGATATCACACGGTACTTAACCAGTCCAGGCCCCTTATCTACCTTCACCGTCCCCAAGCGATTTCGTTGCATTCTTAAGACATGTAAACGCTTTATTGCGAATGCACCGTTCGGTAATGCCAGAATACCTTTCCTGCGTTTAAGATAAGCGGAAATGGTCAGGTCCATATTTGGTTCAGTCCACGGCTGAAGCCTCCAAGTTGTTCCATCAGGTTCGGGTCGAATGGGATCAAAGGTCGAGTTCGTGGCAAACCAGATCGATGAACTGTAAATGTTATAGGTTGCGTTGCGCAAAAGAATCGGAGATTTTCTCTGCTCGCCCGGCTCCACTCTCAGCATAATGCGACCGGAGAGTTTGATCCTTCCCAGATCGCCAATAGCTGTAATGTTTCGATAGGGATCCGGATCGTTTTGCGAATTTGAAAACCACTCGATGAATCTCTCTTCGGCGACCTTCTGCAGGAGGTGGAGCGTGATGTGTCCGCCGTACCCCAAAAAACCGACGCAAAGCAACAGGGACACCCACAAAGGAATCGAGAAGTTCTTCGACCTCACAAACCACAGGGCCCATGCCAAGAGCCCACATAGCCCCAGATAAAACCAGGGGCTCCTTACATTCGCAGCACTGGCAGAGATCAGGCAGAGTGAAAAATACGGATAGGCGAGATTGATCGTTTTGCGCGCCTTGTTCTCGTCTACCGCTGCCCTTCTCCGGAGGAGCAGGAATAGCGTACTCAGATCGACCTTGTTCCGAGCACTATACGCCTGAGAGAGAACTAGAGGGGCAAAGGTTAATGGGAGCCACGTGAAAAGGACCATGATGACTAGTGGTGCCCCAGGAGGGTGAGCAGTCCCACTACTGGCGGATAGATAGCCTGCCATCCCCAAGATGCCAAGGATGCAGAGATCCGAGACGCGGTTGAAATCAAAGTGATCAAGATCCCAGCGCCGGACGACAACGCGGGAACATTCAAGAACAACGGCGATAATGGCGGCGACAAAAAATAGGCCTGTCTGCCAACCCCACAAAAGTAACGCCGCGCCAAGGAGACCTGGTGGTGTTGTCATAACTTCGCCAACCCCTCAGCAATCTTGCCGACTTCGAGGCGATGGAATCCCTCACGGCTAGTACTCACGGGATCCGGTGCCAACCTGTGTAAAGTCTTGCTGTCCATGATAACGAGGACCAGCGTAGGTATTCCCAGTGAGTCGAGATGGCTGATGAATCTTTGCCTTTCTTCATCCCATGATTGCAGGACACATATACAGCCACTGAGTGAGGAGTAACGCTCGATCACCAGGTGGTGTAACATGTGGAATGGCCTATTCTTGCATGCTCGAACGCACGCCAGAATTTCGAGCATCTTATCTGTATGACCAAGCCCTCTTCCAGCCGTGAAACAATAGGCCTCCGTCCCCACGAACATAAGGTCGAGCAAAGACTCCTGGGTCTGGATGGAACAGGAAAACGAGGCGGCGACCGATACAGCCTCTTCAAAGACCTCGCTATAATCGGTGTCTAGAAATGTATCTAGCACCAAGGCATGCCGGACAAAGAACTCGTCCTGATATTCTTTGACGACCGGCTTGCCCATCCTGGCCCAGCTTTTCCAGTGAATGCGACGCAAGGGGTCGCCTGGCCGATAATCCCTCAAAGACACGAACTCCTCTGCCTCACCTATCGAGGATGCCAATGCTACCCCTCCCTGTTGATACTTCCGAGTCCCTGGGAGCTTAATGCCGGGTAAGGTGTATATTTTGGGAAGCACAAGGACGGACTGCTCAGCGGGTATAGTAATGAAGGCCTTGAACACTCCAAATGGGTCCGGCCGGGCGACAGTGACACCGGTAAATCTCAAATGTCCCCTGCGCAAAGGTAGGAGTTCTGACCGTAGCTCGCCCTCCTCATTGGGTGAGAGGGCTGACAGTAATTGCTCCTCCACCACTGCGCCACGGTTTTTGGAGACCAGCCACAGCCATCGAGGATACCCTACGGTCCGGTCGAACCAATTGCGACTCTCCTCACCGGGTTCTCGGGATTGTATAAATTCTTGAAACGAAGGTCGAGGATCGACCAGATTCTCTAGAAGAACCAGTCCATTTTGTGACCTGTTGGTCTGATTTTGAATGATGATGCGATACGAAAGAGTCTGGCCGGCGGTTCCGAACCTCGGCAGAACCCGGCGAACTGCAAGGCGAGAGCGGAAGAAGAGACTCCACGTGATGGAAATGAAAAGAAGAGACAGCAGGAAGGTAAATACCTGATAGGCCAGGGTTCGATTAGTGTCCAACCCCACCGCTCCAGAAGCCATGAGCACAACCAGGGCTAACAAACCTGCCTTCGTAAATCGGCGTCGTATCCAATGTTCGCTCGAATAAGCAAATCGGAAAGTGAGGTAGAGAAACCGCCGGAACATAAGTGGGCAACGGTTACGCTGGCACTGGAACTGTCTTCAGAATTTCCTCGACAATCCCCTGAGCCGTCAGACCAGAAAATCTCGCCTGAGCGTCAATCGCCATCCGGTGGGCAATGACCGGGACTGCGATTTCATGAATGTGTTCAGGGGTGACAAACGGCTGGCCATCCAAAAGGGCGAGGGCCTGCGCGACTTTCATCAGGGACAGTGAAGCGCGCGGGCTGGCCCCTAGCTGAACTCCCTGAGCCAGTCGAGTTTGCCCGACCAGATCGACGATGTATCGTTTCAACTCGCCGCTGATTCGGACCTCTTTTGCCCTCTGCATGAGGGTAAGGGAATCGTCCATCGATATACACGCTGCAATCCCATCGATCGGATGACTTTTCTCTTGGGCAGAGAGGATGGCTGCCTCCTCACCAGGAGCTACGTACCCGAGGCTCAACTGGAGTGCAAAACGGTCCATCTGGGACTCCGGCAGAGGATAGGTTCCATGGAATTCGACGGGATTCTGAGTGGCGATGACGAAAAAGGGGTCATTCAGACGATAGCGCTTACCATCGATGCTGACTTGGCCCTCTCCCATGGCCTCGAGAAGGGCTGATTGAGTCCTGGGCGAGGCTCGATTGATCTCATCGGCCAATAGAATATTTGTAAAGATCGGGCCCTCATGAAAGTGGAAGGTCTGATCTCTCTGGTCAAAGATCGAAACACCCAGGATGTCCGAGGGCAAGAGATCCGGCGTGAACTGAATTCGCTTGAATTGGGCTCCGATGGATCGGGCAAGGGCCTTGGCCAAAGTGGTTTTACCGGTCCCCGGATAGTCCTCTAGGAGAACATGGCCTCCGCTGGCAAAGGCGGCTAGGAGTTTACGGATCGCCGCCGATTGTCCCTTAATTACCTTCTCGATGTTTTCTGAAAGGGTCTGAAGAATTTCTCTTGGAGATAACCAGCCCTGTGTGGTCATTGTCGATTTGTTTATCAACCTATCACCTCAGTGTTATAAGTCCATCGAGAACCAAAGAATCCTCCCAAGGACGACCTGCCAGTCCTCGTTCGAAAAGACTGTAACCTTTGTCAGTCATCTAGGGCATTTTTAGAGAAGCAAAAGATATGCCAACATGCATTAATTTGTATAACGTTGGATGGCCAGTGACAATTCAAGGGGATATTTGCAATAGCAAATAAGTCCGCCACGCCCCTTGGAGTGTATATGTAACAAACCCTGTAAGTCCGGCAAAAATGAGTAAGCCCTATTGTCTGAAGGATGAAAACAGATTAAGCTTTGGCGCAATTCGGAGAGAAATACCGCTCACCAAAACTATCATCAGGAGGAAATAGATGGCTTACGAGAAATATGGATCAGACGTTATCATTGATATGATGCGCGCATACAAGATCCCGTATACAAGTTTGAATCCAGGAGCCACGTTTCGTGGTCTGCATGACTCCTTGGTCAATTATGGAAAAAATGAGATGCCGATGATCACCTGCTGCCACGAGGAGGTAGCCGTACAAATTGCCCATGGCTACGCCAAGGCTTCAGGTAAGCCGATGGTGGCAATCGTTCACGACGTGGTCGGGTTACTGCACTGCTGCCTGGCGATTTTCTACGCCTATCTGGACCGTGTCCCGGTCATGATCATGGGTGCAACGGGGCCCATGGACACAACCCGCAGACGTCCCCAAATTGACTGGATCCACACGGCCAACGTTCAGGGAAACGCCATTAGAGATTATGTGAAATGGGATGACCAGCCCTATAACGCAGCCAGCATTCCGGAATCTTTCGCCCGCGCCCACCGGGTGATGATGACCGAGCCTAAAGGTCCGGTCTACCTCTGCTGGGATGCGGCAATCCAGGAGGACAAGCTGACCCGGGAAATCCCCCTCCCCAACGTGAGCCGGCTTCAGCCGTCGGATCCAATTCAAGGAAATCTGAAGGCGCTTGGAAAAGCTGCAGAGATGTTGGTGGGGGCTATTAATCCGCTCATCCTTACGGACTATTCGGGGCGCAACCCGGAATCGTTCTACAACCTGATCAAGCTCGCAGAGCTGCTATCGATCCCGGTCATGGACTTTAACCGGCGCTTGAATTTTCCCACCAACCATCCTCTCAATCTCACTGGATCGGACATGATCGAGAAGGCTGACCTGATCCTGTCTCTTGACGTCCGGGACCTCTATGGCCCTTTGGTCAGGCTTGATCGGACTACTCGTCAGACCACGTACATCACCACAAAGGGCTGTAAGCTCATCGACATTGGTTTGGGAGATCTCAACATCAGCAAATGGTCCCAGGACTACATGCAACTCCAAGAGGTGGACCTTCACGTTGTCGCCGATACCCTGGTAGCAATCCCTCAGCTTACCTCCTATTGCGAAGAAATTCTGGGTAAAAACGGCAAGAAGAGGGAAGAGATCCGCAAGCGTTTTGGCAGGCATAAACTGGCCCACGAGCAGCTGCGCGCCAAGTGGCAAGAGGAGGTGAAAAGACAGTGGAAAGGGGAGCCTATGTCCCTTCCCCGCCTGGCCCATGAAATCTGGCAAGTCATCAAAGATGAAGACTGGGTACTCACGGCCAACACCCTGGAAGACTGGAGCCGAAGGCTTTGGAACTTTGACAAGCCCCATCGCCATCCGGGGAAAGCCCTCGGGACCTCGACACAGATCGGCATATCCACAGGTGTAGCCCTCGCTCACAGGGGTACCGGGAGGCTGGTGGTAGATATCCAGCCCGACGGCGACCTGATGTTCGATCCTGGCACATTATGGATCGGAGTCCACGATAAGATCCCCATGTTGGTCGTCATGTATAACAATCGGGCGTACTACAATGACTGGGAGCACCAGATCCGCATGGCAAAACAGAGGGGAACTGACGAGAGGCTGGCATACGTGGGTATGGAGATCAATAACCCGTCACCGGACTTTGCCAGCATGGCCCGCTCCTTTGGTTGCTTCGGTGAAGGACCGATATTGAACGGTGACGATGTCGGTCCCGCATTGAGGCGGGCCATCGAGTTCATCAAAAAGGAAGGAAAACCGGCGCTGGTGGATACGGTCACGCAGTTCAGGTAGGTCACTTCCGAATGAGGCCGCCTTTAATGTAGAAATTAGGCGGAAGACTCCTCATACAGTTACGGATGCGGTTTGTTGATTAAAGGCCTGTAAGATACGCCTGAGTATATCTCTCCTTTATTTTTAAAGTCCCTTGGAGCGTCTTTGCCTCTTCCAGGCCGGCCAGGCGTCCTACACGAACACGATACCATCTGCGGCCGTTTACTCTTGCCACAACCATGTACGCAGCATATCCCTTATCCTGGAGTTCTTTGGTCAAGCTCTGCGCATTGCTCTCACGGGAAAAGGCCTTAACCTGAACGGTCCATACGGCCTCTCGCGTTTCTTTCCCGGACTCGACCCATGCCTCCTGGACCACTTGGGTCGGCGTACCCTTGTTGTTCTCAGGCGGAAGTTCGGCCTTTTCCAGGCTACCCCTCCCCATTTTCCGTGGGGGGACAACCACCCTGTCTGATGCGAGAGGCTTCCTCTCTGTGACCGCCGACTTTGCTGTCTTCTCTGCCGGCTTGAATTCCCAAGCCGGCTTTCGGGGAGCTGCCCTTTCCACTTTTTTAGCCCCTAAGACTCTTCCTTTAAGGTCCTCCTGGCCCTTCTCCCCAACTAACACCACAGACCTATCCTTCGAGGAAAGGACCTCTTCTTCCCCACCCAACAATCCCAAGGTAAGGATCTTTACGATCCACCTCCAGATTTCACCAAACTCTATCTCCACCAATTCCGGTTCCTCCATGGCCGTATCCTCAGTTTCCGTCATCTCCTCAACCAACTCTTGACCTGAAAGGGATGTCCCTCCGTTTACCTGCGAGGAAAATTTGATCTCCTTGATTGGCCGTGTCGACATTCTAGGTGCCTTCCTGGGTACATCATAAGAGCTCTTTTCCGGGGTTTTTCCTGATTCCTCCTGAGGTGCGAGTGGGGCAGGCTCTTCGAATTTAAATTCTTCTTTTTCTTTCTCCCTCCTTATCCTCTCCAGGTCCCGTTTAACCGAGGAGACTTTGTCCATAAACTCCTCAGTCACGCTCTTACCCTCTTCTCGGCTACGGATCACATGCGGGGTAATCAGGATCACGAGCTCGGTCCGATCAATATCATCTGTGGTCACGCCAAAGAATCGACCGAGCACAGGGATATCCATGAGGTAAGGGATCCCTGAACGGCGTCGCTCCATCCTCTCGGTAATGATACCGCCAATGGCGAGGGTATCTCCGTCCTGAACCACAGCAGTGGTTTCTGCATCCCGGGTGGTAAAGGAAGCAAAGTCATCCTGTCCGATTCTAACCAGTGAGCCTCTCTCACTGACTTCTATCTTGACCTGAAGATGTACCAGACCTTTAGAGTTAACTTGGGGAATAATGGTCAGGATCCTACCGAGATTCCGATACTGGATCGTCGTACTCGAAGAAACCTGACCTACCGCAGCAGTTATTGTACCCGTCGCTATGGGTTCTTCACTGCCAACCTGGATACGTGCAGGTTTGTTGTCTACGGCAAGGATAACAGGATGCGACAGCACCTTGACTCTGGAATCCTGCATCAGGGCATTGATGATGGCGCGGAAGTCCCGGCCAGAGGTAATGATTGAAGTAAGACCCGTGGGAAAGGTAGAAGGTAGGGTACCCAGCAAAGCCCCTTTGCTCTCGAGCGAAGAATTCACTGCAGCTGCGCTTCCTTTCCTCCGGATCGCATACTCAATGCCAAAGGCGAGATCATCGGTAAGCGTTACCTCCGCCACCAGAACCTCCAGGAGAACCTGGCGGGGGACCAGGTCCAGCTGTTTCAGCACCTCCCTGATGTTCTGGAATTCCTGGGCCGTGGCGAATACAACCAGGGAGTTGGTCGCGGGATCGGCCACGATTCGTATCCCTTCCTCAGCCTTTGCAGGTGGGACAGGGGGTCGAGCAGGACGGGCCGGTGGCCGACGCGCCGGCGCGGGCGGGCGGGCGGGAGCTGGAGCTACGGCATAAAGCCCGGGCGAAGTACCCTGAGTGGTGGGGGATAAGCCCGGAAGACCCGGGATCGGTGTTAAGCTCCCGGGGGCTGTCGATGGACCCGATCCGCGGGGCTGAGCCTGATGAAGCTCTCTAAGTGTGGGCGAAGCCGCCCTTCTGGGTACAACCCCAGTGGCACCATAAATCTGGGTGAGTATGTCGGCCAGATCTGCGGCCTTGCCATTCTCCACCGGATAGATAAAGATCCTCCTACCCGGCCCCTCTGCCGCAACATCGATGCGTTCCAGCCACCGCTTAACATAAGTCCAAGCCGCCTCGCTGTGGCTTATAACCAAAAGCCGATTGATTCTTGGAATAGGTATAAATCGCGCGGCAAATCCCTCTTCCTGTATTGCCGAAGAAGCAAAGGCCTGCATGATCTTCGTCATCTCTTCTGCCAGTTCCTCGGCAGTAGTGATCTTAGGCTGGTAGATTTCCATGCGCACGCCGGTAAAGACGTTGACATCGATCAATTCTTTAATCTCCAGAAGGCGCCGGATATTCGAGGGTAGGTCCACAATGATAAGGAAATTACCCCGGGGATAATCCAAGATCTCTCCTCCCGGAGCCACAAAAGGGGTGAGGAGCTGTTTTAGCTCTCCTACTGAGAAAAAACGCACAGGGACCACCTGTAAGGCGTAACTGTCCTCTTCTGCATGTCTCACAGGACGGGCCAATCCTTTCCCCTCCTTGATAGGGACGATCCGATAAAGGTCTCCGGCTTTCACTGCCACAGCATTGTTCATGCGCAGGACTTGATGAAAAACTGGAAGAAGATCCTCTTTTTTTATGGGATTGGCACTGTAGATCGTGACTGATCCCTTAACCCTCGGATCGATGGTGTAGTTAATCTTCAAGTGTTGGGCCAACACATGAATGACTTCTACCAGGTTGGCGCCGCTAAAGTTCAGGGAGACCAGACCAGCCGGATGCTGGACGGGAGCCGTCTGGGGCTGAGCAGGCTTGGCAGAAGGGGTCTTCTCCTTTTGTTTTACGAGCCCGTTTGGCTTGCCATAAACAGTGCCTCTTCCTAGGATCAGGACAATAACCCAGAGCAGCAGAACCGCTTTTTTCGTCATTGCTCTCCCCTTCTCTTCGCCTGAGAAAGCTCTTTACCCCGTACCACAGAACGCCCCGTACGTAAGCGCGGGGATGCATGTTCCGACCTCGCTGTAAGGCCAGCGCCCCAAAGCCACGGACGTTAATCCGTGGTACGGGGTTTACCTGCCTAGATGATCAACAGACCTTTAAACCTCAAGGGGCAACTGTCGACCGAGGTCTTTTTCTTACCACCCGGCGAGGCCTCTTTGCCTTTGGTAACTTTTTAGCCTTCTTAGTGACCTTCACCTCTTCTTTGATCTCGTCTATCTTGACCTTGCGCGAGAAGTCAAGCACTACATCCACAGTGGATGAGTCCTTTTTAAAAACCACTTTCTGCGCGTGAATTTCCTCGAGCCTAAAACCCTCCAGCGTATCGCCCAATACAAGCCGCCGCAGTTCACCTCTCGGCTGACCCCTGGAACGACCCAGACGCTTCGCTCGACGGGCACGCGGTTTGTTATCCGGCGGTATCTTAACAAGCGCATAACGCTCGCTACCGGCTATAACTGTCCCCAGGAGGACCAAGTCCTTCAACTTATCCATTCCCAGAGAGGAATCTCCAGTAACCTCGGCCTCCCCTTCACCACGCTGCGGATGAAAAAGGTTTTTCTTGACGATGGCGTCAGTGTTCGCTAATTGGCGCTCACCCAAACTCTGTCCAATTTCAAGCACACCCGAAAGTGCCTTTCTTTTGACAGACTCTGACCGTCCCCCCTGACCCCCTTCCCAGACCCGGCGGACCTTGAAGCCAATCAGACCAATGGCGATCACAAGGATAAGGCTAAGCAGTGATGAACGCTTGAGAATCTCCAATCCTCCCGATTGAAAAACCCTATTATATTATCGACAATTCGGTACGAGGTCAAACTTCAAATTGGAAATCGGACGATTCATGCCCCACTATTTGCACTTGTAGTCTTACGGTTGTGGACGAAT